>ERZ795056.1383-NODE-1383-length-28557-cov-7.874851_pt1 | contig 28557 bp, 16 predicted proteins | sample MGYA00375140_ERZ795056 | MGnify/ENA primary metagenome ERZ795056 (study PRJEB30185, sample SAMN05720227) | activated sludge metagenome | isolation source: Anaerobic digester | place: USA | collected 2015-03-09 ... | reverse complement strand
TACATGACCAACGGCACCTTGTACTGTATTCCAGAGCGGACCAACAATGGCTGGCAATGCGTGAACCCGAGGCGGGACTACCAGAACGACGTGCGGATGAATCTGACTACGACCAACGTAGTCGAGATTCGGGCAGCGTACACGAACTTCAGCCAGGGGATTGCGAAGATCTGCGCGTTGCCAGAGTATTTCCCGGGAGAGATCAAGGATGAGTACACGGAACAAGCGTTGTACGTGGAAATGGTGGGCAGTGGCGGTAATATCGAGTTTACCGCCTATCGACAAAACACGGGCGGGACTCGGACTGCCTTGGCCTCCCCGGTTGTTCGGTCTTTCCAGCAGGAACAGGGCGTATTGCTTCAAGTGGGTGCGGATACGTTGGTGGTCTACTACGGGACGGAAGCGATCATCAGCAATGCCCATGGGGTAACGGGCCTCACAAACGTTTACGCACAGGGGGTCTATCCACACTATGAGTTCTTGAACTCCAGTAACACAACGACGGCGACGGTGCAGATGAAGGGACTGCGAAGCCGTACCTGCGCGCTGTTCGCGGAACCCTCGGAATGAAGTCGATCTCCAGATGTGTGTGCCTCCTGTGCCTCTTTGCGGCCATGGAACTACGGGCGGACGTCATCATCCAGATGACGACGATAGGGAATGCCGGAAATGCGGATGATCTGGCGTGGGAGGGCAATCCGGATGTGCCGGAGGACGACATCTGGCTTGGAGGGGTGTCCTACGACTACCAGATCAGCACGTACGAAGTGACGGTGGCGCAGTACACGGAGTTCCTGAACGCCGTGGCGGCGAGCGATCCGTATGGACTGTATAATGGGGAGATCATGGGTTCCGATCCGTTGGGCGCGTCGATCCTTCGAAGCGGAGAGGATGGCAGCTACATTTACACGGCGGTTGCAGGGAAGGAAAATCAACCGGTTCGGGGTGTTTCCTTCTACGACTCCTGCCGGTTCTGCAACTGGCTGGTGAACGGACAGGGTTCGGGCAGTACAGAAACAGGGTCATACACCATGGCGGATGGGTACACGCTGGCCCGGACAGTGACCGCGACGTGGGTGTTGCCGACGGAGGATGAGTGGTACAAGGCGGCGTACTACGATCCGGTGAACAACGTGTACTACGACTATCCCAATGGATCAGACGATGTGCCAGCCGAGCCAACAGACGGGACGACGACTCGAGAAATGAACTTTGGGGACGACCCGTACTGGAATCCAGATGGCGGAACGCGGGAGTACTACACGGAGATTGGGGAAACGACGGGGCGCAGTGCTTATGGAGTCGCCGATATGGGCGGGAACGTTGCGGAATGGACGGAGACCTTTCAACCGTCGAACTATCGTATCGTCCGGGGGGGGGGGCTCTTCAGTCACGCAAGCGCCTTGAGCGCAACCAGTGACGATCCGGCTGATCCCACGACGGAAGACGACCTTTTTGGTATTCGCCTAGTCTATCTGATTCCCGAACCCTCAAGTGTGGTCTTGCTGCTCTTGGGTTCGCTGGGCTGTGCCTTGGGCTGGCCGCGGCGGAAGTTGCCCTGAGCCGGGTGCTTTGCCCACAAGGCCGAAAAGGAACTTGATCGCCGGGCGCGCCTGCCCGTTAATAGCGGCATGCGCGCATCCCGCATGCTGTTGGCCTCGTTGCTCATCTCCATCGTCGCGTGGATTCTCTTCACGTGGCCGCTGCCCAAATACGCCGCGTCGGGTATCCCGGCCTCCTCGCGCAACCCCGAGCATCTTGCCGCGCGCTACATGGTGCCCGGCGATCACCTCCAGCTTCTCTACCGGTTCTGGCTCTTCCACGACATGCTGCGCGGCCAAACACCCTTCTTCCACAACGTCTATGAGTTCAATCGCGGCGACGATGCGGAAACACACAAGCCCGGTTCCTACTATGCGCCGTTCTCGCTCGTCTATGCCGTGCTGGCGGAAGGGCTGAATCGCGCCTCGGCCTGGAACATAACCGGACTGATGTCGCTCTGGTTGACCTACCTCTTCACGTGGATGCTGGCCAACCGCTACACGCGGGAACCGTGGGCCGCCGCCATCGCCGCGCTCGTCGGACTGCTCTTCCCCTACCGCTTTGAGAATCTTCTCGGCGGCAGCCCGATGGGGTTTGCCATGATGTGGGTACCCATCCTGCTCTACGGCATCGACGTGGCCGTGCGCGATGAGGAGGCGTGGGGGGGATTGGTCGCCGGCACGGCGCTGCTCTTTTCATGTTGGACCGACACGCAGCTCTTCTTCTTCTCTGCGCTGCTCGCGCCCGCATGGTGCGTCGTGGCTCTTGTCTACAAACATGCTGATTTCTTCTTCTCGTGGCGCGCCGTACGAAGAACCGCCGTCGCGCTGTCCCCCGTTGCCGTGCTGGGCGTGATCGCCCTCATCTATACCAAGGTCTCCAAGGCGGAGCTGGCCGAGTCCGCACACATGGCGGATGGCCGCACCATGGCCGAGGTCGCTCTCTTCTCCCCGCGCTGGGCCGATTTCTTTTCGTGGCGCGATGCGCAGGGCGTCGCCCAGGTTTACGTCGGATGGACGATCCCGCTCCTTGCGTTCCTCGCCGCCCTCACACTGATCGTCACGCTCATCGCGCGACGCCGTCGCGGACGCTCCGTGGAGATTGTGACACTGCTCCTGCTGACCGCAGGCATCACCGGCATTCTCTTCCTCGCGCTTGGCCCGAACGGCCCCGCGCGCGGCCTCTTCTTTGCGCGGATACGGCAACTCATCCCGCCCTACTCGATGGTGCGCCAACCCGCAAAGATCTTCTGCATCCTGCCCACGCTCCTCGCGGTTGCCGGCGCGATCTCGCTTGGACGCCTCAGCAGCGAAGTCACCCGCTCCGGCCGAATCCTGCTCGCGCTCGCCGCCGCCATGTTGATGACGCTCGAATACCGCTCGCGCATCGACCCGCAGATTTGCCTGCTCGCCGCAGACCAGCAGGCCTACCGCGCCGTCGCGGAGGATGCCTCGCAACGCGGCGTGCTGCCGCGCGTACTGGTTCTGCCGCTCTGGCCCGGCGACTCCCACTGGGCGTCGCCCTACCAGCACTACGCGTCGCTGTATCGCATCCGCATGCTGAATGGTTACCGCCCGGTCATCAGCCGCGATTACTACCAGAACGTTTTTCTCAAGCTGCGCAGTCTCAACGCGGGCAAGATACAGCCCGACCAGCTCTCGATGCTGTTCGACATGGGCATACGCTACGTGCTGTTGCACGAGGATGCCTTCCCCGAAAAGGTCAGCCCGTTCCCCGTTGCCTATACGCTCAAACATCTTCTGAACAATCCGCGACTCGAACTGCTCGCACAGGATGAACGCGTCTGGGCATTCCGTATTCTTCCAGCCGACGGACCATACCGTGACCCCGTCGCCGCAAATTGGACCACCTTCCCGCCCGCTCGCCGCTTCGAGGCAGAACGTTCTTCGCGCCACAACGCGCGCACTGTGGAAGACCCCGCCTGCATGAACGCTGCCTACGTCGAACTCGCGGAGGACGGCTCGACGGTGCAGACCCGGGCGCGGGGGATGACCGATGCACCCGGCGCGCGCTGGCTCATTCGTGTCCGCGGCAAAGGCGCCCTCCAGGTTTCCCAACTCCGTGGCCGCAACGAACTCAGCTCCTGCCGCCGTGTCATCAACACGTCGCGCTGGCGCTGGATCGATGTGCCGATGCCTCCGTTGGAAGACTACTATTCCATGTCGCTGAAACTGCAACGCGAGTCCGGCGCCGTGGATGTCGATGGCATCCTCTTGGCCACCATGGGATGGCGCACACCCGCCCCGAGCCGCTCCGTGACCATTCCCGCGCCGTGTTTCTTCCATGCGGGCTACACCGATCTTGAACGTGACGCCGTCGTCTTCCGCGCTCTCTGGGACAGCCCCGACCGCATCTTCTACGGACCGTATCTCCCGCTTGAGCCCGGCATCTACGAGGTCACGCTCTCCTTCCGATCCGATGCGGCCCGCGGCACATGGCTCGGACGCTGGCAGGTGGAAACGGAAGATCCCGCGGATAACGTGCAAGCCGATGTCGTCGCGGGCATCCCCTGCTCTTTCGAATTCGTGCAGAAGGCCAATATCCCCGTCACGTTCTCGTTCACGTATGCCGGCCAGCCGGACATGACTATCACCGGCGTGACGCTGACGCGACGGCCCTGATTCAGAACGCCATTGCGAAGCCCGGCCCGCAGGACTATAAGTTGACCGGCCCGGCAACCTGGTGAGTTTTCACATGAACAACACGAAGCAAGATCGACAAACCCGATGGCCCATCGTGCTGGCCGGCATCATCATCGCCCTGCTGGCGCTGTATGTCCGCGCCGCCGGCGTGTTCCGCGGCCTCGAAGTGGACTACACCTATCACTCCGATGAGCCCAAGCAGGTCGTCGCTCTGAGCAAGTTCCTCGATGGCCAGTATATCTGGTACGAGGACCACCCGATGTTCGACGGCTACCCGCTCTTCCTCCAGCACTTTGACGAGTGGCTCATCCGGCCCGCCCGTGCCATCGAACGCGCGGCACATCGGCACGTGGCGCCGGAACTGGACCTGACCCCGGCACCGCGCGGCATGGAACTCTACTTCTGGTCCCGCAGCCTGCGCGTGCTCTATGGCATGCTGGGCGTATGGTTCGTCTACCTCATCTGCCGCCGTCTCAATTTCTCCAAGGGGGCCAGCCGTGCCGCGGCTCTATTCACCGCCCTCGCACCCATGTCGATCGCGGTGACACATTTCGCCACAGGCGACATCGGCACGGATTTCTTCGGCGCGCTGGCCGTACTGCTGCTCTGCCTGCACGCCCGACACCGTAACCCGGCGTGGCTCCTTCTCTCCGGACTGATGCTCGCGTGGGCCTTTGCAGCGAAATACAACGGCGCGCTGGTCGCGCTGGTGCCCGCGCTCTATCTTTTCGGGCAACTGGTTCTGAACCGCCGCAGCTTCCGCGGCTTTGTCGGTGACTCGCTGGTCTATGCCCTTGGCGGGATCACCGGCCTGCTCATCGCCATCCCCCAATTGGTCTGGGCGCCCGAACGAACAATCGGCGACATGATCCGCATCTTTCAATTCATCAAGACCTATCACGTCGCACCCGATTTTGCCGCCAAGCCGTTCACCGAACGCGCCGCGTTCACGTTGACCCACAACCTGCCGCCGTTGATCGGTCATCTTGTGCCGATGGTCTGCCTCCTCGCGGGCTTTTCCGTACTCATCGGCCTCGTCGAGCTCGTCCGCGCCCGGCGCGTCGCCGGACGCCCGGACCTCTCAACGCCGCTCCTTCGGGCAGCCCTGTTCGTCTTCCCATTCGTCGCGCTGGTCATCGGCGTGGTCGGCAAGCCCCGCGGCAAACCGTTCCACTATTCCTTCATCCAGTTCGCGCTCTGCATCGGCGCGGCTTACACCATCGCCTGGCTCTGGCGGAGACCCCGCCGCGCCGCGCGATGGGTCGCCGTCGGCGCACTCGCCGCCACGCTCCTCCAGCTCGGCATCAAGAGCGAGTTCGAAACATTTTTCTGGAAACGCGAAGATCACAAACGCGTTGGACTCACGTTCATCGATCAAGTGTACCGCCCTGAATTCGCGCCCTCGCTCAAACGCCGCTCTTCGCCATCCGAGCGCTCCATCAAACAGCTCTATCTCGAACCCGAGAACCCGGCCAATTTCCGCAACCGGCCTATGAACGTATTCAGCGCCGACGGCGCCTTCTGGAACCTGATGCGCATTGCACCGGTTCCGTCCGTCCCCCTCCCCACAGACCTTCACTGGATCTTCGACAATGGCCCCATCTTCCCCCGAAGCGATCGCCTCTTCCGCGTCGCGCGCGACCAGCACTCGGAAAAACATATAGTCTTCTTTGCACCACCCGGTCCCATCGACATTGGCGTCCGCTCCACACGTAAACCGGCCCGAATTCGACTCGACGTCGGCGGCGTGAGGGAGACGGTGGAACTCGGTGCCAACCAGCAGAAGGTGGTCACGGTCAACCCAGTCCGCTGGCGCCAGATTCGCGACGGCTATGCCAAGGGGCACGATACCTTCCTCGTCCCCGTACGCGTCAAAGCCTCGATCGGCGATGCGTGGATCAACGTCATGACCGATCCACGCGAAACCGCCAACTTCCGCGTATTCGGCGGCGACCCAACCGGTCTTGTGCCCGAGCTCACGCTCCCGGGCGACCGCGCCGAACTGCTCGCCTGCCTTGATCGCGTCAGGTATCTCGAACAGCCCGATGGATTCAGTCTCACGCTCGCCGCCACCGGCCCGTCATCCGAGCTGCTGATGGAAAAGCCCGTGCCGCTTCCGGCCGGCGCCTACGTGCTGGAACTCGAAGCCTGCGGCCTCGCGCCGGACACGCAACTGAAGATCGAGTTGTTTGATCCTCGCGGCATCAATGCACAACTCAGCCCCGCGCAGACGATTCCCGTGGGCCCCACCTGCGCGCGGTTGAAGTACGCCTTCTCCAAGACCCTCGCGCCGCTCGAAAGCAATATCACCCTCACCTGCCTGAAGGGCGCCTGCCGCATCACCCGCTGGCAGATACGCCCCGACGCAGAGCGCATGATGAATGACCTGGCCGTGGCCAAAGGCGGTGGGGCCATTCCCCCGTGGCTGGCTGCGGCTCCGGCCACCGCGCCGCTGACGGGCACGATGTTCAAGCTCGATGCCGATTTCGGCGGCCTGTTCAAACTGACGGAACTCCTGTTGCCGATGCACGTCGCGGCTGGCTCCACATTCGAAACGCTGCCCTACATCACACTGCTCGATGCCGACCGCTGCGATGTGGATGAGTACGAGATATTCTTCCACCTTGAGGATGCGACAGGCCGGTTCGTCGGCGCGTTCGGCATCCCGGTGGTCCTGGCCACATTCGGCGACGCGGCCGCATGGCCCGCGACCTCCATGCTGCGCGATCAACTTCCACCGGGCAAGTACTCGGTCAGCATGGGCGTGTGGAACACGCGCACCCGCCTGCGCCTCCCGCTGCGCAGCACGGCCGAAGGTCTTACCACTGGTCGGAACAAGATCAACCTCGGTACACTGTCGGTCGATCCCAAGCCGTAGGCTTTGACAGGTCCACATAAGAATGGAGCTGATGCCATGAAGACCATGCTGGGGTTTCTTCTGTTGCTCGTTTGCTTCTCCTTCGCCTCCGCGACCGCACAGGGCGGTACCGACCCTACCAACGAGCCCAGCGTCTTTCAGATCAACAGCATTCATCTTGATCCAGACACCTTCATCGTGACGCTGGTGATCAACACGCCCCGCACGAACCTCATCTATGGAGTACTCGCGCACGATGGACCTTCTGCCTCGAATGCAACGTGGTCGGTGATCGGCGAGCAGTACGGCTCGGGCAGCACGGCAACTTTCCTGGACGATGTCTCGGGATCGCTGACCCACACCGGGCGAAGTTACAGAGGCTTCATCAGCCTCACCCCCGGCGCCCCACCCGCGCAACGTATCCTGACCGCCAACGAGGAATTCATCGCCTATCCATTCCTGGACGAGCCCACCCTACGTGTGGATCCGATTTCATTGACCACCAACCGCCTCGTCATTACCTACGGCGAATCCATCTATACCAACAGCAAGACATGGAACATCCCCGGTGCCGCAAGCAGCGCAATCTTCAGGGTCTACAGCTTCGATGGCGATCCCTCGAACTCCGTCATCCAGACCAGGGAACAACTGCAGTCCGGATCCTGGAGCAATATCCCTGAGCTGTGAAGTATTGCCTGCCCGTACAGCGGCCCCACACAACAAGAAGGGGCACGACGACCGCACTTCTTGAGCGCATCATTTCCTTGAACAAGAGACCGTTGCGCGGGTAATTCCTTCTGGTACGGGGTTGGCGTCCCAGGACCCCGGTGGTAGCAAAGGGGGGGTCATGAGTGTTGCCTTGCGCGTTTTGGGCCGCCGGATATTCCGCATCTTCGTCACCAGTCCTCTGCTCGCCACCATGACCGTTCTCTCCGTCGGCTACCTGGCCGTGCTCGGCATCATCATGATATCCGACTCCACTTCCGTGGATCGCGCGATCATCCAGACCCTGCCGGCTGCCTTCGGCGAGCTCGGCACTCCCCCCGGCGAAACAGGCATCGCCGAAATGGCCGTCATGGCCACCTTGATCGCCAGCGTGGCTTTCCTGACCGTGTTGACCGCAAAGATCACAAGCCTGTTTGTGGAAATCGCCACGCTGGGCGGGCGGAGGCTGCGACGAACCCGGCTGCGCAACCACATCATCGTGTGCGGCTGGAGTTTCCAGGGACCCCGCATCGTCGAGCAGTTGCAGAATACCGATCAGGGCCGCTGGCAGGAGGTCGCCATCTTGACTCCGTCAGAGGTACATCCGCTGAAGGGATCGGTGCTGGCAGACACCGTGGACTGGATCAACGGCGATCCCACCGAAACCGAATCGCTCCTGCGGGCCGGGGTACGCCATGCCGATTCCGTCATCGTGCTCACCGATCACCGGGCGGGCATCGCCGATGCGGACAGTCGCGCCATGATGATCACCTTGGCGGTAAGCGCCTTGAACCCCGACACGTATATCTGCGTGCAATTGGTGGACTCCACGAATCGCCCTCATGTCGAACGAACCGGGGCCGACGAGGTCGTATGTCTGGACGAATTGGGAACCAATCTCGTTGTGGCCTGCACGGTCAACGAAGGTGTCTCGCATCTCTTCGAAGAAATGCTGTTGTTCGACCAGGGGTGCGAGCTCTATCGGTGGCAGCCCGAAGGCGTGGACCTGTCCAAGCTCACATTCCTCGAGATTGTGGAGCGCTACGGACGGCAGGCGATCATGCCCATCGGCTATGAATTGCCGGCGGACAAACATGGCGACGATTGCGCCACCGACTGCGGACCACGCCGGATATGCATCAACCCACCCCCCGAACGCCGCCTGTGCGGAGGAGAGACGCTGTTCGTCCTGGCCACCACCAACCCCGCCAATCCCCGCGCAGACCATGTGCCGTGGTGGATGAAACTGCTGAAGCGGCGCCGCTCGGAATACACCAAGGGGCAGGAGGCGGTCTTGGCGGAACTGTGGAAGAGAAGAGTCGGCCGCAAAGCGGCCCGCGTGGAAAGAAATACCGATCACCTCGTTCCCCCGAATCCTCCCGATGTGTTGATCTGCGGCTGGAGTGCACAGGCCGGACGCATCGTGCGCATGCTGATCGAGCAGGGCGGCGTTCCGCCCGAACGCATCGCGGTGCTGGCGGACTGCAGGACGGACGCCCTGACCGACCTCGAATCGAAAGGCGTGCGCTCCTTCGAGGGAGACCCCACCGATGAGGCCTTGCTGACCAAGGCGGGCGTCTTTGGTGCGAAGACGGTGGTTGTACCTTCCAACCTGGACATTTCGCCCAACTGCGCAGACAGCCGGGCTATCATGCGGGTCCTCGCGGTCGAGTACCTTCACCACAAGGTCCACTCGGTGGTGGAAATCCTCAATTCCGAAAGCGAAGTCCGTTTGGAACAGGCTCACGCCGACGAGGTGATCAGCCTGGACCGCATGGGCGGAGAATTACTCGTGTCCTGCACCCTGACTCACGGACTCTCGTGGATCATTCGTGAGCTCCTCACGTTCAATGATGGCAGTGAAGTGTACCGCTGTGACGACATCCCCGACGCTTTCCTCGGAAAGAGCTATCGCTCGCTGCTGGGTCCCCTCGCCCGGCACAGCTGGCTGCTCATCGGGCTTGAGACGCAGTTGACCGCCGAGATAGAGGCTGAGAACGAACGCAGATTAACGGGGCGAGACCGCCACAATGACGACAAGATCCACATCTGCGATGACATGAGCCGCGCGATCATCCTCAACCCCCAACGAGATCGCATTCTTCAGCGGGGCGACGCACTGTTCGTCATCTCAAAGGACAAGCCTCATCTGGAGAAGGTTTCCGGCCTCGAAGCCAAAGTCACGAGCGGAACCCGCGCATGAGGCTGGTTCAGATCTTCCGAAGCCCGGGGTGATCCCACAGCACCGAGCCATCTACAGCGCGCCGATGTAGCCGTCCATGAACTTCAGCCGCGGAAGAAGCCAAGAGCGAATCTCTTCGATGAGCGGTTTAAGCTCCTGCTCATCCGTCTGCCAGCGTTCGTAGTTCCACGTAGCATAACCGTCCAGCATCGACTCCTGCGAAGCCAGCCGATCCCGCACGGCGTCGTCCGCCAGCACGCCTTTGCGAAGCTCTGCCCAGCGCGCCTTGAATGCCTTGCGATACTCCGGCGACTCGGCCAGCAATCGGTTGAACAGGAAATTCGTCAGCCAGCGGTCGAGTTCCTTGCCGTAGGTCTTGTCATAGTCCCACGGCACGATGAAAAACTTCTGGCCCGCGCCCGCATGGCGCGCGAGGAAGTAGTTGTGATCGGCGCCATCCCCGTTGCTCGCCAGGTTCAAAATGATGTGGAAATCCATGAACGACGGAAGGTCAATCCACTCACCGATGTCGCGCACGAAGTCCTCGCGCGGTGCTTCGCCGACAAAGCGCACCAGGTCGATATATGGCTGCCAGTACGGCCCGACAACCGCCGGATCAGGCTGCTCCTGGATCATCGACTCCACCGCCGGGACCCGGAAATTCGCGCGTGCACCCACCGCCTTGTACATCACGGCCGGTGCCATCTCACCCGCCTCGTATTCCTCCAGCCCAACCATATCGCGGTCAACCCGTTCACCAAGATCATAAATGCCTCGGTAATCGCCATTTACAAATAATTCAGCAGAATGTGCCCGTGGCGCAAACCGCGGGGAATCCTCCGTGCCGAAGCTGCGGAACCAGCCGTAGGACAACTGGTTCTTGCTGAAGGACCGGTCCGCGCAGGCGGACATCAGATAGAGATAGCGCGAATTGCACATATCGAGGAACCCGTGCGGTTCCTTGAACTTCACCGAGAACGATTTCTTGTCGTTCAGCAGCACCGTATTGCCGCGCCACTTGATCCGCGCCGGCCGCCATCCTGAACGGCGCGCGCCGCTGTCCTCCACCAACTCCGCAAGACACGACATCCGCACGAAGTTGTTGATCTCGCCGGGTGCGACCACGAACAACGACGGAAGCTTGATCCGTTCCGGCATCACGCGAAACCGAAACTGGTTCGTCACCGTCGTCCCGGCTGATGAAAATTCTGCCGTGAGCTTCACCTCTTCAGGAATGTCCCCCGTCGGGCGCGCGACAACACCTTCTGACGAAATCAACTCCGGCTGTGAACTCGACCATCGCGTATCCACCCCTTCGAGTGCGGCAGTTCCCGCCAACGACAGATTCGTGACGACGTAGAGGGGCGACGGATTCGCGCCCAGCAGGAGATACTCATCGAAGAATCGCCCCGCCTTCTCCGCGGCGCTCATCTGCTTGTGTGTCCGCCAGAGATGCTCCAACCCATCCCGTTCCTTCCGGACTTCGCGCGCCACCTGCCGCCGGCTGAGCAGCAGCGACGGATCGTTGAGGATAACCCCGCGCATCGCATCCCACACCGCGTCGAACCGGCGCAACGATTCCTCCGGAGTAAACGGCAGGAATTCCAGGTTCAACCCGCCGCGCCCTTCCCCTCCCGCGTGAGCCTGCACGCCGAGCTGATCATAATCCTCGCAGAGGTAGACGCCCTGAAATGCGCCGTTAACGGCGAGAATGCACAAACGTCGCCCCACGCCGGGCAGCTTCAATTCGTCGGCCAACGCACGCTCGAACAGCGGGACAACAAAGCCCCGGTCTTCCGGCGGCACAAGCAACAACCGCTTCGAGCCCAGCAGGCTGCGCCCTTCATCCATCTCCAACACATAGGCTTTGCGCCGGCCCAGCGCGCTCCCGGATTCATCACCATAGAGACGCAGCCCGGCTGACTGCAGACCGTCATCCGTCACCACCTCGACGTGCCGCCGCTCATCCGCCGAATCAATGAAGTATCCGTTGGCCAGGCACTTGTTATGCGCCTTGTTGAAATGGCGCGAATCTTTTACCGAGAAGGCCAGGTTGATGACCGGCACCCCGGCGCGGTACGCATGACTTACGTGATGAAACGGGCTGAACAAATCCACGCTGCGCGCCGCGGAAAGGAGCGACTGTCGCAACCCTGCTGCCGCCCGCCACTCGACATACCCGAGCGGGGCCAGGGTCTCGAGCGCGGATGTTCGCGCGCGACTCAGCTTTGCGACCTCGCCCGGCGTCAACGCCTTGTTCCAAACGATGGTCTCATCCAACGCGCCGTGGAACGGCGCCGAAATGCGCCATGGTTTGGCCTTGCCGAATTCGATGATGTACGGCGGCTGGCGGACATCCGACAATTCGCATGTCGCCTTCAACACGCCGTCTTCGTAGAAAGATGCCTTCCCCTGCTCCACATCCGCGACAGCGGCGAGGTGGACAAAGCGGCCGTAGTTTTCAAATGTGTAGGCGGCAACCTGGTTGGTTTTTGACGAAGGCACGCGGAACAACAACTGCCCGTTCTCCAGCATGATCCCGGTGGCCAGATCACCAAAGTCCGCGAACACGATGGCTTGGCGGTCGGGGTCGCGCTCAATGCGAACCCAGCACGTGATGGAGTACTTCCTACCCAGCCCGTGCCATGCGGCAGAGGTCTGGATGAAGCAACTGTCGGTGCCGTCAAACTCCCGGGCACTGCCGATGCGGCCGGGCACAAGCCGCGTGCCCACATTCCGACAGGGCGCGCGACCGATGGCCTCGCGGATTTCGCCCGCGTCAAACGTCAACAGCGCGGCAACCTTCTGCTTGTCGCGGAGACGATGCCCCAGCCGCGCGGCATAGTAGCGTTCGATCAGCTCCGGGCCCTCGAGTACGAGAAGATCGGACTGCCACGCGATGACCACGAGGATGGCCAACACGACCAGCAGAATGGTCCTGACTCGTTTTCTAGGACTGGATGCAAGCACGGCTGATCGTCCTCGCGGCCCACGTTGAGCCGTCTAGCGGATGCCACCCGGCCGGTCCAAGAACACATTGATCGCGGTGACGGGCGCAGCCTTCCGCAATCCATCCTGCAGTTCCCCCACCCCGGTCTTGAGCCCGCCGAAAGTCATCTGAAGGCTGGTGACCCCATCGCGGCTCGTGGAGCTTTCGAGGCTGCAGGTCTTCGCCTGCTGCTTAACGAAGCCCACTACCCGGTCCACCTGCTCTGCGGCCGCGGCATCGGGCAGCGTCACCAGCAGCACGCCATCACGCTGCGCCTGCCGGATCGCACGGGCCCCTCGCGTCAGCAGCAACGCCGCCAACGCGATGGCGAAGAGGATGACCAGAAACTGGAAGTTGAACGTCGCGCAGGAGACCGCGGATGCAATCACCAGCATGATGAAGCCGACTTCTTCCGGTTCCTTGATCGGCGTGCGGAAACGGATGATCGACAGCGCGCCGAGGAGACCGAGCGACAGCGGCAGTGACACCTGCACGCCTATGAACAGCGTGGTGATGGAAATGCCGAGCAGCGGAAACGCGCGATTCACCTGGCTGCCCGTGCCGCGGCTTTCATAGAAGTAGCGGTACATCGCGCTGGCCGCCCACGACGCGACAAGCGAGGCCAACACGGCCACGGCAAATGCCCCGGGATCCAGTTTGTTCGCCACCTCCTGAAACTCCTGGATGGCTTTGAGCATGCTGAGGTTGTTCATAACGGCGCGCCTCCTTCAAGCGTTCGACGAATACACTCTCCGTACTTTGAAAAACTCCGGCTGCGGAAACCCGCGCCATACAGCGCGTCCAGCCACGGAACGTCCACCTGCCCCACGTCCTTGATCTCGAATACCACGGAATCCAGCGACGGACAGGCATGGCACGACAGGATCCCCGGATTCACCCGCTCCGCGCGAATGTCGAAATCCAGACACACACGGGCGCCGGTGAACGAGCATACAAACCGGTGTCGGCTGTACGCAATACAGATCACCGGGAAGAGGTCCGCGGGCAGCGGCTCGCCGAGATCGCGCGTGTGGTCATAGAGCAGCGTCCGCAACGCCGGGTCATCCAGCGGCACCGATTCCATCCACGAACGGCTGACCTGCAGCATGCGGCGCAGCTTGCGCCGTCCGCCGCCGAGTCGATGCTTCACCTCGATGAACAAAGGCATCTCGTCCTGCGCGGGCTTCTTCTCTGCGTACCACCGCGCGCGCACCTTGGTTTTCAGAAACTGGCCGTGCGCCTTTTCTTCATAGGCATCCAACGTGCGCGTGTCATAGTAAACGCTCTTGATCACGCCCACCGGGTATTTGGGATCCGGCAGGCAGAAATGGCCGAGCAGCCGCAAGGCCTGCTCAATCCGGTCCGCGGGGGCGGTGAATTTGCGCTCGACGGTAATGGCTGTCACTGGATTTCCGGTATTGATCGCTCCATTAATTCAGGAGCGCGCGACGCGGTAAAGCCAAAACGGCGGGAACCCGTTGGGCTTGGACAGCGGCGGCGAATCGGGTATCTACTTGCGGTGAACCCGGAGAGGACCCGACGGATGGCCGAAAACGGAAATCGACGCCCCTGGCATGTGGCCGCAGATGGCCTCTGCGTGCGCTGCGGCGCATGCTTCAAGATGTGCCCGCTCGATCTCATCCACACGGATGCCGACCTTTTCCCGCGCATCACCGAGGCCGATCTGAAGCGCTGCAAGGATTGCGACCTCTGCATGCGGCCCTGCCCCGCGGACGTGGATTACCCGGCGTTGTCAAAACGCATCTTCGGCCGCGCGACAGAACCGCAGGACGCGGTCGGCGTGCTGCGCGAGGTGTATGTCGGCCATTCGCTGAACTCCCGCACGCGCGCGGCCGGCAGCAGCGGCGGCGCCGGCACCGAACTGCTGGCTCACCTTCTTCGCACCGGCGCAGCAGAGCAGGTGCTCGTCTGCGGAATGGAGCCGGAACACCCGTGGCTGACGCGACCGTTCCTCGCCACGACGGAGGATGAGGTTATTTCCGCCGCCCAGTCGAAGTACACCATCGTCCCGCAAATGCAGGATCTCGGCCCCATCACCAAGTGGAAGAAAAAGACCGCCGTCATCGGCCTGCCTTGCCACCTTCACGCGCTGCGGAAGCTTGAGGCATGGCGACCCGCGCTGACGGAAAACATCGTCATGATGATCGGCCTCGCGTGCCACAGCACGCTGGAACGCGACGCCACGCTCAAGTTGCTCGAGGTGCATGGCATCCGGCCGGAGGATGTCGCCCGGCTCGAATACCGCGGCGGCGAGCATTGGCCTCGCGGCGTACAGGTGACGCTGAAGAACGGCGAGGTCCATCGCGTCCGCGCGCTGGATATCAAGGCAGCCTTCAATTACCTCAAGTGTTTCTACAGTCCCGACCGCTGCCTGCTTTGCACGGACTATTCCGCCGAGCTGTCCGATGTCACCGTGATGGATCCGTGGATCCGCGACGCATCGGGCAACCATCCCTACCAGGAAGGCTGGTCACTCCTGCTCAGCCGCACCGAGCGCGGCCAGGCGTTGATCGATCGCGCGGCGGCAGACCACAGCCTGCACGTGGAGAAGATCGACCGCACGCTGCTCGCAAGCCAGTTCGATCCGGTGGTGAAGTCGAAGAAGAAGGGCGCGTTCATCCGGATCGGGGAACGACGCGGGCGCGGCCTGCCCGTGCCGGACTACGGCTTTCCGATTCCTGCGCCGACAGCGGGCGAACGCCGCGCGGAGTTTGTCGCATCGTTCCTGCGCCTTCCCGGTCGGCATGCGTGGTCGCGTGATCTCGGAATGCGCCTCGCGTTTTCGCGGCTGGGCGACTGGCTGATGAGAATGCGTACGGCGCAGAAGATCCGGAACGCGGCGGCGCGCGCACGGCGGGCTGCGGCTCAACCCACGTTGTAGATCATCCACAACACTCCGGCGGCCGCCGCGAGCAGCGCCAGCGAGGCCGGGTAGAACAACCACGGACTCGACAGCTTCGTCACCTCCCGCTTCAACCCGCCAACCCGTTTGAACACCGGCAGCATCAGCAGGAGGATCGCTGCCACGCCCAGGCCGTAGCCGTAAAGCTGGGTAAAGAGATGGTGCGACACACTGGTAACCTTGGCGACGTGGCCGGGAAACCCGAGTATCTGGAATACCCACGCCCACGTACCTTCATAGGCGCCGAATCCGGCAATGCCGGAAACCGGCAGGCTCGCGGCCATCTCCGCCGACACCAGCCCAAGAAACACGCGCGGCACGGAAAGATCGGAGAGCTTGTAGCCATACGGATGGGTCAGCGCGTAGAAGAAGAAATACAGCGTGCCGTATTTCGTCAGCCGCACGATCACGGACTGAAACAGCAGCCGGAAGAACACACCCGACCGGCGCGCCTTGCGCACCTGGTAATCCGACGCGGCAATCGCCCGGCGGATGCGCCGCCGCAGCCGCTCACGCAGGAAACTCAGTTTCGTGAAGAACCAGTCTGCCAGCTTCAGCAGTGGCGAGAGGTAATACACGATAACGCCCGTGATCACGAAGATCGCGATGCCGCCGCCGATCATAATGCCCGCCGGCAATTGCACCGAGGCGGAGACCCACACCGCCGCAATCACCAGCAGCGGCGCCAGCGCGATCGTGTCGAACAGGAAGGTCAGCGCAAAACTCGACGCTGCCGCTCCAAATGGAACACCCAGCCGCGTGGTGACGAGATAGACGTACACCAGCGCGCCCGCCCGCGCCGGCAACAGATCCACGCATAAACCGCGGATCAACGTCACGAGAAATAGCGAACCGAACGACGGCACGTAGCCCGAAACCTGCAGCGAAAGCCGGTACCGCCACGTGCGGTATACGTTCATGGTCATCGACAGCGTGATCATCATGATGACGCCGCGAAGGCTGGCGTTAAAAAGAAGGTCCTGCACCTCGCGCCACGAGATGTGGGTGAAGAGATAGGAGAAGACGCCCGCCGTGACCGCCACGCTGAGCAGGAGATACAGCCAGTAATTCCACCGCTCTCTGAAATGTTGGATGATTCTCCCCATGTATTCTCCGCAGCGGCCCGCATTTTCGCTCGTTATTGAACGTTCCGCAACCGACAATGTCCGACAGAACATAGACGGCCAGATGATGCAAGCGTTCAAACTCTATACGTTATTTGCGGCCTCACTTGTCCTCGCGGCACTGCCGGGCTGCGGAAACGCGTCTTCTACGGCCGGCGCCAAGGACGCAACAGATGAGAGCCGTATCTTGTCCGAACTCCCACGCGGAGCTGTCGTCTTCGAGCGGACCGACGGCATCTACAGACAGACACTGGGCGAAAAGACTCCCGTATCGCTCGCGCGCGAGGGGACCTACCCCCGCTGGTCATCCGACGGCAAACAGGTTGCCTTCGTTCGCGGCCGGAAGATCATGCGCGTCGACGCCGGCGGCGGTGAACCCGAACTCCTCGCCGAAGCGGAAGACCCGAGGGCCGTGGCTTGGATGCCTGATGGAAGCGAGGTCCTTTTCACCGATGGCAAGAAGGTCAAGGCCGTTCAGCTTCAGACACGCGCCGTCCGTACCGTCGCCTCTGGTTACACGTTCCGCGAAATCGATGTGGCGCACGACGGCCACAGCATGACCGCCACCATCCGAAGCTTCGGCCCGCGTATTCGCATCTTCGATCTCGCCGCCAATCATAGCCGCGAACTGAGCGCCGGCTGTTCCTCAAGCTTCTCGCCCGACGGCAAGCTGGTCACCCGGAACGAGGACGGCCACCACCGCTTATCCCTCGTCAACGCCGCCAACGGCAAGGTGGCAGGCTCCATCCATTCGCCGCAAAGCGCTCCGTTTGACAACCAGTTCTGGTCCAACGATCCCGACTGGATCGCGAGCCAGACCGAGGGCAAGAGCACGGATATCCTCATCCACCACATTCCGTCCGATCGCTTCGCGCAGGTCACCATGACGGGTGACGCCGGCCGTCCCGATCTGTTCATCGAGCGGTAACCCACCGGTCCGCCATTGACGCGACGCCGCGCGTCCCTATGATGCTCATCAACGTGAGGGCGACCCCATGATTTTCGCCGCCGGCCCGATTCTCTGGCTTGTGGCAGCGCTTTTGCTCGTCCGGCTTCTTCGCCGGCGTGAGGAACGCGCTCTGCCCAACGGCGCGGCGCTGTGGGCCGGCGCGCTGGTCGCCGCCGCTATCCTGCTCTTCCGGCCGCACGAGGAACTCATCGGCGGCCAGGATGCAGCCGCCTATGTCAACGCTGCGCAAGCCATTGCCCAGCACGGATCGTTCACCTACGTCGATCCCCTTCTCTCGCGCGTGCCGCCGAAGACCCGTCCCGATTTTCTCTACCGCCATCGCACGGCCACACAGACGAAGGACGGCTGTCTCTGGGTAAAGGATATCAACCAGGCGCGCGTGGGTGTTCATTTCCAGCCCGCCTACCCGCTGCTTATGGCCGTGTTCCCCGCCATCGGCCTACCATTTGGCGCGTGGTATGTTGCCCCCTTCTTCGCGATCCTCGCCGGCCTTGCGCTGGCGCGCCTCTCGCGACTGCTGATGGACCATCCCGCCGCCGGACTGCTGACCTTCCTGTTTTACGTATCGAATCCGCTACTCATCTGGCACGCGCGCTACGCGCGTCCCGAGGTCATCGCGAGTTTCTTCTTCTTCGGCGGCGTGACGCTCGTGCTCTCGGCATGGAAGGACACAACCGGCCGCTCGCAACGCGATCTCGCTCTCGGCGCCCTCGCCATCGGCCTGGCCCCGTTCTTCCACATCACCGCCTGGATGCTCGCCTTGCCGACAGCGCTCGTGGTGGCCGCCATCATCTTGGCCGGAAGACGCGATTTTCTCGTGTACCCGTGCGTGGCCGCGGCCGGTCTCCTCGTGTTTGTTCTCCAGTCGCTCTACGTCACCGATCCGTACAATCTCGGCCGCCGCATCCAGGCGCTCTGGCCAACGGAGAACGTCCTCGTGGCGCTTTCCGCTATCGTTGCCGCAAGCGCCATCGTTGTCGTCCTCTTCGGCTGCCGGCGAACCGATGCAGCGCCCTTGCGCGACTGGCCGCGCTGGGCCGGCCTGATGGCGGGTGCATTCCTGGTCCTTCTCTTTGCCGGACTCTACGCGTGGTTGCCGACGCCCGAAGACCGGCCGCGTCTCACGCGCCAGATCTACCACTACGTCTATCGCACCGATCTCCCCGTCGTCGTGTCGATGCTGTCGCGCCCCATCGCTGCCCTTGGCCTTCTCGGTCTCTTCGCGCTCGCCGCGGGCCGCCAACGAACCCGCGAGCGTCTCGCTTTCCTCGCATGCGTTGTGCCGGCCACGCTGATGATCGGCGTCATGTACGATTTCTTCATGACCCGCTACATGCTGACCGCGCTGATCCCGCTGTTGGCTCTCTCCCTCACCGCTCTTCTTCTCGGCCTGCCGCTCCGCCATCGCCCTGCGTGGCTGACCCCCGTATCTGCCGCGCTGCTGGTCCTGCTGCAAGTCCAGGGGCGAACGACATGGATCACCACCACGGCGTACAAGGGCCTGACGGACTACTTCGGCCAGATCGCTGCGGTGGTGAAGAAGGAGAATGGAATCCTGCTGTGCGAGTACTCGCGCTTCGCGGCGCCGTTTGAACATTACTACGGCATCCCCACGCTCAGCCTCGACAACGAAACGCGATCCGACTACACCGCCGCGCTGAAAGCCTGGCGCCGCATCATGAGGGAATCCGGTCGGCCGGCTTTCTTCGTCACACCCTTCCAGCCGCCGCGCGCGGAGCAGTTCTCTTTCCAGCCGCGATGGCACGCCACCTTCGGATCGGAACGGCTTCGCGAGGAAAAGTTCCGCCCGCCGAACCGCCGCGAAGAGTCGCAAATCGACCTGACCCTGTTCGCCATGAAACGGGATTACCCCGGATCGTCAGGCTGGGGCCGTTACCCCTTCGTCTATACGCCCGATGAAAGCAACATGGCGCTGCGCAATTTCGCCGGCATCCGCGAGAAGGCGTGGGAGATTGAGACGACATCCGTCGAATCCGGACGTCCGCTGCGTATCCTGCGCGACGATTTTGATGAGCCCACAGGAAACCGCCTGCTGCTGTTCGTCCACGAGCCAGAGTCCGATGTTTCCAGTCTCAGCGTCTCGGGAGATGGGGTCCCGCCCGCGCACGACATTCAAGTCATTCCGCTGGATGATGAATGGACGCTACTGCAAATCCCGCTCGTTCTCCGGCCGGACTGGCGCGAGGTCACGCTTGTCGCCACAAACCCGGTACTCATCTCCGACATCAAGCTGGCATCGAGCAACAACGTGTCGTCGTGGACCGGCGCAACGCGCCCGGGGACGACGGTCACCCTGAAGCCCATGAAGGCCCGATGGACGCGCGGGTCTTCAGCCATGCTCATGCCGCTCCCCGATGGCGAATCGCTGTTCCTTCTGTTTGCCAAAGCCCCGGAAGCGGGCGATGGCGGCCTTACTACGGTTACCCTCTATTCCTACGGCACAAACTCAACCCCGCGCCAGTTTCTGCAGGATCGATGGACTTGGGAAGCATGGCCCGTGAACGTGGAGCGCAATGCCGGGCAGAAGTGGCTGAAGTTGGGCGTATCACCCACATGGGACCCGCAGGAGCGCAAAATGCCCTCCGATCTCGGGGTGCTTGTGGGACGAGCCGCCGTCATCGAACGCCACTGATTCGCCCTGCCCGGTCTTTTTTGTTTGAACCTGACCGCGGTTTCCAGTGTCCTATGTCCTGTTCTCTATAAAAGAAGGGGTCCCATGAATCGGTTCTTCGCTGTTGTGCTGTGTATTGCCTGTCTCGCCGGAAGTGCTTTTGCCCAAACCAATGATTCCGCCGAGAAACCTCTGCCCGGATTCGCGCGCGATCTGCGCATCTCCGCGATGATCAAGAATGCCGACGGTATCAAGGTCGGCATCGTCAATACGGCCGAAAACTGGAACAAGTTCATCGAGGTCGGCGAAGCCTATGGCGGCATCGAGGTCGTGGAAGCCGACTATGACACCGAGGTGGTTGTCCTGCGCAAGGGCGACGAGACCATCCGGCTCTTTCTCGCCACCGATCCGAATGCGGAAGTCGCCGGCGGCATCATCGACGAAGGCGCGCCCACACAAACCGCATGGAAGGGCGAAGGTATCGAGAGTTACCTGCGTGAACACCCGGAATTGGCCGACAAGCTCAGCCGGCCCACCGAGGGTATGGGCGAAGGCATCGAGAGCGTACTGCGCGAAAACCCCGAACTCGCCGAGAAGGTCAAACGTCCCCAGACCGGTCTGGGCGAAGGCATCGAAAGTTATCTCAACGAACACCCCGAACTGCGCAACGCAGCCACCAGCCCGGCCGTCGGCATGGGCGAAGGCATCGAGCGCGCCCTGCGCGAGCAGGCCGAACTCCAAAAGGCCGGGAAGCTCCCGGCCCCCACGCCTACGCCAATCCTGACCCCACCGCCCCAGCCTTGATCCGGCGCCCTTGCCGAATCCGCTCCCGGCGGGTATATAACAATGTAGACCGAAGCGCCTCGCGCGCTTCGAACCGGATGGGTGTCGCGTGAAGATACAGCGCAAATGGCTGTGGACGGTTGGTCTTGTGCTCCTCGTCGCCCTCACAAGCGGCGGCGTGGTCGCCTATCGTACATGGCGCGTTTACAATGTCGCGACCGAAGTCCGCGCCCAAGTTCGCTACCTGATTGAAAACGGCGGAACCATTGGCGAAGCACCTGCTGCACAGACGTTCTCCGTGGATTACCTGCAGGCCATTTTTGGCGACAACCCGGACCTCCTTGAGCAGATCAAGTCCGTCGTCACGAAAGGCGTCTCCGACGAGCCCGCCTTGAACCTCGGCGAAGTTGCCGCGATGGTGGTGACCTATCACCTGACCGACGAAGGCAAGGCCGAGGATGTCGTTGTGCACGCCGTTGGAGGATTTCCCCTCTCCCGGGACAAGCCGCAGTTCCACCGCGACGGCTACTTCTTCCAGCAGCTCGACCCGAATCTCTGGAGCTGGGGCAACATTCTGATCGGGTTCCTCGGGCGCGACATGATCATGTTCGCCGCCGATGAAGCCACCACCGCGAAACAACGCGAATTGTTCGACACCCTTTTCTCCGGCGAGATCATGCCGCTCGTGGATTGGATCGCACGCCCCACCTACTTCACGGCGGTCTTCCCCGAACCCAAGAATCTCTTCCCCCAGCAGATGCGCAGCCACGTGCAGGCGGTCATCATGAAGGGCAGCCTCAGCCACACCAAGGGCCACTGGGAGGCCATGGTCCTCACGCCGTCAGCCAAGTCTGCCGGCTATGCACTCTCCATCCTTCGCGACATGAAAGTGGCCGGTGAGTTTGCGCTCAAGACCCGCTGGGGCGGTGAGGAAAAGATGACCCCCTGGGGCAAGGTGATCGATCCGTGGTGGGCCTATGAAACGGTTCAGACACTGGAACGATCCACCTTGGAGAAGGAACAGGGCCTTATCCGCATGCAAACTGATTTCGAACGCGTCATGGTCAACGTGGTCCTCAAAGGAATCGAGCGCATGGGCCGCGACCTCGCCCAGATGCAAGGCTCCATGTCCGACAGGCTTGATCCCCGGGAAGTCGACGCGAGGATGAAAACCAAGAAGCCCATGAACTACTGGAGCGAGCCACACCGCTGGGGTCCCGACTGGCCCATTGGTGGCCCAACAAACGAGACTCCTGCCGCCACCGCCAGCGACCAGACGCCGCCCGTTTCTGCCTCCACAACCACCGGGCAACTTCCGGCCGTAGCCGCCACCACCCCTTGATTCTGTGCTGTACGGAGCACCTGGCGTCACGCTGCCCCGTCTTTATCAACATGCGAATTCTCCAAGAAACACGCATCGTTGATAGCCTTGATCACGGCTCACCGCCCACTACTTGCCGGTCGCCGGTCCCGCTCCGCTTCCTGTCGGGTTTCGCTGACAAAGTGTTGCGTTGCCTGTTTTGGCGGCATAGAATGTCTTGCTTTTTTCGACAGGAATCCAGTTCGGTCCATGGGCCGTGAAACTGGATAAATAGATAGGACGACATGCTCGTAGCGCCTGACACGTACGGGGGGAAGGGGGCGTGTATTGTGCCAACGTTGGCGAAACGCTTGACGTGTTTCGCTGTGTTCTGCGCCTCACTATCTGTGTGTCTCGCTGCCGATCTCTCCATCAAACCCATATCAAGCCCCAAGCTCATCTCGCGCGAACCCGTCATCAGCGAAACGGGTCTTGCCGCGTGGTCCAGCCACGAAACCATCGAGGGCGGCGAAGCCCTGTCCGACATCTATATCTACGAGAACGGCAAGACACGCCCGTTGACTTCATCAAGGGCCAGACATCCCCTGGCCAACATTCGTCCGCAAGTACAAAGCAACACCGTCGTCTGGGTCGGCAACATGGTCGGCACCTCCCGCGACGTGGACTGGGTCTTTCGCGAGGTCCCCACACCGGAACGCGATACCCCTGTCCCAGAAGTGCCCGCACTCTACCGCGCCATGCAGGACGATGCCGGCAACCAGTGGTTTGAAGATATCGGCAGCGGGCCTGAGTCGACCAACGAGTCAGCAGTTGCGGCCAGTGTCCCCGAAGACATAGGCACACCCTCAGCCGCACCCGTGGATACCAATACCCCTGCAGCTGCAGTTCCAGACGCAGCTCAGGCTCCGGCCCCCCAGCCCGACACCAACGTTGTCGAGGGACTCGACATCATCGAACCACCCGCGGACGCCGGCTATCCCACCAACGAACTTCGCCGCGCGCCCAGTGGCGATACCGAGATCTGTATGTGGAACGGCGGTGACGAGATCAGGCGCATCACGCGCGATAATCGCGACGACCTCGGCCCCAGCGTCTGGGGTTCGTTGATCGCTTGGCAGAAGGCCAAGGGCTGGCCGTTCGGTTGGGAAATCATGATCTGGGCCGATGGATTCCGCAACCAGCTCACCACGAACTACTACTATGACATGGCCCCCAAGGTTCATGGACCGCAGGTGGTGTGGTACGGCTGGGACGGCCACGATTTTGAGATCTATCTTTACGACCACACCAAGGGCACCACCACGCAGATCACCAGCAACCAGTACGACGATGTGTCCCCCTCCATCTGGGACGGCGTCGTGGCTTGGGAAGGCTACCCGGGCTCCGATGCGGATATCTTCATGTGGAAAGATGGCCAGACGCAGAAACTCAGCGATAGCATTGAAGACGATCTCAATCCCAAGGTCTGGAACGGTCGAGTGGTCTGGCAGGGCTTCGATGGCGACGATTTCGAAATCTACCTCTACGACGGCGAGAAGACCATCAAGCTCACCAGCAATACCTATGACGATCTCAATCCGGACATCGCCGACAATATGGTCTGCTGGATGGGCTATAACGACAACTGGGATGCCGAAATCTACGCGTGGGACCTGACCGGAAAACCTATCCGTGCCGCCGGCAAGGACGATGAATACCGCGACAACCGCAACACCGGCCGGCTGACCTTCAACGACTTCGAGGATCGCAACCCGCACACGGCCGCCGGCCGCGTCATCTGGCAGTCAGACGAAGACGACAAGTCGATCATCTACCTCGCCGAACCCCAGTAGCCCGCTCTTTCCCGTCTTCCGCCCTCAGGTCCAGTACTGCCGATCCAACGAGCGGTATTGAATCGCTTCCGACACGTGCGCATTCCGAATCGTCTCCGATTCATCCAGGTCCGCAATCGTCCGCGCCACCTTCAGAATCCGGTCGTACGCCCGCGCACTGAAATTCAAATCCGTGATCGCCATCTTCAGAAGCTGCTTTGCATCGTCTTCCAACTCGCAATACTTCGCCACATCCTTGGCCCGCATCGCCGCATTGCAGTGAACCTTCCGCGAACCCTTGAAGCGCTCCTGTTGTACCCGCCGCGCCTTGATGACGCGCTTGCGGATTTCCGACGACGCCTCACCTTTCTGTGCCGAGGACAGCTCGTCGTAGTTCACCGCCGGAACTTCCACGTGAATATCAATCCGGTCGAGCAGCGGCCCGGAAATACGATTCCTATATCGCTGAATCTGCAGCGGCGGACACCGGCACTCACGCTTCGTGTCGCCATAGTGCCCGCACGGGCAGGGATTCATCGCCGCCACGAGCATGAATCGGCACGGAAACGTAACGCTGGCCGCCGCGCGGGACACGGTCACCACGCCATCTTCGAGAGGTTGACGCATCACCTCCAGCACGTTGCGATGGAACTCCGGAAGCTCGTCGAGAAACAATACGCCGTTGTGCGCGAGACTCACCTCGCCCGGCATCGGATGCGAACCACCGCCCAGCAGACCCGCGTCGGAAATCGTGTGATGCGGCGAACTGAACGGCCGCTTCGCCACCAGCGCCTGACGCGACCGCAGCGAGCCCGAGATGCTGTGAATCTTGGTGGTCTCCAGCGCCTCGTCCAGGGTCATCGGTGGCAGAATGGATGACACACGCTTTGCGAGCATGGTCTTGCCCGTGCCCGGCGGGCCGATCATCAGAATGTTGTGACCGCCGGCCATCGCCACTTCCAGCGCGCGCCGGGCAAACTCCTGCCCCTTCACATCGGCGTAGTCTTCTTCGTAAACGCTGAAGGAGTCGAATACCGACTGCACATCGATGGTGAGCGGCGAGAGCTCAGCCTTCCCCGCGAGAAAATCCGCCGCCTGTCGCAGCGTCTGGATCGGGTAGACCTGCAACCCCTCCACCACGGCCGCCTCCTCGGCATTTTCCGCCGGCACGAGAATCCCGCGACAGCCGTCGGCCTTGGCCTGCATGGCAATCGGCAAGACCCCGCGCACCCGGCGTACTTCACCGCTCAGGGCGAGTTCGCCAATCACGCACAGCTCCGCCAGCGTCTCGGGCTCGATGTCGCCCTGCGCGGCAATCATGCCGATGGCAATGGGCAGGTCGAAACTTGGCCCCTCCTTGCGCATATCCGCAGGAGCCAGATTGACCGTGGTGCGCCCCATCGGCGGCGCAAAACCGGAGTTGATGAGCGCCGTGAATACGCGATCCCCACTCTCCTTCACCGCCGTGTCCGGCAACCCGACGATGATCACCTTCGGATCGCCATGCCCCGCGTTGACCTCGATCTCAACAGGAAAGGCATCCACGCCATATACCGCCCCCGCCCGTACTTTCGCCAGCACCCCTACCTCCTTCGTGGAAAACCCGGGATTATAGGAGCAGATGGCAACGTGGCAACTGCAGAATTCCTGGCCGGATACTCTGCATCGCCGCCCGCGGAGGGGCGGCCTACATTCCGGGCCGTTGTAGGGCTGCCGCTAGTCGGCAGCCGCAAGAGGCCTGCGACCAGCACAGGCCCTACATAGAAACATCCACCGCCCGCGGAGGGACGGCCTACATTCCGGGCCGTTGTAGGCCGGGCCTCTGTGCCCGGCGTATCTGTGGGTGCGCTCACCGCCCGCCGAGGGGCGGCCTACATTCCGGACCGTTGTAGGGCTGCCGCTAGTCGGCAGCCGCAAGAGGCCTGCGACCAGCACAGGCCCTACATACAAACATCCACCGCCCGCGGAGGGACGGCCTGCATTCCGAGCCGTTGTAGGCCGGGCCTCTGTGCCCGGCGCAGCTTCGTGGAAAACCCGGGACCATAGGAGCAGATGGCAACGTGGCAACTGCAGAATGCACCCATCTCCCCCGCTGTTGTGCCTGAATCAAAAAGCAGGTACAAGGGATCAGGGAGGTTGGTCACATGACGACAAGGATACGGCGCACCATGCTCTGGATCGTCTGCTGCATGGCCTTCGGCCACTCCGCGATCGCAGACACCGTCACCCACACCATCGTCGGTCCCGACGGAAAGACCCTCGCGGCCACCACCACGAGTCAACATGACGAACCGCAGACAGCCACGGAATCGTTCACCAGCACCGTTATCGCTCCCGATGGCAAAGCCGCTACCACCACAACCTTTCGCTATCGCGACGAACTCGGGTACGTGACGCAGGAGGAAGTCTACGTGTCCAGTGCCACGGGCGGCAGCAATCTTGTGGACCGCACGTCCTATGTCCTGGACGAGTTCAAACGACCTGTCCGAGTCACGGGACTCAGGGGCGTCATTTCTGAAACCAAGTGGGGCCCCAACGGAAAAGAATGGGAAACCGACGAGCATGGCGTCACCACGCGCTATGAATACGATGTCCTCAAACGCCTTGTGAAGGAGAGCATCGACGGCGGCCCCACCCGCACGTACACCTACGACGTCATGGGTCAGCGACTCTCTACGACCGAGAGCAACGAGACCGCGACGGCGGGTGACAGCACTGAATACGATGGGGCCGGCCGCATCACCAAAACCGTCGATGAGCAGGGCTTGGCCACCACCTACCGCTATGAACTGGGCGGTCGCCGGGAGATTGTCACCCTCCCCGGCGGCGCAACCCGGATCACCGAACGTTATCTCGACGGCCAGCTCAAGAGCATCACCGGCACCGCCCAAGAGCCGCAGTACTACGAATACGGCGTCAACAGCGATGGATCCATGTGGAGCAAAGTCTCCTCCACACCACCCGGCAGCAACACCGCGACCGTGGGAGAGAAGACGACCACCGATATGCTCGGCCGAACCATTCTTGCCGAGCATCCCGCCCCCGTTGGAGTCAGCACCAGCCGCTTCTTCTACAACCGGAGCCAGTTAACCCGCCAATCGCATCCGGAAATGGCCGATGCGTTGTACGAGTACGATGAATGGGGACAGCAAACCCGTTCCGGGTTGGATGTCGATGGCGACGGCGTACTGAATCCCGCCAAGGATCGTCTCGTGGAAAGCGACACCCGCTACCAGACGGAAGCTGATGGCAGCACTTGGCAGGTTAGTGAATCACGCGTTCCTTTGGCAGACGGCACCCCGGGAATGATAACCAACTGGATTCGAAAGCAACGCGTCAGCGGCTTCGCCCCCGGCGTCACAGAGGAATCCATTTCCGTGGACGCAGCGGGCAACCGCGTGCGCACCGAGACGGTGGTCAATCGCGCGGAACGCACCATGACCCGCACCACCACCTACGAGGACACGCTGCAATCTGTGGTCGAAGTATACTCCAACCGGTTGTTGCGCAAACGAATCGACCGGACCGGGCAAGTCACGCATTTCACATACGACGGGCTTGAACGTGTAATCGGCGAGACAGACGAACGTCTCGGGACGACCGTGACGCATTACGACAAGCGCGGCCGCGTGGACTACGTGGAGGACCCGGCCGGCAATCGCACAAGATATGTGTACGACCCCACCACCGGCGCGAGATCAGCACTGATCGATCCCCTTGGCCACCAGATCCACCACGCCTATGATGCCCAGGGCCGCCTCACTCGCACCTGGGGCGATGGTGCCTACCCGACCCGCTTTGTCTATGACGGCTATGGGAACCTGATGGAAAAACGAACCTACCGAAACGGGACCGAGTGGAGCGGCGCCACGTGGCCGGACGAGACAGGACTGACAGCCGATGTGCTCCAATACCAGTACGATCCAGCCACCGGACTCCTGACCAACATGGTGGACGCGACCGGCGGCAGCACGGCCTACGTCTACACGCCGGCTGGAAGACTCGCAGCCACAGTCGTCGCGGGGAGCAACCGTGCAGCCCCCATCGTCACCGGC
>ERZ795056.1381-NODE-1381-length-28570-cov-50.138103_pt1 | contig 28570 bp, 14 predicted proteins | sample MGYA00375140_ERZ795056 | MGnify/ENA primary metagenome ERZ795056 (study PRJEB30185, sample SAMN05720227) | activated sludge metagenome | isolation source: Anaerobic digester | place: USA | collected 2015-03-09 ... | reverse complement strand
GCCCAGCGGCCCAACCTGGGAGAGTCCGCATGATTCCCGGCGCCAGCTCCGCACCCGCCGGTGAGCGCCCGCGCCTTTACGGCGTCTACCCCGCCATCGTCACCGACGTGCAGGACCCGGACAGCCAGGGCCGCGTGCAGATCCGCCTGCCCTTCGTCGAGGAGAGCGACGGCGGCAGCGCCCTGGCCTGGGCCCGCCTCGCCACCCTGATGGCCGGCGCCGACCGGGGCACCTGGTTCATCCCCGAAGTGGACGACGAGGTGCTGGTGGCCTTCACCGCCGGCGACCCGCGCCGCCCGGTGGTCATCGGTGCCCTGTGGAACGGCGTCGATACGCCCCCCGAGAGCATGGACAGCGCCAACAACATCCGCTCCATCACCTCCCGCAGCGGCCACACCCTCACCTTCGACGACACCGCCGGTACCGAAAAGGTGGAACTCAAGACCAAGGGCGGGCACACCTTCACCCTCGACGACGCGGCCGGCGGCACCGTCACCCTGACCCACTCCAACGGCGCCCAGGTGAAGATCGACGTGGTGGGCAACATCGAGATCACGGCCAATGTGCGGGTCACCGTGCAGGCCCCGGCAGGGCTCGAAGTCACGGCAGCCATGGTCACCGTCAATGCCGCCATGTCCACCTTCTCGGGGGTGGTGAAGGCCGACGCGGTGATCACCAACAGCGTGGTCTCCCCCAGCTACACACCGGGCGTGGGGAACATATGGTGAGCCGGGCCGCGGGCAGGCGCCTCCTCGTTCCGGCCAACCGCGCCCCCTCGCGGGAGCGGCTGCTGGCCACCGAGCCCTTCTTCCTGCGCGACCTCGCCCAGGTGCCCATCGAAGCAGCACCGCGCGTCCTGTCCTTCGAGAGCGACAGCTTCATGGACGACTTCCTGGCGACGGCCGCCGGCAAGCGCCCGACCCTGCCCCGGCTGCTGCCCTGGCGCGACTGGTCCGAGCCGCCGGCCGGGCTGGTGGATGCCCATGGGCAGGCCCGCTACGCCACGGCCAGCCTGGCCCGGCGCGTGCCCGGCAGCACCGACATCGAAGCCTCCAGCGGCCCGGCCATGGACGCCGACGGCATCCCCCACGGCCTCGTGGCCGCCGAAAAGGCCGCCACGCCCCCCTGGCTGCGCAAGCTCTACCTGCCCCTGCACGAGCGCTTCAACCTCATCAGCTTCGACGTGGTCTGCGCCGCCGCCGGCTGGCCGCGGGTTGACCGCAAGCGCATCAAGGGCAGCGGCGCGGTGATCCGCCGCTTCATCCCCGGCACGGCCGGCACCCCGGAGCGCTGGGAAGACTGGATCGCCGTCGATGAACGGCACGGCGCCTGGCTGCCCCTGCTGCCCACCGACCTGCAGACCGGTGCCGCCGGTGCCGCGGTGGACCCGGCAAAGCTGCCCGCCCCCAGCGCCACGTTGGAGCTGCGCCTGCGCACCCTGCTCGACCTGGGCGCCGCAGACCCGCTGCCACCCCTGGGCCTCCTCAGCGCGCCCCTTTCCCTGCTGCCCCCCGACGCCGGCAAAGCCGCCGAACACTGCACCCTGTACGGCTACCTGCCGGTGTTCAGCGCCGCCCGTGAGATCCCCACCGAGCAGCGGGCCGGCGACACGGCCGCGGCCGTGGCCACGGCGCTGAGCCAGCACACCCAGGCCCGCCTCGACACCCTTTTCCAGGGGGCCGTCGATCTGCGCAATGCCGCCCTGCCCCACCTGCGCAGCCTGCTCGACGCCACCGTGCTGCCGGCACGGCCTGCCCAGGCCGCCGCCACCGCCATCGCCGACAACCTGATCGCCACCGCCCCCGGCGGGCTTGGCCAGGTGGGCAACACCCTCGCCCACACCATCGACAAGGCCCTGCTGGAGGCCCTGGCCCGCCTGTGGCAGACCATCACCGCGGCCGCCACCGACGACGCCGACATCGCCGGCAACGTGCGCAGCGGCACCGATCTGTGGGCCGCCAGCACGGCCGCGGACACGGCCAGCGCGCCCGGCCTGTTCAACAACCTGCCCGGCGTCAGCGCGGGCGCCCAGGCCACTGCAGCCGCCGTCTGGTTGAGCGGCGCCGGCAACAACGCCTGGGACACCCTGCTGCGCCAGCGCCTGCATCAGTTGATGGATGCCTGGCTCGCCGGCACCGCCCTGCCGCCTCCGGCCCAGGGCAACGCCGGCCTGGTGGGCACCGACCACTTGGCCGTGGTGGTGGTGATGGCCCTGCTGCGCCTGCGCGGCTGTCGCCTGTGCCTGGCCGCGCGCCTCAACCACGCGCTCTACAACGATACCCTGGCCGCCGACCTGAAAGCCGTGGCCGCCGACGGCAAGCGTCAGATGGGCCTCGCCGCCCTGGCCGAGCTGGCCGAAACCCTGCTCGCCCAGGAGGCCGCCCGCGGCGACATCCAGGCCACCCCGCCGTGGCCGCCGGTGACCCTGCCGGCCCAGTGGATCCTCGATGCCCACGCCCACGGCGAGGCCATCGCAAAGATCTACGCCCGCTTCGACGACGGTTTGGCCGGCGCCGGCAATGGCGCGGTGGATCAGCTCAATGCCCGTATCGAGATCATCGAGACCGAGTTGGGCACCGCCGTGGCCGGCCTGCGCACCGGCCTGTCCCTGGGCGCGGCCCAGCTCAGCCTCAACGAGCAGCCCCCCTGCGGCCTGCTGGTGCTGCCCGGCATCCGGGTGGCGGGCACCGTGCTGGCCGCCTTCCGCACCGCTGCCGCCGCCCGCTACACCGCCGAGCCTGAACGCGTGGCCCTGCCCGAAGCCCGCAGCAGCGATGCCCTGCCGCGCCTGCGCTTTGATGCCGAACACCTCTACGCCGCCTGGGCCTGGGTGCGCGTCGCCGGTCACACCCCCTGCGAGCCCGAACGCATTGTGTGGACCCGGCGCAGCGAGCCCTTCTCCATCGCCGACCCCACCGACCTCCTCGGCGCCCGCCCGGCCAGCATCCAGATGCCCGACATCCCCAAGCTGCTGCGCGACATCCCGCGCATCGCCCGCGCCCGGGCCAAGCCCTTTGCCGGCATGGCGGCGCCCCCCGGCTCCGGCGTCATCACCGGCGCCGACATGGCCGACACGCGCCGCGATTTCGGCATCGGCATGATCTGCAACTTCGGCATCCCCGTGCTGACCATCTGCGCGCTGATCCTCTTCAAGATCATCTTCACCGTGCTGATCACGCTGCCCTCGTTCAGCTGGATGCTCTTCCTGAAGTTCTGCCTGCCATTTCCAAAGAGGGGACCATGAGCACATCACCGGGCCGCCCCCAGCAAGCTCGCACCACAGTGCGTAGCACGGAGGTATTCCAATGAGCACTCAAAAGCTCGGCACCGGCCTTCGTTTCCCGCTGGTCACCGGCGACGGCTTCGGCTGGATCTCCGGTGCTGCGGCGGTGGAGCAGTCCATCCGCACCATCCTCCTCACCGAACCCGGCGAGCGCATTGCCCGCCCCAACTTCGGCGTGGGCCTGCGGCGCTTTCTGTTTGCCCCCAACAGCCTCGAACTGCGCACCCGCATCCGGGCCGCCGTCAGCGAGGCCCTGGCCCGGGACGAAGCCCGCATCCGCGTCGAGTCCGTTGCCGTGAATACCGACCCGCGGGAAGCCACCGTGCTGCGCATCGCCATCCGCTACGAGATCCTCGGCGAACCGGGCGCGCAGAACCTGGTGTTCCCCTTCTACCTGAACGGGGGTGCCTGACATGGCCATCCAACCTCCCCGCCTCGACGACCGCGCCTTCGACGACCTGCGTGCCGAGCTGATCCGCCGCATCCCGACCCACGCGCCGGAATGGACCGACCACAACGCCTCCGACCCGGGCATCGCCCTGGTGGAGCTGTTTGCCGCCCTCGGCGACAACGTCCTCTACCGCCTCAACCGTGTACCCGAGGTGGCGCGCCTGGAGTTCCTGCGCCTGCTGGCCATTCCGCCACGGCCGGCGCGGGCCGCCCAGGCCATGGTGCGCCTGGAAGCCCGCCGGGGCATTGCCCCGGTGCCGGTGGATTTTGCGGTCGGCAGCCCGACCCTCGAGTTCACCGCCGGCGACGTCCACTACCAGACCCTCGACGAGATCACCGTCCTGCCCCTGGAGCTCAGCGCCTGGGTCAAGCAGCCCTATTCCGGCCCGCTGCTCGCCGGTGGCATCGAGAACGTCAGCACCCTGCTCGTCGATCACATGGGCAGCGCACCGGCCCTGGCCCAGTACCGGCCCGTCCCGCTGGAAGCACCCAAGGGTGGCCGCCTGCCCGCGCCCATTTCCACCGGGGCCAGCCTGGACGGCCGCATCTGGCTGTGCCTGGCGGCCCCGGAGACCGCCATGGCCGACGCCCTCAAGGCCAACGGCAACGACGCCGCCGCTGCCCGCAAGGCCCTGCGTGCCCAGCTTGGCGGGCAGGTACTCAACCTGGGCGTGCGCAGTGACGACGCCCTGTGCGGCAGCACCGACCACCACCGCTGCCCCGACGCCGGCACCGACCCCGAGCGCTGGCCCCTGCGCTGGGAGATCTCCACCGGCAGCTTCACGGGCGCCACCCAGCACGTGGACCGGGTGCGCTACCAACGCCTCGCCGTGATCGCCGACAGTACCGACAGCCTGGGCCGCCGCGGCACCCTGCGCCTGCGCCTGCCCGATGCCACCGGCAGCGCCGAGCCCTTCGGCGACTGGACCGCTGCCAGCTTCACCCCGCCCGACCCCGACCTGCTGGGCATTGGCGAGCTGCCCCCGCGCATCGACAACGCCAAGCTCGCCGAGCGGGTGCTGGGCTGGATCCGCGTCAGCCGTGCCGACCCCAGCCACCCGCCCGTCCGCCTGCGCTGGATCGACGCCAACGTGGTCCGCGTCGAGCAGGCCATCACCGCCGCCGCCGAGCTGCTGGGCTATGGCGACGGCCGCACCGGCCAGCGCCACACCCTGTCGCGTACCCCGGTCATCCCCGGCAGCCCGCAGGTGCAGGTCTTCGGCCCCCTCGGCTGGGAGAACTGGCAGGTGGTGGAAGACCTGGCCCTGGCCGGTCCGGACGACCCCTTCTACACCCTCGACCCCGCCGATGGCAGCGTCACCTTTGGCGATGGCATCCACGGCCGCATCCCCCTGCCGGGCGAGGCCATCCGCTGCCTCACCTACAAATACGGTGGCGGCGTGCGCGGCAATGTGGGCGCCGAGCGCATCAACCGGGTGTTCCGCGCCGCCCCCGCCGCCGCCCTGGCCCTGAAGGCCGCCAACCCGCTGCCGGCCGAGTTCGGCGCCGACGCCGAGACCCTGCCCCAGGCCAGCGCGCGCATCCCCGAGGTGCTGCGCCACAACGACCGGGCCGTGGCCAGCGACGACTTCACCAACCTCGCCCTGGAAACCCCCGGCGTGCAGGTGGGCCGCGCCCACGTGCTGCCCCGCCACAAGCCCCACGAGCGGGTGGATGGCGTGCCCGGCGTGGTGACCCTGATCGTGCTGCCCGCCTACGACCCCCTGCAGCCCGACCAGCCCACCCCCGACAAGGAGATGCTGCGCCGGGTGTGCGCCTGGATGGAGCCCCGCCGGCTGGTCACCACCGAGCTCTACATCACCCCGCCCCAGTACGTGCGCCTGTCCTGCTCGGTGGCCGTCGAGCCGGAGGCCGGCGCCGGCGAGGAAACCCTGCGCCGCCACATCGAACTGGCCCTGCGCCAGCACCTCGCCCCGCTGCCGCCCTATGGCCCCGACGGCCAGGGCTGGCCCTTCGGCCGCGACGTGCGCGACCGGGACATCGAAGCCGCCACCCTGCGGGTGCAGGGCGTGCGCCTGGTCAATGAAGTACGGGTGGTGGGCGAGGAGATCAGCCGCACCGGCGTGCGCAGCCCGGTGGAGGAAAGCGTCACCCTGCTGCCCTGGCAGTTGCCGGTGCTGCTGGAGGTGAAGGTGAGCATCGGCGCCGACGCCACCGCCGAAGAACTGCCGCCGCTGGATGAGGAAGCCGAGGCGCCTCCCCTCGCCGGCATGCCGGTGCCCGTGGGCAAGGAGGCCTGCTGATGAGCGGCCCGCGCTTCGCCCATCTGACCGGGCGCCCCATGTGGGAGCGCTGCGATCACGTCGGCACGCGCATCGAAGGCACCCCCGCCGCCGTGGTGCTGGCAACGGCCGCCACGGCCGGTGACGCCGCGCCCGCCGCACCCATCAGCCCGGCCGACTACGCCGCCTGGCAGGCCCGCCTCGGCACGGCAGTGGTCCTGCCCTGTGCGCCGGACCACTGCGGTGCGCAGCAGGTGATCGTCGCCACCCCCGGCAAACCCCTGAGCCTGCTCACCCCGGCCGGCTGGCTCCCCCTGCCGACGCCGGCCGCCGACACCCCGGCCCCGACCCCCGGCCTGGAGTTCGCCCCCGTCGGCCCTGCCCCGGCTCCCGCCGCGCCCGACGCCATCGCCCTCGACCCGGCCGGCCGTTGCTGGCTGCTCGACCGGGCCGGGCGGCGCCTGATCCTGCTGGCCCCGGACCTGCGCGTGCTCTCCGTCGTGCCCTTGCCGCCGGGCATCGACCCGGGCGCCTTTGCCTGCAGCGCCTTCGGCCTGGTGGTCGCCGACCGGGCCGAGCCACGCTTGCTGGTGCAGCCCTGGGGCGGCGCCTGGCACGGCTACATGCCACCGGCCATCGCGGGCCGGCGCATCGTCGCCCTCACCGCCAACCCGGCCTGGCCCGAGGCCGTGGCCCTGGTCGAAGGCGGCCCCGACAAATGGCAGTTGTTCCGCGTCGGGCCGGGGGGTGCCGTGCTGCACACCCTGCCCATGGCCACGGCCCCGCTGCCCATGATCCTCACCGCCGCCGACCGGCTGCTGGTGGGGGAGCTCGCCCACCGCCCGGGCGACCCGCTGCCCACGCTCTTCCGCGAGTACACCCTGCGCTCCGACAGCGTGGAGGCCGAGCGCGGCTTCGCCGTGCGCAGCTTTGACGGCCGCGCCCTGTGGCTGGAGCAGGACACCCAGCAGGGCTGCGACGGCGTCCGGGTGATGGCCAGCACCGCCGCCGGTGCCCGCCCCCTCTACCCCCGGGAGGCCGACCTGGCCGGCAGCGGGGTGGTCGAAACCTGGGCGCTGGACTCCGGCATCTTCGGCTGCCAGTGGCACCGCCTCTTCGTGGATCTGTGCCTGCCGGCCGACTGCGCCGTGCACATCGAAGCCCGCAGCGCCGATGACCTGCCACCCTTCGAGATCCGCCGCCGCGCCCGCCTCCCCGCCGACCGGGTGGGCGACACCCGCCCGGCCCCCATCGACGACCCCTGGCCGCCCCTGGGTTCGGTGGTGGATGACGAAGCCGAAGGCTGGGTGCCCCTCGGGGTGGCCGACCGGCGCCCGGCCCGGGCCGACGTGGCCTTTGCCGGGAGCGTCGGCGAGCGCCCGTCCGAAGACCCCCTGGCCGCCGCCCGCCAGCCCGCCGCAGCGCTGCCGGCCGGCATGCGCACCCTCGAATACCTGCTCACCGCGCCCCCCGGCCGCTACCTGTGGCTGCGCGTGCGCCTTGCCGGCACCCGGCGCCAGGGGCCCAGCCTGTTTGCCCTGCGCGCCACCTTCCCGCGCCCGTCCCTGCTCGATTACCTGCCCGCCTACTGGCGTTCCGACCCGGCCGGCGCCGACGCCACCGAGCGCGCCCTGGCCCTCTTCGAAGGCTGGATGACCGAGATGGACCAGCGCATCGACGTGCTGCCCCAGCTCATCGACCCGCGCCTGGTGCCCGCCGAGGCCCTGCCCTGGCTGGGCAGCTTCCTGGCCCTGAGCTTCGATACGCGGGTGCGCGAAGGGGTGCGCCGCGAGCTGCTGCTGCACATGGCCGAGCTGTACCGGGCCCGCGGCACCGTGCCCGGCCTGGCGCGCCTGCTCTCCATCCTCGCCGAAGCCCCGGTGCAGATCATCGAGGGCTTCCGCCTGCGCCGGCCCACCGCCGCCTTCCTGGGCAGCGCCCTGATCGGGCCGGCCCTCGAACTGGGCGGCAGCGAAAGCACCCTCGACGCCGCCGGCCTTGAGGACTGGGAACAGGAACTGGCCGGCGCCCACGCCGCCCTGATGCTGCGTCGCGCCACCCAGGACAGCCCCTGCCCGGCCCGCGACCCGGACGACCCCCTGCCCGACGACGCCCTGCTGGCCTTCTACCGCCGTCACGCCCACCGCTTCACGGTGATCGTGCCGCGGGCGCGCTGCAGCACCCTGGCCGCCGTGCTGGAGCTGGCCATCGAGACCAGCAAGCCGGCCCACACCCTGCACCGCCTGTGCTGGCTGGATGCCGGCTTCCGTGTCGGCAGCGCCAGCCTGGTGGGCGTGTCCCACCTGGGGCCGGTGGACAAGGCCGAACCCGCCGTGCTCGGCAGCGCCGTGCTATCCACCTTCACCACCCTCCACCGTGGCCGTCGCGAAGACCGCTACCCGTATTTCAAACCCATGAACCCATGGGAGGCATCGCCATGAGCACCCCTACCGCCGCTGAAACCTTCATCCCCCTGGACGATCTCGATCCGGCCACCCCCGGTGACCCGTTCACCCGCCTGCGTTACAGCTACGGGCAGCTCCTGGGGGCCGAGGACTTCACCACCGAGCAGCGTTACTTCCTGCTGCGCAGCCGCCTGCACAATGCCGCCCTGCATGGTTTCGGGACGGTGTGGGGGCTCAAGGTGGGCAGCCAGGAAAACGAGACCACCCTCACCCTGACCTGCGACACCGGCCTTGCCATCGACCCCCTGGGGCGCGAGGTGTACGTGCCCCAGAAGGTGTGCCTGGACATCACCGGGCTGGCCACCACACGCTTCTGGGCCGACCTGGCGGCGCCTCCGCCGGCTCCGGGCGTGGAGGTCACGGGGGACAATCCCCGCCGCCGGGTCTACGTGGTGCTGCGCTACCGGGCCTGCCTGACCGAGCAGGTGCCGGCCATCACCCAACCCTGCGCCGGCCAGGACGCCGGGCTGGCCCCGTCCCGGGTGCAGGACGGCTACCGTCTGTGCCTGGAGGCCGCGCCGCCCGACCTCACCGGCCTGCCGGTGCGCGACATCACCACCCGGGTCAACCCGCCGGCGGATTTCCGCACCCGTCTGCTCGAGCACATCATCAACCCCGACACCCCGCCCCCCGCCCGGCTGTGGAGCGGCGCCGACGACGCGCCCCTGCTCCTCGCCGTGCTCGACCTGGAGCCGGTGGGCAACCCGGTGGAACGGGTGAAGCTCTTCGGCACCATCGACAACAGCGTGCGCGCCCTGCTGCCGGCGGTGCAGACGGTGGCCGATCTGGCCCTGGGCATCCGCCTCGAAGCCGCCGGCGCCCCGTCACCCTTCCAGGTCGGCAAGCTGCAGAGTCGGGCCGGCGAAGGCGCCGATGCGGCCCGCAGCTTCATCGACCTGATCACCACCCGCCCCCTGATGCCCGCCAGTCTGGGACCCGGATCGGTGCGCGTACTGCGCTTCGACGAGGCCAACCAGAAGTGGCAGCCGGTGGCCATCGCTGGCCAGACCCCTTCCGCCACCGGCCTCGCCCTGGTGGTCGACGAAGTCCTGCAGGCAGGGGCACCCATCCAGGTGTGCCTGCTGGGCACGGGGGCAGAGGCCATCCTCGACATGGGCGGACAGCCCCTGGCGGGCGCCATCGGCGAGGTCGTGCCCCCCGGCACCGGCAGGGATGCCTGCCTCTTCGCCATTCACCCCACCACCGCCTGAGCCGGAGGCCGAGATGAGCACAAACATGTGGAAGAAGATGGATGCCGGCCTGTTGACGATGATCGCCAAGGTCGCCCGCAACGAAGCCCTCAGCGCGGCGGATGAAGCCTCCATCGCCGATTTTCTGAAGGACTACGCGGGCACGTCGGGCGAATCCGGCTTTGCCGGCGGCCCGAGCGGTGACGTGCGCGGCAGCAACAACCTGCGCCGCACCAACTGGTTCAACGGCCGCTACCTCACCGCCGAGGCCCTGTCGCGCCAGGACGTGTATTTCGACACCCGGGCGCGCCTCGCCGCCCACGCCCAGATGCCCGGCATCGCCTGGGGCCTGGGTCTGTCCGCCGACGGCCTCAACAGCACCCCCATCGACAGCGAGGGGCGCTTCGGCGGCCTGCCCGCCAACCGCAACATCACCCTGCGCCGGGGGCTCGCCTTCGACCACATCGGGCGCCCCATCCTCGTCTCCACCCCCTTCACCTTCAGCATCGACCAGCTCATCGGCGCCTATCGCAAGACGCCCCAGAAGGTGGTGGGCGGCGGCGTGGATTTCATGCCCTGCGTGTGCCTGGTGAACGACCCGGCCGGCCCCACCGGCGGCGGCGCGGCCCTGCCCTCCGGCCCCTTCCTGCTGGTCATCCAGCCCGGCGAGACCGAAGAGGGCGGCGCCAAGGTGATGGGTGAGATCTGCGGTGGCGCGGCCTCGGCCAACTGCCGCGCCGACACCTGGCGGGGTGGTTTCGGCCTGTCCCTGGTGCGCTTCCCGGTGGAACTGCCCTTCCGCCAGGATCTGCAGTCGGCCTGGGATCTGCGCGGCACCCTGTCGGCCTACTTCTTCGACGTCTTCGAGCACGCCCTGTGGAAGCGCTGGGACCCGAACTTTGCCACCCACGGCCCCTTCTGCGCCGACACCGGCCCGGGCCGCCACGACGCCGCTGCCATCGCCCTGGCCATGGTCTATCTGGGCGAGGACGGCAGCGCCCTGTTCATGGACCAGTGGATTCCCCGCCGCACCATCTGCGGCACCCCGGCCGAAGACTGGCACCGCACCCGCTTCGGTGCCCCGCCCCGGGCCGCCGCCTGGGCGCGCATCCACCAGTTCCAGTGCATGCTGGCCGAAAGCCTGGTCATGCGCCCCTCCAATGCGGACAACACCAACCTGTTCGCCCGTGGCTTCCGGCACATACCGCCCATCGGCTTCCTGCCCGTCAAGCCCGGCCCGGCCGACGAAAAGCGCCCCATGGGCATCCCCCTCTTCGACAAGTTGCTGGGCAACACCCAGGGCGCCCAGTGGCTGGTCTCGCCCCTGGTGCGCAATGCCCTCGGGCAGGCGGAGGACTACTTCCAGGGCACCCGGGTGATCACCTACGGGGTGGTGGCCCTGCACGACGACGACATCCTTGAGGATCTCAACAACGTTTTCGACAAGGACCCGATCCAGCTCAGCCTGCGCCCGCCCCGCAGCAACCCGGACCCGGCCACGGGGGTCGCCGGAGCCCCGGCACCCGGCCACTACAAGGCATCGCTGTATCAGGCAGGCACGGTGCAGACCTCCAACGCGGTGGCCCTGCCCGGCTTCCTGGGGGTGCTGGCCAACCTGTTCGATGTGCTGGGCATGGATGAGCTGGTCAATCGGCGCACCGAGATCGTCAAGCTGGTGGTGCCCCTGCAGGGGCTCACCCGGGAACATCCCCTGGTCGGCCGCCTGCAGGAGGATGCCCTCAACCAGGCCCAGTCCTGGGGTGTGAACCCCTTGCTCACCGCAGCCAACCCCCTCGGCCAGTTGGGCACCGTCAACGACACCGCCGAAGCCCTGGCCGGCCTGGTGGCACGCCTCGGGCTGGACATGCTGCCGCGCCATTTCGTGGTGTACGTCAAGCAGCGCCTGGTGCTGCTCGACCTGCTGTTCTACCTGCTCGAAATCCTCCAGTTCCTGCTCAACTTCATGCGCGAGATCCAGAGCCTCGGCAAGACCGGCAGCACGGGCAACGCCCAGAGCAGCGTGTCCTCCGAGCAAGTGCGCATCCAGTACCTGCGCCAGCCCGCCGAAAAGCGCGCCATGGTAGAGGCCATCCTGGCCGAGCCCGACGTGCAGGCCAGCATCGTCCGGGCAGCGGATCTGAGCGGTTCCGGTATCGCCGTGACCACCCGCAATCAGGCCTTCCTGGACAAGGTGCAGAGCACCGAATCCTCCCTCGCCAACACCATCACCGACCCGGCCGAACGCAAGCGGGTCGCCCTCGGCCAGGTGGCCGACAGCTACGCCGCCGAGTACCCGGACTACCAGCTCGTCCAGGTGCTGGCGGCCGTGCAGCCCCAGCACACCCTGGCCGTGGTGAACAAACTGTCGGTGACCCGCAGCACCGAGCCCAGCCGCAGCCTCGGTGACGATCTGGTCAAGGACGGCCCCGCCGTGTTCGAGGCCGACGAGGCCCGGACCCTCTATGTGGACCTGAAGTCCGGCCTGGAAAGCCGCAAGGTGGCCGACTACGTCAAAGGCAGCGACAGCCAATTGACGGTGAAGGAGGTGCTGGCAAGCACGCCGGACGAAGCCGAGAAGCTGCTCGGCGCCGAGCGCTATGCCGAGTTCCGCAAGAACTACCAGGCCGACCGGGCCGCCGCCATCACCGGGGCCGAAGCCCTCGCCAAGGGCGTGCCGAGCGAACTGGCGGTGAAAGTGGAGGCTGGCATCCAGGCCGGCACACCCGCTGAAACAGTAGTGGAGAAGCTGAAGACCGACACTGCGACCAACAGCGCCACCCGCCCGGCCCTCGACCAGACTGCCACCCTCCTGCGCATCACCGGCGGGCAGGCTGGCTTCCTCAAGCTGGTGAAGCGCACCTGACGCCCGTCCATGAACGACTTCGTCGACATCGCCCGCTTGTCCACCCGCATCCGCAGCACCGAGGCGGACCACGCCGGGATGCTTGCGGGGCAGGTGCGCCAACTGGCCGACCGTCAGCTCGCCCGGGCCCTGGAGGGCGCCGGCGATCGGGCCCTGGCCCGTGCCCGGCTGCCGGCGGGCGCGGTTGTCGCGGTACAACGCCTTGAGCTGCACCTCAAGGTCGCAGTGGATGTGCCGGGCGATGAACTGGCCGCCGGCTGGGCCGCCGCCTTCGAGGCCGGCCTGGCCCGCCTGCTGGCCACCGTCGCCCCGGGTGACGTGGACGACGACGCACCCGCGGCGTGGTTCGCCGACGCCTGGGCCGCCGAACGTCGCCACCTGGAACGCCGCAGCCAGGGTGCCGCCGATGCCTGGTGGGCGGCCGATCTCGCCGGTGATGACGACAGCGCCGCCCCCCTTGCACCCATCACCCTCCTGCGGCGCTGGCTGCGGCGCGACCCCGCCCGCGCCCTCTGCACCCTGGCGGAGCTGGCCCGCGGCGATGCCCATGTGACGGCGCTGCTGTCGCCGGCCGAGGCCACCGCCCTCACCCGTGAACTGCTGCAGCGGTTTGCCCGCCCCGACACCCCCTTCGGCCCCGCCGTCCACCCCGTGTCCGGCCCCGACCCCGAGGCGCTTCCGGCGGCACCCGGCACGACGCCCGGTGCGCCCCGGGAGGCCCGTTCCGCCCTGCTCCATTCCGCCCTGGCGCGCCTTGCCGGGTCTCACGCTCGCCTGCTCGCCGCGGCGGGCAACACCGAGCAGGCCGCGCCCTGGCTCGCCGCCCTGCTGCTGGCCGAGGCGCCTTCCGCCACCGGCCTGCCGGCTGCACACCTGGCACGCGCACTGGCCGAGGCTGGCGCAGCGGGCCAATCCCGCGCCGATCCGCCCGAGCCCGGGCCCACCCCGCCTGCCGCCTCGCCGGACGATTCCGAAACCGCCAAGCTCGCCCCCCACCCGGTGAATGCCGGTGGCCTGCTCCTGCTCCTGCGCCCCTTGCTCCGCCTGGATCTGCTGCCTGCGCCCGAGCGGCTGGGCACCGACCTGGGCGATCTGGCCCTGGCGGCCCTGCGCCGCGTGCTGGCGCCCCTTCCCCCGGGCGAAAGGGCGGTGGCCGAAGAGCGGGAACGCCCCCTGCTCACCGTCTTTGCGCCGGAATGCGACTGGCGCGAACGCATCGCGCTGATCCCGATACGCGACCCGGCCACGGCCAACGCCCGCCTCGACGCCCTGGTGGCCGCGATCCCCGCCGACATCGCCGCCGCCCCGGGCGCCCTGCGCCAGGTCTTCGGGCTGCAGCCGGCCAGCTTTGGCACCCAGGCGGACACCCGACTGGCCCGTCTGCTGCTGCGCCCCGGCGCGCTCCGCGCCACCCCCTGGGAGGCCGAGCTGAGCTGGCCCCTCGCCGCCATCGATCTGGCCCTGCGCCGTGCCGGCTGGGACCAGGACCCGGGCTGGCTACCCTGGCTGGGGCGGACAATCCGCTTCCGTTTCGGAGACCCGTCGTGACCGGCCGCCGCGGCAGCCCCCTGCTGGACCTGTGGCTCGCCCTTGCCGCCGGCCGCCTGCTGCTGCGTCGGCCCGATGACCCGGGCCTGCTACGCCTCGCCGCCCGCCACCTGCCCACCGGCACACCCCAGCAACTGGCCGAAGGGATTGCCAGCAGCGCCGACAGTCTGTTCTCCGCCCTCGAAGCCCTGCCCGACGCCGAGCCCCTCGCCCGCATCGCCGGCGGCTGCCAGCTGTCGGGCTTTGATCTGGATCTGCTGGGCCTCGCCGTGTTGCCCTGCTTCGACGAGGATGCCGCCGGCACCATTGCCGCCCTTACCGGCGGGCCGCGGCGCGTCACCGTCGGTCTGGCCCTCAAACTGCTGTTCGGCGATCTGGCCGAACCGCAGGCCGTGCGCAGCGCCCTGCGCGCCTCGCCCCTGTGGCACACCGGCCTGATCCGCCCCGACGAAGGCCGGCGGCCCTTGCTGGAGCGCCGGCTCGACCCCACCGAGACGCTGCTGGCCGGCCTCGACGGGCTCGCGCCGGCGGAAGCCGGCACCGGGTGGCAGGTCCGCCGCCTGGCGCCGCCCGCCCGCCCCGCGGCCAGCATCCGCCGCGCCGCCGGCATGATCATGGACATACCGGGGGTGTGCCTGCACCTTTCGGGCAATGCGGAGCGCGCCGAAGAAGTGCTGGCTGTCGCGGCGGACCCGGCCCCCGCCCTGGTCCTGGATGCCCCCGACGACACCACCCCGGCCCCCTGGGCGGAGGCCCACCTGCTGCGCCTCGCCACCGGCGCCCGGGTGGCCCTGCGCACGGACGCCGGGCAGCTCGCCGTATCCGGCGCCGTGCCACCGGCGATGGTGATCGCCCCCCCCAGCTTCTCCCTGCACGGCCCCGGCGCCCACCTGCGGCGGCTTGAAGTGGGGAGCAGCGACCCCATCGAGCTGGCCGACGCCTGGCGCCAGATCCTCGGCTGCAGCCAGGCCGACGCCGACGAGCTGGCCGGACGCAACTGGATCGACGACGACACGCCCGCCCTCGTTGCCGCCGCCCTGCCCTCCGCCGCCGACATGCCGGCGATCCTGGACGAACTGTCGCGCCTGACCCCGCCCCGGGCCCTGCGCCTGGCCACCCGGTCGACCCCGGCGGTGCCCTGGGACAAGCTGGTATTGCCGCCCCAGACCCGCGTCCGCCTGGAAGACCTGATCCGGCGGGTGCGGCGGCGCGTGAGCGTGCAATTGCGCTGGGGCATGGACTCGGGCGGGCGCGGCCGTTCGGTGATCGGCCTGCTGTACGGTGAGTCCGGCACCGGCAAGACCCTTGCCGCCGAAGCCATGGCCACGCGCCTGCACCTGCCCATGCTGTCGGTGGACCTATCCCTGGTGGTGTCCAAGTACATCGGTGAAACCGAGAAGAACCTCTCCGAACTTTTCGCCGCCGCCGAGGGCTACGCCGCCCTCCTGTTCTTCGACGAGGCCGACGCCCTGTTCGGCAAGCGCACCAACGTGCAGGACGCCCACGACCGCTACGCCAACATCGAGGTGAATTACCTGCTTCAGCGCCTGGAATCCTTCGAGGGCTGCGCCCTGCTGGCCACCAACCTGATGCAGGGGGTGGACGACGCCTTCATGCGCCGCTTTGACCAGGTGGTGCACTTCCCCCGCCCGGGCGTGGCCGAACGGGTCGCCATCTGGCACGGACAACTCCCCGCGCAGCACCTGTCAGCACAGATTTCGATCGAGCAACTGGCCGAGCGTTTCGACCTCACCGGCGGCGAGATCCGCAATGCTGCCCTGTCGGCAGCCTACATGGCCGCCGACGGCGGCACCGTGGTCACGGAAGGCATGATCGATGCCGCCGTGGCCGAAGAGTTCAGCAAACTGGGCCGGCCATTCCCACGCCGGCAGGGAGCCTATCCATGACCGACATCGCCACCACCCTGAGCCAGGCCAGAGCCAAGCTCACCACCTGGCAGGCCGAAGCCGCCAGCGCCGCCGCCAACGGCGCATCCCAGACCCAGTCTGCCGATGCGGCGTGGGACGCGGTGGCTGCCATCGAGGCCGCCACCAACCACGCCGAGGGGCTGCGCACCCAGGTCCTGGCCCGCAACGACACCCTGGCCGCGGCCCTCGCCGCCCGCACCGCGGCCCTCGCCGATGCCGAGCGGGCCCGCACTGACGGCACCAGCCCACCCCTGGCCGATACCACCGCCACGGCCCTGCGCGCCACCGTGGCCACCGCCGCCGGCGTCACACCGGCCAGCAAGCTCGACGGCGCCGACTACAAGACCGCCGTCGGCACCGTGGATACCGCCATCGCGGCCCTCGACGACACGGCCATCAGCGACCTCGCCGCCGCCCTGGTCGCATTGGAAAGCAAACTCCAGGCCTACGAAGACAAGGAGGCCCTGGCCGAGGCCGCCCTCACCGCCGCGGAAGCGGCCGCGGCCATCATCGCCAACGACCTGGAGAAGGCACAGATCCAGCGCGAGGCCGCAGCCACCCTGGCCGCCGCCGGCAACAAGCCCGGCGCCGTGCTTGCCTACGTGGACTATCAGGCCGCCCGCGCCCGCCTCACCGCCGCCTCGGCCGCCGCTGCCGCCACCAAGCTGCAGACCGACTGGAACACCGCCCGCGACGAACAGCTCTCTGCCGCCGCCGACCTCCTCGCCGCCCAGGTGGCCGTCATCCAGGGGCAACTCGCCCTGGCGCGCAAGCGCGCTGAAATGATGGCAAAGCTCGTCACCCGGGATGCCGTCGCCACGGCGGCCGTGGACGCCGTGATCAACCCGCCGCCGGCCCCGCCGGGGCCGTAGTCCGCGGGCCCGTCCGCCAGGCCCCGGTGGCCCCACCATGAGCCGCAGCACGCCTCTTGCCGAGTCCAGGCCGGCCCGCTCGGCCGGCCCGTCGCCCGTGGCCGAATCGGCCCACTCGGCCAAGTCGCCTGCCGCCGCGGAGCCCGCCAGGGCATCCGCGGGCTCGGGTGCGGGCCCGACCCCCGCCAGCGGTGCCGCGGCACCGCCTCCCCAAGCACCACGGGGGGGAGACCAGACCGACTACCTGCAGCGCCGGCTCGGGGCAGCCCCCCGCTTGAACCAGACGGACAGGGGCCAGGCGCTCCCCCAGCGCCCTGCCCTTGAACGACTGTTTGGCGAACCCCTCACCGGCCTCGACCTGGCCTTTGGCGTCCCCGCCCCGGGCGGACGGCGCGACGCCCACGCGGCGGCCCGGGGAAACCGCGTGGAGTTCGCCGACCGGGCGCCCCCCCTCGACCTGCTGGCCCACGAGCTGGCCCACACCGTGCAGGCCCGACGGGGCGCCGAAGGCCCCGGCGACAGCCGCGACAGCCTGGAAGCGGAGGCCCGCCGGGCCGCCCGCAGCGCATCCGGCGGCACGCCACTGCAACTCAAGGGCCGCGCACCGGATGCCTGGCTTTACGACGCACCCACCTCTCCCCGGGGGGCCGAGGCCCTGCGCACGGCGATCAGAACGCCGGCCACGGATGGCCCCCCCAGCGTCCGCGTGCTTGCCATTCTCCGGGAGAACGCCGCCCCGGCCGACATGGCCCGCCTGCGCACTGACTACGGCGCCAACTTCTTTGGCGATCTGAAGAAGTGCCTCGACGACACCACCTGGGGCGAAGCCCGCGCCTACCTGGGCGCCCAGCTCACCCTGGCCGAGAACATCCAGACCCGCACCGGTATCCTGATCGACGATCAGGCCGGGGTCTTCGAAACCCTGGAGCGCTGGCCGGAAGACGACGCATTGCGCATGATCGAGGACGCCCAGGGCGTCGCCGCCCCGGCCCCTGCCCCCGGCGTGGCACCCGGTGCAGCGGGGCCGGCGCCCTCCGCCCGTGCCAGCTGGGCCGAGGTGCAGGATGCCCTGAGCCACGCGCTCGACGCCGACGGCCAGTACCGGGCCACCCAGATTCTCCTGGGCAAGGCCGAACGCGCCCGCGCCAGCCGGCCCCCACCGCCACCGGGCAGCCCCGCGCGGGAAGACGCCGTATCGAAGCAGCGGGTGGCCTATGCCCATACCCGCATCGTCGCCGCCGAAGGCGCGGGGCGCGCCCGGGATGCCTTCCTCGCCATTGCCGATCTGAACGCCGCCCAACGGGCCGCACTGCGCCCGCGCCTGGACGGCGGTAGCTGGCCGCGGCTGGGCGCGGCCATTGGCCGGGTCCGGGCCATCGCCAGCGAACCCGACGATGCCACCGCCCTGGCACAGGCCCTGCGCGCCGCAGGCGAAGGCAGCGGAGACATCTCCCCGGCAATGCTCCAGCATGCTGCCGGGCGGGCCGGCGACATGATTGCAACAGCCCGTGCCCGCCTTGCCGCCCTGCCGCCCACGTCCAGCGAAGAGCGCAACCGCCTCACCGCCGAGCTGGAGAGCCTTGAACGGCGCTTCCACGAAGGCACCCTGGTCCAGTCCCTCTACTTCGCCTCCCATCAGACGGGGGGCGAAACCCTCAAGGCTCTCGGCGCACCCGAAGAGCTGGCGGCCCAGTTCACCATCAACAAGGTGGGCAACTTCGACGAGCTTCTGGCCTTCATCCGCAAGGTGCCGGCCGCGCGCCGCCTCGCCATCACCCAGTCGCCCTGGTATCAACCCAAGCTGACCCAGGTGATGGGCATCAACCCGGACACGGCGCGCATGAACCTGCTGCTGGCCGCCCTTTACGAGGGCAACCCGCAGCTCGCCAATACCGACTTCCTGCGCCGGCAGCAGGCCATGCTGGACGCCTACGATGTTGAACGGGCGTGGGATCCGGACGATCCGGTCAAGGCGTGGATCATCCTGTCCCGCAAGACCCCCGCTCGCTGCCAGGCCCTGGTGGAACTGATGCAGTTTCAGCCCGACCCGGAGCAAAAGGCGGCGAAGCCGCCCCCACCGCTGTATGCCCTGCTCCAGCGCCTGGAAGCCGGCCTCGCGCGGGAACGCATCCTGGCCCTGCGGCTACGGCAGGGGCTCGCCGGCGATGGCGCAAGGCTGCTCCGGGAAGACGCCATCAAGGTCCGCGGCAGCGCAAACACAGCGCTGATCGACAACCCCCGGGCCTACATCGAGAGCGTCATCAACACGCCGGCAGCCCAGGCCGAGCTTCGCCGTGGCATGGTGATCCGGCGCCGGCTGACGGAGAACCCGAGCCTGCCGGTCTCGGCCGAGGATCGCGCCCTTGCCGCCAAGTACGATGGCGCGCGCCAGGCCGCCGAACAGATCGGCGACAAGGACCCGGCGCTGCGTGAAGCCTTCGAGAACGTGGCCTTCGGCGAACCGGACCTGCAGGGCGCCCAGCCCGGCCAGGACCCGGCGGTCGAGGCCGACTTCATGCACTACCGGCTGGAGGCCCGCCTCGCGGCCGTGCGCACCCAGGGCTCCAAGGCCACCACCGACGTCGTGAGCTGGGCCGGCCCGACGGTGGACGAGAACGCCGCCCGTTTCCGCGTCTACTACGACCAGGTGCGCCTGCGCGGCATCGGCCGCCCCGAACTGGCCCAACTGGCGGACTACTACTACCGGACGATGGCGGCGCTGGATGCCTTTGCGCCGGCCAACCGGGCGTTTGCTTCCACGGCCGCGCAACTGGTGGCGGCGGTGGCCGCCACCGTGGTGGTCTCCGCCGCCAGCGGTGGCAGCCTCGGGCCGGTGGCCGTGGGCGCCCTCGCGGCCTTTGTCGGCGGGGCCACGGCGGGGCTCACCGGTGCCGCCATCCGCGGCAATTCCACCTCCGGTGAAGTGCTGACCGACGTGGCGACCGGGGCGGTGGAAGGGGCTGTTTCGGTGGTGGGCTCGGCGTTGGCGGCAAAGGCCGTGCATGGCGCCACCGCCGGCCGCGCGGCGGGGCAGGCAGCACGCATGGCCGGCGGCCAGGCCGTGCGCACCGCCACGGGCGGCGCCGGGGCCGCCGTGGCGGAGGCCGTCATCGACGGGGCCATTGGTGGCGCGGCGGGCGAGCTCTTCCAGACGGCCATCGACGAAGCCACCTGGGACCGGGGCGTCGCCTCCGCCCTGGCCGCCCTGCTCGCCGCTTTGGCCAGGGGTGCGGCGATGGGTGCCGGTGCCGGTCTGGTCGGCGGCCTGGCCACGACGGGCCTGGGCGCGGCCTGGCGGCGCGTGGCCGGCAGCCATGGCCCGCAGGCGGTGAGCGAAGTCCTGAGCGCCTTCGACCACATCTCGATCGGCAAGGCCGACCACCTCGCCGGCCTGTCCGAGCCCCAGCTGGAAGCCCTCTTCCGCGCCCGCCGGCTGGCCCTGGCCGGCGACGACGAGTCAGCCGTGGCCCTGCTCCGGCAGATGAACGTGGTGCCCGAGGGCAAGGCCGGCGAACTGCTCGATGCCTTCCGGGCGCGGCGCAAGCTGGTGGAAAAGGCCGCCGCCGAAATGGGCATCGCCATCGACGACCCGGCCCTGGCCGAACGGCTGCGCGTCGGCAACGTGATGGTGACGCCGGATCTGCCCGCGGGCGCCGCCCAGGTGCGCTACGCCGTGGGCCTGGACGGCGTGAAAAAGCTGGAGCTGTGGGTGGGCCGCGGCACCCGGCTGGGCGACGTCACCATCCACCAGGCCACGGCCGACGCCCTGCGCCGCTGGGGCGAAGACACCGCCAACCTGCGCGGCATGCTCGAAAGGGTGCGGGCCTGGGCGCGGGGCGGCACGCTTTCCAACGAAGAGGAAGTCATCCTCGAACTGCAGAAGCACGCACACATGATCGAGGCGCGGGAGCAGGCCCTGTCGGGTCTGACCCCCGGCAGCGACACCGCCCACCGCCTCGACGGCGAGATCGCCACCCTGCGCAGCGATGCGGAAGCACTGCAAGGCCGTCTGGGCGGCTTTGGCGTTCCGGAGGGGGTCATTGCCGGGTATGGCGGACGCAACTCGGGCGACACCTCCCTCCGCCCACCGGTGCGGGTGACATCCGAACCCCCCATCACGTTCAGGAGGCGACGCTTCAATGACATCTCGCAGCTACCCCGCAACGCGGATGGTTCCATAGCGCCCATCCCCGACGGCGTGGTGTATGAATTCCCCGGCGGGAACCGGGTCTGGCGGGAGGGTGACATCTATCGCCACGACACGGTGCTGGGGCCGTCCACGGGCAGGCGTCAGACCGAGCTTGAGATGCCCAGCGCCTCCGAGCACGGCCGCCCCGAGGTGGCCGGCATGGAGCGCGCCCACACCCTGGGCCAGGGCACCGGCTTCGAGAGCCCCTTTGCCATCTTCTACGCGCCCCGGGAGGTCAATCAGATCATCCAGAACAACGGCGTCGAGGAAATGCTGCGGGGCCTGCACAGCAGCGCACGCCCGGGCGAGAGCTTCCACGTGTCCACCCTGACCAAGCCCCACCCGGGCACCCAGCGGCTGGCCGAGATCCGCTACCGGGTGGAGGTCAAGCGCGGCGCCGGCAGCCCGGAGTTTCTGTTCGAATACCAGATCACCGTGGGCCGTGAAGCGCCCTTCCAGGTCAACCATGGCCTCGCCAACATCACCGAAGATCCGGACCTGGCCCAGTTCGCAGACCTGGTGGATGTTCCCCAGCGCCTGCGCTCGCGCTTTGCGATGCACTCGGGCGGCGCCGGCAGCGCCCCGGTTGTCGAGGCCCGCAACTGGCCCAGCGTCCAGCATCTCATTGATCAGCCCGTCGCCACCGCGGCCCTGCCCGCCGACTACATCCGCCAGCGCAGCTCGGACGGCACCTCATGGATCATCCGCCGCCGGGATGCCAATGACGCGGAGTTCCAGCGCCTGACGGTCAGAACCCGCGCCGATGGCGTCCCGGTCATCGCCGTCTGGCGCGCTTTCGAATAGGCCCTGCGATGACCGCCCCCAATCAACCCGCCTGGTGAAATCATCATGGCCCGCACACCGATCCGCCATCCCCCCGTCACCCGCGACCGCCCCGCCGAACAGCGGGCCGACCGGGTTGCCCGGGGCGAGCGCCCGGCCCGCAGCAGCCGCGTGGCCCGGGATGCCGCCCCATCCGCCCTGGGCCTGGGCACCGGCCAGCCCCTGCCCGCCACCGAGCGCCGCTATTTCGAGAGCCGCCTCGGCGCCGATCTCACCGGGGTACGCATCCATCCGGACACCGAGGCCGCAACCAGCCTGCGTGCCAACGCCTTTGCCGCCGGCCGCGACATCGCCTTTGCTCCGGGTCGCTGGCAGCCGGGCACGACAGAAGGCCGGCGCCTGCTGGGCCACGAGCTGGCCCATGTGCTGGAGCAGGGCCGCAGCCGGCAGCCGGCCGTGCAACTGGAAGAGGCCACCAAGCCCGAGGACGCCGACAAGGCCGCCGACGCCCTGAGCGAGGGCGTGAAGACCGTCGTGGAACAGGCCAAGGAGAACGAAGGGGTGAAGAGCGCCCTGCTCGACCCGGCCAAGAACTACGCCCTGCGCCAGTGGAACCCCCTGGGCACCGCCGAGAAGGTGGGCGTGGCCGGCTTCGGAGCCGGCACCTACGGACTGGCCCTGGGCGCCGGCCTGGCCGACCCCGCCGGACGCAAACTGCTGTCGGACGTGAACCTGGTGGCGCCCCTGGGGCTGATCCCCTATTCCACGCTCACCGGCTTCAGCTATGTGCTGCCCGCCACCCCGGGCAGCCCCACCCTGTTCAAGGCCAGCTTCTCGGGGGACGATCTGCTGGGTCTGGCCCATCAGAAGGTCTCATGGATGCCCCCCATGACCCTCAGCCTGGACCTGGGCTGGAGCGTCGATCCCTCCGGCGCCGTGAGCCTGAGCACGGCCAGCGCCGTGTGGGGGGTGATGCCCGGCGTGTCGCTGAAACTGGGCAGCGGCGCAGCGCCCGAATGGAAGCCGCTGGTCAGCGGCCCCGATGGCCAGACGGCGACCGTCATGAAGTCGGTGCCGGCCCCGGCGGGCAGCGCCGCAACGCCGGCCGGCACCGGCGTGTTCGTCACCGTGGACCTGCTCAAGGCGCCCTTTATCCCCGCACCGATCCGCTCGGCGCTGGGGGGAGACACGAAGGGGAAGTGAGGCCATGGACACCCGCAGCCCTCCCACCCCCACCCTGGTCGCGCGTCAACGCCCGCCATGCCCGTCAAAGCCGACCTCACCCACGCCGACAAGCCGGTAAAGGTCGGTGCCACCCACGACCCGGCGGAGGCCGAGGCCGACCATCTGGCCGAGTTTCTGATCGCCACGCCGGGCGCCCAGCCCCTCGCCTGCGGTGCCTGCGCCGCCGGTGACGCCCCCTGCCCGGCCTGCGCCACCGGTGCCGCCACCCTCCGCCGCAAGGCGCTCGGCGGAGAACCCGCCGGCAGAGCCATGTCGCCGGCGGTCGGCCAGGCCCTCTCGGCACCCGCCACTCCGCTCCCGGATGCCGCCCGGCGACGCTTCGAACACCGCCTCGGTACCGACCTGGCGGCACTGCGGGTGCACACGGGCACCGCCGCCGCCCGCGCGGCGCACAGCATGGGCGCCCGTGCCTTTGCCCTGGGTCACGACATCGTCTTCGGTGCTGGCGAGTACCGCCCCGACACCCGGGACGGTCAGCGTCTGCTCGCCCACGAGGTGGCCCACGTGGTGCAGGACGGCCCGGGCGGCACCCTGCGCCGCAAACCGAGCACCCCGCCCGACCCGGTGCAGGACGCCAGCGACGACGAGCGGCAGCTCGAGAAGATGCAGCTCTTGCCGGAGAGCAACTTCATCAATGGCGCCGCCAGCGTTGGCGGGCTGAAGGCCTGGCAGGCCCGCTACCCCCTGTCCTACGAAGAGATGAAGAAGCGGGCCGTCGCCCTTTACGGCGAGGCCGGCTACGAACGCCTCCTGGCCGCCGACGGCCAGGTGCTGCCGCTGGTGCAGAAGTCCGAAATGCTGATGACGCGGCTGACGGCGCTGCGTGACCGCTACGACGCTGAAGACGAAGCGGCCCACACGGTCATCGACGCCTACGGTGGCACCAATTTTCTGATCGGCGACAACGTCCGCGGCTGGTTCGACCTGAACTACGACTGGCTGGGCCAGCAGTACTCCAAGTACGACAATTTCGACCTCGGGCTCTTCCAGGCGCTGCTGTCGGAGGATGTGGACACCCTGATCGAGCGGGTGGCCGAGAACGCCGACGCCGCCAAGCTGGAGGCCGACGAAGAAAAGGAGCGCAAGGAGGGCTGGATCGAGGACGGTGCCGACGTGCTGGGCAGCGTGGTGGCCAGGCGGGACGACGTGTTCTTCGATGACGAGATCGCCCTGGAGAGCGTGCTCGACCCGCCGGAAGGCAGCGACAAGGCCGACGAGATGCTGGCCATGGCCCGCTACGCCGGCCGCATGTCGGCCGTGGTGAAGGTGAAGGAGCGCTATTACGCCTACAGCCTGTCGGAAGATTTCGACCAGTCGAACGTGTTCTGGGGCAAGGAGCTGGATGCTTACTCCCGCGTGGTGCCGGCCGGGCCCCTGGGCGGGGCGGTGGTGGCCCTCACCACCACCAGCGGCCTGCCCCTGAAGGGCGAGGATGGGGGGCGCTTCAAGGGTGGCGACCAGCTCAACAACCCGGAAGCCTATCTCGACACCGACACCGAGATGCTGGCCTCGGGGAAGGCTGACGCCCTGGGGCTGAGCCCTTCGGTGATGTTCCGCAGCATGGTGCGCAACCTGGCGCTGGTGAACCTGAAGCAGGCGGAAGCCAACCTGCAGGGCATCGAGAATCAGATGATGCCCGACTTCGGCATCGATCCGGCGGCCGGCGCCGCGTTGCAGAAGGACACCGCCCGCCTGCGGGAGCTGACCGTTCAGGTGGCAGGGCTGGCCGTGGAGATCGGCGACGGCGAGGCCAGCGAAGAGCAGATAGACCGCCGCGACGCACTGCTCTCGGAAATGGGCACCATCAACGAGCGCAGCCCGGCCGCCGCGCTGATGGTCAAGAGCAGCCGCAAACCGGACGACCAGGACCCGGTCGAGGAAGACCAGATCGAGGACACGCTGGCCGACAAGCGGAGTGGCGATGCAGCCATGACCGCGGTCAATGAAGCCCGTGACCGCAAGGCCAACATCAACAAGGTTCGCCTCGCCCTCTTTGATGACCCGGATTTCGTGCTCGGCCTCGACGTGCTCCACGACGCAGTGCTGGCCCACTTCTCCGAAACGGACCGCCTGCGCATCAAGGCCGAGCTGGTCTTCAACACCATTGCCTCGGTGGCCGGCACCATCGGCCTGCTCGGGCTCGACCTGGCCCTGCTGGTGGCGGGCTTCTTCACCGGCGGCCTCACCTGGCCCGGCCTGATGCTCCACGGCGCCGGCACTGCCCTCGGGCTGGCCCAGGCCGGCCAGCAGATCAAGCACGCCCAGATGGTGTCGGCCATGTCCGAGCTGGACCTGGAAGGCGGTTTCCAGCTCGCCGGCAAGGACCAGGCCAAGAGCGCCCGCAACTGGGCACTGGTGGGTTCGGCCCTGAGCTTCCTGTCGGTGATCGGGCTGGCCCGCACCGGCGCCAAGCTCCTGGCCGCCACCGAGCGCGAAGCCAACCTGGTGGGACGCATCGCGCGCCAGGCCGGCGTGACGGAAGAGGTGATGGAAGGCGCCCTGCGCACAAACTGGCGCGGCATGCCCAACCCCGACAAAGGCGCCCTGCGCAGCCTGGTGCTGGCCAAACTGCCGGAACCCCTGGCCAAGCGCTACGGCAACCTCGCCATTGAAGTGCTCAGCGAGGAGGACTGGGCCCGCCTGTACGGGCCGAAATCACCCTCCCAAGCGGCTACCGAGTTCACCCGCAACGCCGCCGGCCAGCTAGTGCCCACCCGCATCCTGTTCCGCCGCAATGGCAACATTTTCGCCCTCCATGAAGAAGCCATGCACATCGCCCAGGCGGCGGAAAGCCCCGAGATGGCCAAGCGCATCGAGGCGGTGTCGGGGCTCACCAAGGGCATTTGGGCCAGCAAGAGCCTCCCGGAAAAGCTGCAAGCCGTGCGCGGCGTGCTCGAAGTGGAGCTGGACGCCCAGGAACGCATCCTGGCCCGCGCCCAGCAGGTGGGCGACACCGAGACCATGGACGACGCCTTTGCGCAAATGGAGAACCTCTCCATCAAGCTCGCCGAACTGGACCAATCGGTGGCCAACCCGGCGTCGCGCCTGCCTGCGTGGTTCGACGCCGCCGAGGTGCCGTCGATCTTCGCCAGCCCGCGCTTGCCCCGCAGCCGGGGCAGCTGGAGCGGCGCCCCGGGCAACTCCATCTGGAAATCCACCAACCCCAAGGTCAAGGCCATCGTCGGCAACAAGGGGGTGCGCTTCAGCAATGGCTACCCGGATTTCCGGGAGTACTCCATCGGCCAGGTGAACATCGGCCAGACGGGCCATGCCGGCGACTTCGCCGAAGCCGACATCAAGTTTGCCGAGGGCATCGCCAACGGCACCCGCAAGCCCCCGGCGGGCTACACCAAGGCCGACTTCATGACGAACGGGCAGCCCGTTGCCGCTGCCACCGAACGCTTCCGCCGTGCAGAAGGCTTCACGTGGCATCATCACCAGGGCGGCAACCAGATGATGCTCGTGCCCACCAAACTGCACGCCAACGTGCCCCACACCGGCGGCGCCTCGGCCGCCCGGGCCGGTGGCCCCTGACAGGAGACAGTCCATGCCCGGCAACACCGCCGTCGAAGCTGCCATCACCCGTTTCGGCTTCTATCCCCTCGCCCCCCGCGCACCGCGCCCGACACCGGACGCCCTGCGCCAGCAGGCCGCCCAGGCCGGAATTGCCTTGCCCGAAGCCTTCATCGCGTTTTCGAGCGAGCACGGTGCGGGCGCCTTCGAGCAGCGGGTGGGCGTGGCCCTGCCTGCCGGCTGCCCCCTGGGGCCGTTCTTCATCGTGGACATCCTCTACGCGGCCGGCGCCCCCGAAGACTGGGACGCCCTGGCCCTTCGCGACGACACCTACGACGGCCGCCTGCCCCTCGCCGCCCTCCCCATCGCCACCGACCCCGGCGGCAACCTGCTCCTGCTGACGCCGGAGAGCGGCGCCATCTACGCCTGGGACCACGAACACCTGGAACTCGATGATGCCGCCCTCGACCACAGGGTGGCCGACCTGGCCGCCGACGGTGTGCCGGTGGACGAGCACGACATCGACCAGCTAGTGCTCATGTGGGAAGAGCGCCACCCCGGACAGGTGGCCAACCCGACCGGGCATGGCAACCTGTACCCGGTGGCGGAATCGTATGAGGGGTTGTTGGGGGGGATGCGGGTGGCGGGGTAGCGGTGTAGCTGCCCCTGTCCGTCCCTCGCTCAGGTCTTCACACCCGGTGTCGCCGCAGGCGCCGGCTTGACGCCCACTCCACGCAGATTGACGAGCTTGCCGAGCAGTTCGAACCAAAATGGTGCTCCGAAGCCGGCCATCAAGGCGGTTGCCAGCCAGCCAAACAGGGCCGTCCATTCGATTTGGGGCCAGACGTCGCCGATCCAGCCCACTTTGGGAAAGTGGGACAGCGCCGCGATCAGCGAGGCATCAAGCTGCTTTGAGTAATCCACACTCTGTTTGAGGTAGTCCTGCAGTGCCTTGAGGGGTGCTTCGGATTCAGGCGCACGGATCGCTGCAGCGGTGAGCCAGGCGAGCTGGGGGCTCAGGACGCGGCCCGGCAGGGTGGACGGCATGCCGGTGGCGCTGAACTTGAGAATGGCTGCGTCGCGGACGCTGTCCTTGGTTCCGTCGATGTAGCGGAGCCAGTCGCACAGGACGGCGTCGGCCCCGGGCTCATTGCCGGCAGGCTTGGTGGATTGCGGGCAGGCAGCCATGTCGGTGGACGTGAACAGTGCAGCAAAGGCTTCGCCACGTCTCTGCGGATCGCTTGTGGTGAGGAGCTGGTAGTCCAGCTCGGCCTTGTCGGGATCGAAATAATTGTTGGCCTGGAGCCGCTTCAAGGCCGCCAGATTGGTACTTCGGGCCGCGGCATCCTTAGTCGCCTTGAGCACCTTTACGGCTTCGACGTTGTTATCGAGGACGGCGGTGCGAATGCGTAAAGCTGCAGTGAGCTCATCCAGGCTGCGGCTTCCGTCACCCGGATTGACCAGGCGCGCCATTCCAACCGCGTCGGAGCGCAAGGCCTCGTCCTGAAGAAGCCGCTTGGCGACGTAGAAGGTGTCGAGGTTGAAGCACAACGCCAGTACAAAGGCCACCACGATCAGGATGCCCTGGGTGGCACGTTTGTACCAGCCGGAGGCCCGCTCCATCGCCGCGTCGAACTGGCCCGCCAGCTCCTTCTCCAGCGCCTGAACGCTATCGATGCCTTTGCTGAAGGCGCTGTTGAGGGCGTCAATGAGTCCGGGAGGCAGTCCGTCGGAGCCCTTCTCCTTCAGCTTGTCCTGCACCTTGGCGATATCGAGGGGCTGCCCCTTGACCTGCTCCAGCGCCTCCCGCACCAGATCGATTAGCGCGGAAGCGTAGGTCTGGGAGGGAATGTAGCTTGGAGCGGATACGGTGCTCCCGAACAGGACCGGGGGCGAATGCAGGGCCTGGATGAGCCCGTGCTGATAGAGCTTGGCGGCCCAGTCGGCTTTGGGCTGTGACGATTCGGTGCCGCCGGCACCGGACCGAGGCTGCCCCCC
>ERZ795056.1377-NODE-1377-length-28618-cov-15.107412_pt1 | contig 28618 bp, 25 predicted proteins | sample MGYA00375140_ERZ795056 | MGnify/ENA primary metagenome ERZ795056 (study PRJEB30185, sample SAMN05720227) | activated sludge metagenome | isolation source: Anaerobic digester | place: USA | collected 2015-03-09 ... | reverse complement strand
GATAAAGCGGACAGATCTGCTGTAAGTCTTACAGTTGCATAACCTGCCAGCCGTTTGCCTGCATACGACTGGGTTGAATCATTTTTTGTTTCAATTGTTGCAGATTTGTCATCACTGTTATTGCAGGAAGCGATGATGAGCGCACCCATTGGGATCAGTATTTTTTTCATATAGCGGTAAATGTTTTGAAGGTGTGAATGTAGGAAGAATGTGCATAGGCAATACATTAAATGAAAAGGAATCAGGGTTCAGGTCGCCGCAGCGCCCCGACCCAACAAAAAAAGGTTACAGCTTTCGCCATAACCCTTTCTTATTTTTACCCTCAAAATAAAAACGTCTTTTAAACATCAGTCGCTTCACCGTAAGCCATGGCTGTAGCTTCTTTCACTGCTTCGCTCATGGTAGGATGGGGGTGAATGGCAGTTAATATTTCATGTGCCGTGGTTTCCAGTTTACGGGCGGTTACCACTTCGGCAATCATTTCAGTTACGTTCATGCCAATCATATGGCATCCTAAGAACTCGCCATATTTGGCATCAAAGATCACTTTTACAAATCCTTCTGTAGCACCTGCAGCGCTGGCTTTACCACTTGCCATAAAGGGGAATTTGCCCACTTTTATTTCATAACCTGCATCCTTAGCCGCTTTTTCTGTATAACCTACAGAGGCAATTTCTGGTGTACAGTAAGTACATCCTGGCACATTGTTGTAATCAATAGCATCAGGATGGTGGCCAGCCAGATGCTCAGCTGCGTTGATACCTTCCCTTGAAGCTACGTGTGCCAAAGCCTGGCCCGGTGTGCAATCACCAATGGCATAAATACCAGGTACATTTGTTTGCTGGTGTGCATCCACAATGATCTTGCCTTTCTCTGTTTTAATACCCAATGCTTCCAGTCCGATATTTTCAATATTTGCTACCACACCCACTGCACTTAATAAAATTTCGGCTTCCAGCGTTACTTCACCGGCAGGCGTTTTTACTTTTGCCTTTACACCTTCACCAGTGGTATCCACGCTCAGCACTTCGCTGCTGGTCATGATCTCAATACCTTGTTTTTTATACTGCTTCTCCAGTTCTTTGCTGATATCATCATCTTCCACCGGAACGATCTTTGGCATAAACTCCACAATGGTAACTTTTGTACCCATGCTGTTGTAGAAATAGGCAAACTCACTCCCGATAGCGCCGCTGCCACAAATGATCATGCTCTTTGGCATGGCAGGTAACACCATTGCTTCCCGGTAGCCAATTATTTTTTTGCCATCTATCGGCATGCTGGGTAGTTGTCTTGCCCTGCCGCCCGTTGCGATAACAATGTTTTTTGCTTCTTCTATTTTTTTACTGCCATCAGCCGCTGTGATCTCGAGTTTGCCGGGAGCAATTAATTTGCCCGTGCCCATGATCACATCGATCTTATTCTTCTTCATCAAAAAAGTAACACCCTTGCTCATTTTATCCGCCACACCTCGGCTGCGTTTTACCACACCGCCAAAATCAGCACTGGCATTTTGCAGGTTGATACCATAATCGGCCGCATGTTTTGCATATTCATATACCTGTGCGCTTTTTAGCAACGCTTTGGTAGGAATACAACCCCAGTTAAGACAAACGCCACCGAGACTTTCTTTTTCAACGATTGCCACTTTTTTACCTAATTGGCTTGACCTGATAGCAGCTGGATAACCGCCCGGGCCACTTCCTAAAACAATTACATCGTATGCCATGTTTTATTTAAAATTTTGATTGAAGATTACATATTGATCGGTTGCGAAGGTACTTGAAACGGGGTGAAATACAAACGGGAAAATATGCAGCCACGAATCACACAAATTGACACGAAAGAGTGGGCTTAATTGCTGTGCGTTCGTATAATTAGTGGCTGCTTTAACCTTTTGCTTTATTACGGCGTTAATAAAACAATTAATTTTATTAAAAGGTTGTGGGAATGCCGGGGTTAAGTAAGAAGAAGTTTTATTCTCAGATTAGATATGGATCCTAAATCACTACATATATGGGCCGTGATTCTATCTTGCACCTTGTTCATGTCGTGCAGTCATCAACCGATAATTTATCCTGATGGTGGATATGACTATCCGAAGAATATCAACAACATAGACTCAAATAACATAGGATTTCCAATTAGTCATTTGATTGGCACCAAAGATTCGTTTATGTTCGCCTGTTTTGGACGATTCTGGATGCAGGCTTACAGCGAGCCCAATTTGAGTCTAAAGCCTATGGGAGAGGATGTTTTCCGTTTACATTATGAAGATAGAAGAGATGAATTTATATTCAAAATGACATCGGATGAAATTGTGGTAAAAGAAAGAGTCAAAGGCCGGCCGTATCCGGAATATGACTCAACAAAATTGGATGACATTGAGAGGCGGCACTATGTAGTTTTAAATTCTAATTTTCCGCTGCAGGATAAAAAAAATTCTGGTAAGAGAAAGAAAATGCTGGATTCACTGGTAATGCTGTATCCTCAACTTCTCGATCCATCTTATTATAGGTCTTTACTGGAAAAATCATTTATTAAAAGCAAAGAAGCTTTCACCTTTTCTACCAGGAAAATAAAAATATCGAAAAGCAAATTTCACCATATAGTTAACTTAATAAATTCTTCTGGTTATTGGAAACTGCCATATCGCAATGAATGCGAAACTGCTGTTGCAGATGGATATGGGCTAACTCTTGAAGCTAATACTTCAAGGAGATATAATATGGCAGGAATGGGCTATTGCCCCGGAGTAAGAAAGGAGTTTATTAACGCATGCCAGGAGTTAATTAATGCATCACAGCTGAGTAGTAAAATTAAACTTTAGTATGATCAAAGGAGTATTTACCATTGCGTTTATCTTGTTATGTTGTTTACCAACTCAAGCACAAAACATCCCTTCCTGGAAAATAACAGATGTGGTGAAATATTATAGCCAGAAAACAGATTCCGTTTATGTGATCAATTTTTGGGCAACCTGGTGCAAGCCCTGCGTAGAAGAACTGCCTTACCTCCAGAGTGTCAGCAAAAAATATGCAGACAAAAAAGTAAAATTACTGCTGGTGAGTCTTGACCTGGCTTCATTTTACCCGGCCAAAATAGCTTCTTTTGCAAAAAAGCAAAACATTACGGCCGATATAGCCTGGTTGAATGAAACCGACGCTGATTATTTCTGTAACCAGGTTGATAAAAAGTGGAGCGGTTCTATACCAGCAACTATCATTGTAAATGCAGCTACGGGTTATAAGCAATTTTATGAACAACAGTTTGAGGAGAAGGAATTTGAGGTGGAGTTAAAGAAGGCGTTGGGGAAATAGTTTGTATAAGCTTCAAAATAATAAACACGATATTTCTCCCAATACAGAAGGGGCCACAGTCACCTGCAGCCCCCTCTTCCTTAACCAGCAAATTTATTATTATTCGTTCTCCAAAGAAACAGGATAATCATACAATGCATCGTAACCAGGATAAAATCCACTTACGGTAATCGACTTGGCGTCACCGATTATCTTGCTCAGCTCTTCCTTGCTTTTCACATCGGTTTCATTCACTTTTAAAATGATAAAACCATCTCTCATTCTTGTTTGATCTTTCAATGCACCGTCGGTGATTTTCTTCACGATCACACCGCCGCTAACCCCAAACTCTTTTGCTTTTTTTGCATCCAGCGTGGTAAATTCTGCACCTAGTTTGGACAGAGCAGCATTATCAACTTTCACAATATCAAAATTGCCCATTTTGTTTTTTAGCGTGGCATTAACCGTCGCCTCTTTTCCATTTCTTGAATATACCACACTAATTTTATCACCGGGTTTGTAACGGGTTACCAGTTCCTGCAGTTCTGAAGGCACTGTTACGGCAACTCCATTCACACTTTTAATGATGTCTCCTTTTTTTAACCCTGCATCTTCTGCGGCACTGCTGGCAGCAACACTCGTTATTACCAAACCTTCGCCGTTATAAGAAAGTTTCAATTGTTCTTTTTGCCCATCGGTGATATCATTGGTATTATTGGTTGATACACCTAAGAACCCTCTTTGCACATTACCGTACTTGATAAGATCATCCACTACTTTCTTTACAATGTTTACAGGAATAGCATAGGAGTAACCTGAGTAATAACCGGTAGGCGATGCGATGGCTGAGTTGATACCAATCAATTGTCCGTTGGTATTGATCAGTGCGCCACCACTGTTGCCCTGGTTAACCGCGGCATCAGTTTGTATAAATGATTCAACCGGCGAATTGTTTTTTGTGCCTTTGTTCAGGCCAAGGCTTCTTGCCTTGGCACTAACAATGCCGGCTGTCACTGTGGTTTCCAGGTTCAATGGATACCCAATCGCCAATACCCATTCACCCACTTTTACATTGTCTGAATTGCCATACAAAAGAAAAGGAAGTGCAGCAGCTTCAATTTTTATTACAGCCAGGTCATACGCAGGATCCGTGCCGATCACTTTTGCCTTAAATGTTTTTTTGTTGTTGAGCGTAACGGTTATTTCATCTGCATTTTCAACCACGTGATTATTGGTTACAATAAAACCATCATCACTGATGATAACGCCTGAACCGGAAGCTTTTTGCTCGGGAATATAACTGGGTCCGCCAAAAAACTGGTTGAAGAGGTCGTCATTAAAAAAATCACCAAAGGGATTTTGACGGGTCCTTGGTAAATTATTGCTTACCTGCTTGGCATTAGTTTTTGTTTTGATATGCACTACCGTTGGCAAAGCTGCTGCGGATGGCTGGGTAAAGTCAACAGCCGTACCTGGTGGCAAGCCGTTTTCATTGAATCCGGCAAGCTTGTAATTAGAAGGTAAGGTGCTGGTTTGCTGGCCAGCATACATATTGCTGCCCTTCATGATTTTTCCATAGCCCCACATAACGGCAAAAGCGGTTACGGCGCTGATGGCTACTGTGGATAATACTTGCTTAAATTTCATCTGTTGTAATATTTAGTTTTCGGACAAATTATACAGGACTTCTTTTCTCAATTTCTATGCCTGCCAGTACAAAGTAACGCAGCACTGACAAAATGTATTTACCATACGGCAGCTTTAACAATTAATTAGTAAGGCTTTCGTAGATGTTTTTTCTTCCCGGTCGGTACCGTAGGTCAGACCGGTTAAATTGTTTGGATTGTTTCCGGGCTGACCTGCGGTACCGACCGGCGTGCCACTCTTCTTCATAAAGTTAGCAAAAATTGCATCGTATCCACTCCATCTGCATAATCCATTAAACCCGGTACCTGCGACTGGCCAAAGGGAATATTTGTACCAACAATACATTGTACATCTTTGTTCTGTTCAAGTTCTTCTAATACGGAACCGGCATCAGTATAAAAGCTATAGTGTAACTGGCTGATAGGAGAGAAAAGTGGTTCATTCTCCACAAGCAGTGTTGTATCGTTCGTCATATAAAACTTGTTGTTCATAATGTGCAGGCTCAGGTTGTAATCGTAATTGTTCCTGAATTTATTATGGTCTGCAAAATATTTATATCGATGAAAGGACTGCAACAGCGGCACAAAGTCGTACCCCTGGGGCACATAAATTTTTGTGACATTTCTGCAACCTAACCCAAAGAACTGGTGGATATCATCTGACAAATTTGCAAGTTCCTGCGCCGTTTCATTGCCCTTTATAATAGCTACGGAAGTTCTGTTCCGCCGGATGATGCTGGGATATTTAGAAAAATACTGCTCAAAATACAGGGCGCTGTTATTACTGCCGGTGGCTATGTAGGCATCACAACCTTTAAGCATGGGTGCAAAGCTGATGTGCTCCCGGGAAGCTGAATCCCAATCATACATTTTTTGCACCAGGTGTTTCAGCAATATTTCATCTTTGGAAGAGAGTTTAATGGTTTGGATATGGCCGCTTACAAATACCGATAAAAAATCATGAAACCCTACCAACGGTATATTGCCCGCCATTACCACGCCCACATTTACCGGTCTGATGCTGTCGTCAAGGTGATAATGTTTTACCCAGGCGGCCAATTTCCCACCGTCTAAAAACTGTTCTGTAATATTTTTCAAGGCCAGGTCAATAAATTCAGGCGTAAACCAGCCGTTAGCTCTTGATGCCTTTTCTTTTGCGTCCTGCCAACTGGCATCATTTTCGTTTAAATATTTTTTTAGTTCTTGTAATAACTCAATCCGATTTTGTAATTTCATCCTGTTAAACTTAATTTGTGAAGACAAAAATCGCATTTCCCTAATTCTAAATCAAAACAAATGGCTATTAAGATTACAGATGAATGTATCAACTGCGGCGCTTGTGAACCAGAGTGTCCGAATAATGCAATTTATGAAGGTGGTGTAGAGTGGTCAATCTCCGACGGCACTACCGTAAAAGGTTCTTATACATTATTAGATGGCAGCGTGGTGGATGCTGACGCCCGGCAGGCGCCGGTGAGCAACGATATGTATTATATTACACCCAATAAATGCACCGAGTGCCAGGGATTTCACGAGGAGCCTCAATGCGCTGCTGTTTGCCCCGTTGATTGTTGTGTGCCTGATGAAATGTACGTGGAAACGGTTGAGCAGTTGATGGCAAAAAAAGGAGCACTGCATATTTAAATGTAGAAACGTTTTTACGAAGCCTGTAAAAGGGCTATTACAAGCAGGTGATATTTCCTGCATTCCGGCGAGGGTATTTTACAATACTTTCGCCTTTTTATTTTTATAGAAAGTTTATCTTTCACCATATTTGATTTTATGAACAGATTTTTGATCATCGCCTGTTGCACCTTGCTTGCCGCTTCCTGTCAAACGAATGACAGGCTGGAAGAAGACAAAAAAGAGGAGAAGCAAATTAACAGCAGGGTGGATATGATGAATGCCGACCGGGAGTTTTCTTTGCTCAGTGAAGAAAAAGGTTTGCGTACAGCTTACGAGGAATTTATTGACAGCAATGGGGTACTGTTGCGGCCGGGGTCTACCCCCATGGCCGATGCCGATGCAATGGATTATATAATACAGAGCAACGATAGTGCATTTACAATGACATGGGAGCCCAAACATGCATCGCTTGCTGCCTCAGGTGAACTTGGCTATACCTATGGCGTATACTCTTTGAAGCCCAAAAATGCGGATACTGTTATTTATGGTTCTTATGTTACTATTTGGAAACGCCAGCCGGGTGGTAAATGGAAATTTGTACTGCAGTCGGGTAATGAAGGACTGGAGGCACCTTAAGCACGCAAGGATAGCCTCTCCGGGCAGGGGTATTTAGAACCAGCAAGTGTAACCTGTTTTAAAATTCGCAATGTAGTTGTATGGATTTATACGCAGGAAAGGTAATACAAGTTAAAAATGTTAAATGTATCATACCTGCCATACTGATCACGGCGGTAGTGGTTGGGGCTTTTCATTTAATTCCCTTTCTTTGCCAAAACATATCTTAAGCATTCATGAAGAAAACCATTGCACTTGTTACAGGCGGCTATTCAGGTGAGTCTGTTATCTCCTATAAAACAGCGGCTACAATAGAGCAAAATATTGATACGGATAAATGGAATTATTACCTGGTTGATATCAATCCCGAAGGCTGGTTTTATGTTGCTCCCGCTGGCGAAAAAGTGGCGGTGGATAAAAATGATTTTTCGATCATCGTACATGGTAAAAAAATAAATTTTGATGCGGTGTTGATTGCCCTGCATGGCACGCCCGGAGAAGATGGAAAACTGCAGGGTTATTTTGATTGTCTGAATATTCCTTACACTTCCTGTGATGCGGCCACTTCTGCATTGACGTTTAATAAAAGATTTACAGTGGCGGTTGCAGGTGCAAGCGGTATTAATGTTGCCAATTCTGTATTGCTGATAAAAAACCAGTTTACCAGTGCGGATGAAAGTGTAAAACATTTACAATTTCCAGTGTTTGTAAAACCTAATAACGGCGGAAGCAGTATTGGCATGAGTAAGGTTAACAGTCATACGGAAGAATTAGGACAGGCTGTAACAAAGGCTTTTAAAGAAGATTCACAAGTGCTGATAGAAGAATACATCAAAGGAAGAGAATTTACTATTGGTGTATTCAAGACAAAGGGCAACATCATCACTTTGCCTATGACAGAAGTAAAAAGTAAAAAGGAGTTTTTTGATTACGAAGCAAAATACCAGGGTGCCAGCGAAGAAGTAACACCGGCACAAGTAGAGGAGACCGTGGCGGAACAAATAAGGGCTGCTGCAAAAAAAGCTTACAGTACTTTTAATTGCCGTGGTGTTGTAAGGATCGATTTTATTTATGATGAATCAGCGGGTAAACCGTTCATGCTGGAGATAAATACAGTACCTGGTCAGAGCGAAGCAAGCATCGTACCCCAGCAAGTGAAAGCCATGGGCTGGACGCTGAAAGATTTTTATAGTGCGTTGATAGAAGAGTGTTTTCAATAATGTTAGTTGATAAAGCAAGGATGGACTTAGATTTGAATCTGCCCATTATCAATTAAACAATTATCCATTATCAATTAAACTGAATGTTCAAATTCATAACACACCGTTCGTTTTGGGTAAACCTGCTGGCAGTAGCCGCACTGGCTTTTCTGATCATTTTTTTGATACTGCAGTTGCTGGGGTGGATCACTAAACATGGAGAATACCTTACGGTTCCTGCTGTAAAAGGAAAGGCAACTGCAGACGCTATTAAATTTTTAGAAGACAAAGGCTTTGACGTGGTGATAGCAGATTCTGTTTATACGGATACAGTAAAAAGGGGAACTGTAATAAAGCAATTGCCGGATGCAAATTCAACTGTAAAGATTAACCGGACTGTTTTTATTACGGTTAACAGGTATGTGCCGCCCATGATCGTAATGCCGTCTTTAGAAGGCAAAACACTCAGCTATGTGCTGGAAATTTTAAAACGTAACCATTTACAGCTTGGAGATACGATCTATCGGGTGGATTTTGCAAGGGGTAGTGTGATTGAGCAGCAATATAAGGGAGTGAGGATAGAACCAGGTGCAAAAATCCAATGGGGCAGCAGGATCAACCTGGTGGTTGGAACTGGAGTGGATGAAAAAATAAATATACTGGTGCCGGATTTTTTTGGAAAAACTTATGGGGAGATAAAGGCAGAACTTGATAGCATGGGGGTACTCGTAACAGTGGTGGCAAACCCGGATGTAAAGGACACGCTGAATGCATATATTTACAAACAGCAGCCGGTTCATAAAGATGAAAACAATAACTGGCAATATATAAAACCAGGCCAGGTAATGGATGTTTACCTGCAAAGGATCAAGCCGGTTGATTCCATCATAACTAATTAATACGATCATGACAAACATTACAGCCGCAGAACTAAAAAAAAGACTGGAAGCAGGCGAAAAGCTGCACATTATTGATGTGAGGGAGCCGCATGAAAATGCTGAGTTTAATATTGGCGGGGTACTGTTACCGTTAGGGCGGGTGCAGACCATGCAGTTAGATGACATTGAAACCTTAAAAGACGAGGAAGTGATCGTCTATTGCCGCAGTGGTAACCGCAGCGGGCAGGCATGTCAAATCCTGGATATGGCAGGTTTTAAAAACACAAAAAACCTGGTGGGTGGTATGCTGAACTGGAGAGAAGAGTTTAAAGTGTAAGTATTTTCCAGATCCTGTATTAACAAGTAAAATCACTTGTTGTTAAAACTAGTCTTCCATTATCATAAAGGTAAATGGCTGTGTCCTGTAAGCTTTTACTTTTCTTCCGTTTTGAAATGCCGGCTGCCATAAAGGGGAATTCCTGATGACTCTCAGCCCTTCCTCATCCAGAACAAATTCCGCTGACTTTCGCAGGTAAATATGGGTGGTTTTTCCTGTAGTGTCCACTACAAACTGAACCTTTACCTTGCCACCTTTCTTTGATTTGTTACCGATGTCTGGTTGCAGGGCATGAGATAGGTACATTGACCAGTCCGCATTACCCGCTTTGAATATAGCCTCCCTTTCATCAGGATATTTAGCCAGGTTTTTCTTTTGTATTGTATCAGGCTCTACAGTTTTTATAAGGCTATCGTGTTCGAATACACGGGTGAGCATCACTTTGCCGGTATCATTGTAGTACAGCCAGTCTCCGTTTTTTTTGTTATCACTGTAAGTGCCCGTTAAAAATATATTGCCTTTTTCATCGTATTCAATATAGGAGCCATCGAGTATGCTAAGGTTACTGTCGTTGTAAGTACGAAGTTTAATCAACGGGCCTCCCATTTTGTAATCGAGCCGTTCAAATGTATTACCAGGGTAAGTTTTGACTGCAACAAAAGAAGTTGCTTCCTTTATATCTTCTGTAACTCCATTTGTGCCTACCAATACAATGTTCACAACTTCCTGTGCCAGGATGCCTTTTTTAAAAAAATGGAGCAGGAATAAAGTGATAAAAATTTTCAGATTCATATGATACTCGAATTTAAGGGCTGAATGAAGTGCAAATATATTTCAGCGTTTACTTATCACAAATATTTTCTAATACAAACAGGAAGTTCATTTTCCTGCTGCGGATTTTGCTAACAAAATTAAATGTATCTGCTTACTGCCATCTTTCTTTTGATATTGTTTGTGAAACTCCTGTATTTCTACAAAGCCTGTTGTTGCAAGCAATTGTTTTATATAATCCAGTTCGTAATAATATACATAAGCTTTGTCTCCGGTGCTGCCGGTTTCGAAGCCGGACTTGTTGTAATCCCCTTCAATAGCGCTGCAATAGAACACCCCGCCCACACGGAGCAAATTTTTACAATCAACAAACAATTTTTCACAATCTTCTTTTGATAAGTACGGAAGGCAAAACCCACACATGATGCCATCGTATTTTTTTTGGAGGCTATGTATCTCCCTTGCGTCCATTATAAGGCAATTTGCAGCCGGGTTGTTTTGTTTTGCCAGTACAATCATATTAGGAGCAATATCCGTGGCGTCTATCAACAGGTCATTTCTTTTATTGAGCAAATACCTGGTGATATTCCCGGGGCCGCAGCCGATTTCTAATATTGACGCCCCAGGTGTTTTTATTTCATTACAGAATGCATCGTAGGAGTCATTGTACAGGTCAAAGCCCATAAAATATTGTTGATACATTGAAGCCACCTTATCCCAGGATGCAAATGTTGTTTGGTAACGGTCCATTGAGTTGTATTTAGACACTGAAAGTAATATTTTTTTAAGCTCGCTGATCCGGTGGCACTGGCTCACATGGCACTTAGCATTTATTAAAATATTTAATTAAATACCAGCCTCCTTTTACTGCTCTTTTTCTCCTTTAACCTCCTGGCATTACCTGTCTTTTTTCTTTTTTCATTCTTTAACCTTTTAGCCCTCCTTAAGCACTGCATAAAACACCCAGGTAAAAAACAGCCACTTTTTTTTGCTCCTTTTCTCCTTTAACCTTTTAGCCTTTCACCTCTTGACCCGATTGCCTTATCTTCGGCAGCAAAAAATTGATATTCTATGTACAGAAAGCTGTTGTTTGCCTGCTGCATCATTGTTTCATCTTTAGCTTCCTTTAGCCAGCAGGCAGATTCTTTTGCCACTAATTACTACTATCACGATCTGTTTTCACCTTTATTTTATCCTCCTGCTAATAACGCAACCAGAAGTGCAGATGGCTCACCCGGGCACCAATATTGGCAAAACAGGGCCGACTATACGATCACTGCAGCGCTCGATGATGTTAAAAATGAGATAACCGCCACCGTTATTATTACCTATAAAAACAACAGCCCTCAATCCCTGTCGCATTTATGGCTGCATCTTGACCAAAACTTATTCAGTAAAAAAAGCCGGGGTCACCTGCGCCTGCCGGTTGACGGACAAAGCCGCTATGGCGATGCCAATACAGATTTTGATGGAGGATTTGATATTGCTTCTGTTACTGTAAATGATAAAGTTGTAGATTTTGTAATAACCGATACCAGGATGCAGCTGCGGTTGCAAGAGGCCATGAAAGCTTCAGGGGATGTGGTAAAAATAAAAATTGCCTATTCCTTTAAAATACCACAGGAAGGGTCTGACCGTATGGGCATAGTAGAAACAAAAAATGGTAACGTTTATGCCATTGCCCAATGGTACCCACGAATGTGTGTATACGATGATGTGGAAGGATGGAATACCCTGCCGTATTTAGGGGGAGGTGAGTTTTATCTTGAGTATGGTGATTTTGATTTCACCATCACAGCACCATCCACACATATTGTGGCAGCAGGAGGGGAGTTACTGAATGCTGCAGAAGTGTTGACCACAACAGAATTAAAAAGATATGAAGAAGCCAGGAGGAGTGATGCAGCTGTCCTTATCCGTACCTACAAAGAGGTAACGGACCTTTCAACACGATTGAAAACTCCTGTACTCAGCTGGCATTTTAAAATGAATAATACCCGTGATATATCATGGGCCTCTTCAAAAGCATTTATGTGGGATGCTGCAAAAATAAATCTGCCCTCAGGAAAAACTTCGCTGGCACAGAGTGTGTACCCTGTGGAAAGCTGGGACAAAAGAAGCTGGGCCCGTAGTACAGAGTATGTAAAAGGTTGTATTGAAAACTACAGCAAACGCTGGCTCGAATATCCATATCCTGCTGCTGTTAACGTGGCCACCCATATTAACGGTATGGAGTACCCGGGAATTGTTTTTTGTCCCATTCCTGCCAGGGGAAGCAGTTTGTTTGGTGTTACAGACCATGAGTTTGGGCATACCTGGTTTCCCATGATCGTTGGCAGCAATGAAAGGAAATATGGCTGGATGGATGAAGGCTTTAACCAGTTTATCAATGCCATCAGTAAAGCAGATTTTAACAAAGGAGAGTATAGTGAAAGAGAAAGACCGCTGGGTGTGGTGGCACCTTATTATTTTGGAGATGGTACAGAAACGATCATGTCAACACCAGATGGAATGAAGGAAAGTAATATCGGCAAGACCTTGTATTTTAAACCTGCTGCCGGGCTGAAATTATTAAGAAATGAAATTGTTGGTGAGAACCGTTTTGACTTTGCGTTTAAACTATACATAGAAAAATGGGCCTACAAACATCCAACGCCCTGGGATTTTTTCCGTTTCATGGATAATGCGCTGGGTGAAAATTTAAGCTGGTTCTGGAAATCATGGTTCCTGGAAAACCACCGTCTCGATCAATCTGTTTTATCGGTAGTGTACGTTGACAACAATCCTTCCAATGGTGCATTTGTTACTGTAGCCAACCTCGACCAGATGGTGATGCCACTGGTACTGGAGTTTGAAACAACAGATGGCAAAAAAGAAAGGGTGAAATACCCCGTTGAAATATGGAGCAATACGGCTTCCTTTAAAATAAAACTCCCTTCAAAGGAAAAACTCAGCAAAGTGACGATTGATCCTGATAAAGTTTTCCCCGATATGAATTATTTGAATAATGCCTGGATAGCAAAGTAGCGCAGCAAGTGTTTAAAATAAGGTAAATGTTTCTGCTTCCTCATACTTCACCGGGAAGCTGATAAACACATTTGCTTTTCCTACCTTAATGCTGCCTGTTAGTTTTACCATCACCTGTTTTTTTGCTGCCAGGTGCAGGCTGTTTTTCAGCAGGTTCCGCATATCAACCGATAACTGGATGGGAATACTGAACTCTTCTTTTTTGGGGATGGTAATCTGGTATTCCTGCGTAGTGTGGCCTAGAAGAACGTTGTCTATATAAATATCAAGGTCAGTGCGTTTTAACTGCAGTCCAAAGTTATTAGGATTGAAGTATACCAGTTCCATCCTGGCAGTTGAACTGGAAAAGCCCAGTTTTTCTATGGAGAAATTTTTAAAATCACGGTACTCTAATGCTTTTGGCGGTCCGCAGGAAACAAACAGCGATGTTGTAAAAAGGAAAAATAAAAGATAACAAAGGGGCTTACTGCATTTTCTCATTGCTTGCTGATATTGACCGGCAGCAAGATAAATACAGTCAGCGATATTTAGTGACGGTGGCTTGCAAAATTAAGGATAATATTATTCCAGCGGTGTGTTCAGTGTTGACCTGGCAGTTTTTACATCTTTGCCAATTACAGCCTCTACAAACAATTCGTAGTATTGCGGCCCCTGTGGTATAGGCAGCGACAGTGTACTGCCTTCACCAACCTTTTTAATAAACATGGTGTTGGCATACTGATCTACCCTCACGAGATACCACTCAAATTTCAAATCTTTTATTTGATCGCCCCGGTATAGTTTCCATTGAGTGGTGTCTTCCCTGAACATGATATTGTAGGTAAGCTGTATACTCTCTCTCGTAGTTTTGGAAGGCTTTAAAATTTTAATATCCGGAACTGGTGATGCTGCCACTTTCTTACCACTCCAGGTATCTTCCACTTTACGATGCCATTGTTTGTTTCTTCCATTCAAATCGATGATCCCATTCAGCGTAATATAGTCTGTGTTTTCAATATCCTGCCAGGCTGGTACAAAAGCACTTCTGCCTGCAGCAGGAAGTGAATCCCATAATTCTACGGGAACCTTACCCCAGGCCATTTTGCCGTTCAATGGTTCTTTTAATCCAGGTTTATTTTTGCTGCTGGCAACCAGCATGTATTTATCAATCTGTGGCACATGCTGCTGGTAAAACTGGAAACGTTTTTTTCCATTTACATCCCAATTGAGGTCAGTAATGATCGGCCTGACCTTATCCATTGTACGAATGGCATTGCATACATCACTTAGCCAGTTCACATATTTGTTACGGTAATAATAAATACCTGGTTTATAGGTTTGATTTTCTAAATTGAACAGCACATCAGCACCCAGGTTCCATGCAATAATATTTTGCCTGCCTAGATTACTTTTTACTGTCGCCAGGATCTTTTCTTTTTCCTGCTGCATTTTTTTATCGTCATCCAGTTCTGCTGTCCCTATCAGTGTTACAAAGCGCCCGATTTGTTTGATGCCATATTTTCTAAACAGTCCATCCAGCACTTCATCATAAAAACCCGGCATGGACCGCTCAATGGTATTGGCGCCAATGGCTTTGATGGCTTTAACATCTGCCTCCAGTGTGCGCTTGGTCATGGTATGCCTGTTGCGGAACCAGAAATAGCCTTTATCATACACGATGCCTTTGAGCGTATCGGGTAAGGCATAGGTTTTTGCTTCTAATGGTTTTGCAGGAGTGGCAGGCAAACCCTCAATATCTTTTTCAAAATTATGTTTGGTAATACTGGCAAGAAAATCAGATTGGTCAGCATTCCGGTTATTAATTATAACCATTGCTTTTATTTCCTTAAAGGCAGTATCTATATTGTTTGCGGCTACCCGGTACCACAACGCTTTATCGGTTGCTTCTGTTTCTGCCGCTGTTATCATTACCGGCAAGCCATAATTAAATAATGCCGTTTTATGGTATGCATGGTATTGGGAATAGAAACCTTGTTTATCGGTGCTGTTGGTTTCTTTTTCTTTGTCATAAATATTTACTCCCAGCCAATCGGCATAATCACTTCCGGGAAAGTAACTGGCTGCAGTGGCGATATCCCAATTGTTCCAGACCCAAATGATCTTTTCCACACCATTTTGTGCAAACAAATCATGTACATGCCGCCATGCATTAATGTAGTATTGTGGCTGCAGTTTATTCAACGTGTCAGCAGCAGTGCTGCTAAACCATAGGTTAAGAAAGAAAGGTTTATTTACGGCACCTGTTCTTTTTGCCATCAAAATAAATGTTGAATCAAACATCCCTGCAGTTATTTGCTGCATCAGGTTATCATCCACCGAACTAATTGCCCTGTTATTTTCAAAAGGTTTCCAGTTGATCAGCGGTAGTGCTTTGTTCTTATAGATAAGGTTCATTTTATCTTCCAGTAAATTTATATCGCTGTTCCGGTCGTTTGTTATGCTGAGTGTAACAATGGAGGTATTGTTGTGTTTTATAAAAATCTCATTGATAAAAGTGCTGTCACCTGCTGCTCTCGTCACACCTTTGTAAAACACCTGCAGCCCTGGTAAAGGTTTGGGAAGAAAGGTAGGCAGTTCATTCATTGTTTTGTAACCCCATATAAAAACGGATACCACCAGTACAGCCAGCACCACGGAGTATTTTCGCAGGAAGCCATGTGTGGCCACGATCCAGCCCGTTTGCTTACGGATCCTCATGGCAAAATTACTGGCCCTGCCTTCTTCTGAAGCATAACCCGATATGGCAAAAATGAAAGCCATAAATAACACCTGCAAAAATGCAAGCGCCGCCATAAAACTGGTGTAGGGGTTGTAGTTACTTGTGAAGCCGTAAATAATAGCTGTTAAAGAAATGCATGCCAATGACAGGTTGGGAATACTTAACACCATTGGCAACGGGTCGTTGTCATTTTTAGGAGTAGGTATGTACGGTACCTTCTTTCGTATCAGCGTATAAAAAAAGCCGATTGAATGAATCCACCAGGCGCCTATTTGTAAAATACCGCCAACAATATGAAACCCGCGTTCTGTTTCCTCTGCCACCCACTTTTGAACAAAATGTCTTATCAGCACACTCATGGCAAGCACCGGGAAAGCCGCCAGCGCAAAAGCTATCACATCCATTTTGAGTGGTATCAAACCAGTGAATAAAGAAATAACCGGTATTAAGAAATTTAAGAAAAATATCAATCCGGATAAATAATGAAAGGGCAGAAGAAAGTAATGCAGTTTTTGCCTCCAGGTAAATTTTCTAAACAATTTGGGGTAGGTGAATAATAACAAATCCCAGGTGCCTCTTGACCATTTCAACTGCTGTTTAAAATAAGAAGACATCGTGGCTGGCACCAGGCCCCTTGTTAAAATAGCAGGATGATAAATGGACTTCCATCCCCTGGCGTGCATTTGCATGGCAGTATGCATATCTTCCGATAACCCTGCCGCATGTCCGCCGATTGACTCCAGTGCGGTACGCCTGAATGTACAGTTGGCACCAATTGCCTGCACCGTGCCATACGTATTCATGCACATCATCATTGGGCCATAAAACTGGTAGGTTTGCTGTGCGGCACCTTTCGCCACCAGGCTCTCACCCTGGTTGTAGTAGGCCTGAACGATTTGCACATAACCCACTTGCGGGTCTTCAAAATATCCAACAACCTCATCTAAAAAATCCGGCGCCGGAATATGATCGGGATCCATCACCAGGCATAACTCCCCGGTTGATTGCTTTAAAGCGTTATTTATATTGCCCGCTTTCGCATTTACTTTTACTGTCCTGGTTATATGCTTCACACCGAGCCTGGCACATAAAGCCCTCACATCAGGATCGTCTGCTTCGTCGCAACAATAGCTGGTATGCGGATAGGTCATTTCCTGCATGGCAGTAAGTGTCTGCTCCAGCATATCAAAAGGCTCACCTGCACAATAGGTGGTGAACACATCAATCGTATATACTTTTGTAGCCTCAGGTCTTGGCGTAACAGAAATACAAAAATAATGGTACCACTCATGCATGTATTTTAAGCAGGTATACAGCAGCGTTATCATCAGCAGTATATACAATGGCTTGTTACCAATATTGGTATCTTTAAACATATTGTAAAGGAAAAACGCCACTGAAAAAAAGCCGATAAAGATCATTGCTCTTAATGCAATTTTCTCTTTTTTGCCAGGAGGTTGTATGGGGTTGCTTTTAAAGTTCATTGTTCACTACATAAAAAGGTGTGTTTGCAGTAGCGCAAAAACCTTTGTTATTATACACATTTACAAATATCCTGTATGGACCCTCTTTTTTGGGGCATATAAACAGGGTGTTTTGTGCGGCACTGTCTGTTACCAAACCCTGTATGGCTGCTGGCCGTTTAAAATAATGCCAGGTGCGTCCCCAGTTAAACCAGTCTTCTTTAATGATCTCCCAGGAATAACGCAGACTGTCACCCGTTTGGCCTTCGGCTAATAACAAACGGGCATCATGTGATGATCCGGGGCTCAGCAAAATATTATCCCTGGCTCCCATACTGTCAATCATCATATACTGCAATTGTACTGACTGGTGTGCAGTTTGTTTGCCGTTCCAGCAATCACTCAACGCTTCTTTAATTTCGGTAGGCGTTCCATCTTCATCATACACACTGTACCAGGTATGCGTGTATTCCTGCCTGTTACCCCAATAAAACGCAAGCGAACCGAGGAACCTTGGATTCTCATGCGGCATATAAGTTTTATAATAATGATAGTACTGCTCTGCTTTTTTTGTGCTGGTATTTTCCAGTGGGGCACCCCATACCGTTGTTTCAGCTTCCCACCCGCCATTGGGGCTCCATTCGGACAGCATGAACGGTCCATCCCAGATCAGTTTTAGCTTTCTTAATTCCCACCGGATGTCTTTTATCTTGTTATAGGTATTGATAGAAATGAAATCAAGTCCTCTTATTTTCCAACGGATATTTAAAATACTTTGTTTTTGATAGTTAATGATGGTGGTCGTGACAGGATGATCCGGATCCTGTTCATGTATCATCTTTAAAACCCGGTTGTATGTTTTGTAAAAAGGAGAAGAGTGGGCAGAAATGGGCATGATCAGTTCATTACCAAGCCCCCAGGCCAGCAAAGCAGGGTGATTTTTATATTTATTTACCAGGTGTTGGTAGGCTGTAAACATCCTGTTCACTTTCACCTCGTCGGTATACCACGCAGTCAGTTCACCGCTTGGTACGTCCATACCTACAATGACGGCGGTATTATTCAATGCGGCATCCTGTAATGTTTTTTCTATGAGGGCTGTATCCCAGATTAAAATTGTATTTCCACCACTGGCAGCAAGTTCTGCTATATGAGTATGGCCTACTGCTCCCTTTATAAAGAAAGGCTGGCCATTTCTGTACATTTTATAAGCACCGTCCTCCTGCCGTATTTCTACTTTCTTTTTCCCTGCCGCAAACGGCTGATTTTTTTTACAGGAAAACAGCAGAAAAGTGGCCAATAAAAGCATACCTGTACTCATCCTTGTTAAAGAATAAGTAATATACCCTGTCATTAAAGGGGTTGATTTTTGTTGAAAACGTTTGGGGGCCATCCTGTGATTACAATATTACTATAGCAATTTGGTATGAATATATAAGAATTTACTGTAAACGGGAAACAGCAGCCGTTAGTATTTAGCGGGCGGGTTATTTTATATTGCATATATCTGTAATTTTAAATAGAATAATTGTTGCAGTACGCTTACTTTATTGTGTTTGATCAAGAATATTTATTTCTGTATATGATAAACAGGGTAAATGCCGTTATGAACTATTGTAACAATTGTTAAACCAAACTCATTCCTGGTAATGAACCATCCCCGCACAGCAAAAAAGTATGTTTTCCTTTTTGTATTATCATTGTTTGCTGCATTTTCGTCACGAGCCATAGAAACTGAAGTGAGGTATAAAGTAAGTAATGTAAAAGAGGTATACTTTATTTGGGGTGTAAATGACTGGCAAAAGTATCCGAAAATGCTGCCCGGTACTTTTTCAAAGGGCAAGGCAATGCGTACGCTGATGAAAAGGGAAGGGGATGAGTATGTGGTAAAGCTCGATATTGACTCTGGTTATGTAGTTGACTATGGCTTCAGAATCATAAAGGAAGTTGGTCCCTTTAATACAGAAGTGTCTTATTGGGACCTTGATGAAGAAAAAAGCAAAGGCTATTTTTTTAAACCTGAAGACAGGCAGGTTATTAAAGCAGCTGCAGATTTTAATAAGCTAATGCCCGGCAGTAAACCCGATTTGGGACTGTTTGCAAGGAATCTTTTACTGTTTTTTGGATTGTCAGCTTTATTGCTTTTTGTTGCGAGGCGTTACTTCCTGAAAAAAGCCAGGCCTGCGTTTAGCCAGGCTGGTTATTTTGCTGCGCTTACAGGAGGCCTTGCCCTTATGTTGTTTTTTATACGGGTCTCTATATCCGGGCAACTCAATTATTTTGTGTTTGGACCGCTGGATGCTATTTGGCAGATGATTGGTGCTGCATGGGATGACCTGAAATTGGTTGGTATTTTATTTGCTTTTTTTGGATTGTTTTTTCTTTGGCTGACCAAATGGAGAAGAACGATCTTGTTTACCTATTCCTTTGTTGCCTTTTTAACTGTCATTGCTGCACTCGCTAATATAAGGGTGTTGTCCCTGTTGGGAAGGCCTTTCAATTATCAGTGGTTTTACTATTCAGGGTTTTTAAAAAGCAGGGATGCTTCGCTGGCTTTTGCTGCGAATATGAACATTTATTTCTATGCCGGCATTTTGATGATGGTAGTAACGGTATCTGCAATAATATGGTTACTGTACCAATTGTATCTCCGCAAAAACTTACCTGTATTTTTAGTTTTCCCGGTTTTATTTTTGCTGGCATCTGTAGCACAGTTTAATTCAACATTGTCTCCCTTAAAAGCAGCCAATCCTATCCTGTTTTTTGTGCAATCTGTTTTCAGTACTGATGCTTCCGCTGCTGCAGATAAAAAATTTGCAGGCAAAAGCGACTTTGAGAAAAAAAATACAGATAGTTTGCCTCCTGCAATGGCTGCTTCATTAAGTACTGGTAAAATAAAAAATGTTATCTTTTTTGTTTTGGAATCTACCCCCTGGGAATATGTAGCACCGTACAGCAACACCATAAAAGCCACACCTTTTCTTGATGAATATAAAAACAAGGCGGTGTTTGAGAAAATTTATGCCCATATACCATCCACCAACAAATCAATGTTTTCTTTTTTGTGTGGCACCTATCCTGAAATATCATTTAAGAGTATAACTCTTGAACATCCTCATATACCGTTACCTTCTATTCCATCAGAATTAAAGAAACATGGCTACCGTACTGCTTTTTTTAATTCGGGTGATAACCAGTTCCAGGATGCAGGAACATTTTTAAAGGCCAGGGAATTTGATGTAGTGGAAGATTTTCACCAGGGCAACTGTACTGATAAGGTATTCAGCGATGAGCGGTTTACCGAAAGTAAACTGGATGGGGTGGATGACTCTTGCCTGTCTCCCCGGTTTTTCAACTGGCTTGGTGCTGATACAACAACACCTTTTTTTACTATGATGTGGACTTTCCAGACACATTACCCATACTTTACCACCGGTCCACTAAAGGATTACAACGCCGGCAGCGGAACATTGGAAAGATACCTGAATGCACTGCACCGTGCCGATCAAACTTTGAAAGCCCTGGTAAAAGGGCTCGAAGACCGGGGCCTGATGGAGTCAACGCTGATTGTTGTATGCGGTGATCATGGAGAGGCATTTGGCCGCCACGATCAAACAGCTCATGCTGGTGGTGCTTATGAAGAAAACCTGCATGTACCTTTGATATTGATGAACCCAACACTATTCAACGGAGAAAGAATGCCGGTGCTGGGTGGTATCAGTGATATTGCGCCTACTATTTTTTCTTTAATAAATAAACCTGCACCAGCAGCATGGCAGGGCGAAAACCTTTTTAGTGTTACCCGGCGGCAACGGGTGTATTTCCTGGTACCCTATACAGAATATTTATTTGGATTAAGGGACGGTAATCTCAAACTTATACATAATATTACCGCCAATACCTACCAGGTTTTTGATTTGGAAAAGGATCCGAGGGAAACCACGGATATATCAAAGGAAAACGAAGCCTTTGTACGTGTGGCCAAAGAGAAATTAAATGCTTGGATCTATTACCAGGATGAATACATGAAAAAGATATCGGAGTATAAAAACACCCAGGTGGCGAAATAATGAGTAAACTTATAAAATGGATCGTTGCGCTTTTTGTATTGGCAGCTGCTGCTTTTGCAGGGTATAAATATTTGTATAGAGGCAGTGCTACGCAATCTGCAAGTATGAACAAGCAGGGAGATTTACTGGCAATATATGACCGTAATAGTGATGCAGCAACAATTGGTAACCTGGAAAATATCACCCATATCAATTTGCGGCTAACCGACAACGGTAGTGATGATATTGCCAGCCTGCTTGGGGAGGCATGGACCAGCAATGGACCGGTTATGCTTACTGTGGAAACATGGCCCGGTGCTTCGGCAATGGGGAAGAAGGTAAATATCCTTGAACTGGTTGACAGCGGCCTGCTGGATGAAAAAATCAGGAACCTGGCTTCTTTCCTCCATACGAAAAAGGCACCTGTACTGCTTCGATTGAATCCCGATATGGAAGTGTATGTAGGTGTATATCCCTGGCAGATGCAGTCACCGGATCTGTATTCAAAAGCATTCAATCACTTTGCGGAGTTGCTTAAGAAAGAGGCACCGGCTGTTAAGATGGTATGGTCGCCGGCAGGTTACCCCGGGGCAGAAGAATACTGGCCGGGTGCCAAATGGGTGGATATGGCAGCAGTAACCTTAAAGAGTAAAAGTGAATTGCAGACCAATAATTATCCTGAGGCAAAAACGCAGCAGGAACTGATTTACCGTAAGCTGCACCGTATGCGTTTTTTTGATAAACCGGTTTTGGTTATCGGATCTGAAAAACTGGGAAAGAATGATTTTAAAAAAGGGGAGTTTGATGCAGCCGTAAATTATATCCGGCAACACAAGGACATTGAGTACATTGATATCAATGCTGCTGATAAAACCATTTCGCCTCAATTGCTTCGAAATGACAGTTCTTTTATAACAGGCGTATTTGATCCCATGCGGAACGTTGTAGATAGCATCAGTGTTACGGCAGAGCATTTGTTTGTAAACATTCCCACTTTAAAAGGAGGATTGTTCAAGAGGCGGTTTGACAGTGTGCTGCTGCGAAACAGGGATGTGATTGTAACCCTGGAGCCCTGGAAGGATAAACAACTGTACAAGGATCCTGACCTGGTGGAGAATATCCTGAAAGGAAAATATGATAGTTTGATCGACCAGATGTATTCCATCATCAGCACCACCAACAAAACCATTTACCTGCGCTGGCTGCATGAAATGGAGATACCCATCACCCGCTATCCCTGGCAAAGCCAGGACCCGATAGGGTATATTAAGGCTTACCGTTACTTTGTAAACCATGTAAGAAATAAAAAGCCACAGCACGTGTATTTTGTTTGGGGGCCTGCCGGCGACCGTGGCTCCATGGAGTTTTGGCCTGGTAGCGATGTGGTGGATTATACGAGTATTGCCATCTATGGTTTGCCGGATAAAAATATTACTGATCACAACAAACAAGAATCCTTCAATACCATTTTCAAAAGAAAATACAGGCGCATTGCGCTTTCGCACAAACCTCTTTTAATTACAGAGTTTGGTGTAAAAGGCCCTTCGTCTTTTAAAGCAAAATGGCTTACAGATGCAGCAGCTGTTATCGGGTTAAACAAAGAGATCAATGGCATCAGTTATTTTAATGATGCCGACAGTCCCAAGGCCTGGGGTGATATAGAAGCGCCCGACTGGAGTGTGTCACCAACCTTGTATAATACTTTTTTAAAACAGCTGAAAACCGTAATAAAAAACTAGGTTGAAACTGAGCAGCATATTTTATCAAATCCATGCAAGCCTCCAATAAGAACATTCATTCGCTGCACATCATCCGGGGATTGGCTGCATTGATCGTGGTGGTATACCATGCAAAATTTATCCTTTGGGCTGGCGGCAGTTTGTGGACAAAGCAGATCGGTTTTAATGATTTTGCTGATTATATATTATTTGGACTCGATATGCTGAGTTCATGTGGTGAACAGTGTGTGCTTATATTCTTTTTGTTGTCCGGATTTGTTATCTATCACAGTTTTCTGCACTCAGACAAATCGCTCAAAAGGTTTTTTATCGTTCGTGGTCTGCGTATCTATATTCCTTACCTGGTTTCGCTTCTTATATCTATGCTTGTTTTGTTTTATGCTGTAAACTGGAATAGTGGCCTGGCGGTAAATGGGGTGAGAGAGTACAATACAAGACTGCTGGTTGCTTTTAATGAAACGGGTATGCTCAGCACTTTCAGGACCATTTTTTTTATAAAGGGAGATGAGTATGCCGGTTTCAATTTCGTGTACTGGTCACTGTTGCATGAAGCCATCTTCTATATCTTGTTTCCCGTTTATTTTTATGTGGGCAAAGGAGGAAGGGCATTGCTGCTGCTGCTGCACCTGCTGTTATATATTTTTACCCAACATCATATTTTCTATTATCAACTGTTTTTTTTAGCCGGTATGTTTTTGTATGATTATTATGCAACAGGCAGGATGCTTTTTTTGCGCAGCAGCCGCCTGTATTTACCAATGATCGGATTGTTGTACATCGCTACTAACCTGCTGACGAAATCATCCTCTCATCATTTTGCCAACATCGCTGCGTTATTAATGGCAGTATTGGCTTTTGATTACCTGCTAACAGGTAAAAAGCCCGCAAAAGTTTTCAAGATGCTGGCAGATATGAGTTTTACTCTTTATCTTAATCATCTTTGGGTATTGCTTATTTGTTATTGTTTTGCATTCCGGTATTTTGATCAACTGATCATTTACCAGCGCTGGCCTTATTATACCAGTGTGATCATTACCCTGCCTGTATGCTGGATTTTGTATTTACTTGTTGAAAAAAGATCATTGGTGCTGATCAGCAAAATAAAAGCTTCGTGGAAAAGTAAAAGGCTGTAAAAATTACAGCCCTTTGTTTTTATGGTGGTTAGTGTTTACCAGTATCTACAACCTGTGATGTACCTGTCTTTTTATGAAATCAGACAAGCGGTACTGCGCCAATGTTTCATCTGACAGGTGAGCGGCGCCATTGATCAGTTGCAGGCAATTGCTGCTTCCGCAGTTGCATACAAAGGGCTGGTCCATTTCCCACTCGGTGCTGGGATAAAAGAAGCGCAATTCTTCTCCTGGCTGAATTTGCTTCATGCAAACCACTTCCATTTTTGTTGTGTCAAAAAATACATTCGGATCGCAGGAATGATTAACGTACTGCAGGAAAGGCGGAATAAGGGTGATATGTTTATTAAGGCCAACCTGTACTGTTAAGAAAGAGGGTGCTGGCAGGAACTCGCCAGCTGAAAAATCAGCTATTTTATCACCAGGATTCAACAGCATATTCGCATGAAGTGAATGTTGCTGTGTGCTGTTTTTTAACCATACTTCGGCAACCGTATGCTGGCTTACAACCGTGCAGTCTTGCGCCAGGGCGCTGGTTTTTATCATAGAAATATTTTTGATTAGTAGTAGTAATCGTTTATAAATGTAAGCACACATTTATTGGAAATCCATTTTAATACTTAATAGTGGATTACTTTATGTTTTTTGTGGATAAGCAACGACCCTGATTTCTTTTTTCTTTTTGCAAAACCATCCTGTTGTTATTTCCGTAACTCCATTACCAAAGGTTTTTATCCAGCACATTTTACACACCCATAACTAAAGATATTATGAAGAAGCTCATATTGTCTGCCGCTACTGTATGCATATATTTCGTTATACAAGCGCAGGAAACCAGGACCATCAACCCGCCTGTTGATATAACACCCCAAATAAAGATCGGGAAAGAACCCCGTTTTTTTCTGAACATTCATTCAGGCTATTCGGTAGGGCTTGGTTCCACTTTTAAATTTTACCCTGATGATGTAAGTGCTATTGTGGTAAAGCAGGATGGAAATGGTGCCCCGGTAAAAACAATCGCCTACTCCAATCCAACCAAGGGACTGGGGGATGGGTTTCGTTTTGGTATGGGAGGCTCCTATGTGATCAACGATTTTATGAATATCAATCTGGATTTTGATTATTTCAAAAGTACCATACAAAAGTTCAGGGATTCCTCCATTCAGCAAACCAACCAGCCGGTAAATAACAATTCGGCGGATGAATATTATTATAGTGAACGAAACACCACCTCTTATGCAGCCACCTTGCTGAGTTTCACACCCAGCATTACTTTTAAGGCTATAGCAAAACCGAAATGGTTTTTATACAATAAGCTGGGGGCAGTTATTACTTTCCGGCCCAACAGTCTGCAGGAAGACAGGACAGATGTAAAGACAAGGATGGGCTGGCAGGGATTTTACCGTGATTCTTCCAGCAGCACCGTAAAAAAATATGAATGGGGTATCCGCAATCCTGCCTTTGGTTTCATGGGCGCTTTTGGCGGCCAGGTAAAACTGAAAAACAACCTGAGGCTGTACGCTGAAATACAATACTCCCATATTGTATTTGTAATAAAGAAAAGGACGCTCACGGAGTTTAAAGTGGACAACAAAAGCATGGAAAACAGTTTGCCAAGAAGTGTAAGGGAAATAGAGTTCGTGCCTTCTTTTTCATCAGACAGCAATAATGATCCCAACATGCCATCACAAACCATCGTACAGCGGATACCTATCAGCTATATCGGTTTACAGGCAGGTATCTGTTTACAATTATAAAGTTAAATTCGTTATGCAATCAGCCAATCTTCAACAGCCAAAAATTTCTATTACAGGTCATCAATGGGCCATTGCACAAAAAATAAAAACAACATTGGCATGGTTGATTTCTGTTGTTGCTATTACTATCACTGCCGCATACCTTTTTTCAAGTAACGCAGCAGTTGTTGGCTATGCGACGCTTAAATATTTTTTCGTTTTGTTTTTTCTTTCCGGAAGTATATCCCATATTTTTATTTTCCCTAAATGGTTGCCTTACCTGGATGATATGGCGGGATTTATATACATGCTGCTGCTATCCTCTGTAATAAGTCTTGCTGTGTTTATTGTTTTTATGCTGTCGTCTTTCGATGGTGGCATGTTGCCCTTTACAGCTGGTGCTGCATTTATGCTGCCTTACGCTGTTCATCTTTGCTGGCATTGCTATTTGGTAGTTTATCCTCTACAATTATACCAGGCATGGTACCTGCCGGCCGATATGGAACCACAAACAAAAATGTCTTTGTTACTGAACAGTATTCCTTTCAAGATAAAAATGAAAGTAAGGGAGACAGATACAGCAGAAATAGTGTTTATTGTAACGCTCACGGGCAAGCTAGAGCTGGGAAATATGTTTTGCCGCTTTTTATACGACCAGCACGGTGCAATAGAAACCAGCAACGGAAAAGCGCTGCCATATGGCTGGTTCTTTTATGTAAAAAGGTGGTATGGAATAAAGGCACTGGATCCCGGCAAAACACTCATTGAAAATGGCATCGATGCAAATGACCTGCTGATGGTAAAAAGATCCCTTCAGTAAACTGGCTATCCATAAACTTACTACAATGAAATCTTTATTCGCAAAAGAAAAGGCAAAAAAACTGGTTCTGTTCAGCATAGCACTGGTGGCTGTGATGGCGTTGGTGTTTTTATTGGCGTCCTCATTAAAGGATGGGGCCGATACGAATGCTGTTGCATCCGCTCAAATAGCTGCTGTGTCAACAGAAGCTGATATGTTGATAAATACCAATGCAAACCTGCAACAGCAACTGGCAGCGCTTCAGCAGCTCGACGGGCAATTTGCAGCTTCTATTACCGATACAGCTTTTGCAATCAAAGCAGATTCGCTGAATAAATTGATACTGGCTGAAGAAAGCAGGTTTAAGAATGCAGTGGAAGCTGCAGGAGAGATGGGGGGTAATTTACCGGATGGAAATAGTAAAGCAAATTTTGATAAAATGGTTGCTGCTTACCTGTTGTTGTTGGAGAGCAGGCAATCTTCAGGCATGTTGAGAAATGTAGCGACATTAAACAGCAGCAGTCTTGCCCCGGACGAAAAGCAATTACTCCACCTGCAGAATGACCTGGTGGAAAAAAGCAACCGCATTACCTCGCTGGAAATGACATTGATGCAAATGAAAAATGCAAAGCCGGTGATGCTGACGGAAAATAGTAACAGTAACAATGCTGAATTACTGCATCAAATCACCGCTTTGGAAACTAAAGTGGATGCATTAAATACACTCAATAGCGGTTTGAAACAGGACAATGACCGGTTGCAGCTAATGCAGAACAACATGAGTAAAACTGCCACCAGTGCTGAACAGCAGTTAAAGGAAAAAAATACCTCACTGCAGCAGCGTATTGACGATTTGAATGCCGAGATACTATTGGTAAAAGTAGATTGCAACCTCAACAGGGTAGATGCCACGCAGATCATCTCCAATGCAAAGCAAAGAAGGCAATTGCTCAATGAAGCATCCGATATGCTTACGAACCTGTCCGTATCCGGTAATGCAGCTATCAACCGCAAGGTCAAGGAAAAAATAAACCGGCTGAACCAGGTAGCGGGGAATTACAGGGAGTGATAATGCAAATGAACAGTTATCAGTAATTAGTGATGAGTTGTGATAGCCCTTTTAGAATTTTGACAAATCATTGCATAGTAAACCCGTAAATTTGCATTTGATTAAATATTACATTGTACATATTCAATCAAAAAGTATTTCCTGGGGCTGACCGGTATTGACAGCATAGTTCTTTGCAAGTATAAGCATGTAGTGCGTTGGATAATTAGCACTTTAATCTGAATATTCAAAACTTCAAATGGCAATACTCAGTATGCCATGGCTGCTTAATCGATAGATTAACATCCATTAGGGCCGTTGGACAGGTTGGCCGGTTACCATGTCCTCCCGCCGACTCAAAACAAAAACAGGCTGCTGCAGCGGAATGATGTGACGGCTGCTTAAGACGATTCATCTAAGGATACAGTTGGTTGGTTGGGTTCCGGCTGTATCACAAAAATTAATAACCAAATAAACATGTAGAAGGCTTGTGACGGATATGTTTGGACCAGGGTTCGACTCCCTGCAGCTCCACAA
>ERZ795056.1375-NODE-1375-length-28620-cov-6.403921_pt1 | contig 28620 bp, 25 predicted proteins | sample MGYA00375140_ERZ795056 | MGnify/ENA primary metagenome ERZ795056 (study PRJEB30185, sample SAMN05720227) | activated sludge metagenome | isolation source: Anaerobic digester | place: USA | collected 2015-03-09 ... | reverse complement strand
CAGGCCGATTTCTCGCGCCAGCTCGTGACCGTCAGTTTTTCTGAGCCGCTGGCACCCTCTTCTGCCGATCCGCGTCTCTTCGCGCTCGACCACGGCGTCGCGACGCTCGGCGCCACCCTTGAGGCTGACCGCCGAACAGTCAGGCTGCTGACTTCGCGCCAGCCTGCCGACGCCGCACTGACACTCGCGATCACCGGCGTCCGCGACACATCACCCAATGCCAACGCGGTGGCCCCCGGCACCACGCTGCCGGTTAGAGGCCCCGCCCTGCCCGCAGAGATCGTCACCCATGTCGGCACTAACGCCGGCGAGTTTGCCAGCGGCTACGAATGCGTCTACACGCTCGACATTCCGGTCACCGGCAACTTCAACGCCACGGCCAACCCGTACCGCGTCAACCGCACGCTGACGGCACCGGTGATCGATGCGTTCGACCGTATCGCCTACTACATTGAACTGGTCAAGATGGATGGCACCACCCAATACCTTTGGGCGTCTATGGACGCTTTCACGACCGACCGCACCAAGATCGCCGTGCCGACACTGGCGTCCGGCGCGTCCTTCCAGCGGCCTGTCGCAAACCTCGACGTCAAATCCAACGTCGACGGCATCATCAACGGCAGCGGCCTGTCCGGCGGCAACCTTGAGTTCTGGCCGAATAACTACGGCTCCACCAACGCGGCCGCTGTCCCCGGGGCAAGCAACGACACCTACGACTTCGGCGACCGGCTGGAACCCGGCGGGCACGGCTCCATGCAGCTTCACAATGCAGCCGCCGCACAAACCCTTTTCGCCATGAACAACTGGGGGGGCGACGGCAACACGCTGGCGCTCGGCATCGGCAACCGCCCCTCCAGCCATCCCGACTGGACCTTCGCGAACAACGCCGGCACCGACTATACGCGCCGCACCCTGCATGTGCTGGTGCGCCCCGCCGCCGCCCCGCCCCTGCCGCAGCCGGTCGCCGCCAACGTGCCCGAAGCACTGGGATACCGGCACGTCTACACCTTCGACCTGCCGATCTACGGCAGTTTCTTCACCTCGGCACCGGCTTACACCGTGTTCGCCGACACCAACAACCTTCCGCCCTACTCGCGCGTGGCGTATTACCTTGAGCTTCAGGCCGGCACCGCGCCGACACAGTGGATCTGGACGGCCATGGATGCCTTCACCGCCGCCCCCTCGAAGATCGGGCTCCCGGCAACCAATTGTTTCTTCCAGACGCGTGTCACGCGCCTGGATGTGCGCTCCAATGTGGACGGCATCGTCAACGGCACCGACTTCGACACCGGCAATATCGAATTCTGGCCCAGCAATTACGGACAGGGAAATTCAATCGGCATTCCCAACGCCAGCGGCTCGATGTTCGATTTCGGCGACGGCGGCGCCAACGGCAGCCAGAACGGACACGGCTCCATGCAGGTTCACAATTACGGTGCCGGTGCCACCCAGACACTCTTCGCCGTCAACAATTTCAACAACAACAAACAGCTCGGCATCGGCATCGGCAATTGCCCGACTTACGCTGCCCACGGTTACGACTGGACCTTCGCCAGCAACGCGGACAAGTACAACCACCGCCGGCTCTACGTGTTTGTGTTGTGCGCAGGCAGCGCCGCCGATCTGACGCGCCCGGCCCTGCTCAACGCCACGGGCTCGCTCGCGCTCAACCAGATCGCGCTCGGCTTCAGCGAACCGCTGGCCGACAGCTCCGCCGCACCGGAGTTCTTCACCGTCTCGCCCGGCGTCACCGTGCTTGACGCCTGGCTGGGCCCCAACAAGAAGGATGTGCTCTTGAAGACCTCGCCGCTGACAGCCGGCCAGCTCTATACGGTCTCCGTCACAGGCGTGCGCGACCGCTCTTTCAACGGGAATCCGGTCGCGCCCGCCACATCCCTCTCGTTCCGGGCCCCGGTCCCCTGCCCGACGGGTCCGCTCGCCGGCATCCCCGAGTCCGGTGACTATGACCTCGTCTCCTGCCTCGCTGTCAGCAATACGGTCAACTACGTCAACGGCGCGAACTACCTGGTTGACGAGAGCCGGTTCCAGCAGATCCAGCCCTTCGACCGCGTTGCCTACTGCGTGAACCTGATCGACACAAACGGCGTTCAGAAATGGGTCTGGGTTTCCATGGACGCCTACACCAACGACCTCTCGATGATCGGCGTGCCGACGGCCGACCGGGGCGCCCGCCTGCAGCAGTACGTCAGCAACCTCACGGTCTACGCATCCGCCAATGTCGCCGACATCAGCGTCAGCACCGGCACGGGCATCCCCGCCGGCAACATCGAGTTCTGGCCGAACAATTACGGGACGAGCAACGCCCAAGGCATCCCGGGCGCAAGCGGCAGCCATTATGATTGGGGCGACAGTATCGACACCGTCACGACGGTCGGACACGGCTCCATGCAGGTTCACAACTTCGCTCAGGGTCAGACGATCTTCTCGATGATCAGCTTCGGCTCGAACGGCCGGACGCCCGGGCTCGGTATCGGCAACAAGCCGGGGACCGGAACTGATCCTGACTGGACCTTCACGTACAACGCGCGCGAATTCGCCACCAAGGACCTCTATATCCTGGCCCGCCGCGGGGTGCCGACCACACCGACCGGAATGCGCCCCGACATCTGGAACCAGCCGCGTTCCGCAAAGATCCGCGCGGGCGATACCGTCATGTTCAGCATCTATTCCCCGAATGCCACGGCCTTCCAGTGGCGGCACAACGGCGAAGTCATTCCCGGCGCCACAGCGTCTTGGCTTCAGCTCGACGATGCCGGGAACGATGCCGCCGGCGATTATGACGTGGTGGTCTACGGCACCGGCTCGCAAGCGATTCTCAGCCAGAGCGCCACGCTGACTGTCATTCAAGGCGGCGCGGTCATGCGGCTCAAGTAGTCGCAGCCCTTAGTCGTCAACACACCGTGACTGCCGCCGGGCAAGTGACACTTGCCCCTCCCGGCGCTCCGCAAAAAACTTATTACATCTTACCTATTGCTTATTACCTCTCTCCATGCGCGCCAAGCTGTCGGACAGTCCGCCCTCGCGGTTGCGCAGACGCCAGACCGACGCATGAGCCGCCATCAGCGCCGCCTGCTCCGCCGCGAGCGCCATCCGCGCCGCAGGCGCGTCAATCGAACCGTCCAGCAGCGCGATCCCGCGGCGACATGCGGCGCGCAGCAGCCGGATCACGTGACAGACCTCCTGCCCGACAACCGATGCTTGCTCAGCAGGCAGCGCGCGCGCGATGTCGTCGGCCGCGCCGAGGACATCCCGCAGCGTCTCCGTCGTGATCCCGGCGGGCAAGGCGCGCCCGCGCGGCTTGGCGAGCAGCAGGAACAACTCGCTGGCATTGCCGCGCAACGCACCACAACGCAGATAGAGGTCGCCCAGCCGCAGCAGCGCGTCGCCGTGTCCCTGAGCGCCGCCGAAAAGGTTCATCGCCTGCGCGAGATCCAGCCCCCGGTTACGCATGCCCCCCCAGGCCAGCGCCGCACCGTACACATATCCCGCGAGGCTCACCGCCAGCGGCTGCCAGTGGCCGCCGTCGCCCCAGTCCGTGACCAGATAGCCGCAGGCACCGTGGCGCAACCCGTTCTCGGCCGCGCTGACGAGGTTCGCGCGCATGTTGGCCGTGCGGCCGGCCAGACTATTCCACGACGACGTGCCAGGGCACACATAAAAAGGCAGACCCGACGCGGCGAACAGCGCGCCGTGCGCGTCGAACGGATGATCGGCCTCATATCCCCACTCCAGCGCCAGCGCGTCGAACGGCACCTCGCGCACCAGCTCGGGGTGGCGAATGATGATGTCGCCCCAGAAGGCCATACGCCGCCCGCGCGCCGTGACCCGCGCATGGATCTCCTTCAGAAAATCCAGATACACGTGACCCTCACCGTGCGCGCGCACCTGCGCCGCCGAACGGCCTTCGCCGCGCAGATCGAAGGTCTCGTCGCAGCCGACGTTGAAAAGCCGCGACGTGAAATTCGGCAACAGTTGGTCGTAGAGATCCTCGAGCAGCGCAAGGCTGCGCGGATCGGTCGGGCAGAGCGAAGTCGGCCGCTCGTGCACGCCGCCCCACGGCAGCGGCGCTCCGCCCTGCGGCAGTTCGGCCAGCGGCGCATAGCGCGGCAGCGCGAGCCAGCGTTCCAGATGCCCGAACGAATTCTGGTTCGGCACCAGCTCCACGCACCGCTTGCGGCAATAGGCATCCAGCTCGCGGATCTCTTCAGGCGTCATCGGAGTCGCATCGCGCCAGACCGCCTCGTGGCCGCGGTAGGCGAAGGTGTGTTCGGTATAGAGCTGAAACTGGTTCACCTTCAATCCGGCCAGCATGTCCACCAGCCCGAAAAGGGTGTCCATCGTCGGCACCTTGTCGCGGCTGATGTCCAGCATCACGCCGCGCGCCTCGAAATCCGGCGCGTCCTCGATCTCGCAGGCCGGCAGCACGCCCCCCGAGACGCCGATAAGCTGCGCCAACGTCACGGCGGCATAAAAAAGGCCCGCCCGGTCCTGCGCCTCGGCTTCGACGCCAGCAGGCGTGACGCACAGACGGTAGGACTGCGGTCTGTCCGCGCGCGGCACGAGACGCAACCGGATGCACGAAACCCCGGCGGGCGGGGACGCCCGCGCTCCCGACTCCTGCCAGCCCGGCCCCAAGGCGTGCCGGAGCAGGCGCAGCGCGGGGCTCAGATCGTCCGGAGCGCCGGCGACCGCGATGACACCCGCCTCGCCCAGTGTCAGCGCCCCCGCCCCCGACTCGATCCGGCGCGGCCTAGGAACCAGACTCTCTAATGGAGCTCGCATGGTGTTGTGTTCGAAAGAATCGACAGAATCGAGAGATTCGATTGAATCGATTCCGTCGATTATCTCGATTCTATCGTCCCGCCTGCGCCCTCTGCCTCACCACCTCGTAGAGCGCGATGGCGCCGGCGACGCCGGCGTTGAGCGAGGCAACGCCGCCTTTCATCGGCAGGCTGGCGATGAAGTCGCAGGTCTCGCCCACGAGGCGCGAGAGGCCGCGCCCCTCGCTGCCGACCACCAGCCCCACCCGTCCCTTGAAATCGAGCGCGGTGTAAGACTTGGCCTGCGGACCCATGTCGAGCCCCGTGATCCAGACGCCCAGCTCTTTCAGCTCCTGCATGGCGCGCACCAGATTCACGACCTTGGCCACGCGCAGATGCTCGGAAGCGCCGGCCGAGGCGCGAACCGCCGCGGGCGTGACGCCGGCCGCGCGGTCTTCCGGCAGCACGACCGCCGTGACGCCGGCCGCATCGGCCGTGCGCAGCAGCGAGCCGACATTCTGCGGGTCTTCAATGTGATCGAGGATCAGCACCACGGCGTCGGCATTCTCTTTGACGTCGTGCACCACCTGGTCAAACGAAATGTACGGATACCCGCCCGTGCGGATCGCCACGCCCTGGTGGTGGCCGCCCTCGCAGCGCTCGTCCAGTTCGTCGCGCTCCGCCGCGCGGAACGGCACGCCCTGGGCCAGCAGCAGGGCGCGCAGCTCGGCCACCTCGGGCGCGTCGCGTCCGGGCAGCGGCAGCATCGCCTCATACAGGTGGCGCTTGCCGGCCTTCACCACCTCCAGCACCGGCCGGCGGCCGTAGATCCAGTCACCGCGTTCCGACGGCGCGCCGCGTTTCTGAGGATAACGAACGACCCGTTCTCGTTTCATGATTTTCAGTTCTGAGTTCGAGGTTCTGCGTTGAGCGTACACCCCTCCGGGCACAAGGCTCACCAATACCCAGGGATCATCCCGTGGAAATAGAGAGGCTTGAGCGCATAGACCTTGAGCAGCCAAGCCAAACGGCTTTCCGTCGACATATCAAACAGCGAGAGCGGGAAGCTGATCCGGGGCTTCTTGTCGTAGTCGAACTCCGCCATCAGCACGTGGCCGTAATCCGTGACGATCGGACAGGCGGCGTAACCGTCGTAGACGGCTTCGGGCGCGCGCCCTTCCACGAGCGACACCAGATTGCGCACCGCGACGGGGATCTGCTTGCGCGCGGCAGCCGATGTCTTGCTGGTCGGAACCCCGGCCGCATCGCCCAGGCTCACGATATTGGCGAAGGTCTTGTGGACCAGCGTCTGCTTGTCTACCATCACCCAGGCGTCGGCGGCCAGCTTGCCTTCGGTCCAGCCGAGGCCGGCCTGGCGCACGAAATCCGGCGCGCTCTGCGGAGGCGCGAGATGCAGGAAATCGTAGTCCTCAGCAAAGGGTGTCGCGACACTCGCCTCCACTGTTTTCATCTCTCCGGTCTGAGGATCGGGTACCTCTTTTTTTACGGTCTCGGTCCGGAGGAAATGCACTTTTTTGGCGGCGGTGTCCACCCCTTTGACCCGCGTATGCGTGGTCACACTGACGGACCGCTCTTTGTAGATCTGCTCCAGCCGCGGCGTGAAGAACGGCACGTCGTAAAGCGCTTTGGATGCCGTAAAGTAATCAAACTTCAGGCTGTCGCGCGTACCGCGTTTGCGAGAGAGATGCTCGGTCAGCAGGCAAATTTTCTTGGGCGCGCCGCCGCATTTATGTTTGGTGTAGGTATCCGCGAACACGCCGCGCCCGCCTTTTTCAACGAACGCCTGAATGGCCCGCCACGTCTTCTGCGCGCCTTCAAAATCGTAGATGCTGTGCACGTTCCCCTCGCCCAGCGTCTTTTGCGAGAGCCCCTCGACGGCCTCCCAGTTGCACTGGATGCCGGGCGTGAGCACCAAAAAGTCGTAGGGATACACCGCGCCGCCTGACACGGTCACCGTGTTTTTCGCAGGTTCAAGCGCCGTGACGGCCTGCTTGACCCACTTCACCCCGTGCGGAATACAGTCCGACTGCCGACGCCACACCTGATCCGGACGGTACACGCCGGATCCGATCAATGTGAAACCCGGCTGGTAAAACTGCCGGTCCGCAGGATCGATCAGCGTGATCTGCGCCTTCTTCATGAGCCGCACCAACCGCGACGACACGCCGAGGCCCGCGGCGCCGCCGCCGATCACGACGATCTTGACCGCGCGGTCACTCCCTTTCATCCCGCATCCGCCCGTGCCGGTCAGCGCCAGCGCTGCGGCGGCTGAAGACACCTGCACGAATCTGCGACGTGTGATCCGTAAATCCGTCATGTTTTCCCCCCTACTTTGCGCGTTTCACGATTCCGAGCCCGATTGCGATTTCGATCCCGATTTCGATGCTCCACTCCGACTGTTCAGCGGATCCAACCGAAGCGCGGCGAGGTGAACGGCCAATACACGACCGTGGCCGGCCCCAGCAGGTTGCGCTCCGGCACCGGCCCCCAATAACGGCTGTCGAAGCTGTTGAACGAATTGTCGCCCATGGCGTAATATTCGTCCGCCTTGAGCGTCACGCGGTCGCTTTCGCCCGCCAGCGACTGCCCCGGCAGATAAACCTGGCGCGTGCCGCTCGGATTGAAACCCGCGTAGGCGGGGTGCCCCGGCCAGACCGTCTCCTTGCGCGCGATCTGCCCGATGCGCAGCGGCCGGGTGACCGCTTCGCCGTTGACCAGCAGATGGGGCGCTTTGACCTGAAGCGTTTCATTGGGCAGTCCGGTCATGCGTTTGATGTAATGCGTGCCTTGCATCAACGCCTGAATGCCGGTCGTGGAGAAGACCATCACTTCGCCGCGCGTCGGGTGCGCGAAGTTCCATTTCCAGCGGTTGACGAAAACGAAATCGCCGGAGATCACCACGCCGGACCACAGCACCTCACCGGCTTTGACGCTGGCGCCATTGGCGACGCCGCCCTTGAGCCGCACGGGGCGGCGATAGGCATCGGCCTCGACGGCATCATTCGGCACGTAATGCGGCACGCCGGCCACGACCACCGGCATGTATCCCGGTTTCTTGCTGCTGTCGCTCGGCATAAAGTGCACGGTGCCGGACGCCTTGGCGCGCACCGTCTTGAACGATTCGCCGGTAATCAGCCATTTGGCGAACTTCAACGGCTGCCGGTCCAGCAAAGTGGCCGCCGACGGCGCGCGCGCCTCGGAATGGATACCGTAGAGGGTCGGCTGCATCGACCCCGTCGGGATTTTGAAGGGCTGATAGAAATACGCGCGGAAGGCCATCGCCACCGAGATCGCGACCACCAGCACATCGAAGTTTTCGCGCAGCCCGGCGAACGGCTTGGGCGGGTTGAGGCGCCCGACGCAACTCTCGAGTGCGCTGCCCGCAGCCTCCATCGCCTCGCCGTCGCGCGCGGCATATGCTTCGCGCGCCCGGGCGATGTGCTCGTCCAGATACGCCCGCTCGCCGTCATTCATGATGTCTTCACGGCTGCACCGCAGCGTGCGCGCGTGGTGCAACACCGTCTTAAGCTGTTTTCTGATCTTCCGTTTCTCAAAAAAATTCACGCTTGAACTCCTCACTCCCGCTGCCTGTGTAATCAATCGTCCTTGGCCGTCCCCTTGAGCACGGAGATGAAGGCGGACTGCGGCACATTGACCTGCCCGAACTCTTTCATACGCGCCTTGCCGGCCTTCTGTTTCTTTAAAAGCTTCTGCTTGCGCGTCACGTCACCGCCGTAAAGTTTCGCCAAGACATCTTTGCGGAATGCGCGGATATCCTCGCGGGCAATGATCGTGCGCCCGATCGTGGCCTGCACCGGGATCTTAAACATGTGCGGCGGAATGGTGTCGGCCAGCGCCTTGCACATCTGCCGGCCGCGCGAGACCGCCTTGTCGCGGTGCACCAGGGTCGAGAAGGCATCCACCAACTCGCCGTTGAGCAGGATGTCCATCTTGACGATGTCGCTCACCTGATATCCGCAAGGCTCATAATCCATCGAGGCATAGCCGTGGCTCACGCTCTTGAGCATGTCGTGGAAATCGATCAGGATCTCGTTGAGCGGCAGGGTGCAGGTCAGAATCACGCGCCGCGCGTCGAGGCTCTCGGTGGTTTTGACTTCGCCGCGCCGCTCCAGCGCGATACGCATGATATCGCCGATGCACTCACTTGGGCAGATGATCGTGGCTTTGATCATCGGCTCTTCGATCTGATCGATGCGCGTCACGTCCGGCAACTGCACGGGATTGTCCAGCTCCAGCGTCACGCCGTCTTTGAGCTGCACGCGGTACACAACCGACGGATGCGTGTTGATGATGTCCAGGTCGAACTCGCGGCGCAGCCGTTCCTGCACCACCTCCATGTGCAGCAGGCCCAAGAATCCACAACGGAAGCCGAAGCCCAGCGCGACCGAACTCTCGGCATGGAACGTGAAGGCGGAGTCGTTCAGGTGCAATTTCTCCAATCCGGAACGGACCTTCTCAAACTCGTCGGTGCTGACCGGATAGATGCCGCTGAACACCATCGGCCGCACCTCTTTGAAGCCGGGCAGCAGTTGGGTTGTCCCGTCCTTGGCCCAGGTCACCGTGTCCCCGATCTTAATGTCGGCCGGATCTTTGATCGTACCGACCAAGTACCCCACCTGTCCGGCCTCGAGCACGCCGACCGGCTTTTGATCCGGACTGAAAATGCCCACTTCGCGGAGCTGCGTGACTTGGCCGCTGCCGATGTAGCGGATTGCGTCGCCGGCCTTGATGCGGCCGTCCACCACGCGCACATAGGTGATCACGCCGCGGAACTCATCGAAAACGGAATCAAACACCAGCGCCCGCAGCGGCGCGTCGGCACCCGCCGTTTCCGGGGGCGGGATGCGGGCGACGATCGCCTCCAGCACCTCCGGCACGCCCAGCCCGGTCTTGGCACTGATGTAAAGCGGATGGTCCATCGGGATGCCCAGCACGTCTTCGATCTGGTGCGAGACCTCCTCGATGTTCGCGCCGGGCAGATCCACCTTGTTGAGCACCGGCACGATCTCCAACTCATTGTCGATCGCCAGATAGGCGTTCGCGACCGTCTGCGCCTCGACGCCCTGTGCGGCATCGACCACGAGCACCGCGCCTTCGCACGCGCCCATGCTTCGCGACACTTCATAGTTGAAGTCCACGTGGCCCGGCGTGTCGATCAGGTTGAACAGGTACGTCTTGCCGTCCTTGGCGGTGTAGGCCATGGAAACCGGGTGCGATTTGATCGTGATGCCGCGCTCGCGCTCTAGGTCCATCGCGTCCAGCGTCTGTGCGCGCAGATTACGCAAATCGATGGCTTTGGTGAGTTCCAAAACCCGGTCCGACAAGGTCGTCTTGCCGTGATCGATATGGGCGATGATGCAGAAGTTGCGGATGTTATCGAGTCTTTGTGCCATATGCTCTCGTGCAGGTGTCGCGCATCTGCGCGATCATCGCGCCCATGTCGCTCTGTTTAAAAAGGAAACTGCCGGCCACAAACTGGTTGGCCCCGTGCGCCGCGCAAAGGGCCGCGGTCTCAAGATTGATACCGCCGTCCACCATGATGTCTAGGGCGTTCAAGCCGCAGGCATCCGCATGGCAACGCAGCGCACCGATTTTCGGCAGCACCTCGCTCATGAACGCTTGGCCGCCGTAGCCGGGGTTCACCGTCATAAACAACACCTCGTCGCACAGCGGCAAATACGGGAAAAGCGCCGCCGCAGGGGTCTGCGGCCGCAACACCAGACCGGTCCGCACGCCGCGCGCGCGGATCGCCCGGAGGCCGGCCCATGCGTCGCAGTCGGCCTCGACATGAAACTGGAGGGTCTGCGCGCCGGCGTCGATGAACCGGTCCGCATAAAGATCAGGCCGCGTCATCATCAGGTGTACATGGCGGTAGAGCCCGGGAACAACCCGCCGCGCGAGCGTCGCCATGTCCGGCCCGAAGCTCAGGTTGGGCACAAAGTGCGCATCCATAATATCGAGATGCAGCGCATCCGCCCGCGCCGCCTCGACCCGCCGGATCTCTTCGGCCAGGCACCCGTAATCCGCAGCGAGCAGCGATGGAAGAATCTGAACCTTCATAGGCACCCCAGTATACCGAAAGCGCGCGCGTGATGCAATTGCGCGGAAGAATCGTGTCGGAACCGCGCGTTGCCGCGTTGCCACTCATCCTCTTTCTTCCGGCTCACACGATACGAACGGCCGCAACCCGCCGCGACAACTCGGCGACGCGTTTCACATCGAGGTCGGCCGGCGTCAGGCTTTCCACATTCGCGCTGCCGCACGCAAGCCCGAAGGCGACCGCCCGCGGCAGCGTCTTTCCGGAGAGCAGCGCGTGCGCGATGCCGGCCGTGGTGCAGTCCCCGCTGCCGATCGGGTTGACGCGCTGCGCGATCTCCGGCGGCGTGAAGCGCCATGCGCCGCGCGGCGTCAGCAGATACGCGCCCTTGCCGCCCTGTGTCACAAAGACGTTGCGCGCCCCGAGCGCGAGCACGTCCCGCATGCCGCGCAAAATCCGCCGCTCGGACGTCAGTCGTTCCTCCAGCGTGACCTCCAGTTCGCGCACGTTGAGCTTGGCGAGCAGCGGACGCTCGAACAGCACGTTGATGAGCGCTGTCCGGTGTGAGTCGATCACCACCGGCACGTCGGCCTCGTTCGCGGCATGCACGAACGGCACGTAGAACGCATTATCGGCATACGGCGGCAGCGTGCCGCTGATGACCAGCATCGACGCATCCGTCGCCCGGCGCAGCGTGTCGCGCGTGAACCGGCGCAGGGCGGCAATGCCCGGCGCCGGGGCCTCTTCGACCAGTTCGGTCACTGTACCGCCCGCGCGGTCGATCAATGTCGTGCAGACGCGGGTCGGTGCCTTCATGGCCGTCAGCGTGCGCGCATCCACGCCACAGGCAGCCAGACAGGCTGCCACCCGGCGCCCCGTGTCGCCGCCATTGAAACCGGCGGTCTGCGCCGGCGTGCCAAGCGCCACCAGCGCGCGCGCCGTGTTGAGCGCCTTGCCGGCGGCCGATTCCACGACTTGCCGCGCGCGATTGACCTCGTCGGTCTCCAACCGGTCAAACACCAGCGTCCGCTGCAAGACCGGCGTCAACCCTAAGCACAGCACTTTTTTCATAAAAATCCATTCTCCGCCAACATGCGTTCGGTGATCCCGCTGCGCACATGCTGCCCCAACAGACGCGCCACATACTTGCCCAGCAGGTCACCTTCGAGATTCACCTCGTCGCCGGGCTTGCGGTCGCACAGGCTGGTCTCTTTGAGCGTGTGGGGGATGAGGTTGACCTCGAAGCCGTCGTCGCTGAGTCCCGAGACCGTGAGGCTGACGCCGTCGATCGCGACCGAGCCCTTCAGCACCGTTTGGCGCGCCAACTCCGCCGAACAGGTGATCCACCACGCCACATCGCGCCCACGGTCTTCGATCGCGCTCAACACGCCGCGCTCGTCGACATGACCGCTCACGATGTGGCCGCCGAGTCGGTCTCCCAGCGCCAAAGCCCGTTCAAGATTGACCCGCGCCCCTTCGCCCAGCCGCCGCAACGCGGTGCGTTGCAACGTCTCATCCAGCACGTCGGCCGTGAACCAGCCCTCGCCATGCGCCGTCACCGTCAGGCACGCGCCCTGCACGGCAACACTTTCGCCGAGCACCAGCGCGTCCGGCCACGGCGTGTGCGTGAGGGTCAACGTCCACCCTTCGCCGGCCCGCGCCAGCCGTTTCAGCACCCCTACCCGCTGCACGAGTCCCGTAAACATACGCTCACGCCTTCCGCACGCGGATCCGGACATCCTCACCGAACCGCTTCACATCCACACAGCGCCACCGCCGCACGTCCGCCAGCAGCGTGCCGCGGCCCTCCAGCGCGCCGACGGCCCGGCTATCGCCCAACAGCGCCGGCGCGTAAAAAAGTTCATACGCATCCACCAGCCCCGCATCCTGCAAGGCGCCGGCCAGATGCCCGCCGCCTTCGCACAGCACATGCAGATAGCCCGCCGCGCCCAGCCGCTTTAGCAACAGCTCGAGCGGCACCCGTCCGTCGTCGGCGGCGCCCAAGGTCCAGACCTGCGCGCCATGCAGCGCCCAGGCCGCCGCCTTGCGGGCCGCCCCGACCTGCGTCGTCGCCACAACCGTGCGCGCCGCCGCAGCGTCGGTATACACCTGCGCATGGGCCGGCGTGCGCCCCGAAGCGTCCACCACCACGCGCAGCAATCCCGCCTGCGGCACGGACCGCACACCGGCAGGAGAAGCGCCTGACTCTTTAGTATCGCGGACGAGGCCGTCCGCGCCCCCGGCCCCGCGCAGTCGGCAGAGCAGCGAAGGATCGTCCGCGCAGACCGTGCCGGCTCCGACCAACATCACATCCGCGCGCCGCCGCAGGCGCTGCACCTCGGCGCGTGCCGCCGCACCGGTTATCCATTTCGCGCGGTGCTCGCGGTCCGCGATGCGCCCGTCAAGCGTCATCGCCAGCTTGACCGTCACATACGGCAGGCCCGTGGTCACGTGCTTGAAAAATGGACGCGTCAGATCGCGGGCCTCCTCCTCGCAAACACCGTAGACCACTTCGACGCCCCGCTTGGACAGCACTTCCAGGCCGCGTCCGCAGTGGCAACCGTTCTCGTCGCGGCAACCGACAACCACGCGCGCGAGCCCCTCATGCAGGATGCGGTCGGTGCAGGGCGGCGTGCGGCCGTGCGTGCAGCACGGCTCCAGCGTCACATACAGCGTGGCGCCGCGCGCCTGGCCGCGGCAGGCCTCGAGCGCCACGACCTCGGCATGCGCATCGCCGGCCCGGCGGTGGAACCCCTCGCCCAGTTTGCTGTCGCCCCGCACGACCACGGCGCCGACCGGCGGATTGGGGCGCGTACGCCCTTCGCCGCGACGCGCCAGCGCGATCGCCCGCCGCATCCATGTGCGATCCTGGTCCGAGAAACTCATTGGCTCAAACATCCTGATCTAAGCATCATTCACTGAGGGAGCGCTTCAGCGTTCGACGTTCATGTTGCCTGCTCGCCTGTTCGCGTTCCGTTCACGACGGTCTTCCCGTGCAACTCTTTATTCAGCCGGTCAAGGATACCGTTGACAAAGCGCCCGGAATCGGTGTTGCTGAAATACTTGGCCAGGTCGATCGCCTCGTTCAGCACCACGGCGGGCGGTACGTCGCTGCAATAGAGCAGCTCGTAGAAGGCAAGACGCAGAACATTGCGTTCGACCGAGCCCATGCGGTGCAGCGGCCAGTTCTGCGTGTACGCGACCAGCTTGGCGTCGATCTCAGCGAGATGCCCCTGAACGCCGCGCACCAACTTTTCGGTGAATTCGCGAATTTTCGGAGAGGCCACACGGTCCTCCACCGGCTTGTTGGATTCCGGTAACTCCTCGTCGCGCTTCTCGGCCTCCTCGACCTTGCAGGTGTACTGCTGCCGCCAGAATTTCGGGATCGACATGTCGAGATCCAGCCCGGGGTTCATGTCCGCCTGGAAGAGCATCTGAAGCGCCCATTCGCGTCCCTGTCTGCGTGTCGCCATACAAACTCCTTACAGCGCCTTGAGCACGTTGACCGTCTCGATGGCGGCCGCCACCGCGTCCCAGCCCTTGTTGCCCTGCTTGGTGCCGGCGCGCTCGATCGCCTGCTCCAGATTCAGCGCGCAGACAATGCCGTTCAGAACCGGCACCCCCGTATCAAGCGCGATCTTCGCGAGCGCGCGCGCCACCGTGCCGTTGATCAGGTCGGCATGCGGAGTCGCCCCTTGAATCACGGCGCCCAGCGCGATCACGGCATCGACCTGCCCGGCCGCCGCCAGCCGCTGGGCCACTTGCGGCAGCTCGTTGGCGCCCGGCACGCGCACCAGCGTGAGGTTCTCTTCCTTACCGCCGTGCCGCACGAAGCAGTCCGCCGCGCCCTTCACCAACTGCTCGGTGAAGAAGCTGTTGAAGCGGCTCACCACCAACGCCATTTTCAGGCCCGTTGCATCCAGGTTTCCCACGATTTCTTTCATGCTGTGTCTCCTATAACTTGAGAGTTGAACGTTGAGCGTTGAACGTTGAAAGTTATCCCCTCGTTTGCTCGCGGCACGACCGCGCTTCATTCCTAAATCATGTGCCCCATGCGCGCTTTCTTGGTTTCCAGATAGCGACGGTTGTGGTCACCGGGCTGGTCCACCAGCGGCACGCGTTCAGTAATCTCCAAGCCGTAGCCTTGCAGGCCGACCAGCTTCTTGGGGTTGTTCGTCAGCAGGCGGATGCGCTTCAATCCGAGATCCGCCAAAATCTGAGCCCCCACGCCATAATCGCGCAGATCCGCCGGAAAGCCCAGCTTCAGGTTGGCGTCCACGGTGTCCAGCCCCTTCTCTTGCAGCTTGTAGGCATGCAGCTTGTTGGCGAGACCGATGCCGCGGCCCTCCTGACGCATGTAGAGCACGACGCCGCACCCCTCCTGCTCCACCATTCGCATCGCTGCGTGGAGCTGGTTACCGCAGTCGCAGCGCGCTGAGCCGAACACATCGCCGGTCAAACATTCGCTGTGCACGCGTACCAGGGGGGCATCGATTTTGGCGAGATCGCCTTTGATCAGCGCGAGATGCTCCCCGCCGTCCGGCGACGAGGTGTAGAGGCGCAGCTTGAACTGGCCGACTGCGGTCGGCAGCTCCACCTCCTCGACAAAATCAATCAGCCGCTCGCGGCGTCGGCGGTACTGGATCAGATCGGCGATCGACAGCATCTTGAGCCCGTGCCGCGTGGCGAATTCGCGCAAGTCCGGCAGGCGCGCCATGGTGCCGTCAGGCAGCATGATCTCACAGATCACGCCCGCCGGCTTGAGTCCGGCCAGCTTGGCGAGGTCGACGGCCGCCTCGGTGTGGCCGGCGCGCACCAACACGCCGCCTTCGCGCGCCTCCAGCGGGAAGATATGGCCGGGACTCACGATCGACTCGGAACCGGAGTCCGGATCAATCAGCGTTTGAACCGTCCGCGCGCGGTCTGCCGCGCTGATGCCGGTCGTCACGCCAGCGGCCGCATCCACCGAATAGGTGAAGGCGGTCGCGAATTTGTCGCCCCGGTTGCGGCTCGGTGCGCGCTCCACACCCAATTCGCGCAGACGGGCACCGGTCATCGGCACGCAGACCAATCCGCGGGCGTTGACGACCATAAAATTGACGGCTTCCGGCGTCACCTTTTCCGCCGCGATGATCAGATCGCCCTCGTTCTCGCGATTTTCATCATCGGCCACGATCACCATCTGCCCTTGCCGGAACGCCTCGACACACACTTCAACCGTATCAAACACCGATTCGCTCTGCATACCCGTCACTCCAAAACAAAAACCCCGGCACGTCGTCAGCCGGGGCAAAGCCATTCACGCGGAATGCCTTCTTTTATCCAGACTTTAACTGTCGGCCACGGAATTGAACCGTGTCAGTGGCAGGCAGGAACAGCTTGCCAGTCGCGGGCTTTACCGCCGGTCAGGAATCCCCGGCTTCTCAGCCGGGTCACCTTGCCCCGAAGACACTCATTTGCCGGCTAGTTTAGACCTTTGGGGTCCGCTTGACAAGCGCGCATACTCCAATACGGCGATCAGTGCGATGCAGGCGGTGTCCGACCGAAGGATGCGCTCACCCAATGAAAAGGGGCGGAACCCGTGCGCACGTAAGTGTTCGATCTCGTAGCCGGTCCACCCCCCCTCGGGTCCGACGGCCAACACCGGGCGCGAGCCGTGTGCGCCGTCGCAGGGCGGCACCTCGGCGGGTGGCCCCGGATGCGCGAGCAGCCGTACGGTTTCGGGAAAGAGCCGGTCCAACTCATCTTCGACAAACGGTTTGAAACGCGGTGCGGCCGTCACCTCGGGCAGGCGCGTGAGGCCAGCCTGCATCAATCCTTCGATCAACAGGGGGCGATAGGAGCTGGGCTCCAGCCACTGGCTGCTGAAATAGCACTTTTCGACTTTGGCGGCGTTCAACAGCACCACGCGTCCAACGCCCAGCGCAGCGAGTTGGGGCCAGAGGCGCTTCAACACCTTGGGACGCGGCACGGCAAGCAACAGGTCGAGCCAGGGCTCCGGCAGCGCGGCATCGTGCGCGGGACACAGACGGACACCGGCCTCACCGGTCGCCAGCACGCGCGAGACCCCCGCAAGCCCGTTGACCGTGCCTGACGCGACCGTCTGGCCCGGCTCGACGCGCAGCACGCGGCGGAGGTGCTCGGCGCGCGCATCGGTCAACCGCACCGTTCCGTCCGCAAGCAGCTCGTCAGCCTCAAAGAGGATGCGGTTCATGGTTGCCCCCCCGCGGCTCTCACCCCAGATCGAGACAGGCGATCCAGTCCTCGTCGCTCACCGGGTGCGCGTTGGGCACAACCAGCGAGAGCGTCATGCGCGACGGCTCGAAGACATCCTCCGCCACGTGGCGCACATCGGCGGCAGTCACCGCCTGAATCGCCGCGATCGTTTCATCCGGATGGATGAACCGCCCGTAATTCTGCATGCACTCGCCGAGATACGTCATCTGGCTGCCGGCCCCTTCGAGCCCTAGCCGGAAGGCCCCCAGCAAATACTCTTTGGTGCGCTTCAATTCCGCCGCGCCGACACTTGACGTGAGCACGCGGCGGATCTCCTTGGCCGTCAGCTTCAGGGCGGCGCGCGCGCGCTGCGTGTCAAAACCGCCGCTGACGGTGAAGAGCCCGGTCTCTTCGAACAACTGGAAACTGGACTGGATGGAGTAACAGAGACCGTGCCGTTCGCGTACGCTCTGGAAAAGGCGCGAACTCATGTTTTCGCCGAGCAGGCCGTTCAAGACGCGCAGCGCGTAGCGGCGGTCATCATGCCGGCCGAAGATGCGGAAGCCGACCACAGCGTGAACCTGCGCGATCTCCTTGCGCACGCACACCAGGCGCTCCTGCGCCACCGTGCCGTCGACACGCTTGAAGGGCACCCCCTTGGCCGTGCGCCGCGCGCCGACGGCCCGCTCGACACATGCCACGCAGGCGGCGTGGTCGAGCCGCCCGGCAAAAACAAAGATCGAGGCGGGCGGCGCGTAGGCGCGCGCCTTGTAGCGCAGCAGCGTCTCGCGGGTCATGCGCCGCAGCGCGGCTTCGTCGCCGGAGAGCGGCGCCCCGAGCGGATGGTCCTTGAACATGACCTCCTGCAGCTTCTCCTGCACCACATGCTGCGGCAGATCCTGGTACATCTTGATCTCTTCGAGGATGACGTCGCGCTCGCGGTTGAAATCCTCCTCGCCGATCACGGCGTTGAGAACCATGTCGGCCAGCACGTCGAAAGCCTGCGCCAGATATTCGTGCGGCAACCGCGCGTAGTAGCAGGTGCTCTCCTCCTGCGTGTAGGCGTTCAGATAGCCGCCACGACCCTCAATCGCCTGCGAAATCGCCAGCGCCGAACGCGTCGGCGTGCCTTTAAAAAGCATGTGCTCGAGAAAGTGGCTAACGCCTGCAAGGCGGGGCGTTTCGTGGCGGCCGCCAGCCCCCACCCAAACGCCGACGGAGACACTCTCCGCATCGGGCATCCGCGACGACACGACGGTCGCCCCGTTTTTCAACACCGTGACCTCAACATGATCAAGCATAGAGAATCTCCGCAATCGTCCGTGCACAGGCCATCACACCGCCGCGGCGCGCATTGCGGCCAGGGTCGTCTTGCCGTCGTAGAGCGCTTTGCCGACGATCGCGCCGAACAGATTGGCGCATCCCAACGCTTTGAGGGCGACCACATGTTCCGGGGCGCTCACGCCGCCCGAAGCGATCACGCGGCAGGCAGGCACAGCCCGGCAGATCTCGCGCATGGCCGTCAGGTTAGGCCCGCCCAGCATGCCGTCCGTCGCGGTGTCCGTGTAGATGATCGTGCGCACGCCGGCGTCCGCCACCTGTTGCGCCAAGGCGGTGGCGCGCGTGCCGGTGGTCTCGACCCATCCCTTGACCTGCACAAAGCCGTCGCGCGCGTCGATGCCGACCGCGATAGCGTCGCCGAAACGCCGCACAAGGACAGCCAGGACCTCGACGCTTTCCAGCGCACGCGTGCCGATGATCGCGCGCGCCGCGCCGGCCGCCAGGATCTGCTCGACGTGCGCATCGCTGCGCAGCCCTCCGCCCACCTCGACCGGGATGCCGATCGCCCGCACGATGCGTTCGATCACAGCCGTATGCCGCGGCTCGCCCTGGAACGCCCCGTCCAGATCCACCACATGCAACTGTTCCGCACCCTGCTCGCGCCAGGCCAGCGCCTGCGCCACCGGGTCATCGGCGTACACCGTCACGTCCTCGGCCTTGCCTTGCCGCAGCCGCACGCAGCGGCCGTCCTTCAAATCGATCGCGGGCAGAATGATCATCCGATCGTCCCCTTGCTTGAGGGGATGCCGGTCTCGCGCGGGTCACATTCAACCGCCATGCGCAACGCGCGCGCGAAACCTTTGAACATGGCCTCGCACACATGGTGCGTCTCGTCGCCGTACACCTGCCGCACATGCAGATTGAGGCGCCCTTCGACCGACAACGCGCGGAAAAACTCCTCCAGCAATTTCACTTCGAAATCGCGAACCTTGAGATGCTTCAGGGCGCTGGCGAAGACCAGAAACGGGCGTCCGCCCAGATCGACCGCCACCTCGCAGAGCGCCTCGTCCATCGGCAGCAGAAAAAATCCGTAGCGCCGGATGCCGCGGCGATCACCCAGCGCAGCGTTGAGGCAGGCACCGAGCACCAGGCCCACATCCTCGACGGTGTGGTGGTAGTCCACGTGCACATCGCCTTTCGCGCTCACGTCGAGATCTACCAGCGCATGCCGCGCGAAAAGCTCCAGCATATGGTCAAGAAAGCCGATGCCGGTTTCAATGCGGCTGACGCCGCTGCCGTCCAGATTGAGCGTCACCGCGATGTCTGTCTCGCGCGTGGTGCGTGTACGTGTCGCCGTGCGTGCCATGGCGTGCCTCCCGGGGTTCTCAGTCCGCGCCGCCGGCCGGCGCGGGGGGTTCGTCGTCAGTCGTGTTACGCCGCGCCAGCTCGCGCAGGCGGATGATCCAGATGCAGGCCTCGTACAGCACGCACATCGGCAGCGCCATCAAGATCTGCGAGACCGGATCGGGCGGGGTCAGGATCATCGCGATCACGAAAATCACCACGATGGCGATGCGGCGCCGTGTCCGGAGCGCCTCGGAGGGAATCAGGCCGATCCAGCCCAGCACCAGCAGCAGCAGCGGAAGCTGGAAGGCCAGACCGAAGGCGATGATGGTCTTGATGACGATATCGACATGCTCGTCGAGGCGCACGATATCGACCTTGATGCCCACCCACGCGTTGATTTTCTGCAGGACCTCGATGGCGATCTCCAGTGTCGCCGCATAGGCCATCCAGACGCCGATGCCGAAGAGCAGCGTCGAGGTGAACAGACAAAAGACAATGATCGAGCGTTCGCTGCGCTTCAATCCCGGGAAAACGAAGCGCATGATGAAAAAGAGCAGAAACGGCAGGCTGAGGGCCGTGCCGCCCCAAAGCATGATCTTGAGCAGAATGCTGAAGCCCGCCGTCCAGCCGAGCCCCTGCACTTTGTCCGTGGCGAGCCCGGCGGGCGCAATAATCCATTCGGTGATTTTCGGCGCGAACGGGACAATGGCGACCTCACACGCCGCCCAGGCGACCGCGCAGCGCAGCAGGCAGTCGCGCAGGTCGATCAGGTGCTCCATAAACGGCCGCGGCGGATCGTTGTAGTCATCGGCTTCGCCGTGCTTCTTGATCGAGAACCGTCCGATCTTCATGTGGTGCGCTCCACGGGCGTATCGGGCGTACCCGGCGTCTCCGTCTCCGCCTCCGCTGTGCCCTGCGAGTCGGCCGGCACCTCCGAAGGTCCTGCCGACCATTCGGCGACCTGATCTTCGTTGCCGGGATACTCCGCAACGTCGGGGTAAGGATTGTCGTACGGCTCGGCTGCATCGACCGGCGCGTCGCCGCCGCCATACGTGGAATCAGACGGCGGCTGCGAAGCGGGCGACGTCGGCTGATCCATGTTCATCAACTGATCTTTAAACTCGTCAGCCGCACGACGGAACATCTCCATCGTGCGGCCCAACTTGCGCGCGATCTCGGGCAGACGTTTGGGGCCGACCACAACCAGGACGACCACAAACAGCACCACCCATTCACTCGCACCCACGGAGCCGCCGAGGAACGCCAGACTAGAAAAATACGACATACCCGGAAGCCCCTGCACGCCCGCTTATTTCTGGAACAGCGAGAACTCGCCGCGGCGGTTCAGGCGCCAAGCTTCTTCACCGGCACCTGCCACGGCTGGCTTCTCTTCGCCATAGCTGCGGGTCTGAATGCGATCGCCCGACACGCCCAGTTCGGACAGGCGCGTGCGCACCGAAATGGCGCGGTTCTCGCCCAGCGACAGGTTGTACTCGTTGCTGCCGCGCTCGTCACAGTGTCCCTCGACCACCAGCACGTGGTTCGCGTTCTGCTGGAGGTGCGCGGCAACCTGCTCGACCTTGGCAATTTCGGAGGGGGCCAGCGCATAGCTGTCCAGCGCGAAATAGACCGGCGCGAAGGTTACGCCCTGCACGGGCTGCAGCGTGTCCTCGAAACGCGCGCCGCTGACCAGATTGCCGGCGCCGTCATACACCGACGGAATATCCGTGGTCTCCAGCAGCGTGGGATCGTCCAACCCGGAGCCGCCGGCGCCGCTGCCCGCTCCGCCTTTTTTGGACCACGGCATGCGACAACCCGCTGCGAGAAGCAGGCCGGCCAGCGCGACATTGACAAAGACGACCGAACGAATATGCATACGTGAACTCCTCATGAACCGTTATTAACGCTCAGACCAATCCGGAGACATCCAATTACCGGCAATGTTGAGTAACCGTACCGCAGGATCCCCCAGAGTGTCAAGAATGTAGAGCGCGCCCCCGTTCGAGCAGACCACATGCCGCCCGTCCGCCGCCCACGAAGGGTGCTCGTAACTGCCGGGAGGCGTCACCATCGCCGCCGACCGTTCACCCTCTTGCGGATTGAACGCGGCGATCTGATAGCCTCCGCCGCGTTTGGTCGCATAGACAATCCCGCCCTTGGCATGCCAGTCGGGGTTGACATTTTCGGAGCCTTTGTAGGTCAGCCGGCGCGAGCGGCGCGTCGCCACGTCCACCAGATAAAGCTGCGGCGTGCGGTCGATGTCGCTCACGTAAACAATGCTGCGCCCGTCGGGCGACCAGCAGGGGCTGGCCTCTGAACCGTGGGGCGTCTGGGTCAGCCGCGTCAGGTTGCCGCCGGACAGCGTCAGCACATACAGTTCCGGGTTGCCTTGATAGGAAAGGATCAGCGCGGCGCGCGAGCCGTCCGGCGAGATCGCCGCGCCGGTGTTCAATCCCTTGAAGGCGGCCAGCGCCTTGCGCTCGGTGCCCGCCACCATGCGGTAAACCGCCGGATAGCCCTTCAAAAAACTGGTGTAGTAGATGTCGCGCCCGTTCGGTGCCCAGCGCGGGCCGACGGCCGCCACGTTGTCGTGCGTGATCTGCATGACGTTCTGACCGTCGGCGTCGCAAACGTAGAGGTCCGCGTTGTTACGGCCGCGGCGGTTGACAAAAACGATGCGGGTCTGGGCGATGCCGGTCTCGCCGGCGATCAGCTTGACCATCTCGTCCGCGAGCTGATGCGCCTGACGCCGCACCTCGGCCTGGCCCAGTGAGGCGCGCGACCAGTTGAAGGCTTTCCCCGGCCACTCCACGCGGCAGCCGCTCTGGATGCCCGACCCCGCGTCCGCCACGGAGCCCTTCACGGCCACCGCGCCCGACGGCGCGACCTTGAACCAGCCCGAAAGCTCCAGGTCACGCGCCAGCGTTTTCACAAAAATCTGCCCATACGGCCCAGGCGCCTGCACACCGGCCAGCGAGACGGTGTTTTTATCCGCCCCCTTTTTAACCACCGAAATCAACGGCGGCCGGGCAGCCGACTGCGCGAATACCCCTGACACGCCCCCGGCGACCGCCATCAGACAAAGAACCCATCGTATGCGTTGCATAGTCACTCCCGATAACAGGTGTGAAGTATACGCGCAGTGCGCACGGTTCCGCAAGCGCAGACATGGAAAAACTGCCCTTGTTCGCGGCTTGACCTCAGGCAACTCGGATGCGTATCATGATGATGTAGGTTGAGTGTGATATGGGGAAATCGTGAAAGGATTGCGTCCATGAAAAGAATGTGCCTCCTCGCCCTGGCCGCAGCCGGACTCGCCGGCTGTTCAACAACGTGCCCCGATGCGGGCAGTCAAAAAGCGGGCGCGTGTTGTCCGCCGTGCGTGTCGCAGCCTGCCTATGGCACGCTGGGCGCGGAGCAGAAACTTCAACGGCTCACCGAGGAGCTGCAGGCGATCGGCGTCGCCATGCAGAAGTACGCCTGGGACCACGAGGGCCGGTTCCCGCCCCGCCTTTCCCACCTTGTCGCGCAGGGCTACCTGCCGGCCAAGGGCCTTGTGTCCAGCGCCGATCCGTCAGGCGGTAAAGAGGGCGGCGTGCCGGACGCTTACAGCGAGTGGGGCCAGGCTAAAGAGACCGATGAGCCGGGCAGCAGCTATCTGTACGAATTCAGCGAGGCTGTCTGCCAATGGGACTGGAAAAGCTATTTGGGAGGCAAGCCGAGCCAGTCTGATGTCGACTCAAACCGCGACGGCACAGTCACCTGGGCGGAGGCTAAAAGTTGGCAACTCACGCATGGCGACACCACCCAGCAACCAACCAGCCGGGCCTACGCCAAGCACCGTTTCCCGATCGTGCGGTGCTACTGGTACGACTACCCCCACGCCGGCGCCAACCCGGAAAGTCGCTGCACCGTCAACTTGTCGGTCGATCTCCAGACTGTATTTGTAGCGCAGCCCTGGTGGGAAAAAGACAGGCCCTGACGATGCGTCGGACCTGGCCTCAGCGCTCCTGCTCCCAGCGGCGCCGGAACCCTTGAATGGCGGCGACGCCCAGCGGCGAATAGAGGCGGCGCACGTCCTGCAATTCAGAGATGATCCACGGCGCCGAGATGGTTTCGCCGTTCTTGGTGAAGACCAGTTCGTCGCACAGGTAGGTGCACGAGTGGAGCGCATCGCCTTCGGCATTCAAGAAGATCAAGGCATCGCCGTATTTGTAAGGCGGCGGTACTTTGGTGTACCCCTCCAGCAGCCGGTTTGCGGCCAGCCTCAGATCCAGATAGATGTTCTGCGGATGGAAACTGAAAAAATTAAAGGTGGTCCAGTGACAGTCCGGCAACCGTCCGGTCGTGGCCAGGTCCAGCGTGGGATAGGTATAGATCAACTTGCGCGGCTGCGCGGGAATCAGGTGTGACAGCCCGATCTGTCCGCCGCCAGGCAACTGGCTGATGGAAGACAAGATCGGCAGCACATCCTTGCGGCGGTAGGCCACCGACCAATAGGCCGCCAATGCCTCAAAGTCGTCATTCGGGCCCACTTGCAAATATGCCATGACCGCCCGTCGGCGTGTCCCGAGCTTCGCCAAGTCACGCGCCTCGGCGTCGCCGTGCGCATAGCTCATCAGCACGGATAGGTCGCTGAAGCACAACACATCGCCGCGCCGGTAACTCAAGCGCGTGATCATTTCACGGACATCAGGGCGCACGTTACGCAGGCCGATCCAATCATCGATGCTGGAATCCAGAATGTAGATCGGATTCGCGTGATACTCATTCAGCGGCGACTTGGCCAGCTCGCGATAGATGGCGACCCTCACTGCAGAGCCCAGCGCTTCGACATCCGCCACGCTGGGAAACAGGATGATCGACTCCGGCCCCTGCAGGATCGCCCGCCGGTCGTGCAGCCACCTCGCCACCGCCGCCGGATCGGCTCCGGCATTCAGCAGAAACGCGCGCAGAGGCTCCAGCGTCGCGCCCGGGAAGCACCAACTCGGCTGCGAATGCGGTAGGAGCGTGTCCGCCACAATCCAGTCCGGCGCCTCGATATGGATGTAATGCCACGAGACGCGCCCCCATTCGCCGGTCGCGCAGGCATAGACGCGCGCGTTCGGCGACCTCTCGGCTGCCCCTTCGGCAGCGGCCCGCCGCGCATAGAAGGCAAAGGCCCCCACCGCGCCGGCCGCTATCAACAGATGTAGCGCCACGAAAGCTGCATGCCAGACACGCCGGCACGCCGCCCGACCCCGCACTTCGGACATATCGTTCATCCTTTCAACCCGCCGGCCACGCCGGCCGTCACGGATAATTCTGCCCTGTCGGCCGGATCATGATCTCGCTGACATGGACGTGCGGCGGCTGCGCCAGCAGCCACGCCACGCCATTGGCGATGTCCTGCGGCTCCAGCACTCTGCCGTAGGTTTCCACCGTCTTGCCGAAATTCTCGCGGGTGTACCCCGCCACCTGCTGAAACCCGCTCTCCACAATGCCGGGCAGAACGGTCGAGACACGCACTCCGGCGGCGCATACCTCGCGCCGCAACGCCTCGGCCAGCGCCGAGACCGCGAACTTGCTCGACCCGTAAAAACCGCTGAACGGCGAAATGTTGCGCCCCACGACAGAGCTGACCACCACGATGTCACCGCACCCGCGCCCGGACAGGTAGCGGCCGGCCTGCCGCAGCAGATGCGCCGTTCCCAGAACATTCGTCTGATAAAGGTCCTGCCACTGAGACGCGTCGCTCGTAGTGATGCCGCCCGCCAACCCGCGCCCGGCGTTGGCCACCACGATGTCGTACGCGCAGCCGCCGTCGTGCCAAGCCAGCACCGCGTCCAGCAACGCGTCGAGCGCGCCGGACTGACCGGCATCGCCGGCGACCGCCAGGGCCCGTCCCCCGGCAGCCTGAATCTCCGCGGCGACCGCCTGCAACGCCGCGTCGCGCCGCGCATGCAGCGCGACGGCCGCGCCCTGACGGGCCAGTGTCCGCGCAACCGCCCGCCCGATGCCGGAACTGGCCCCGGTGACAATCGCTGTTTTGCCTTCAAAGGGATGCATGCTGCGCGCCTCCTCTCGCGGCGCTGCGGCGCCGGGTGCCGTTTGAACGAGCGGTAAGATAGCAATCCGCCCTTCCCGGCGACAAGCCCAAACAGCCGATGACGCTCACCCTCCGCCCAGCACGGCGGCCAGCCAGAGCGGGATCGTAATGAGACAGAGCACGTGCGTCGCCAGAATCGCCGCGGCGGAAAACTCGGCATCGCCGTTGAACGCTTCGGCCAACGTCACGCTGGCCATCGCCGCCGGCTGCACCGCGATCAGGATCAGCACCCGCCGCACGTCGACCGGCATCGGCACCGCCAACAGCCCGGCGACACACACGGCCGGGATGACCACGAGACGCAACAGGCAGGTTCCCGCCATCAGCGGCGACAGGATGCGGTTGGGGTGCAGCATCGCGATGCGTGCCCCGCAGATCAGAGCCGAAGCCGGAATCGTCGCGCCGCCCGCCAGCCGACAGGTATCGAGCACCGTGCCGAGAAAGGCCTGAACAACCGAGCCCTCCGCCGGCAGCAGGCCGCGCGCCGCCAGCAGCGAACGCAGCGCCAGGATCACGATCGAACCCGCCAGCGCCAGCATCGGCACGCTGGCCAGATTGCGCAAAAAACGCCGGTCCAGTTTCTGGCCGGTCAGCGCTTTGACCCCCAACGTCCACACGCACAGCTCCGACCCCAGTCCGGAAAAGATCACCAGCGCGACCGCCATCTCGCCCCAGAGCGACGCCGCCACCAGCATTGGCAGGAAGGAGTAGTTGTTCATCAGGCAGATGAAATGATAGCAGCGCCGCGTGCCCTCCGTGTGCCGCCGCAGCAGCGGCAGCGTGGCGCGTCCGACCAGCCACCCCGTCACAAGAATGAATACCGCGCCGGCCGGCATCATCCAATTCTGCAGCAGCGACGCCCATGTGAAAGAGCGCACGATGGAGCTGATAATCAGGCACGGATAAAACACATTCAACATCACCAGCGACAACTGGCGGTTGAACGCCACGTCAATCACCTGGCGTTTATTGAGCACGTAGCCCGCCAGCGTCATCAACACCAGCGGGAGCATTTTGATGAAGAGCAGCAGCATGATGCCTTAGAAGAAAAGGTCGCGCTCACCCGTGCAGATACGGTCGTAGTGCTCCTTGACCGTGGGATAGAACAGGGGCAGCGACGCCTCGATCGCCGCCAGCTCGCGGTTCAGCACCGGCTCGCAGAGCGCGCGCGTCGCAGCGCTGGCGAAGTCATCCAGCCACTCACGGAACGTCAGGACCGCGTTGATCTTACAGAACTTGCCCTCTTTGCCGGTTTTGAGCGCGTCCATGATGCAGCCGCCGGTGCGGCCGCAGCGATACCCCGCCGTGCAGAAAGACGTAATGATCCCCTCGCGCGCCAGATGCGCGATCAGCTCTTCCAGCGTGCGCGTGTCGGACAGCACAAACTGCTGGCGGTCCTTTTCCTGATGCGCCTCGCTCGCGAAATCACTGTACCCCTTGATCGCGATGTTGCTGCTCGCGTCCATCTGCGTGATGCCGCAGCGCACAAAGGCGTCGCGCGACTCCGGCCGCTCGCGGCAGGTCACGATCATGCCGGTGTACGGCACGGAGAGCCGCGTGATGATCAGGATGCGCCGGAAGGTCGCGTCATCCACCAGATACGGCGAAGTGGTCGGCAGATCGGTCCCGCTCGCCGGCTCCAGGCGCGGGAACGAAATCGTGTGCGGCCCGATGTTGAATTGGCGCTCCAGATCGCGCGCGTGGCAGACCGAGGCCAACAGCTCGAACTTCCAGTCATAGAGCCCGTACAGCACGCCCATGCCCACATCATCGACGCCCGCCTCCATGCAGCGGTGAAAGCCGGTCGTGCGCCAGTCGTAGTCGCCCTTGACCGTATCAGCCGGATGCAGCCGCGCGTACGTCGCGCGATGGTAGGTCTCCTGAAACACCTGATAGGTCCCGATGCCGACCTGCTTGAGCACGCGCAGGTCTTCGACCGGCAGCGGCGCCGCATTGACATTCACGCGGCGGATACCGACCGGCTTGCCCTTCGGCGATTTGACCTGATGGCCGTAGATGGTCCGAATGGTCTCGGCGAAGTAGTCGGTCGACGTGTCGGGGTGCTCGCCGTAGACCGCGATCAAGCGCTTGTGACCGATCTTGCCGGCCAGCACATCGACTTCCTGGCGCACCTCGCTCATGTTGAGCATGCGGCGCTTCTGGTCTTCGTTGCCGCAGCGGAACCCGCAGTAGGCGCAGCGGTTCACGCACAGGTTGCTCATGTAGAGCGGCGCGAACATCACGATCCGGTTGTCGTAAACCGCGTGCTTGATCGCCAGCGCCGTCTCTTCCATCTCCTGAAGCAGATCAGAATCGGTGACCTGAATCAGGGCGGCAGTCTCCTCCGGCAGCAGCGTCTCGATGGCGCGGGACTTGGCCAGGATTTCGCGCACGCGCACCGCGTCGTTCGCGGGCCTGGCGGCGGCCGCCGCCAGGTTGTCCATGATCTCCGACTCGTCGACGAAGTGCTTACCGCCCGGCAGATACTTGTCAATCTGCTCGCGGATCACGAACCGCTTGCGGTAATCGGCCGCGCTGGCGAAATGACGGATGGTCGGACTGGGTGTGATTGTCGGCATGGCGCTCTCCTTCGTTGCCTGCGGAGGAAAGGCGTGCAAGATACAGACCCGTGCGTCACGCACTTGGGCTTGGGACAACCGGCACGCTCATCCGTCCTTGGGTCAGAGCAACGCTCCTCCTCCGCAGAAAGGTTCTTAAGAGTACGTGATTCCATCTTGCGATTCAAGTGTATTAGAGAGTGCCGCATCAGGAAGGGCGCATGGCAGTTCTGTTGGTAGTTCTTTTCGTATTCAAGGGAAAGTGCAAGG
>ERZ795056.1372-NODE-1372-length-28635-cov-6.093282_pt1 | contig 28635 bp, 28 predicted proteins | sample MGYA00375140_ERZ795056 | MGnify/ENA primary metagenome ERZ795056 (study PRJEB30185, sample SAMN05720227) | activated sludge metagenome | isolation source: Anaerobic digester | place: USA | collected 2015-03-09 ... | reverse complement strand
TGAAGTGACAATCCTTATGCCATGGATCTTCTGCTATTATTCGCGAGAGAATATCATGCCCTTCATCAGCAACATACCGCTGACGTTTCAGCGGCGCCTGCGCGGACTGCTGATGCCCTCAAAGGAGATGCCCACGCACCTGCGTTCCGGATTCAACGAGTATGGTGATAATGAAGGCCATATCGGCGTTAAGCCTCCTGAATTCAAGGGCAAGGATTTTATAGCGAAATACTTACCCCAGGCCGCAAACCTCGGTATAACTCGCTTTCTTCCGGAACGGGTTAATGATGAGCTGGTGAAGCATCTTAATGGGTTCTCGGACTACTGCCTGGATAAGGGCGTCAGCGTTTACATATCGTTTTCTCCCCTCATGGAGGGCGACCGGCAGAAGCAGGTCCGGATGCTGACAAGCTTTGAGAAAGATTTGCGTGCCAGGATCAGGATGAAGATCATCGGCGACCCTATCGGCTACATTTATCCCCAGGATTATTTTTTCGATAACGAGTTCCATCTTAACGGGAAGGGCAGGGAAATTCGCACCAGGCGCCTTGTGGAAACCATGAAGAGCGTGCCCGAGCTGGCAAATGCTCCGAAGAATTAGTTTATTCGAAATACCCCCCATTCATAAACAATTTAAGCGATTTATCTATTTTTAATCGTATACTAGACAGGAAATGAGAATCAAAATGAACTAACCGGCAATTTTTCCGGTCTAATCATCATGGTTTTCCGACGGGCTTATCAAAAAAAATGTTTGCCACGATGGTGCACATCTGTATAATACCGGGGACAAATAATGACAGGAAGGGGATCGCGTATGATGCGTATAACTGCAACTAACCGCCGCATGCTGTTTGTTGTTATCGCGATGCTGGCTCTCACGCTGTTCTTGAGCGATACGACGTGGACAGGAACCGCGCATCGATCTTCATCGAGCAACCTGATGGCACAGACCTCGGTCAAGAGCACAAAAGACGAAATAAAAAAGCAGCTTGAAGAGCTCAAGGCGAAAAACCAGGAGCAGATCAGCCAGATGAAGGAGCAGATTGAGCTGATCCGCAAGCAGATACGTGAAAAAAATCTCCACTTCGTCGTGGAGATAAATGAAATGATGAAATACACCATCGCCGAGATCACCGGCGCGCAGGTTCCGAAGAACATCGAAAAACAGGCAAAGGTCCAGTCCGAGACGGGCGAGAAGCTCTGGGGGGACTTCTTGAAAAAATACCGGGAGTTCCTCGAAAAGAAAGGGGAGCGGCGAGATGACCGGAAGAAGGATAGCGGCAGGAAAAAGGAATACTATGAGGATATCATAACAGACGAAGAGGAGCTTGAGAAAAAAGAAGAGGAGTACGGTTACAGGGAGGAAGAGAAGATCGAGGAGAAAGAGGAGACGGAGACCGATATCAAGAACGCCCCGTCCCCTGAAAGCACGGTCTTCACCTGGGCCGACCGCAGCATGGTGACCCCTGTCAAGTTCCAGGCACAGTGCGGGAGCTGCTGGGCCTTTTCTTCGGCGGCTGTCGTGGAGTCCAACTACATGATTCGCCGGAACATGACACTCGACCTGTCGGAACAGCATTTTCTCGACTGCGCCGAAGCGCAGCAGCCGATATACCGCAACGGGCAGGTTTATTACATTAAGAACAAGGCCGGTACCTGCCAGGGCGGATGGTACGGGCCCGTGTTCGAATATTTACGCACCAACAGCGCCGCGCTCGAAACGCAGATACCTTATAAAAACGCACAGGGGGCCTGCCGCGCCTCGAACACCGACAAGTACAAGATCGTGGCATGGGGTTATGTAAGGCCGGACGCCGGTATCCCGACCGTGAGCAGCATGAAGGAGGCCCTGTGCAAGTACGGGCCGATTGCCGCGTGCGTGAAAGTGACACCCGCCCTGCAGGCCTACAAGAGCGGCATATTTGATGAATTCGCCCCGGTCAGCGGCGAACGTGACATCAATCACGCGATTACCATCGTTGGATGGGATGACAACAAGGAATCGTACCTGGTCAAAAACTCGTGGGGAACGCAGTGGGGCGACAAGGGGTACGTATGGATCAAGTACGGATGCAATAACATCGGTTATGGGGCCGCATGGATCGTTGTGAACAGTTTGTAAAGGGAGCCTTGTGCCGGTTACTATACAATGCGCGCATGGCGCGCGGGAGGAGTGTGGTCGTATGATGCGAATAGTTATTTCCGGAGCAGTCCCTGCATGCGTGGCGCTGTCTGCCGCCATAATGTTTTTCGCATGTACCGTTAAACCCGCGGTTACCGTCACCGATGCCGATAACGGCACAAAAGTCGAGGTTAAGACGGGAGAGGTGCTTGCGGTCAAGCTGGAAGCACAGCTGGGAACCGGGTTTGGCTGGAAGGTGATATCGGAGAGCACCGCGCTGGTACTCAAGGGCGATCCGGAGCAGATATCGCCCGGGGACCAGAAACCGGGCGGACCTGAGTACCAGACCTTCAAGTTCAAGGCGGCGAACAAAGGCGAGTCAGAACTCAAGTTCGAATATGCCGAAGGCTGGAAAAAGGACGCGAAGCCCCTGAAAGAATACACGATTACCGTCATTGTGAAATAATCGTGATCAAAAGATATCTTTAATGCAAGAGCCGCGATCCCGCATACTGGATCAGATACAATAACCGGAGAGAGTACGGTATGGCCTTTGGAAGAGACGGATCCGAGCTCGAGCTTGCCATCTATGACCTTCAAAACAAGCGGTTGACCGAGGCGCTTGAAACAATAATCGAAAAATGCAGCGACGATGATATCGTCCGGATCGCCCAAAACGCTCTTGATGAAGCGGTGCGGATCCGAAAAAAGCTCGGCGACGGGTAATCTTCAGGCATACTCTCCCGTTTACCCTCCGTCATCAACGCGGGATCCACGCGCAATAAAGACTCTTGACAAACTGAATAGCTTCTGCTACCGTCCTTGAAGGGGAGTGGCGTTCTCTGACACCGCTATACATTTAACTGGCACCGGGCATTGCTATACTCGTTTCCGGACGACGTACGTGACAGGTATGGCCGCAAAACCAGGTTGGAAAAGGAGCCGGGGATGATCGGCCGCGTCCGGACTGATGCGGATGATTTGACCGCTGGTTGATCGTGTCGTGCGCTGGTGCCTTGAGGTGTATCCGGAACCAGGCTTATTAAAAAAAGGACGTTACGCGTGGTTGTAGTCATACTATTATCGGTACTCTGCCTCTCGTTTTCAGTTCACCTGTTCTATCTGATCAGGTATATCCGTTTCCGCCATGAAGTATACCTGAGCAGATTTATTGACACCACGGTAATCAATGTCGTTGTCTCGGGCGTCTGTATCGTTATTGCGATATTCATGCCCGAGGAGATCAGGAAAATCGAAGTCAACGTGTTGATGTGGGGCATCTCCGGCTTCCTGATGTCCATCATGTTCATGCTTCAAATCATGATATTTATCCGGGTGTACCGTAGATCTCAGATGCCGCAGCATTATCATTATAATTTTTTCGGCAAGAAGGTCCTTCACGGAACCGTGGCGACACCGGTAGAGGTCGCGCTCTTTTTCGGTTCCATACCTTTCCTGCTGGGCTCCGGCGCGTATTTTGTAGCGAGATTGGTCAGGCTCTTTATATAAAAAAACTGCATATCCTGAAGGCGCGTATACAGAAGTCTGTCTGACCGGAGGAACATGAAATGACGGCGCGATCCCCGTACAGGTCGTTCATCACGAGGGCGGTAGAGCTTGGGGCCGGTGAAGCAAAGATCATCCCTTCGGAGTCGATAGTGACCGCCCCGTGGGTGCGTTTGAAATGCCAGTTCGGCTGCGGTGGCTATAATTCCTCCTGCTGCTGTCCTCCGCACACGCCGACGCCGGAGGAGACCAGGAGCGTGATCGATTGTTACAGGAAAGCGGTCATGGCCCATTTCGACGGGTCTACGGGAGTTACCGGGATTATCGTCAAGCTTGAACGGGAGATATTCCTGTCCGGATATTATAAAGCCCTGGGATTTGGCGCGGGCCCCTGTTCTCTGTGCAAGGAATGTCCGGGCGATTGGTGCCGTCATCCGGATAAGGCGCGTCCTTCCATGGAGGCGTGCGGTATCGACGTGTACGCCACGGCACGGGCCGCCGGATATCCCATCGAGGTCGTGAAGAACCGTAAATGCGAGGAAAATTATTACGGGATCGTTCTAATAGAATAAGCGTTATTTCTTCCTGCCCGGCAACAGGTTCCATGCAAAAAATGCTTGTTTTTAATAAACCCCCTTCCATATCTTAAACGGGAGGCTCGCACGTGGAAACAAAAGTCGTCAATTTCATAATTTTTTTCAGTATCGCCCTTGCCATATACGGGGTGGTGAATGTTTACATTTTTATACGCGGGTGGCAATCGCTGCCGGACTCGGCGGTGTTCAGGATCCCATACCTGGTGCTGTTCCTGCTTTTATCACTCTCCTATATTGCGGGGAGGGTGCTCGAACGCTTCACGATCTGCGTGCCAAGCGCCTGCATGATCTGGATCGGTTCGATATGGTTTGGCCTGATGTTGTACCTTTTCCTGGGCGTCATCCTGTGCGACCTCCTGCGCCTGGTCAACTGGCTGGCAGGTGTCGTGCCTCCGGGCTCTGAGCTGTATGTACGGGTGAAACAGGCGTCCGCAGCTGTCGTGGCGCTGGCTGCCGTAATCATCGTAATCGCCGGATACTTCAACACTCTCAACCCGCGGCTTACGCGGCTTTCAGTCACAATCCCGAAAAAGTCCGGGTCCCGCCAGGAGCTTAACATTGCCCTGGTGAGCGACATCCACCTCGGGATCATCATAAAGAATTCGCGCCTTCAGAACATGGTGGACATGGTGCATGTCATTCGGCCCGACCTGGTCCTTCTCTGCGGAGACATCGTTGACGAAGACCTCGCACCCGTCATTGAAAACAACCTTGGCGAGCTTCTCAAGTCGCTCCGGTCGCGCTACGGCACCTTCGCTGTGACCGGCAATCATGAATATATCGGCGGGGTCGAGGAAGCGGCCAGGTATCTCGCCGACCACAAGGTGAGGCTTCTCCGCGATGAGGCAGTGCTCGTTGACGGGAGCTTTTACCTGGTAGGGCGCGAGGACCGCAGCATCAGCCAGTTTACCGGGGCACGGCGCAAGCCGCTGGCACAAATCATGAAGGGGGTGGACACCTCCCTGCCCGTGATCATGATGGACCATCAGCCGATCAGACTTTCGGAGGCGGTGGGACATGGGGTTGACCTGCAGGTTTCGGGGCACACGCACCATGGCCAGCTCTGGCCCGCTACTATCATCACCCGGCTTATTTACGAAGTGAGCTACGGGTTCAAGCAGATAGGCGGAACGAGCTTCTATGTTTCCTGCGGGTTCGGCACCTGGGGACCGCCGGCACGGGTGGGTACCAGGCCGGAGGTGGTCCATATTAACATTCGGTTCAAGGAGTGACCCCAGTCGCTTCTGCTGGCCCCCTCGCTTCCATGGACATCACCTGGCCGCCGACATTACCACGGACGTTGTCACGATGCGACCGCCCTGTTTTTTTTCTGACGATAATATGATAACTCCAGCACCAGGCCGATTGCTGCCGGGATGATGGTGATTATCACCCCTCCGGCTATGATGTCGAACGGTTTTTCCGAAGTCCCGTCGACGGGCACGAATATTCCGATTATAAGCAGCGCCCAGAAACCGGCGCAGATGAAGAAGAGAACGCGCGAAATAACTACCTTGAATTTTCCAGTGCCGGTGTCCCGGACATTCCCCTGCCCGCGCTGCGGTTCGGCGGCGGACGCCCCCGGCGGGACTGGGCCGGGCTCTGTTTTGTTCCAGCGCCGGGTGGAAAGCCGCGCCCCCTTTTTCATGTATAACAAACCGAAAATAATGAGTACGATCACGAGTGGCACGATCAGCAGGCCCGCCGCGGTCCCGGACAATGCAAGCGTATCATATACTGCATGGACGAGGTAAGCGATGATAAACCCGATAACAATTTTCCCGGTCCCCGACTTCCCTTCGGGCGCGCATTTGGCCAGGCCGACGAAGTAGCCCATGAGCACGCCGGTGAAGGTGTGGAGAGGGATGGACGTCACCGCGCGCATGATCCCCGTCACGAACCCGTATTGGGCCACGTACAGTATGTTTTCCACCAGGGAAAAGCCGATGGCAGAAGCGCCAACGTAGACGATCCCGTCGTTCTCTTCGTTGAAGTTGGCGTTCTTCCAGATGAACAGGAGCACCACGCCAAGCTTCAGCGCTTCCTCGACCGGTGCGATAACCACAAAGGAATTGACCGCCGCGGCGCTCAATTCTCCGAGTCCGGGTACCATGCCCGATCCGGCGGATGTTGCTAGCAGGCTGCCGAGAATGGCTTCGATGATTGCCGCGGGGATGACGGCAGCGGCGCCCAGGAGCATTGCTTTGATAATCAGGCCATGGGGCTCGGGCTCGATGCTGTCAAGATGATGTATGTATAGAAGAAATCCGATCGGGGGAATGATCGCTATAATCATGAGGATTATAAAGTCCATGGTCAAATGCCTCCGCGTGGAATGATCGTATCGGCATCAATGATACGGTGACATGGCCCCTAGTCAAGTAATATCGCGCAACAGGGGCGGGCGCTGTGAAGTGAATGTGAGGTGAAGGCACGGGTGAACAATGCATCCGGGAGGGAGCTTTTTTGGGTTAATCTTTAAGAATATAACTCCCGGATTTGAACAGGTCGAGGCAGGCTTCCGTGACCTCCGGGTCGTACAGCGTTCCGCTGTTGTTCCTTATTTCCACCAGCGCGTCATCAATCCCGATGGCGCGGCGATAGGGGCGGTACGATGACATTGCCTCCACCACGTCCGCTACCGCAAGAATCTTCGCTTCCAGGATCATCTCGGTTCCCTTCAACCCGCGCGGATACCCGGTCCCGTTGATCCGTTCATGGTGCTGGTAAACCGCCATGGCAACGGGCCAGGGAAAGTCGATGTTTTTCAGGATGTCATATCCCATCTGGGGGTGGGTCTGGATGATCCGGAATTCTATGTCCGTAAGCTTTGCCGGCTTGCTTAATATTTCAGACGGGATCGATATTTTCCCGATATCATGGATTGAGCCGGCAATGCGGATGCCGTCGATCGATTCACGGGATATTCCCATGGCCGTTGCTATGGACCGCGCCAGGTCCGATACCCGCCGATGGTGGCCGGCGGTGTAGGGATCGCGCACTTCAATGGCCAGGGACAGTGCCTGCACCGTCTGGCCCAGCGCTTTTCGCATCATGTTGAAGCTTTCCTGCAGGTCCATGTCGCGCTGCCGGTCGGTAATGTCCCGCATGATACCGCGAAACCCGACCGGTTTGCCGGCTGGAGATTTAATGAGGGAAACCGATATTTCAACGATGCGGCTCTGCATGTCTTTCGTGACAATATTATACAGCAACGTTTTTTTCTCTGCTTCTCCGCGGAATACCGAGTTGAAGTGCCGGTAAACTTCGCGTTGCACATTCGGCTCCATGTAATTCGAATAACTCAATCCGATCATCTCTTCGACCGTATAACCCGTGATTCGGGCCATTGCCTGGTTGCAATAGGTCGTCTGTCCGGCCAGGTCGACTTCCCAGTAGCCGTCATCAATCTGCTCAAATACATGGTGGTAATTGTTTTCCTGGCCGGTTTGAATGATGCCCGCGGGTGTGTCCCCGCCGGAGGGCGCCTGTGCGTCAAGCTTCTTGTGAAGAGACACAAGCTCTTCGATTAGTTGTGTTTTCGATTTCTTGCTATATTGATCCATGACCGGTATAACGTCATATTACGCAACGCGTTCAAGGATTTCAATTATTAATTGTTATTTAAAACGAACCGCGGTTCTTTAAGGGGTGCGGGAGTGGACAAAATAAATTTTTTGTTTGACAGAGGGGCTTAAACCTACATTAATCAGGGTGAGGAAGCCAGTCCGTGCGTATCACCGGCATTGTTCCCGCATATCAATGAGATAACCCCGGGGGAATCATGGAAAAAAGAAATACCATTCGGGTACCGTTTCACGTCAGGTCCAATGTCAAGTTTAAGGACAAGATAATGGACGGGGATGTCGTGAACCTGAGCACCGGCGGTATGCTTTTCAATACCGTTGAGTCGGTCCCGGTCGATGAAACCGTCCAGATCTCGATTTACCTGTACGGCTCCAGTTCCCAGCTGTCGCTGAATATTACCGGGAAGATCGTGCGGGGATCGGAAAAGGGCCTCGCCATCAAGTTTACGGAGCTCGACCTCGACTCCTTTATTCACCTGAGAAATATAATATCCCGCAACGCGTTCGATGAAGAGAAAATAATCAAGGAATTCCAGGAATCGAAGTCCGATGGACCGGCCAGGGACTAGGCCTGTCCCGTCCCGAACCTCGACCAGGCTGTTTCCAGCCTTTTGGCCCTGGCGTTCTCGGACACCCTGAGCAGAGCCCGGTCCCGCTCCCACCCCGCCCGTGTTTTTTCATCAACCGTATCCCACAGGGGTGCCGTCGCTGACAGCAGCGACGAGAACTGGGCCTGCAATCCGCCCAGTGCGATATGTGTCGCCGGAGACGAGGGGTCTTCGACCGAGAGTGCGCGCGTACATGCGATAAGGCTTGCGGTCTGCTCGCTTACGACGCGCGGCCAGCCGTGTAAAAGCGACACCCTGAATATGAACCCGGCTATTGCCGCGAACACGTGGAGGTCTTCGATGGTCCTGAATGGGCGTATGTAGTCGCGGTAGCCGTCCCCGGGCAGTATGTCCTCGTCCCGCAACCGCACATCGGTGAATGTGACGGTGCCGTGGCTTATCTCCGGCACGAACGGGAGCCCGGTCATTGCCTGGATCGCCACGCCGGCATTGCTTCTGGATATCAGGGCCATCCGTATCATGTTCCTGCCGTCGGGCGATGTGCCGGCGGAAGCCGCCACCAGGAGCTGCTCGGCCTCGGCGGCCATGGTGATGAATTTCTTGCTGCCGTTCAGCGACCAGGGCTTTGCGGAGCCGTCCTCCGTGCGGCGGAGCGTGGATTTGACGGAGGAGGGGTGTCCTCCCTTTTCCTCGGTCACGCAGAAGGATACAATGGACCGGGTGGGCAGGGCCGGGACGAGCCTTCGCAGGGCGGATTCGTAGCCTGCCGCGAAAGCGTACGCGGTCCGGTCGGCAATGAACCCGCCGATAACCGCGCGGTCCGCCGGGTTGTCCCATCCCTCTGTCTCTCTGTCAAAGAGCGTTTTCCATTCCGCCAGGGTCCGGATCTCGGAACGGTCGATCCCGCCTGATTGTGAAAGGAGCCGGGTTAATAGTTTCATGATAGCCACCGCCGCCATGCGTCAATCTTCTCTGCCGTGATGCGCCGGCATCCGCGAAAACATACGCACCATGTCTCATATGGAGTCGGGGCCCTGTCAATACATTTAGGGCGTCCCGCGCCTACACGGCGAACACTTCCATCAGCACCCGGTACGCGTGATTCAGCTCCTTCATGCGTGACTCGTCGCCGCCTGAAAGGTCAGGGTGAACGGTGCGGGCCAGCGCATGGTATTTCTTCCGTATCCGCTGCCGGGTAGGCCGTTCCAGCCCGAAGCAGGCGAGGGCGGCCTCGATTTCGCCCTTCCGAAGGGCATACACGATGACTCCCTTCATGATTTTTTTCAGCAGTCTGCTCGTGCCGAAAGAAATGTTATCGGGATTAATGTAGAAGTCGTAGAGCGGATCGAAAGACGGGGCATGGAGGTCCAACGGGCTCCTCGCATGAACGTCGCAGTAGCCGCTGTCGTCGCACCGCAGTCCGCAGTATGCCCCCTCATCCGGCAGATAATGGCGGCACCGTCCGGCGTCCGGCGTGCGGACCATCCTGATCCGCATCGGGTCGAGGTGGATGTAGAAGCCGCGTCGCCCGGCCTCGGCTTTCAGCCGGTACAGGGCGTGATAGAGGGAAAAGTGGAGCTCGAAGAGCGCTTCACGCTCCCGGGGAAGGGCCTTCCCGCCCGTCAGGAGCCTGAGGATCTCGGCCTCGGAGAGGGGCGCGCTCCGTCCAGCCAGCATGGCACGGATGTCGGAGGTATTAAAATCTTTCAGGCTGAGCCGACGGTGATCCGCGCTGTCCCCTGGCGCCTGTCTCATCGCGGCTGCCCCCCGACGTTAATGGCGCACGAGCCGCCTGCCCCGGCGCCGGTACGCCACGGCCTGCCCCGGAGCGTGTTGTTCCATAGGTTCGCGAAGCGCATCATGCGAACGAGCTTCAGGATGCGGGCGCGCTCTTTCCCGGTGTAGTTCAGCCGGAAATCGTCCATGTAATCCGATTCAGGTTCGGCGCCGTCGAGCAGGGTCAATTCCCGGGCGTACTTCAGCGCGAGCCATTCACGGTATTCGAAATCGTTTTTGTCGAGGGTAAGGAGCCTGTCAATCTCATCGCGCGTTATGCCGAGCCTGCCGCCCACGGCGGCATGGAGATGCATTCAGCTGAAACAGTTGTTGGCCGCGGTAACGGTGAGGAGGATTTTTTCCCTGAATTTCGGGTCCGTCCGGGCGAGTGTCAGGAGGAGGCTCGGTCCGCGGAGCACATCGGCGGCTACTTTTATAAAACCGGTGAAAGATCTGAATGTACGCAATGCGATGATACGTGCCATGCTGTAATGGTGCCCGGGGGAAAGAAGAATGTCAAGATTTTAATGTGTGCACGAGCGGCGACTCACCGGGCTATCCGCGCAGCCGGACGATGGTGACGCCGTCGCCTCCCTCGCCCGTGTCACCGGGCCGGAAGTCCGCCGCGTACAGGCTCTGTGACAGGCTTGTCCTGACCGCCTCTTTCATCGCGCCGGTGCCGTGCCCGTGGATCACGACAACGGTGCGGATGCCGCTCCGAACCATGTGGTCGAACTCCCGCTCCATTGACCGCAGCCCCTCTTCCACGCGCATGCCCCTGAGGTCAACGGTGTTATAACTCGTCTGTATCACCGATGGGATCTCGCCGCCGCCATCTTCAACCCCGTCAATGCCGGGGTGCCGCTTCGCGCGCTGCCGGACCGGCGCCGGGGCCGGACGCTGCGCCGGGACGTACAGGTCGCCGAACGGGAAGGTCGACCTGATCGAGCTTCCAAGCAGGACGGCCGCCTGCTTCCGCTGCAGGTCGACGGATTCGAGGGCGCCTTCTTTTTCAAGGGAAAGTATGAGCACCCTGTCGCCGGGGCGCGCCTCTTCCGGGTCCATGGGCCGGTACTTCCCGGCGTAGAGCTTGCCCCGTTCCCCGGCCAGCTTCGAGTGGATGGAGGTTTCCAGTTCGGAGAGCTCCCGGTTCACGGCCCCCGCCTCCTTCATGTTCATCCGCTGGAGGGCGGTGATCCTGTCGGAGACGCGCCTGCGGTGCTCCCGGAGCTCCCTGATGAAATCGATCCCCTCTTTCTGCTTGATCTCCTGCGCGCGTTTTTCCAGGCGCGTCATGAGCTCTTCGTTCTCCCGCTTCTCCCGCTCGAGCCCTTTCGACAGGCCGTCAAGGCGGCCCCGCTCCTCCGCGATCTCCTGCTCGTACTGCTGGATCTTCTCGACCAGCGCCTCCATGCTCAGCTCCCTGCTGTCCAGGAGCGCCGAGGCCCGGGTCGTTATCGCTTGCGGGAGCCCGTAGTTTGAAGCGATCTCTATCGCGTAGCTCACCCCCGGCAGCCCGCTCATGAGCCGGTAGGTGGGCCGGAGGGTCGCCAGGTCGAAGGACACGGACGCGTTCTGGAAGCGGCCGTCGACCGCGGGAAGCTCTTTCAGCTCCGAGTAGTGCGTGGTGGCCACGATGATGCTTCCGGTCTCGATGAGCGACTCGAGTATGGCCTGCGCCAGCGCGGCCCCCTGCCTCGGGTTGGTGCCGACTATGATCTCGTCGATGATCACCAGCGTCCTCTCGTCCGCGCCGGCGAGCATCTCGTTGATGATCATGATCTGGCCGGAGAAGGTGGAGAGCGACTGGGACAGGCTCTGGTCGTCGCCGATGTCCGCGAGTATTTTCGTGAACACGCCGATGCGCGAGTCGGGGCCGGCGGGAAGGTGGAGCCCGTACATGGCCATGAGCACGCAGAGGCCGATCGTTTTCAGGAGCACGGTCTTCCCGCCCGTGTTCGCGCCGGAGACGATGAGGCAGCGGTGGGCGGCGCCGAGGTCGATGTCGTTGCTCACGACCGTGTCCGGCGACATCAGGTAGAGCAGGGGGTGGCGCGCCCGGTACAGCCTGATGACCGGGCCGTCGGTTATTTCCGGCTCGGCCCCCCTGAGGTCGATGCTGAGGCGGGCCGCCGCGGCGATGAAATCAAGCCGGGCGACCAGGTCCAGGTTCCCGCGGAGACGGCCGGCGTTCCCGGACACCTGTGCCGAGAGCATCCTGAGTATCCTGGCCGTTTCCGCCTGCAGCTCTTTTTCGAGGGTGAGGGCCCGGTTGTTGAGCGGGGTTATCTCGTTCGGCTCTATGTAGTAGGTGGCCCCGCTCGCGGAAATGTCATGCACCGTTCCGCCGACCCGCTCCTTCATGTTCGCCTTGACCAGGATGACAGAGCGGTCATTCCTGGTTGTGAATATCTTTTCCTGTAAAACGGACTCCATGTGCGGCGAGTGGATGATCCTGCTGATGGTCCGCTCCATCTCCTGCCTGGCGTTATAGATCTCGCTCCTGATCCGCTTCAGCTCCGGGTAGGTGGCGTCATTGAGCTCGTTCTTTTCGGTGATCGAGGAGGCCAGCAGGCCGGCGATATCCTCGAGCCGGTCCATGCGGGCGTGCGCGTCCGCGAGCGTGGGATAGTCGTCCCGGTAGGTCCTCAGGTAGCGGACTATCGAGCCGGACGATACGGTGAAGGACCTGACGAGCGCGAGGTCCTCGATTTTCAGTATGCCGCCTTTTTCCGCCAGGTCCAGGAGCGGGCCAATGTCCGCGGCGCCGGAGAAGTCCGGCGGCTCGTGCTCGAGCGTGATCTCCTTGAGCTCGGTTATCTCCCGCATCCTGGTCCTGGCCCCGGGAACTTCGAGGGGCGCAATCCCGTCAACGAGCGTACCGCCCATGGATGTTGCGCACCGCTTCCGGAGCTCCTGCCGGACCGCGGGCCATTCGAGTATCTCAAGGACTCGCCGGGGTATTTGTTCATTCATAGCGCATGTATCGCACCGGAGACGGAAAAGCCCCGATGCCCCTGTAATGTTTTGTTCGAGCACGTCAAAGTCAAGAAATAATTGAACGGTATTTATACGACGTAATCCGGCAGGGGGACCCGGCAGAGAAGAAATTTTTTTATTATATTATAGTTGATTTAATGATAATCATGGCAAAAATATTCACTTTCAGGATAAAATTCTATTAATTACTTGATATCTTTTTACAAAAAAATATTTTTGGATATTTAAATAATGGAATTTTACAATTCCATTATTCGCTTTCGGCTGCGGCTGGAATGATTGCCGATAAATCATTCAGTTATTTCATGCGTTAATGAACATTCGGGAGTCGAGATTGGACAATAATGATTCTCACCGGCCCTGGGGTTTTTACGAAAACCTCGTCGATGCCGATAATCACAAGGTCAAGCGGATCACGGTGTATCCCGGCAAGCGTCTGAGCCTGCAGAGCCACGAGAGAAGGGCCGAGCACTGGTTCGTTATCGAGGGTGATGCCGTTTTCACGCATAACCGGGAAGAGATCCGCCTCAAACCGGGACAGGCGGTCGATATCGCGCGCGGCGATCTGCACCGCATACAGAATCCGGGCGGTACAAATCTCGTCTTCATAGAGATACAGACAGGGGATTATTTTGGCGAAGACGACATCAGACGGTATGAAGATGATTTCGGGCGCGCCTGAGACCGCCCTTTCATACATAAGACTGTAACTTTTTTAATTCAAAAATCACACAATTACCGGCTCCCTCGCCGGTATGTTAGCTGCAGAGAAAGACAGAATGAATTTTTTCCATTATGCGTTCGGGCTGCGGCCCGGTGAAGACTCGTTAAACAGGAGTATTTCATGATTACCGTTCAAGGAATAACCAAGCGGTTCGGAGACATCACTGCGGTTAATAATATCTCGTTTACCATTAAAGAGGGAGAGATAACCGGCCTCCTGGGCCCCAACGGGGCCGGCAAGACCACCACCCTGCGGATGCTGACCGGTTACCTGAAGCCCGACAGCGGGACGATCACGATCGGGGACTTCAGCGTCAATGACGATTCGGTTGACGTGCGCAGGATCGTCGGATACCTGCCGGAGTCGGCGCCCGTCTACGGGGACATGCTCGTGTATGATTATCTTTCCTTCATCGCGGAGGTGCGGGGAATCGCGGACGAGAAGCGCATCGAGGAGATCGGCGCCCTGTGCGGCATCAATGACGTCATGCACCAGGGCATCGGCGAGCTGTCGAAGGGCTACAGGCAGCGCGTCGGGCTTGCCCAGTCGATGATACACGACCCGGAGATACTCATCCTGGACGAGCCGACGAGCGGGCTCGACCCGAACCAGATCATAGAGATACGGAACCTTATCAGGGAGATCGGGAAGAAGAAGACGATCATTCTCTCGACCCACATCCTCCCGGAGGTGGAGGCCACCTGCGACAGGGTCATCATCATCGACAGGGGCTCCATCGCGGCGGATGACCGCACCGAGATACTGCAGGCGGCGTCCGGCGGCGAGAATCTCGTCACCGTCAGGATAACCGGCGCGGATTTCGGCCAGCTGAAGGGCGAGCTCATGAAGCTGCCCGGCGTAACCCGGGTGGACGAGCTGCCCGACTCGGACCTGGTAGCCGCGCAGGTGACGGCAGGCGGCACGGCCGATATAAGGCCGGAGATATTCAGGATGGTAAGCGGCAGGAACTGGACCCTCTACGAAATGATGCTGGAGCAGAGAAGCCTCGAGCGCGTATTCAGGGACCTTACGGCGGGAGGCGGGAAATAATCATGAAACGGATAACCATTAAAGAGATGCATCTGGATAAAAAATTCGAGAACGCGGTAAGCCTGGCGCGGCATCACAGCCGCGAACCGGTCGCGATAATGAAAAAGGAGCTGATGACCTATTTTTACACGCCGATCGCGTACATCGTCATCACCGCGTTCCTGGTCGTGACCGGCTTTTTCTTCTTCAAGGATTTCTTCTATTTCAACCAGGCGGAGATGCGGGCCTTCTTCCAGTTCCTCCCGCTGGTGCTGACCCTGGTGGTGCCGGCAATAACGATGCGGCTTTTCGCGGAGGAGATCCACAGCGGCACCATCGAGATCATGATGACCCTGCCTGTCAAAACGATCCAGGCGGTGGTGGGGAAGTTCCTGGCCGCGACCCTCTTCGTCACGATAATGCTGGTGCCAACGCTGGTGTACCTCGTCACCATCCTGATCGTCGGATCTCCCGACCCGGGACCCATCATCGGCGGCTATGTCGGCTCGATACTCCTGGCCGGGACCTATTCGTCGGTCGGCATCCTCTCGTCGTCCCTCAGCCGGAACCAGATCATCGCCTTCATCGGAGGGCTGGTGGCGTGCTTCTTCCTCTGGCTGGTCGACAAGATCACCATATTCCTGCCGGCCGGGCTCCGGTTCCTCGAATACCTGGGCACCGATTACCATTTCAGGAACATTTCACGTGGCATATTCGATTCGCGCGATATCGTCTATTTTCTGTCAATCATCGCCATATCGCTCCTCGTGACCGCCAAAATCCTCGATGACCGGAGATAGTGACCTATGAAATTCCAGGATATAACGAAAACAGTCAGGGAATGGATCGGCCCGGCCTGGTCGGTGCTCAGGGAGACGCTGAATCTCTCCGGCACGGAGAACAGGAAAAAGGTGCAGCTGATCCTTAACATCGTCATAATAGTGCTCATCAATGTCGTCGGCCTGACCATGAATTTCCGGTGTGATCTCACGCGGAACGACACGTACTCCCTCTCGGACAAGAGCCGCGAGATCGTCTCGAACCTGAAAGAAAACCTGAAAATCAAGGTCCTCTTCTCGAAGGACATGCCCGCGCAGCATACCGCCATATTCCGCTACCTGAAGGACCTCCTCGAGGAATACGATTATTACGCGAACGAGTATTTCAGCTACGAGATAATCGACGACAAGGACCTGGTGAAGGCCGCGGCTGACTACGGTATCCGGCCGGTGCAGAGCCAGGAGCTTGACAAGGACCAGGTAAAAGTGCGGCGTACCTACATGGGCCTGGTCATCCAGCAGTCCGACGTGGTCGAGAAGATCGAGGCGATCACCGAGCCCACGGGCCTCGAGTATAACATCACCTCGCTCATCGAGAAAATGTCGAGCAAGATTGACGGTCTCCTGAGCCTCAAGGAGCCGATCAAGGTCATGCTGTACATGGACAGCGCGCTTGCCGCGCTGCCCATTGACGGCATAGACACCCTGAAAGAGAAGGTCGCGGCAGCGGTCGACAAGTGCAACGCGGGCAATTACGACAAGCTCCGGTTCGAGTTTATCGATCCCTCGGTCGACAAGAACGCCTCCGTTACGGCCGACCTCTACGGCGTCCCCCGACTCAAGTGGAAAGCCGGACAGGACCGGTCCGGCAAATTCATTCCCGCCGGTGATGCGTCTTTCGGGATCGTGCTGAAGCTCAATAACAGGGCCGCGATCATCGACATCTCCATCGCTCCCACGATTACGGGCAGGAACGTGATTACCGGGCTTGACCAGCTCGAAGACCGCATTAACAACTCCGTGGGCACCATGGTGAGCTCTAATCCGCGCATCGGCTACATTACCGGCCACGGCGAGGTCGAGCTGAACGACCAGCAGTCGCCCCAGGGCGGCGCCATTTTACGGCAGGTCCTCTCCGACGTGTACGACGTGCAGGAGATCGACCTGGCCGCGGGCGACATTCCCGCCGATCTCGGCCTCGTGATTGTAAACGGCCCGCGCAAGGCGTACACGGACCAGGAAGCATACAAGATCGACCAGTTTTTAATGAAGGGCAAGGCGGCATTATTTTTCCTGGACTCGTTCAACGAGATCAGCCTTGGCGGCCAGAATATGATGGGCCAGCAGCCGGTCGTGGTGCCGGTCGACACGGGGCTTGACGGGCTCCTCAGGGCCTACGGCGTCATTGTCAACAAGAACATAGTCCTCGATTCCAGCTGCGCCCGGGGGAACGTGAACGGCGCCATCAAGGAGTTCTACCACGTGCCGATGATCCGCAAGGCCGGGTTCGACCAGGAGAACGTTGTCTCGAAATACCTGAAGGGACTGGCCATGATAAAGGTCTCGTCGGTTGATATCGATACGGCGGCTGCAAAGCGCCTCAAGCTCTCGCATGCCACGCTGGTCTCGTCTTCAGACGAGAGCTGGCAGATGGCCGGGCAGGTCAATTTTAACCCGTTCTTCATGATGCCGCCGGAGAACGAGAAAGAAATGGCCAGATACGGCCTGGCCGTGCTGGTTGCTGGCAAGTTCGACAGCTTCTACAAGGGACGGGCGGTGCCCGGACCGGCCGCAGGCGGAAAGATGGAAGCCGCGGAGACCATAACCGTGCAGAAGCTCGAAAAAACGGTACCGAGCGGCACCACGAAGATCATCGTCGTTGGCTCCTCGGAGATAACCCGCTCCTATTTTCTCATGAATGCGAAGCGGATCATTTCGAGCGCATTGTCGGACCCGAACGACCAGGACAAGATATTCGCCAACGGCTTCTTTATTCACAGCATGGCCGACTATCTCCTGGGGAACGTATATATTCCGGAGATGAGCAGCAAGAGCCTGGATTACAACCCGCTCGACGTATCGAGCGACGGCACAAAGCTGGCGCTGAAGGCGGTGAACATCGCCGGCGTGCCGCTCCTGGTCATACTGGCTGGGCTCCTCATCTGGAAGCGGCGATCAAGGCGGAAAAAGTCGATTCAGGAGAGGTTCGCGCGGGAGGTGCATCATGGGTAAAAGAATCGGGATCAGTGTCGGGATCATCGCGGTCCTGCTGCTGTACGTCATCATCGCGAACATCAGGCGCTCGCCGGACGTGCCGGATCTTTCCCTGCCGGACGGCGCGATTGACGAGATACTCGTAACCCGCAGCCTCGGGACGATCAGGATCTTCAAGAAAGACGGGAAATGGGTCGTTACCGACGAAGCATTTCCCGCCGACGCGAAGATTATCGGCGAGCTGGAAAAGCGGTTCCGCGAGATCAGGCTTTCCGACCTCATTTCCTCCAAGGGCTATTACGCCCGGTACGACCTGACGCCGGACAAGTATACCGAGGTCATATTTAAAAAAGGCGACAAGGCCATACAGGATTTCAAGATCGGCAAGAAGAGCTCCACGAGCCAGCATACCTTCGTGAAGATAGACAACCGGCCGGAGATATACCTGGCGGAGGGTACGTTTGATATCGTGATAAACAGGACGCAGGACGACTTCCGGGACCGGGAGGTGCTCAAGATCAGTCCTGCTGCCGTCTCTGGCTTTACCGTGAATTACCTGGGAAGGGAATTCGTGTTTTCGAAGGAGGCCGCTCCGAAGCAAGATACAGAAGGGAAGAAAAAAGCCGGTGAGGCCGCGCCGAAACCCGGCAGCGAGCGCTGGGTCTGCCGCGCCTTTCCCGATGTTGTTCTTGATACGGCCAGGGTCAACTCCCTCCTTCAGGGAATTGATCCGCTCAGGGCAACCTCGTTCCCGGACATCAAGAAAGAGGTCCTGCCCCAGCGACTCTGCATGCTCCAGATAAAGGCCTATCAGAAAGAAATTATCCTGACGCTTTTCAAAAAGGGCGAGCAGTATATCGCGACGACATCGGAGAACCCCTACGTGTACGGCGTGGATAAATGGAGCGTGGAAAAGTACCTTTTGACCGGGCTTGATACCCTGAAATCCGGGGCCGGCAACTAGCCGGCACAGCCCGGGCAGTGACCGCTGATCCGGGCCCTAATAGTATTGACAAATAAAACATTTACGATATGGTGTAATATGGCCCTGCCGCAGCGTGTTCGATCGCCGCGGCGCGTGGTGCCATGATTTTACGGCGGGTGGTAATTGATGGACAGTACAAACAACTCAAACGGTAAAAACGGCGGAGATCCCGGTGAAACCAACCAGCTTATTGTCGCGAAGGACATCCTTCCGGATATAGTCAATATCATCCCTATCTCGCACCGGCCGATATTCCCCGGCATGATGATACCGATCGTCCTGACCGGGGATTTCATGATCGATACGGCCAACAAGATCCTCGAGTCGGAGAACAAGATCGGCGGCGTGGTCCTGGCCAGGGAGCAGCGCGAGGGCATCCCGCATACCGAGGACCTGTATACCGTGGGCGTCGCCGTCAAGGTGCTCCGGGTCACCCCGATCGACGAGAAGACGATACAGATGATGATAAACGCCCTGGGCCGGTTCACGCAGAAGAAGGTAGTCCAGGAATCGCCGGTCATTCAGTGGCAGGTGGATCATTATTACGAGGAGGAGCAGGCCGGCGCCGAGGTCATGAAGGCCTATTCAAAGGCGATTATATCCTCGGTGAAGGAGCTGATCAAGTCGAACTCGCTTTTCCAGGAGGAGCTGAAGCTTTTCCTGAACCGCTTCACGATCGAGGATCCCGGCAAGCTTGCCGATTTCGTCGCATCGATGACCTCCGCCGACTCCGCCGAGGTGCAGGACATCCTCGAGACATTTGACGTGCGGAAGCGCGTGGAGAAGGTGCTCGTGCTCATGAAAAAGGAGATCGAGCTTTCGAAACTACAGGACAAGATAACCAAGCAGATCGAGCAGCGCATCTCGAAACAGCAAAAGGAGTTTTTCCTCCGCGAGCAGCTCAAGGAGATCAAAAAGGAGCTCGGCCTGGAGAAGGACGAGAAGACCACGGAGCTGGAGCAGTTCGAAGAGCGGCTCAAGAAGCTCACCCTTTCGGAAGAGGCGGCCAAAAAGGTCGACGAGGAGATGAACAAGCTCAAGCTCCTCGAGCCGCACTCAGCCGAGTACGGGGTCGCGCGCAACTACCTTGACTGGATCACGACTCTCCCCTGGGGCGTGTACTCGAAGGACAACTACGACATCAAGAAGGCGAAGAAGATACTCGACCGGGACCACTACGGGCTTGACGACATCAAGGACCGGATACTGGAATTTATCAGCGCGGGCAAGATGAGGGGGAGCATCACCGGCTCCATCATCTGCTTCATCGGCCCGCCCGGGGTCGGCAAGACCTCGATCGGCAAGTCCGTGGCCGAGGCGCTCAACCGCAAGTTTTTCCGCTTCTCGCTGGGCGGCATGCGGGACGAGGCCGAGATCAAGGGGCACCGCCGCACCTACATCGGCGCCATGCCCGGCAAGATCATCCAGAGCCTGAAGACGGTCGGCGTCGCCAACCCGGTCATCATGCTTGACGAGATCGACAAGATCGGCGCGAGCTTCCAGGGCGACCCGGCGTCCGCGCTGCTCGAGGTGCTTGACCCGGAGCAGAACTCGAACTTCCTGGACCACTACATCGACCTCAGGTTCGACCTCTCAAACATACTTTTTATCGCGACGGCGAACCAGATGGACACGATCCCGTCGCCGCTCCTGGACCGGATGGAGGTCATGAAGCTCTCCGGCTACATCCTCGAGGAGAAAGTGCAGATCGCGAAGCGCTACCTGATCCCCAAGCAGTTGAAGGAGCACGGCCTGCAGAAGGGCGACGTCGACATCGACAAGCAGGGCCTGCGCATGATCATCAACGGTTACGCGCGCGAAGCGGGCGTGCGCAGCCTGGAAAACAACATCAAGAGGATCATGCGGAAATCCACCCGGAGGTTCGCCGAGGGCGAGAAGAAGAGAATAAAGGTCAACACGAAGAGCCTCCCCGATTACCTGGGCAACCCGCGCTTTACCGACGAGTCGCCGTACGACAAGAGGATGGCCGGCGTGGTCATGGGCCTTGCCTGGACGAGCATGGGCGGCGCGACTCTCTACATCGAGGCGACCGCTGTGCCGGCCAAGGCGAAGGGCTTCAAGCAGACGGGCCAGCTGGGCGACGTCATGAAGGAGTCGGCGGAGATCGCCTACACCTATGTGAGCTCGCGCGTGCGGGACTACGGCATCGGCGAGAACTTCTTCAACGATAACATGATACATCTCCACGTGCCCGCCGGAGCCACACCCAAGGACGGCCCTTCTGCCGGCATCACCATGGCCACGGCGCTCTACTCCCTGGCGAAGAACAGGCCGATAAAGCTCCACATAGCCATGACCGGCGAGATCACGATTACCGGCAAGGTGCTTCCCATCGGCGGGGTGAAGGAGAAGACCATAGCCGCCAAGCGGATGGGGGTGAAGACGCTGATCTTCCCCTTCGAGAACAAGAAGGATTTCGAAGAGCTCCCGAAGTACATTGTGAAAGGCCTGAAGGTGCACTTTGTGAGTTATTTCGACGAGGTGCTGGACATCGTGTTCTGATGCTCCGCGCACGCAGGGCGCTCCACGTTACATCGCCCCCCGTCCTCCGGAAGGGCGCGCGCGGGGAATGCCCATAACCGGTAAACGCCACGGGCCGATTGGAGACAATCGGCCCGTTTTTCGTTCCCCGGGGCCGGGCGGCTGCCCGTGCGGTCCGTTTGAAAGGATTAAAACGTATAGGTGATCGACTCGGTCAGGCCGTACCGGCTGTCCCACCGGTTCAGGTAATCCGTGTTGGTCACTTCGAGGTAGCGGAGCGCCTGGCAGCTGAACCCGAGCGCGAAGGTGACGCGTATCTTCCTGATAAAATACGCGAGCATCATGTTCGCGGCGCCGCCCAGCGCGTGGGAATGCCTCCGGCTGCTGATGGCCGGGTTGCCCGTCACCGTTCCGTAGAGATACAGGAACGAGACAGACGGCTTAAGAAAAAGATCGCCGGCAAGGCGCACGTCAAAAGAGGCGCCGGCGCTGATCCCGGCATTGTGTATGGTTTCCTTCCCGGACTGGGTCGAGAGATAGCTGGAGTTCCGTTCCCTGAGCACGCAGCCCTGGTATACCGGCCCTAAAGTAAGCATGGCCCACTCCGCGGGGCGGTACGTCGCGAGGAGCGATCCGCCGAAGTTCACGGTATCGATCCGGTACCGCATGTATTCCGACGGCGAGAACGGGTTTGTCGTAATGGACGCGACCATGACCGATGAGTCGCGGTACGTTCCCGCGCCCGCGGAGGCGGACAGGCCCCAGCCCCGCGCGATTCGGGCATCGCAGCTGATTCCGAAGAGCGGCGCGGGGCGGACTTCGTAGGCGCGGGAGCGGTCCTCGAGCTTGATGTAGGGGCCGCCCCGGTTGATCAGCGCGTAGATGAGCATGTCGCCCGCCTGGCTGACCGTTCCCCAGACCGGGTTCCACCATGCGTAATCGAGCGACACGCCGATGCTCACGCGCGCGCCGTCCTCGCGGCCCGCGGTCCCCGCGTCCGCGTCATCGGCTGCACCGGGCGCGGGCAGGGCCGAGGCAGTGATGAGCAGGACCGCGGCGATATTCAGCATGCGCGCGGTCATAGGCGCGTGACCAGGTATATGGTGTATGCGCCGCCGTCGTTCATGTGATAGTAGAGTTTCTTCCCGTCAGACGAGATCGACGGCGCCTCCACGAAGCCGGATATCGCGCCGATGCGCGCCGGCTCGCCGAAGGGATCGGCGGTGGTGGCCCGCGTCGATACCAGTATCTCCGAGGTCACCGCGCACAGGTCCAGGCGCGTGAAGAAAAGCTCCAGCCCGTCGGCGCTGATCGACGGCGCGTACTCGAGGCAGCGCGTCGTGTTGACCGCCGCCATGATGGCGTCATTGTTGGCGATCCTGTTGAAGGTGTTTGCCGAAGCATACTCCGCGATGCCGATATCGGACCTGTCCGGGACCGCGCCGCCGGAAAAATGCGCGTTCACGAAATAATAATGCAGGCCGTCGGGGCTTATTTCTCCGTCCATGATGATCCAGCCGGGCCTGTCAATGTAGAAGTCCCCGTCAAGATTGACGAGCCCGTTCCCCACGCCCGTGGCTTCACTGAAGGTCCCGGTGTAAACATTGCGGATCTCATCCGGCCAGTTGCGCACCGAGATATAATAAAACTTGTCGGAATTATCCATGCTCGCGACCGCATCGAGGTGGTTCCCGGGGCCGCCGTTTACGTTGCCGATTTCATCGACGAAATCAAATGTGACATCGTCTGCTCCCTTTGCAGCGTAATATAAAGAGGTGTCGATGCCGTCGTTGAGACTGTTGAAGAAGAGGTAATTTCCGTCCCGGGTGATGAACGGCTCCATGGCATGCGCGCCGGTGTAGCCGCTTATGGTGACTTTTACCGGCGCGGAAAAATCCGTATTGACCGTTGCCGCGCTGCACGTGCCGGCGCACCTGAGCAGGGCCAGCACCGGGCCGGGGTCGCCCTGCTCAAGCTTTTTCGCGCACCCGGAGGATGCCAGCAATACGGCAGCCAGGGAACAGGCCAGGGCGAAGGAAGTCTTTTTAAACTTGTTTATAATCAAAATATCCCGCATATTCAATTCCTGTCACATGAGAGCCAAGATTATAGCTGCCAACGCATTCCGTTAAATATAGTCTGTCCGGAAAGCGGCGGCAATAAAATTCGTCATTTTTTCAGACAATTAATTATACCGCAGACCCTTCGGTTTCGCGCAAAGAATCTCCCTGACAGCGAACAGCGCCATGGCGGGACGTGTGTAAAGCAGTAATTAATGGGATGATTTTTAATCCCGGTCAGAGGACAACCTTTTTTTCCGGAAACCATGCGAAGCCCGGATCGGGGATGGGACCGGATGCTTTCCGGGTACGGACCGGGCCAAAAGCCGGCAGGAGGCCTGTATTAACCTCCGCCGGTCACACCTGGCCCCTGCCCGGGTTAGCCCGAATGCAGGGGCCTTGCAGTGATCATTGTACTGTCGCGGAAATTTATTTCTTTTTCCCGTCGATTATCCTCATGCGCTCCAGTATGAGATCGGTCATGGGAGTCGTGGACACGGGTTTTTTCGCTGCGGCTTTGACCTTGGCCGGTCTGCCGGCTTTTTTAACTTTTTTTGCGACCGGTTTACGGACTTTGGCCGTGGTTTTTTTCTTAGCCGTGACTTTTTTCTTTGCCGCTACCTTCTTTTTGGCTGCTTTCGGTTTTGCCGCGGCTTTACGCTTCGGGGCAGCTTTTTTCTTCGGTTTGGCTTTTTTTACGGACTTCGCTTTTTTCATTTTAACACTCCCCATTGTATTATATAATGTAAATCATTAGATATAAGGCTCTATCACTGGTGTTATGATTCACAAAAGGGGGTATAAACACACAATATGGGACCAAAATACCAGGAAAAGTGCTCATTTTCAGTTTGGGCCCATTGTATACAATGGTTTTTCGAGAACAGGCATCCGGGGTTTTAATGCCCCCCTATAACATGAAAAGCCCTGGACAGGTGCCTGGCATATAGAACGCGCGCGGAAGATTGCCGCCGCTTTTCGGAATACTAAAACAGCAGTTAGCAAAATTTCAAGTAAAAAAAAATATGGGAGCGGAGCAAAGTTGCGCCCCGGTTATTAATAAAAGCATGCCATCATTGAAGCCTGGCACCGCATTTAGGACAGAATTTAGGGTTTATTCCTTTACCTAAGTACCTGTTACACGCCGGGCATCTCCAGTTTTTTATCGAAAATGCAAAAGCGGCGAGAAATAATACGATCATACCGACCAGAATATGAAGGCTCGATATGCCGGCGAAAGAAAAACCCGTATTCTCGCTGATAACCAGCACCAGTATCATACAGATGACCATGGGGACCGCGACGATGATCTGTTTCATCCTTCGCTTTTTGAAATCTTCGATAATATTTTTCCCGTTAACCTGGTCTGTCATGTGATCCTCCCTGTATTATTGTATTTATAATGAATGATCCGATGGCTTATATAATGCGTGTCCGCTGCATGTTGGTACGAACCGGTGTGTGCCAGCCTCAATGGTTGAAGAGCCTGCTGAGCAGGAGCTCGACCAGGATAAGAATCGAAAACAGGATGACAATGATAACGATCGCCTGCAGGCGGCCGGACCAGTCGAATCTTTCAGGTTCCCGGAAATACGTCCGTTCGCACTTGGGGCACATGAACGTTTCGCGTTTTACCAGGTACGGGATGCCCAGGAGCAGGATGGATATGGCGATGAACCATCGTGGAGTCCTGACTTTTTGCAGCTGTGAATTAACGCATGTTTCACAGTACATGGAAGATGGATTGTTGCCTGTAGTGCTCATGTTTTAAAATATTAGAATGTTGCATACTATTGTACCTCAACCGGACTGACAGGCGCGACCGTCACATTAAGGGCAGCGTTCCGTCATACGCACAGTAGTGAATTACTGGTATGAAAAAAGGAGCAGGGTAATAGCCATAACAACCATTCCCGCTATCAAGCCACCTATGGCAATATGATGCTTGCCGTATTCCTCGGCGGTGGGCAATAATTCATCAAGCGAAATATAAACCATTATCCCGGCAACCCCGGCGAAAATTATCCCGAAAGTAGTATTGTTGAAAAAAGCACTTAATATGAAGAAACCTGTTATCGCTCCGAGGGGCTCCGCAAGGCCGGAAAGAAAAGAGAGCAGGAACGCCTTTTTTTTGTTTTTTGAGGAATAATAGATCGGTACTGAAACAGCAATACCTTCCGGAATATTGTGGATGGCTATTGCAACCGCAATGCCGATTCCGAGCGTCGTGTCGTGTAAAGCGCCCATGAAGGTGGCCAATCCCTCCGGAAAATTATGAATCGCTATGGCGATTGCGGAAAACAATCCAATTCTGAAAAGCTTATTGCTGTCCCTTTTTTCATCTAAATTATGAATATCGATATTTTTTATTTCATGGGGGTTTTCAAACGACGGAACAAGCCTGTCAATCAATGCTGCCATGGCAATTCCTCCAAAGAAGGCCATGACCGTAATCCAGTATCCCATTTTGTCACCGAGCGCCACGTTTAAAGAACGCTGTGCTTTTGCAAATATTTCAACAAATGATACATATAACATGACCCCCGCTGAAAAACCGAGCGCGCCGCATAAAAAATTTGGGTTAAACTTTTTCGAGAAAAAAGCCATGATACTGCCTATGCCGGTTGATAATCCGGCAAGAACGGTTAATCCGAGTGCGAATAAATAGTTTTCCAGCGTCATGATCCCTCTGGTTATACAAAGTTCGTTCCGGCACGCATGATGTGATGGCGTGGGTGCTGTATTAGTGCGTTCCGGGAATGATAATCTTGTCTATTAGATGCAATATTGCAAGAAAAATTTTTGACCCAGGGAAGTGCTGAAAAATAGAGATGCGCCCGGCCGCCCGGCCGGCGTATTAACGCCATCCCCCCGAGCACTCGTTGAACAGCCTGACCAGGTCCTCCCTTGACAGATCCTCCGTCTCATTGAAAAATGCCGATGACCGCTGCATGAGCCACTGCTCTTGCGGAGAGCACACGTTGTAGTAGACCGAGGGGAATACCGCCGCCCCCAGCCCCCGGAGGAAGCCGGTCGTGTCCAGAACCTCCTCCGCTGTCTGGCCGGGGAGCCCGAGGATGAAGTAGGCCCGCACCTTCATGCCGCGCCTGCGCGCGGCCCGTGCCACGACTGCGAACCGGTCCGAGCTGAACGGCCTCCCGTGCCGCTGCTGCAGGTCCGGGGAATGGCTCATGAGTGAGATATTCAGCTCCCGGAAACCGGCGCGGGCCATGAGACCGATGATCTCATCGTCGAGCCGCTCTGCAGAGACGCCGTTCATGGCGGTGAGGTCAAGAGGGGGACCGCCCGTTTCGCGGTTAGCGATGAGCGCCTCGAGCAGGGTATGGGCCCGATCCGCCGACGCGAACAGGTTGTCGTCCTCGAAGTTGATCATGGTCGCTCCGAAGCGTTCCGCGCACTCAGTGACCTCCGCGATCACCGGGTCCGTGCCGCGGGTGCGGTACGAGCCGCCCCAGATCACGCGCACGGAGCAGAAGTCGCACCGGTTCGGGCAGCCGCGCGACGTGATCATGGCGGCGATCCTGCCCCGGTACGCCTTGAAGTCCCGGTCGAGCAGGAGGTCCCGCGCGGGCGGCGCGATCAGGTCGATGTCGGCTGCCGGCCGGGCGCCGGTCGTGACCATGGTATCCTTCTCGCGGAAAGCGAGTCCCGGTACTACGGAGGGGTCCCCGCCCGTCGCGATACAGCCCATGAGGGCGGCGGAGGCCGCCTCGCCCTCGCCGGTGACCACGTAGTCCGCTCCTCCCCCGGCAAGGCAGTATTCAGGGTAGAGCGTGGCGTGGTGCCCGCCCGTGACAACCGGCGCGCCCGGCCGATGGCGCTTTACCATCGCGATGATCCGCTCCGCTTCCCGGTAATAGGTCGTGAACATCGAGGGGATAAAGTATACGTCCGCGCGGGACTCCCGCACCCGCTTTTCGATCTCCTGGAAACTCATGCCGAAATGGCAGTAGCGCGTGAAGGGGAATGAGAGCGCGGGATCGGGGCTCTCCCGGAAGCGCGCGAGATAGCCGAATTCCGCGGGCGTTTCGATCTCGCGGCGGGCAGGGGTATGGCCGTTGATCATCTCGACCCCGAACCCCGCGTTTCTCACCGCTGCTGCGACGTACAGAAGGCCGAGCGGCTGGCGCCGGACCGATGTGGCGTAGAAGTCCTCGACCGGAGGATTGATAAAGCATGCTTTCATGGCTGCATGAAAAATGACGGACGGCCCCTTTTATCGCAAGTATTAATTGCGCGGGGGAACCGGTCCCGGGATGGATCGGCTGGCCGGAGATTTTACGGAGGGAGGCGGAAAAAATGTTGCCATATCCCGGTATTTGCGATAGAAATAAAGAGTACAAATTCAATGCAGGGGGCGTGCCATGAAATCTGCAGTTCGCGTGATCTTCATTTGCTGTGCCGGTCTTGTTCTTCTTTTGCCCGGTCTCTATGCGGCCGGAAAAGCTAAAAGCGTGCTCGATTATTACCGGCTCCTGATGCCCGAGATGCTGGACGGCACACGGTTCGAGTTCACGAAAAAGGGCACTGCATGGAAGACGACCTCCCCGATCACAGAAGCCGAGCTCGATTGCACCGTGGACCTGAAAAACGGCTACATGGAAGTGTCCGATCCGGGCACGGGCGGTGGCACGCTCACCCAGGAGATGGCGCTTTTTATTAATAAGATGCGCGAGAGTTTCATGGGCGTAAACATCACGACCTTCGACGGCATCGGCGTTAGCAACAGGTGCAGGTTCTACCGGTGGACCGGCGACGGATGGGCCGTGGCCAGGGTTCTGCCCGATATACCGCTCGTACAATTCTTCAAGCCCGGCTTCGATTTTTCCTCCGTGAAGGGCAGCGTCTCGCTCCTGTACGCCCTGCCGCGGAAAGGGACAACGGTAATCGCGAAGCTGGACGTGTCCCGTCTCCGGATGATGATGAGCGATAATATGGGCTTTGGACCGGAAGATCAGAAAAAGGCGAAGCAGGCAATGGAACATGTCGCGTTCAACTCGGTCGAACTTAACTGGGACATGGACCGGAGCGTATTTATCGTCGGGAAGATGCTTGAGTAGGAGCGGGGCTCAGTCCTTCCAGTTCCACCACTTGAGGCGCTCCGGGTCGTGCGCGCGGGTTGAAGCGAAGTACGCGGCGCGCCGGCGCACGGAGAGCAGGCA
>ERZ795056.1369-NODE-1369-length-28689-cov-6.577111_pt1 | contig 28689 bp, 21 predicted proteins | sample MGYA00375140_ERZ795056 | MGnify/ENA primary metagenome ERZ795056 (study PRJEB30185, sample SAMN05720227) | activated sludge metagenome | isolation source: Anaerobic digester | place: USA | collected 2015-03-09 ... | reverse complement strand
TACCACGACCACCGGTCCGCAGGCAGCGTGACGCAGAAGCAGGTGCCGTGCGCCGGAACGCTCGTGCAGGAGATGTGTCCCCGGTGCTGCTTGACGATACCGTTGGATGTGGCGAGGCCTAGGCCGGTTCCGAGGCCCGCACCCTTGGTGGTAAAGTAGGGTTCGAAGAGATGGGCCTGGATCTCTGGGGTCATGCCGACGCCGGTGTCCCGGACCTCGACGGTGACATGGTGCCCGGGCTGCAGTGATGGTCTGGCCTGGTCAGGGGCCGGGATGTGCAGGTTGCGGGTCGTGATGGTGAGGACGCCGCCGGCCGGCATCGCGTCGCAGGCGTTGACCGCGAGGTTGACGAGTACCTGCTCGATCTGTGCGGCGTCGGCGAGCACTGGCGCGAGCCCCGGATCGAGGTCGAGGTCGAGCGTGATGTCCACGGCGACCAGGCGCCGCAGCATCCGCTCGACATCGAGCACCAGGCTATTCAGATTGAGAACGACCGGGCGGATGTTCTGCTTGCGCGCCGAATTCAGGAGAGAACGAGTCAGCTCCACGGCGCGCCCAGTCGCCCGCAAGATCTCGGCGAGCTCCAGATGGGCCGGGTGCTCGGGCGGGAGCAGCGCGCAGGCGAATCGAGTGGCGCCGCCGATCACCGTCAATAGGTTGTTGAAGTCGTGTGCGATGCCCCCGGCGAGGTGACCGATCGTTTCCATCCTCTGTGCATGGCGCAGGTCGGCCTCGAGCGCGACACGCTCGGTGACATCGGTCTGCACTCCAATGAAATGGGTGACATGGCCGAGTTCGTCGGTGACCGGCGAGATGTTGAGATCGTTCCAAAATTGCCGCCCGTCCTTGCGGTAGTTCAAGATCGTCACGTGGCAGCCGCGACCGGCGGCCAGGGCCTCGCGGATCTGCGTTCGCAGCGACGGGGCGGTGCCTGGACCGGTCAGCATGCGGCAATTGCGACCGAGCAGTTCGGCGGCGCTGTAGCCGGTGATCCGTTCGCAGGCCGGGTTGACGTAGATCGCCGGCATGTCGGGCTGCCCGGCATCGGCGATCAGGATCCCGATACCGACCGCGCCGAGGGCACTGTGATATAGTCGAAGCGAGGCCTCGGCCTGCCTGTGAGCCGTGATGTCGAGGCCGCTGAAGACCACGCCGACGATCGAATCGTCGGTGCCTCGCACCGGGAAGATGCGGACCTCGTAACAGGCGCTCTTGGGGGTCCCCTCGGCGATCACGCGCTCGTACCGGACGGATGCTCCCCCGAGAGCGTGTTGGAAGTGTGCGACGAACGAGTCCCGGTGCGCAGGCATGATGTGCTCAAGAATGGAGTCTCCGACTGCGATATCACGGTGCAAGACCCGGCGGAACGCCTGGGCGACCATGGGGTTAAAATCGACGAACCGGTACTCTCGGTCGAGGAGATAGTTGCACGCATGCGCTCCGTAGAAGGCGACGCGAAGGTAGGAATCCGCGTTCCTGACCGCCGCCATCGTGGCCGGGGTCTTGCCACGGACGATCGGGTGTACCGCGTCCGTCTGCGAGAGGGGGCACGTGGTCTCGGCCGAGCGCGCCGCCCTGGGGTCACGGATGATGACCAGGAGGCCGGTCGGGGTACCGTCGGCGTCTGGCACGTAGCGGAGGGAGGTCTCTACGACCAACTCGTGGCCGTCGCGGTGTCGCTGGACCATCTCGCCCCGCCAGCACTGCTGTGATGAGAACGCGGCGAGAGTCGCCTCGATGGTCGCTCCACCGAGTTCGCGAGCTCGCAGCAGATCGAACATTGGACGTCCGAGCGCCTCAGCGGTGGTCCAGCCGTAGAGGGACTCGGCCGCGTGGTTCCAGTACTGTACCAGGTAGCCGTGGATCGTGCTCAGGATGACGGCGTCGCTGATTCCGTTCAGGATCAGTGCTGAAATGTCTGGTCGCGCGCCCGGAACGTCGAGGACGTGTATCATCGTGGATTCCATGGGGGCTCCCCGGCGCCAGGTGTTTCGGCGCACTTACGGCGCGGTGATCTGGGCCATGATGCCCGCGATGTCGGGCGCGTTCCATTCTTCCACGGCCTTCGCGGCGTCGATGCTGCGGATGACCGCACCTTCCCACGCGATCGCCTTGCCAGTGGCCGGCACTCCGAAGAACTCGGCGCTGTGCGTGCCGGTCGCGGTGTAACGCAGCAGCACCAGCCCACCCTCCCCGATCTCGTGCGTGAAGGTGAAGGCCGCGTCGGGGAAGGCGGCGCGAAAGCCCGCGTTGAAGCCGAGGAACCCCGCGAGGTCTGCGTCCGGGATCCCGTTCGGATTATGCATGATAAAATCCGGCGACATCAGCTCGTCCGGCGCCTTGCCCTCGAGCACGACCTCCTTCGAGACGCGCCGAGCGATCTCCTTGTTGGCGTCGATCACCGTGGTCGCGCAGTCGCCCGCGCCCTGGTGGTCGACCGCGTGCGGCGCCTGCGGCGGCGCGCCGCCGGTGAGCTGTGCGAACAGGCCCGCATTGTCGGGTTCATTCCACTCTTCGACCACCAGCCCGGAGGCGATTCGCCGCACCACCATGCCCTCCCATTTGAGCCCCTTGTTGGTGGCAGGCACGCCGAACAGCTCCCCCTTGTGCGTGCCCGTCCCGATGTAGCGGAGCGCCACGAAGTCGCCGTCGGCGATCACATGGGTGAACACGAACGCTGCGTCCGGGAGCGCGGCCCTGAACTGCGTCGCAAACCCGAGGAAGCCGTCCAGGTCCTGGTCCGGCTGGCCCGAGGGGAAGTGCGCGACGAAGTCCTTCGACAGCACCCCGTCCGCGGGGGCGTTCGCCAGGAAGACGTCCAATGACACGCTCAACGCCAGATCCTTGTTGGCCGCGAGGGGGGCCCCGTCGCAGCTCTCGCCGGTCGTCTCGGTCGTTTCGCCGGTCGTCGGCGTGGTCGTTTCGCCGGTCGTCGGCGCGGTCGTTTCGCCGGTCGTCGGCGCGGTCGTTGCGCCGGTCGAATTCGTCGCTGCGCCCGTCGTTGGGGCGCTCTCGCTCTCGCTCTCGCTCTCGCTCCCGCTCCCGCATCCCAGAAGTCCAACGGACGCCGCCATCATTACCATCGCAGCACTTCGCAAAAATGCGTTCGTGTTCATGTTCATCTTCGTTTTCCCCGTGTGAGCGCTGAACCAGGGGCTGGCGTCGCGCGGCGTCATCTGGCCGCCGCGACTTGCCCCAAGCCGGGTATAAGCCCTGGCGCACCGCCTCTCCTTGCACGATGTGGCGAAACAGTTTCACCACGGCGGTGAAGGTGAGGTGGCCTCATGGCGGGGATTGCACGGTCCGGGACGCGGTGGGATTCTTTTTTGCGCCGTGCCTGGGCACGAGGAAGCCGCACCAGGTGCGTCGGGAGCGGGTCCACCGCGATAGTATACTTGCGACGCAGACCACGTCGCAGGCCGTGCATAAAAGACCCTGCTGCGCCGCGAGTACTGCCGAACGCGGGCTCGCGCAGCGCCCACAATTGCCATCAATACCGTCAGGGTCGCGCGGCATAATGGGCGCAGCCCCGATGTCCTGTCGATCGCCGTTTGTCGCGTCCGCGAGCACCGTGACGGCCTTCGTTCGACGCGGCGATGCGCTGACGGGACCGGCGACCCGGGCCTCCTGTCGCGGCCGGCCCGGGCGTGCGGCCTTGTTCGCGCTTGCGCCGGCGGGCGGGCCGGACGATAACCGCTCGCATGCCCCTGACTCGTCGCCGCCTCGCGCTTCCCCTCGCCCTGCTTCTCCTGCCCGCCTGCGGCGAGGACAGCGGCGGCTCCGCGAGCGCCACGGCCGCGGTCACCAGCCCGACCGGCGTCACCTCGGTGAGCGGCACGGACACCGGCACGGCGAGCGCGAGCGCGACCGCGAGCGCGAGCGCGAGCGAGGCGTCCGCCGGCAGCGGCAGCGACAGCCAGGACAGCGTGCCGACCGGCACCAGCGACCCGGGCGTGACCACGGGGGTGCTCACGGGCGGGGGCACGAGCACCGGCGGCGTCGACCCGGGGACCAGCAGCAGCGGCGGCGCGGACACCTTCGAGGACACCTTCATCGATACCGGCGACGCGCTGTGCAAGATGCAGATCGACATCGTATTCGTCATGGACGTCTCGACCTCGATGCTCGCGCTGCTGCAGAAGCTCGAGGAGGAGATCCTCACCGTCGACGCCAAGCTCAAGTCGCTCGACGTGCTGCCCGACATCAACTACGGCCTGGTCGTGTTCGTCGACGACACCCTGATCATCAACGGCGGGGCCCCCTACGCCGACGTGCAGACGCTCAAGCAAGATTTTAATAAGTGGTGGAACTTCACCCAGTCGAACTCGCAGGTCAACGGCGGCGGCTCCAACGGCGACTGGCCCGAGAACAGCATCGACGCGATCTACACCGCCGCCGGCGCGTTCCAGTGGCGGCCGATGGAGCAGACTTTGCGCATGGTCATTCATTGCACCGATGACACCTTCGGCGAGAAGGGCGCGGTCCAGAGCGGTATCGCCATTCAGCGCACCTACGACGAGACGGTGCTGGCCCTGCAGGACCGCCAGATCCGCGTATTCGCGTTCGCCGACAACGACATGACCGGCGGCCCGGGCAACAACGAGGACGTGAGCATGGGCTTCTTCACGCCCTACAAGGGCAAGACCGCGATCCCCGACGCCACCGACGGCGGGGCCTTCAACATCAACCTCGTGCTCGCCAATCAGCTGAGCCTGAACGCCGCGATCAACGACTCGGTCGAGGCGTCGCTGTGTCAGGATTACATCCCGCAGTGAGGGCGGGAGGCCGAGGGCAGCGACATCCATGCGCGCGGAGGGGCGACAGTTCATGACTCGACGCACGACAGGCGCGGCGACGTGTCCCAGGGTGCGCAGGTGCTCGCCCCGTCGGCGAAAAAAAGCCACGAGGCGCCTCCGCATCGCGTATAAAATCACGGGCGATTCAACGTCGACCCGAGTTCAATGGCGAGCAACGAAGGAGCGTCATGGCTGAATTTTTGGTTGTCAAAGTCGATTCCTGCGACCAATGTGGCGGCACGAGGCTTTTTGATAGGGACTTTGAGAATTTCAAGTCCATCGTGGCGACCAACGACCGCATGACGGCCTTCCAGTTCGTGTACCTCAACGGAGGAGCGAGCGACTTCCTGAGGAAGGTCAGATCTACCAAGGATGTCGCCCCGGAGCTGTTCACGGACTGGGACGGGTACTCGATCGTGGGTGTACCGAGCGATGAACAACTCCAGCAGCTCGGGGCGGAGACCCTGTGCTTCAAGTGTGAGGGCGCGGGGTCTCTCAAATCGAACGTCTCCTTGAGCGATGCCCTCGCCGCGCTCGGACGCTGACGTGACCCACGGCGCCGCGGCCCAGGTGCCAATCCGCTGAGCCTGAACGCCGCGATCAATGATTCGGTCGCGTCGTCGCTGTGCCAGGATTACATCCCGCTGTGAGGGCGGGGGCGCGGCTCAGAAGCGGCCGGTGAGCAGCCAGCCGCCGAGGGTCGGCGTGAAGTGAAGGCGTCGTGACAGCCGCGCGGCGCGAGCCGCCCGCAGGTCCCGCGCGCCGCCGTCGATGAGGGCGAGGCCGAGGGCGAGACCCGCGACGCCGAGCACCGCGCCCGCGGCGATCATCGTCGCGCCCTGGTCCTTTTGCGCATGCAGCGGGGCGAGGGCGGTCTCGGACCAGCCGATGCCCCGGGCGAGCTCGCGGTCCGCGAGCCGCGAGAGGTGAAAGCCGAGTGACATCCACACGATCCCCGTGAGGCCCGAGGCGGCCAGGACGGAGCCGGACGCGAGCTCACCGATGGCGCGGCTGCGCAATGACTTTGGGGCGGCGGCCGGCGGCGCGGGGCCCTCGGCGACCGGCGGGGCGGCGGCCGGGTCGGCGAGGGCGAGGCCCAGGAGCAGCGCGAGCGGGACGGTGAGATTGAGCCCGGGCATCATTTCGCCTCAGCCATCGAAGGCGGCGCCCGCGAGGATCCAGCGCAGCACGGTCTGGACCTCGGCGGCCTTGAGCGGCGGCTGGCCGAATGGCATGCGTGCGCCGACCGGGGGAGCGCCCTGCGCCAATTTATGCAGGAGGTAGCTGTCGCGCGGGGCGTTCGGCGCGACCCGTGGCATCGCCGGCGCCTGGAACGCGGTCTCCTCGACGAGCTTCTCCCACAATTGATCGGCGGGCCGATCGAAGCGCAGGTCGCCTGGCTCGACGCCGTCGACGTGGCACCCGCTCACGGCGCAGCGCGCCACGAGCAGCGTGCGGGTCGCGGCGAAGGTGGCGGCGGGCGGTGCCGCGGCCGTGACCTCGATCTCGATCGGCGCGCTCGAGATGCCGCCGGCCGAGGCGGTGATCGTCGCCTTGCCAGGGCTGACGCCGAGCAGGCCGCCGACGCCGTCGATGTAGAGCGTCAGACCATCACTCGAGGTCCACACGAGCGCCGCGTCGGGGAGCGCCGCGCCCTCGCTGTCGGTGACCGTGACGGACAGCGTGGCGAGCTCGCCGACCGCGAGCGTGGTCGGGCCACCGGGGTCGAGCGCGACCTCACCCACCTCGGCGCCGCTGCCACCGCTTCCCGTGCACGCGAAGGTCGCGGACTCCGGGGCGCCGGCGGTGACCCATGCCTCGAGCGTGGCGAGCTGCGCGGCCGACAGCGCACCACCGAGCGGCATGCGCTGACCGACCGGTGGGTTCGGGCCGACCTTGAGCAGCAGCAGACTCGCGGCGGGATCGCCAGGAGCGACCCGCAGGGTGCCGGGCAACGAGGCGCTGTCGACCCCGACGAGCGCCCCATAGGCGACGCCCTCGCCGAGGTCGAGGCCGAGCTGCGCGGTGGCCCCGGCGTGGCAGCCCCCGAGCGCGCAGCTGGTGGTGAAGATCGGTTGCACGTCCACGGCGAAATCGCAGCTGCCGCTCGCGCCGGTCGTGGGCGCGTCGCTGCTGGTTGCGCCGACCGGGCCGGTCGAGCCGCCCTCGCTCGTGCCGGCGCTGTCCTCGAGCACGTTGACGGCGAAGCAGCCGCTCGCGCCGAGCACGAACAAGCAAGAGATCAAGATCAGGTTTCGATGTGTACGCATGGAGATCCGACTCGCAAGATGAACGGCGAGCGCAGCGGCAGCGACGGGGCGTTCCCCGCGTATTCAACACGCGGTCGCCGGCCCTGTCCATGCCGACGAAGCTGAGACTTTCCTGAGGATCTTCTCAGGATGCCCCGGGCGCGGCTCAGGGCCGGGTGGCGACCACGCCGAGCATCAGCGGCAGGCTCGGCGCGCCGTCCGGCGTGGTGAAGCGTCGGCCCTCGCGCAGGGCCAGCGCCGGGTTGACGCGGCAGCCGTTGGCGTACGGGTACTCGCGCACGGTCGTGATCGTGAGGCCGGCGCCGATCATCGCGGTCAGCTGGTCCGCGACGGTGTGCTGATACGAGTGCGCGCTGTGAGGATTGACGAATGTCGGCTCGTCGGCGATCGCGGTCAGCCCCGAGGGGGCGAGGGCCGCGCCCGACGCGGCGACGTAGTCGCTCACGGGATCGCTGTAGACGTGGCCGGGCGCGAAGTAGGGCTCGCTCCCCAATCGTAGGTCTTTATCAAAGCACCAGACCAGCGGGTGAAAGTCGAGGTTCACATAGCGGCCGCCCGGCGCGAGCACCCGGGCGATGCCGCGAAACAGGCGCTGGATGTCGGCGATCCAGATCAGCGCGCCGTAGCTCATGAACACGACGTCGAAGCTGTTTGCTTCGGCCGTCTCGAGGAAGGATTGAGCGTCGCTGCGGATGAAGGTCGCGTCCGGGACGTTCGCGTCGCCGGCGAGGCGGGTGGCGAAGGTGATGGCCTCGTCGCTGAGGTCGACGCCGGTGACCCGCGCGCCGCGGCTCGCCAGTGAGAGCGTGTCCTGGCCGGCGTTGCACAGCAGGTGCAACAGACGCTGGCCGCGGAGCTCACCGACGAGCTCGGTCTCCTCGGGGAACAGCGTCGAGCCGCCCTGGCGCAGGAACCCGGCCTGGTCGTGTTTGTGGCGGTTGTGGGCCTGCGTGGCGAGGTTCCAGCTGCGCCGCGTCTCGCCCAGGCGCTCGTCGTCTGCTCGGCTCATGGTCGGCCGAGCATGGCCGGCCCGGGGTGTCGTCGGCAAGCGAAGATCCATCTCGTCGTGCATCTCGTTGTGGTACCTCTGCGCCGCGTCGCCATGCCCGAGTCCCTGACCCTCGCTCCGACACCCGATCCGCTTCGCTTCAAGGCCCCGGATGGCAGCCTGCTCTCGCCGCCGGCGGGCTGGGCCTGTCTGCCGCCGGGCGACGCCGGGCTGACGCGGCGCGTCAAGGCGGCGGGGCCGTCGTGGGTCGTGGTCGAGAAGCGCGGGCGCAAGGTGTTCTCGCAGGGGCTGTGGGCGCCGGCGGGCAACATCGAGGCGGCGCGGGCCGGGCTCGTGGCGGAGCGCTCGACCGATGCATATGCGAAGAAACGCGAGGGCGACGCGGCCCGGCGCGAGCGGGCGCAGGCCGAGTATGTCCGCGAGTTCGCGGAGCAGGTGTTCGGCTTCCTGCGCTTCGCGCCGCGCTGGCGGCCGCTGGCGCTCGCGCTGGCGACGAGGGTCACCGAGCATGCGACGCCGGTCGGCAGCGGCACGGTGGCGCGCACCGAGCGGATCCCGGTGGCCCAGCGCGCGGAGGCGGCGGTGATCGCATGGATGCGGCATCAGACCACCGCGTACGATCGCATGGCGATCCCGCGGGTGAAGGGCAAGCGCCGGGAGGTGCGCGGTGAGCTCGCCGAGATCTCGCGGGCGATCCTCGACCTGCATCGGGTCGACCGCGCCCACGCGGCCCCGGTTTGTCCCCTGTGTGTCGCGCTTCCGCTGACGGGCGGAAGCGAGGCGAGCTGAGGGTGGTCCGCTTCGTGGGCCTCTGCTAGACCGATCGATCTGCTTCACGCTGTTGCGGGGGGGACGGTATGGCCAACATCAAGATCAGTCATGCACATCAACTGAGCGTCGAGGAGGCGAAGCGGCGCATCAACGCCGCGTTCGGCGGGTACTCGGCGAAGTACAAGATCACGCAGCATTGGGAGGGCAATCGCCTGATCGTCGGCGGCCCGGCCGATGGCCACGCGGATGTCCGCGCGAGCTCGGTCGAGGTGGCGCTCGAGCTCGGGCTCGGCGCCTCGATGTTCAAGCGCAAGATCGCGGCCGCGATCGAGAGCGCGCTCGCAGAGCATCTGAAGGCGTGAGGCCAGCGGCCATGGGCCAGGCGCGGATGCGTGCGCGGCGGGTCGAATGCGAACCAGATCCGTCGCGCATCGGACCATGTATTCTTCGGCGATGGCAAAGCTGAAACTGCTCGATATTCGCTGCATCAAGAACCAGGAGATGGGTGGTGACGAGCCCTACCTCAAGGTCCGCAACAACAAGGTCTGGTCGTCGAACGACATGAAGGCCGGCGCCGTGGTCAGCCTGCGCTCGATCCAGCCGATCGCCTTCAAGGAGGAGATCGACGTGACGCTGATGGAGAAGGACTTCCGCGACGACTGCCTCGGCACTGGCACTGTCACCGCGGACGCCGTCGGCCAGGGACAGCAGGAGATCAACTTCGAGGAGGAGGGGGCCCACTACCAGCTGATCTACGAGGTCATCGCATAACGCTGAGTGTTCGCTGCTGTCGATATGTCATGATGTCGGTCGGCCCGCGCTCGATGAGCGCGGGGCCCGACCGCGCCCTCAGCGGCCGACGAGGATGTCGAACTCGATGCGGCGGTTGCGGGCCCGGCCGGCGGCGCTGCGGTTGGTGTCGAGGGGCTCGTCGGGGCCGGCGCCGCGGGTCTGGATGCGGGCGACGTCGATGCCGTGCTCGACCAGGTAACGCTTGACCGCCTCGGCGCGGCGACGCGACAGGTCGCGGTTGTAGGCGGGCGCGCCGGTGCTGTCGGTGTGGCCGGAGACCTCGATGCGGATGCTCGGGAACTCCTGGAACACGGCGACGGCGCGGTCGAGCACCGGGCGTGAGCGCGGCTTGATGGTGTCTTTATCGAGGTCGAAGTAGATGCCGCGGATCACACCGGTCGGGACCTTCGGGGGCAGCACGTCCGGGCAGCCGTCGTCGTCCTCGAAGCCGTTGTCGGTCTCGGGTTCGTGGACGCACTTGTCGACGTTGTCGAGGAAGCCGTCGCCATCGGTGTCGGGGATCGGGCAGCCGTCGGGCGCGACGCCGGGGTCGTCGGGGCACCTGTCGACCGAGTCGAGGAAGCCGTCGCCGTCGCGGTCCTTCTCGGGGCAGCCGTCGGGGGCGATGCCCGGCACGTCGGGGCAGGCGTCCTGGCTGTCGAGGAAGCCGTCGCCGTCGCGGTCGCGCTCGGGGCAGCCGTCGGGCGGGCGGCCGGGCTCGTAGGGGCAGGCGTCGCTGCGGTCGAGGAAGCCGTCGCCGTCGCTGTCCTTCGCGGGGGCGCGCGGCGCTTCGCGGCGGCCGAGCACGGTCGAGAAGCCGAGCAGGACCTCGGGGTAGCTGGTGGCGCCGGCGTCGACCTCCTTGCGCGCGGCGATGTTCTCGCGGACATCGAGGCGCAGCAAAGTGCGATCATTGATAAAGACCTTCACGCCGGCGCCCATGTGGGTCATCGGATCGAAGTCGTTGCCGAGCGCGCCGGTGGTGCCGAAGCCGCCGCTGCCGATCACGACGAAGGGCGCGACCCGCCAGAACGGCAGCTGGGCGATGAAGTGGGCCCGCACGCTGAAGAGGGTCGCGCGCGCGCCGGGGCGGCCGTCCTCGACGATGCGCGTCGGCATGACCGCGCCCTCGACCTCGCCGCCGAGGAAGCGCAGCGGAAAGTACGCGAGCCGCAGGCCGAGGTCGGGCGCGGCGGTGCGATACGGGCGCCAGAACTCGTCGCCGGTGCGCCGGCCCTCGCGCTGCTTGTATGCATCGAACAGCTCGTGCGAGTGGGCGGCCGGGAACAACACGCCGGCGAAGGCGCCGAGCTCGAAGGTGTTGCGCACCGGCGTGCAGCGCCGGATCCACGCGAGGTCGCGACGGTCCTGGCAGCGGACCTGTCCCTCGGGACTGGTGGTGCTGGTCGATGGGACAGGTGGTTCGGGGCTGGCCTCGGGGACAGGTGCAGCGGTGGCCGGGGGCGCTTCGGCGTGCGCGAGCGGGGCGGCGGCGAGGGTGGCGAGCGCGGCGAGGCAGCGCAGCGCGCGGGGGACGATGGGCTTGGCTCGGGTCATGGCGCCCGATGAAGTACCGACCCGGATCCAGTCGATCGGTGGCGATGATCGCTAAGTTTTCGGGCGCGCGGGCGCGCGAGGCCGTAGGCGCCGGCGGTCAGCACGTGGCGGACGCCCGCCGCGGACGCACTCAACAGGTGACGTGTCCGTGCCCATGGGCTATTTTGCCACCGTGGGCTCGCCCGTCGCCCGCAGGCTTCGCCTCGCCTTCGACCTCTTCAAGGCGGGAAGTGACCTCATGCTGCAGAACTTCCGGCGCAAGCACCCCGACGAGACCGCGGCCCGGATCCGAATGAACCGGATCATGGTGGCGCTCTGTGGAATCTTCTTGGCCTGCGGACCTCACACGTCCGGGTCCAGTACCACAGTCATGCTCACCACAGGAACCGCCTCGACCACCAGTCAAGGCTCGAGCACCGCAGACGTGTCCACGAGCGAATCTACCGTCCCAACCACGGGTCCCGACCCGTTGTCCACGTCGACAGCCGATGGAACGACGACCTCGTCGTCGGGTGGCATCCCGACCGATCCGGTCAATGGTGAATGGGTTGGTACCTATACTACAGGGCTTGGCTTTGTAACCTTCCAGGCTTGTGGCGAGGAAGATATTTGGCCACTCGCCGATGGTTCGCTGCCGTACTTCAACTTTTGTGCTCAAGCGCCATTGTGGTTACGCGTAAAGGGCACTGTTACCACCGACGGTAACTACAAGACCCTGGCGGTAACTTCAATCCTGGAAGGCCCATGCACGGTCGGAGCATGCGATTCCGGTTTTTCTGGTTGCAGTGATTTTGATTCGCTCTGCAACTAATCCGCAGGTTGGCCGGCAAGTCATGTTTCGCGCGCCTCCCCGCGGTAGCGCAGCACCATGGCGGTGATATCGTCGCCGACGACGGTTGTGAACGCGTGCAGGCACGCCAGTATATGCTCGAGCACGGCGCGCGCCGGGCCGGGCGGCGCCGACGCGAGCGCAGCGCACACGCGCTCGATGCCGAACTGCTGGCCCTCCGAGTTGCGCGCCTCGGTCAGGCCGTCCGTGTAGAGAAACAGCGTATCGCCCGGCTCGAGCCGGAGCTCGTCGTTGACGGCCGCTCGGCGGATGTCGGGCACCACCCCGAGCCACGGGCCGCGGGTCTCGATCTGCTCGCATTCACCGGCGCGCGCGCGCAGGACCACGAGGTCCTCGTGCGCCCCCGCGAAGACGACCCGGCCGTCGCCGTAATACCGCAGGAGCGTGGCCGTGATGTGGTCATCGCTGGTCATCCGGGTGCGGAGGTTGTCATGCAAGATCGCGTTGGTCCGCACCAGGACCTCCGCGGGGGTCGCCATGTTATCGACCGAGGTGAGCGCGGCGACGGTGCATTGCAGCATCAACATCACCAGGCCGGCCGAGACCCCGTGGCCGGAGACGTCGCCGATCCCGAGCCAGCAGCCGTCGTCCTGGCGGCGGATATCATAGTAGTCGCCGCCCATCTCCGTGCAGGGCTGCATCGCCGCGGCGATGTCGAGCCCGGCGACCATGAGGTCGCGCGGCAGCAGGGTCGCCTGGATCCTGCGGGCTATCTCCAATTCGCGGCTGATCCGCTCTCGCTCGTGCTGTTCGGCCTCCCGCTGCCGCTGCTCGCGGAGCCACTGGTGCAGGGCGATATGGTCCATGACGGCGCGGCCGAGGACGCGCAGGCCGTCGCGCTGCAGCGGGTTGAGGGTGCGAGGGACGCGATCGATGACGCAGAGGGTGCCGAGGTTCTTGCCGTTGGGGTCGGTGAGGGGGATACCGGCGTAGAAGCGGATGTCGGGTTTGCCGAGGACGAGCGGGTTGTCGTGGAAGCGGGGGTCCTGGGCGGCGTCTTGCACCTCGTAGAGGTCGGGCTGGAGGATGGCGTGGGCGCAGAAGGCGATGTCACGCGGGGTCTCGGGGACGTCGAGGCCGACGCGGGACTTGAACCACTGGCGATCGCTGTCGATGAGGCTGATGAGGGCGATCGGTGTGTCGCACAGCTGCGAGGCGAAGCGGGTGAGCCGGTCGAAGCTTTCCTCGGGCGGGGTGTCGAGGATCGCGTAGCGGATCAAGGCGGCGAGTCGCTGGACCTCGTCGTTCGGCAGCGGTGCGAGCTCCATGCCGCGAGCTTAGGCGACGGCGAACGCGGGTGGCAAAGTTGTTAGTGCGGGCCGTTGCGGTTGGATGGATGGGTGCCGGCGATGGTGCCGTGGCGCGCGAGTCCCTCGGGCGCCAAGACCGCCGAGCACAACGAACCCATCGCCGACCCGGCGCAGCACCCGCGACTCTTACACGCGAAGGGTACATGGATCAGCCGGCGGGTTGCTCGGGGCAGCTGCGCTGATAGGGGCGCGCGCCGAGGTGGCGGGCCCAGGTGTCGGCGTCGAGGTTGTGGCCGATCCGCGCGCAGGCCTCGGCGAGCTGGGCGGCGAGCTGGGCCGGGAATACGTGCGCGAGGCCGTCGGCGCCGGCGGTCAATACGTGGCGACCGTCGGGGCTGAAGCTGCCGAGCCACAATGTGTGGTCGGCGTCGCCGGGGTTGCGGTGTCGCGGGAGCAGCAGCGACTGCCAGCTGCCGCCCTCGCGCCGCCAGAGCCTCGCGCTCGTGTCGGAGGAGGTCGTCAATATGGTTTGACCGTCGGGGCTCGGCACGGCGACCCAGACCGCGTCGGCGTGGCCGAGCAGCAGCTCGGGCGGACCGCCATCGAGCGGCCAGACCCGGGCGGTGCCGTCGACGGATGCGCTGAGGATCGCGTTGCGCTGCGGGAATGTTCGTAGCTGCCAGATCGCGGCAGTGTGGCCCGTGAGCTGCCGCGGCACGCCGGGGTTCGGCAAGCGCCAGATGCGAAGGATCGCGTCGTCGCCGGCGCTCAGCAGGTCGCGACCGTCGGCGGTGAAGACCAGGCTGCGCACTGAACCGGTGTGGCCGATGAGGCTGTCCGAAAGGACAGGTGTCGACCGCTGCTCGAGCGCCGTCAGGGACCATATGCGTACGAGGCCGTCGTCGCCGGCGGTGGCGAGGTGTACGCCGTCGGGTGAAAAGGCGAGGGCGCGCACCGGGCCGGTGTGACCGGTGAGGATATCCGCCATGCCCGGGTCCCCGGAGATCCCGATCGGCACGAGGTGCACACGGCCGTCCTCGGCGGCGAGGGCGAGGCGGTCGGCCTTCGGGCTCCACTGCAGCTCGACGAGCGGGGCGCCGCGCTCGGCCTCGACCGGCAGCGTGGCGCGCAGGTCCTTGCTGCCCGGGTCCCACAGCCTGGCGAGGCCGTCGGCGCCGGCGGTGGCGAAGTAAGAACCAAAGTCGGGGCTGAAGGCGGCGGCGATCGAGCTGCCCTCGCGGTGGCCGCGGAGCACGAGCGGGGGCCGGCCGTCGCGGGGCCACAGGCGGGTGGTGCCGTCCATGCTGGCGGTGGCGATCGTGTCGCCGTTGGGGGAGAAGCTGGCGTGCTCGATGCCGGCGGCGTGGCCTCGCAGCAGCCCGGGGTCGTCGTCGATGTGCCAGCGGCGGGCGCTGCCGTCGGCGGAGCCGGTGAGGATGCGTCGGCCGTCGGCGCTGAAGCGCGCGCTGACGACGCTGCCGCGATGGCCGTGCAGGACCTGTGGCGGGCCGCTCTGACCGATCTGCCACAACCATACGGGCCCGCCCGAAGGTGTCCCGAGGAGCAGGTTGTGATCCGGCCCGAGGCGCACGCCGCCGAGCAGCTCGGCGTGGCCTTGCAGGCGGGTGACGGTGCTGCTGCCGTCGCGCTCCCACACGCGCACGGTGTCGTCCATGGCCATGGTGATCAGCTGGCTGCGGTCGGCGCTGAAGCTGGCGGCGTAGACCTCTCCGGTGTGGCCGCGCAGGCGCAGGGGTTGACCGCCGCGCAGGGGCACGATCGCGGCGCTGTGATCGGCCGAGGCGAGCGCGACCTCGTGGCCGTCGCGGCTGAACTCGGCCGACCACAGGCCAGGGCGCGTGGGCTCGCCGGTAGCGAGCTGCAGGATGCGGGGGGCCCCGCCGCGTAGCGGCCACACGCGGGCGCTGCCGTCGGCCGAGGCGGTCAAGATCTGGGTTCCGTCGGGGCTCCACACCGCGCGACGCACCGCGCCGGTGTGCCCGCGCAGTAGCAGCGGCGCGGTGTCCGGGCGCAGCACGACGGCGAACTCGCCCGCGCGCGCGAGCAAGGCCTCGCCGTCCGGTGACCACTCGAGGTCGCGCAGGTCGAGCCCGGGGCTGTCCCAACGGACAGGTGTCGTTGAGCTGTCCTCGGGGACAGATGAGTCCGGGCGCGATCGGGGGAGGGTCCAGAGCGCTGCGCCGGCGTCGACCACCGCGGCGAGTCGGAGGTTATCGTGGCTGAAGGCGAGCGCGCGGACCGGCTGGTCGTCGGCGAGGCGCAGGGCGAGGGCGCGCTGCGGATTGTTGGTGGCCCAGAGTGTGACAGCGCCGCCGCGCTCGCCGGTGGCCAGCCAGCGACCATCGGGGCTCTCGGCGATCGCGTCGACGACGGCGGCGCCGGGGCGCAGGAAGGGCCGGCTGCGCGGGCTGTCCAGGGCGTCGAGCAGCGCCTGCTCGGCGACCAGCTGGGGCGCCTCGCCGGTGCGGGTGTGCACGGCGATGGCCTCGATCGCCAGCAGCAGGCGCAGCATCGGGTCGCGTTCGGCTTGCAGGTCGGCCTGGGCGGCGAGGCGGCGGGCCTCGCCGCGGCGCTGCTCGACGTCGGTGTCGGCCCGCGCGCGCCCGGCCTCGGCCTCGGCGGCGGCGGTGCGGCTGCGCTGCAGCGCGAGGTCGGCTGCCTGCGCGTGGTCACGCCGCGTCAGCAGGCCGAGCAAAACGAGGGTGAGCAGCGTGAGGCCGAGGGCCGCGAGCGCGGCGCGGCGGCGCCAGCGGGTCGGATCGCGCGACAGCGCGAGCAGCAGCGGCTCCATCGCCGGCCAGCGCGCGGAGGGATCCGCCATCAGCCCGCGATCGACGATGTGCTGCAGCCACGCGGGCACCTCGGGCTTGGCAGGGCCCTGCAGCGCGGCGCGGGCCGGTGGACCGCGAAGGATCGCCGCGCGCAGGGTCTCGGGCCGATCGCCCGCGAACGGCCGCACACCGTGCAGCGCCTCGTGCAGCGCGGCGCAGAAGCTGAAGATGTCGCTGCGAGGATCGGCCTCGCCGCCCGCGAGCTGCTCCGGGGCCATGTACGCCGGGGTCCCGAGCACCGCGCCCGGGGTGGTCAGGCGCGCCGGGTCGTCTGTCTCATCGGGCAGGTCGGTGGAGCCTGTCCGAAGGGGCAGGTCAGGATTCGGGCGAACGAGTGGGTTCGGGTCGCCTGTCCGAAGGGGCAGGTGATCGGCTGGCGCGGTGGCCGGGTCGCGGCCGGTCGGCACGCGGGCGAGGCCGAAGTCGAGCACGCGCGGGCGCTGGTCCTCGTCGCCGACCAGCACGTTGTCGGGCTTGAAGTCGCGATGGACCAGGCCGCGGGCATGGGCGGCGGCGAGGCCCCGGCCGGCTTGCAGGTACATCGCAACGGTATCCTGCCAGCGGCGAGGTCGCTGGCTCTGCCAGGCGCGCAGGGTCTGGCCCGGCACGAACTCCATGGCGAGATAAACGCTGCCCTGATAATCGCCGACCTCGTAGACCTGGACGACGTTGGGGTGCGAGAGGCGGGCGAGGGCCTGGGCCTCGCGGCGGCTGCGGGCGCTGGCGCCTTGGTCCTCGCGTCCGGGGCGGACGAGCTTGAGGGCGACCTTGCGGTCGAGCTGCTCGTCGTAGGCGGCATAAACGACGCCCATGCCGCCGGCGCCGATCTTTCGCAGCACGGAGAAGCGACCGATGCGGGTCGAGTCGGCCGGGGCGCCGAACAGGCGCGCCTTGAGCTCGGCGCGCGCGAGCTGGTCGACGAGGCCAGGGACAGGCGGCTCGTCGGGTGTCACGCCCAGCCCTGCTGGCGGCGCAGCTCGAGCGCCCAGACGTCGAGCAGCTCCGGGGTGACCGCGGCGAGCTGGGCGGACTGCGTCGGCGCCTGAGCCAGCAGCAGGGCGACGCGCTCGCGCAGGCGCTGTTTGCCGCGGGCGAGGCGGCCGCGAATGGTGCCCTCGGGGAGGCCGAGCAGACCGGCGAGCTCGCTGCCGGAGAGGCCCTCGAAATACATCAACTCGAGCACGACCTGGTCCTCGACGGGGATCTCGCGCAGCGCCTGGACCAGGCTCTGGGCCTCGCGCTTGTGGGCGATGATCGAGCTGGGCGAGGCGGCCGCGAGCTCTTGCACGCACACGCTGGCGAAGTCGAGATTCTCGCTCTGGCGCTTGTAGCGGGCCCGGATGTACTTGTGCAGCACGTTGTGGGCGATCGAGTAGAGATACTGGCGCACGCTGGCGTCGCCGCGAAAGCGGTCCTTGCCGGTGGTGCAGCCGAGGAAGGTCTGGCCGACCAGCTCGGCGACGTCGTCCTCGCTGCAGACCTTGTTGCGAAAGAAGCGGGTGATCGGATCGAAGTATCGGTCGACCAGCTGGTTGCCGGCCTCGCGGTCGCCGCCTTGCCAGGCCTGGAGGAGCTCGACGTCGCTGCGCACGCGCTGGATGTTATGCGAGACCGGGCGGCCTGGGGAGCCGCTGTGCGCGACAAGGCGCCGGGACTGGTCGATACCCGGGCCAGATCAGGTGACGGGAGGCAGGCGATCGTCGAGCAATTCTCACTGCTCCGACTCGCGCGCCAGCGCGTCCTGCCGGGCATGTGGACCCAGCGAGGCGCCGGAGTCGGGCGTGGGGCTCAGAAAGCGCAGCTGATCGTCACCTCTTCGGTGACCTGGTGGATGACATCGCCCTCCTGATACTCGAGCGCCAGCAAGTAGAACTCGCCGCAGTGATCGCAGCCGCTGTGGGCTGTGCCCTTGAGTTTCTTGACCACGACCTCGCTCTGCTCGCCCGCCGCGATCGGCCCGCTGTCGGTCGGGCTGACGCTGATGTCCTCGAGCACCGGCGGGTCGGCGACCAGCAGCGAGAGGCTCGCCTTCGTCAGCACGGCCGAGGTCTCGGCGGCGCCGCCCGTGTTGTCGAACTGGACGTACCACGAGCCCTGCACCGGGTCCGGTTCAACCTCCGGCATACAATCGGCGTACAGCTCGGCGTCGACGACCGCGATCACCAGCTCGCTCGTCGCGCCGGTCGTGCTGTCCCCGGTGCTGCTGGCGTCGCCCGTCGTGGCGTCGCTCGTGCTGCCCGGTTCACCGGTCGTCATGGCGGTGCTCGTGCTCGTCGTGGTGGCCGGCGGGCTGGTGCTGGCATCGGCGCCCGTGCTCGCATCGGTGGTCGTCGGCCCGCTCGTGCCTCCGCTCTCGCTGCCCGTACTACCGCCGCCCGGGGCACCGGTGGTGGTGGCGGCCGGGGTGCCGCCGTCGTCGCCGCAGGCGGACAGGGCGAGGGCGAGGAAGAACAGGGTCAAGCTGCGCATGGGCCGGGCTATAGCGCGGGTCCCGTACGCCCGCAAGCGCGGTAAACGCCAATGTCAGCACTTTCGTCCTGGTGGCGCCCCTGCCTCGCCGAGCAGAATCGACGCGGACGGTCCGAGGCACCGCAGGCCCCTCACCACCGCCCACGAGAGCAGCAGCGTCGCGGCCCAGACGACCGGCACCTCCCGTCGATCGGGCGGCACCCAGCCGGACATGCGCTCGGCCCAGACGACCATGAACAGCACGATGTGGTGGCAGAGATAGATGCCGTAGCTATCGCGGCCTGCGCGGGCCAGGGCCCGGAGCGGGGCGCGAGCGTGGCCGGCGTCGTCGAGCTTCTTGAGGGTGAGGACGATCGTCAAGGCGCCGAGGAGCTGCAGGGGCAAGAACGCCAGGCAGAGCAGGCTGAGCGGCATGTCCCCCAGGGCCGCGATCATTTGCTCATACTCGACGAAGCCCGCGCAGAACGCCAGCCCGGTCGATACGAACAGGAGCCCCAGGCGGCGCTCCAGCGCCTCCAACGCCTGCGGCCGGCGGCCGAGGAAGAGGCCGACGAAGAAGAACGCCGACAGGCTCGGGAAGAGCCGCGACGCCAGCTCGATGAATGTATGGACGTCCCCGCCGCTCCACGTGAGCGCGTCGGCGACGGCGTAATAGGCGGTGGTGCAGCCGCAGGAGGCGGCGAGCAGCCAGGTGAGCCGGCGTCGATCCAGGAATCGGTCGATCCACCGGGTCACCAGCACGAGCTGCATGTATGTGAAGAGGAAATAGAACTGGAGGTATCCGCCGACCAGATAGAGCGGGATCTTCCAGGACGGGAGCTCCTCGCCCAGGCTCGACAACGTCAGCAGCGTCGCGGCGTTCCAGAACAGATACGGCGCGAGGAGGCGGCCCAGCCGGCCCTTGCGACCCGCGCCCGCGGCCCCGGGCGGGCGCTGCCCGGCGAGCCAGCCCCCCAGGAGCAAGAAGATCGGCACGGCCTGATGAAACAGGGCGCCGCCCAGCAGCCCCCCCGGCCAGTACTCGACCTGCGGGATCTCGAGCAGGAAGTTGGCGTGGATGCCGACGACGAGGACGATCGCCAGGGCCCGCGCGGCGTCGATCCACACCCGTCGAGCGGCACGCTTCGCGCCACCCTGCCCATCCGTCTCACCATCACCCATCAGGAGAGCTTCTCGATCGCGAGGACCTGGCCCTGCCGGTCGACCTTGATGCGACGGGACTCCCCGGTCTCCTCGTGGAGGATCGTCAGCGTGTCGTCGGACTCGCGGACGACGATCATCCGGGTGTTCGCGGGGACCTCGAAGCCGGTGGCCCGGAACTTCGCCGGGTCGATCACCCGCACCGCGTATTGCTGCCCCACGCGGAGCTCCCGGAGCGGCCGCTCGGGCCGGAACCCGAGCTTGGTCGTCATGGGCGGCGGGCAGGTGACCGACTGGGTGACCGGGTCAAAGACGGGGTTGCTACACGAGCTCGAGCCCGCGTCCGCCGGCCCGATCTCCCCGCCCAGCGTGACGATGAGAGCCAGCGCCGGCGCCGTCCGGCTCCAGCGGCGATCTTGATGCGTATTCATGGTCGTTCCTCTCGTGCGGTGTCAGTGACAGGATTCAGTCATGTCGAGCGTGCCGTGCTCCGACGCCTGGAACTCGAACATCAGCACGGTGATGCTGTCCGGCCAGATGGACGACACGGTCATGCTCTCGGAGCGCCCGCCGACCGTGGCGGTGAGGGTGTGCTCGACCGGGTCGAGGTTGAGCATCTCGAAGCTGCCCCTGAAGTAGTCGGTCGCCGTCAGCGCGGGGTCCGGCTGGTTGAGCTCGTTGTTGTAGATGGGAGACACGCCCGCGTCCGAGCTGATGGTCACGCAGCCGATCGCCGCCGAGTAGTCGTCGTCCGTGGGGTCCGAGGTGAAGTAGTTCGCCGTGCCGATCACGTGGCCGCGATCGGGATCCGCCTCCACCCCGAGCTGCTCGGCGTAGAAATCGCGAGCCTCGGTCGAGATCCCGTTCATGAGCCAGTAGTAATAGACGCTCGGGTCCGGCGACGGGGTGATCGGGAGGTTCATCACGTAATGATCCATGTAGCCCGGCGCGGTGAACCAGATCGAGTACCGCTGCGTCGGATCGACGTCGTAGAGCTCGCAGACGCCGTCCGTATCGGTCGTCAGGAAGACCGGCGGATCGAGGGGGTAGCCCTCGTCGTCGACCAGCTCGCACTCGCCATGGACCGGCTGACCGGTCGCCAGGTCGACGACCAACAGCCCCAGGACTCCGCTTGCCGGGGTGTCGGGGGGATCCGCGCCCTCATTGTCGCCGGAACAGACCGCGAGGCTGGAGAGCAATAGCAGGGGAGAGAGGGCGCGGGTCAGCGACCACGCTCGTTTCGGCTTCTGGATCGACCGCATGAGCACTCCAGTGGGGTTTTTGTACGAATCTAACGTCGACAGGGTCACCTTCGTGGGCTCGCCTTCTCGTCGGCCACCCGAACGCCGAAGGGCGAGCACCGCTTGGATGAGGATGCTCGGGTGTAGAATCGGCATGGCGGAACTCAGTGGTGGATACGTCGCCGGTCCCGTCCTGTGAATCGCCGTCCCGGCGCGCCGCGTATGCGCCAACGAGCGCTCAATGAGCTCGAGCGCGCGCAGCCGGAGCTTTAGCGCGCGGACCGACACGCCCAGGGCGCATGCCGGCGGCAGCGGGTCGAATTCATCGCCGCGCCGCCGGTGCCGCCGCAGCTGTGAGCGGTGCCCGGGCCATGCGTCGATTGAGCCGCGCGTAGGCCCAGGCGCTCAGCAGCGCCCCGCCGACGCCGAGCACGACGAAGGGCAGGACCCGGCGCTCGATGAAGCTCTGCCCGAGCATCACGGTGCCGATCGCGTAGGGCAGCTCGCCGGCGGCGACGACCAGGATGTAGCGCAGGAAGCTGTAGCGCACGAGGCCGAGCACATAACCGGGCACCTCGGAGGGCATGGCGAGCTGAAACAGCGCGACCAGCCCGAAGGGCGTATCCCGGGAGATCCGCTGCTCATAACGGGCGAGGCCCTTTGCGGTCAGTCGGCGCGCGATCGGACGGCCGAGCCAGCGCCCGAGCGCGTAGGTCAGCGCCCCGCCGAGGATCCACCCGAACCACAGCATGGCGGCGCTCGGCAGCGGCCCGAATGCATACACCGCGACCGGCACGATCATCGCGCTCGAGAAGAACGCCAGCATGCCGGACAGCGCCGCGAACACCACGAACAGCGTCGCGCCCGCGATCGGGTTGGCGGCGATCATCCGCTCGGTGACCGCGAGCAGGCGCTCCAGCGGGCCGTGCAGCGTGTCGGAGGCGGCGATCACCGCGACCACGCCGCACAGCAACAGCACGATCAGGACCCGGCGCAGCGGCGAGGCCTGTGCGCGCCCGGGGTCGGGGTCGGGGGCATTCACGTCTTGCCTTTGGGACGCGCGAGCACCCCGCGGCCGACCTCGAGCGGGACCGGCGGGGTCAACTCGTAGCGAAAGCCGCGGCTCTCGCGGTGGATCGACCAGCTCCGACCGTGGCCGCGCACGCCCCGGTCGTAGTGCTCCTGGATCGGCCCGTGGGCGACGTAGATACGGTGGCGGAGGATGAATGTGGCCAGTCGCAGCGCATGATGATTATACAGGCGATGACAGCCGTGGCTGTCGCCGCTGAGGATCGAGCGATAACTGACCGAGCCGTGGGTGCGGATCCCGTGGTCGAGCAGGGCCGTGCGGGTCCGCAGGGCCACGGGCTCGTGATGGACCAGCATGACGAGGCCGTAGGCGGAGCGGGGCCCGGGCCCGAGCAGCTCCTCCTTGACCGTCCAGTGGCCGCTTTGCAGACCGAGCAGCTCGCGGTCGGGCGTGGTGTCCGGCGCGTACCATACCGGCGCGGCGACCATGTCCCGCCAGACCCGCGGGCCGACGTCCGAATGTTTGTACTTGCGCACGATCGCGCCGCCGGGCAGCTTCTCCGACTTCCAGCCGCCGACGGTGGTCGGCCAGCGGATCAGGGCGATGTCGCGGTCGCCGGCGCGCGCGTAGAGCGTCAGCATCGGCCGCTCGCCGGAGGCCGGGCGATCGATGGTGGCGCGCAGCTCGAGCATTCGCTGATGATACGCGGGGACCGACGGCGAGGGGACCGCGACCAGGCGCGTCTCGCCGCCCAGGACCTCGCGCAGGCCGTCGCGGGCAGCCGCGAAGTCCGTCCATCCCAGCGCGCGCGCGGCAGCCTCGGTCGCCGGGGCGATCAGGTCCTCGGCGCCTTCCTCCAGCGGTGCCAGCGCGCCGCGATAGCGCAGGGCCTCGGGGTCGAGCTGGCGGCCGAGCACGGTGCGCCACACGCCGCGGGCCGAGCCGTCCTCGATCAGCCCGGCCGCGTCCGCGACCCGTTGACGGAGCAATCTCAGCGCGAGGCGAAAGTCGAGCTCGCGGCTGCCGGCGAGCAGCGCGGCCCGGGTATCGTCGTCGAGCTCGCCGCGCCCGACGATCCAGTGACGACGCTGAAACGCCGCCAGGCCCTGCGCGGTCGCGGCATCGAAGGCGCCGCTGCGGCGCACCAGCAGGCCGTCGCAGAGCAGATGCGCCTGCAGCACGTCGAGCGCCGCCGCGAGGTCCGCCGCCTGCTGCACCTGCGCCACCAGCCGCGCCGGCCCCGGACCGAGCTGCGCGAGCGCGGCAGCGTCGGCGAGGCCCTGACGCCGCAGCGTCGCCTCCAGGCGGCCCGCGAGGCGTCTGGCGTCCTCGCGCCGGGCCGAGGCGCGCGCCGGGTCCTCGCGCCGCGGCAGCCGTTCGGTCGCGGCGAGCGGCGCATCGTCGATGGCATCGTGACAGCGGTGGCGCGCCTCGTCGGACATCGCCGTGAGCACGACCTGCGGGGCCGGTGATACCCCGTAGAGCTCGAGGTCCTGAGCGCCGCCGGCCAGCGCCACCAGCGTGTCGCGGTAGCTCGGCGGTGCCACGCCGACATCGAGGGCGGCGCCGGCGAATGGATAGGGGATCCAGGCGTCGCCGAGGTCGAGCACGGTCAAACCCTCGTCCGGGCAACGCGTGCCGATCGCTCGACCGTCACGGAATATCCGGACCGGGCGCTCACAGGCCGCGGGCGGGCAATCTTTACAGGCGCGCGGGGTCGCCTGTACCGGCGCGAAGAACAACGCGGCGAGCGAGAACAGCAGCGGCGTGCCCGGCACGGCCGCGAGAATATCAGCGGGCGGGCGGGGGCCACGCCCGAGGGACCTGCAGAATTTTCGCCGGCCCGGCGGCGGCGCCCGCGGATGCAGGTGCGGCGCCATCACGGTCGGCCACCGCTCGTGTGCTGTCGTACGAAGCGTCGGGCGCCCGCCGCGGCGTACGAGCGCAGCCCGCAGATCGAGCAATCCATATCCTTCGACCATTTCATCACGGGGGACGTCCTGTTCCCGCGCGTGAATCGTCGATTGCTCGGCTCGCCGCGACCGCCTCGCTACAGGCGCGCCGCGCGAGCCAGGGATCCTCACCGTGGGCAAATCACCGGTGTTTTGCATCGACGATGCCGCGGCTCGGGAGGCGGTCCGGGGCGCACCTGCGGCCCATGTTAGGACAATTTCATGACGCGTACGCAGATTCGGCGGGATATGTGGGGGTCGCTATGGGCGATCGTGCTGGCCTTGCCCGGCTGCTCGAGTCCCCATGGCGGGATGGATCCGGCGGTGATCGCCAGCGGTGGCGGCAGCGGCGGGGGCAGCAGCGGCGGCGGCGAGAGCAGCAGCGACGGGCCGACGACGAATGAGGCGCCCGGCGACCTCGGCGACACGGGGTCGGAATCGACGGTCACCTGGCATCAGGACATCGCACCGATCGTCGCGCAGAAGTGCAGCGGCTGCCACGTCGGCGGCGGTATCGCCCCGTTCTCGCTGACCACCTACGCCCAGGCGTTCCCGTTCGCGGCGCTGCTGCTGGACGCGGCCGAGGATCGCAGCATGCCGCCGTTCCTGGCCGAGAGCACCGAGGAATGCCAGCCGCGCTTCGGCTTCGTCGACGACCCCCGGCTGGTGGACGCGGAGCTGGCGTTGCTGCGCGCCTGGGTCGAGGCGGGCGCGCCGGAGGGCGATCCGAAGACGGCGGCGCCGCTGCCCGCACCGCCGGACCTCGAGCTCGCGGACGCGGACATTCACCTCGAGATCCCCGCCAAGGTGAAGGTCACGGGCGATCAGGATCAGTATGTCTGCTTCAGCATCGACCCCGGCCTCGCGGAGCCGACCTGGATCGACGGCCTGCAGGTCACGCCCGGCAATGACAAGATCGTGCACCATGTGCTGGTCTACCTCGACCCGGACCGGGTCTCGGAGCAGCTCATGGGCGCGGACGGCTCGTATCCCTGCTTCGGCGGGCCAGGGCTCAGCAACACCGCGCTGATCGCCGCCTGGGCCCCGGGCGCGCTGCCGATCGTGCCGCCCGAGACCGTCGCCATGTATGTCGAGGCCGGCTCAAGGATCGTGCTCAACGTGCATTATCACCCGACCGGCAGCGACGAGCAGGACGACAGCACGACCGTGCATATGCGGCGCCACATCGGGCCGCCGGCCTTCGTCGGCCTGCTGGCGCTGATCGGGAACCGCAGCACCGAGAGCTCGGGCCTGTTGCCGGGCCCGAACGACCCCGGAGGGATCCCCACGTTCCTCATCCCTGCCGGCGCGGCCTTGCACACCGAATCCATGCAGATCGAGGTCACCCCGGAGCTGCCCGAGCTGCGCCTGTTCGGGGTCGGCGCACATATGCATTATGTCGGCACCGATATGCGCATCGCCGTCGAGCGCCCGGACCCCGGGCCCGGAGACCCGGCCGAGGAGTGCCTGCTGCAGACACCACGCTGGGACTTTGCGTGGCAGCGGGGCTACAACTACGCGGCCGGGCTCGACGAGCTGCCCAGGGTGCATCCCGGCGACCGGGTGTCCCTGCGCTGCACCTACGACAACTCCCTCAATAACCCCTTCGTGGTCGAGGCGCTCGCCGAGCAGGGCCTCGATACGCCCCAGGACGTGCACCTCGGCGAGTCGACGCTCGACGAGATGTGCCTCGGGGTGTTCGGGGTCGCGGTCGCGCTCAAGGACGCGTTTTAATCATGCGCGGGCGCCAGCAGCGGGGCGAGCTCCGGGCTGTCCTCGATCGCCGGCAGGAAGCGCGGCGAGAGCTGCTTGTGCGAGGCGAGCTCGTAGGCGTGGCCGAGCGCGAGGATGAGGGCGTCCGACCATTGGGGGCCGATGAAGCTGAGGCCGACCGGTAACCCCTTGACCTGGCCCATCGGCACGGTGAGGTGGGGATATCCGGCGACCGCCGCGAGGTCCGATGCGCCGCTGCCCGTCACCGGGTCGCCGTGCACCGCGTCGATGAGCCAGGCCGGCGGCATGGTCGGGCCGACGAGGGCGATGACCTTGTGGGTGGCGAGCAGGCGATCGATGCCGTCCTTGCCGGCGGCGCGCAGCGAGACCTCGCGCGCGCGCTTGTAGGTCGGATCGTCGAGGCCGCGGGTCTGCTCGGCCTGCTCGAGGATGTCCTGACCGAACAGCGCCAGCTCGCGGCCGGCGTTGGCGCGGTTGAAGGCGATCACGTCGGCGAGGGTGCGCGTCTTCACGGCGGGCGGCGTGCTGGCGAGGTAAACATTGAGGTCGGCCTTGAACTCGGTCAGCAGCACGAGCCATTCATTCTCGCCGACTTTTTCCCGGCCGTTCAAGACCGGGATCTCGACCAGGACGGCGCCCTGGGCGTGCAGCGTCGCCAGGGCCTCGGTGAACACGGCGTCGGTGCCGAAGCCGCTGGCGAAGCGCATCACGCCGATCCGCTGGCCTTTCAGTGCGGTCGCCGAGAGCTTCGCGACATAGTCGACCCTGTGCGCGTCGGCCTCGCGGGTCGCCGGGTCGCGCGGGTCGGTGCCGGCGATCGCCGCGAGCACCCGCGCGGCGTCGTATACGCTGCGTGTCATCGGCCCCGGCGTGTCCTGGCTGTGGCTGATCGGGACGATATGGGTGCGACTGACGAGGCCGACGGTCGGCTTGAAGCCGACGATGCCGCTCATCGCCGCCGGGCAGGTGATCGAGCCGTCGGTCTCGGTGCCGATCGCCGCGGGCACCATGCCGGCCGCGACGGCGACGCCGCTGCCGCTGCTCGAGCCGCAGCCGGTGCGGTTCAATGCATGGGCGTTGCGGGTCAGCCCGCCGATCGCGCTCCAGCCGGAGATCGAGCTCGAGGAGCGAATGTTGGCCCACTCCGAGAGGTTGGTCTTGCCGACGATCACGGCGCCCGCGGCCCGGAGCCTGGCGACCAGCGGGGCGTCGCGCTGCGTGACATTGTCTTTCAGTGCGAGGCTGCTGGCGGTGGTCGGCAGCGGGCCCCTGGCCTCGATGTTGTCCTTGAGAAGGATCGGCATGCCCCACAGCGGACCGCGCGGCGTGGTCTCGCGGTCGAGCTTGCGGGCCTGGTCCAGCGCGGTCGGGTCGACGGCGATGACGGCGTGCAGCGCGGGGTCGTGGCGCGCGATCTGCTGCAGCGCGGCCACGGTGCGGGCCTCGGCGCTGCTTTCCGTCACGAGGGGAGGCACGGACGAGTGCACGACGGGCAGCGGGGTGCAGGCGCCGACCTCGAGGGTCACCGTCGTGGTGATCGTTTGCGCGGGTAACTTTCGCCGGTCGACGACGAGCACCTCGGTGAAGTCGGCCTCGCCGGTGGTGGGGACGAGCTTGCGCGCGAGCACCCCGGCGGCCACGTCGACGCCGAAGTCGCTGTCGTTGGCGAGCACGAGGCGGTCGCCGCCGTCCAGCACCGCGAGGCCCTCGAGCTTGTCGTGCGCATAAAGTTTGCCGGAGGGGTCGAGGTCGTGCAGCAGCGCGGCGACGTCGAGCGCGAGGGTCTTGTCGACCGGCGTGATGTGGTGGACGGCGAGCGCGGCCCGGGCCGCGGCGGTCGATGCCTTGTTGGTGAGGGCCTCGATCGTGGTCTTGCCGGCGAGCAGCAGGCCGCGGGCTGGATCGATCGTATCACCCGGGTTCACGGCGACGCCGACGTCGGTCGCGCCCGCGAGCGAGACCCGGAAGAGCTTCTTGACGGTGGGCGTCGTGCCGGGGAACTTGCCGTCGCGCTCGAGCACGAGGAACTCGGTGGCCGAGAGCGACGCGATCTCGCTGACGACCGTGCCGAGCTCGGCCGGGTCGTCCAGCATGTATAGATATTGCGCGGTGGCGCCGGTGTTGAGGTCGAATCGCACGATCCGGACCGGCGCGGTCTTTTTCGCCTCGCCCGCGCGGATGTCGTTGGCGAGCGCGGATTGCATGATGCCGACGAGCGCGTCGCCGTCGGGGGTGACCGTCAGGCCCTCGAGGCCACGATTCGCGGCGCGTCGCGCCAGCACCTGCGGGAGCCGGCGACCGCGGGCATTGGCGGCGAAGGGCGTGAGGGTCTCGAGGGCTCGCCCGTCCGCGGCGAAGTGGGTGAGCGTCGGGCCGTACTCGTCGGCGACCCAAAATGTGCCGTCGGCGAGCGCGACCAGGCCCTCGCTGTCGAGGCCGCGTGGATCGGGCGCGAGCGGCCGGCCGTCGCGGTCGTGGGAGCCCTCTGCCGAGCCCCCGGCGCCGGGCGGCGGCACGAGGCCCGTGTGCGCCGTGCCGTTCGCGTCCTTGAGCGCGATGGTGCCGACCAGGCGCAGCGCGCCGCGCTCGAGCGTGAAGCGGCCGATCGCCGGATTGAAGTCCGGGATGGCGAAGATCTTGGTGCCATCGGCGGCGCCGTCGATGTTGGGTCCGCGATCCGTCAGCCCGTAGAATTCGCGCGGCGAGCCGGGCACGGGGGTCCATGCCGAGCCGAATGCGTTGCCGTCGACCTCGATCCCGGCGACGGTGGCGATCACCCGCCCGGGCGCGCGGTGGCGCTGGATCGCGTCGGTGGTCGTATACGTGAATTCATCGCGCCCGCGATATCCGGCGATCGGCGTATAGGTGAATGCACCGTCGGGGGTCACCGTGATGGTGCCGTGCGCCGGCTGCGTGGTGCCGACCAGGGTCCGGGTGCCGGCGGTATCGTTGGCGAGCAAGCCGCGCAGGGCGGGC
>ERZ795056.1361-NODE-1361-length-28716-cov-6.974600_pt1 | contig 28716 bp, 17 predicted proteins | sample MGYA00375140_ERZ795056 | MGnify/ENA primary metagenome ERZ795056 (study PRJEB30185, sample SAMN05720227) | activated sludge metagenome | isolation source: Anaerobic digester | place: USA | collected 2015-03-09 ... | reverse complement strand
TCTACACGTTAAGCGACACTCTTTCCCTACACGACGCTCTTCCGATCTCGCGTGGTGATCAGATCGATCACCATCGTGTACTCGAGCGTCTGGATGTTGGGGTGCTGGCGCACCCTCTCGACCAACACCGATTCCACGCGCTGGCCGGTGATGTCTCCGGCGTGCAGCACGCGTCGCTGCGAATGGCCGCCCTCGCGTCCGAGATCATAACCTGGCCCGCCGTCTGCCCGCGCGTTAAACCGCACACCCAGCGCCTCCAGATCGGCGATGCGCGCCGGGCCGCCGGACACGATCTCGCGCACGATCTCCTCGCGACAGAGCCCCGCCCCGGCTACCAGCGTATCCGCCACATGCTGCTCAAAGCTGTCGCCGGCCTCCATGACGCAGGCGATACCGCCCTGCGCGCGGTTGGTGTTGCAGTCGTCGAGTCGCTTCTTGGTCACCAGCAGCACGCGCCCGCTGCGCGCCAGATAGAGCGCGCTCATCAGCCCGGCAATGCCGCTGCCCACCACGAAGTAATCACATGACTCTATGCGCATACCTTCTCGCCTCGCTTCCCGCATCCACGGCGCGGGATTTCCAGAAACAGGTCGCATCATACCACCGTTCGTCAATTCCTCAAAGACACCTTTTGTATGGCCGGTCGTTTTTTGGTAAGCTTGGGGCTCCCTATTTCTGTGACGAAAGGTTTTTTTATGATCCGAGTCAAAGTGGTGGGCGCGACAGGCTACGGCGGCGTCGGCATCACCGAGCTGCTGCTCCAGCATCCCGAGGCGCAACTGGTCGCGCTGGTTGCGCGCGAGGATGTCGGCCTTCCGATCTCCACCGTCTACCCGCATCTCGAGGGGTTCTGCGACCTGCCGGTCCTGGCGGCGGACGATCCGCGCGCGGAGGAGCCGGCTGATCTCGTCGTTTTCGCGACCCCGGACAAGGTCGGCATGTCGGCCGCCGGCAAGGAGCTGGCCCGCGGCGCGAAGATCATCGACTACAGCGGCGATTTCCGTTTCACCACGGCGGACGCCTATGCCGACTACGCCACGCGCATCGGCAAAGCTCCTGCGCATGCGGCTCCAGAACTGCTGGGCCGCAACGCCTACGGGCTGGCCGAGCTGCACCGCGACGCGATCCGCCACGCGGACATCGTGGGCAATCCCGGCTGCTTCGCATGCAGTTGCATCCTGGGGCTGGCACCGGCCGTGCGGCACGGCCTGCTCGAACCGGCCAGCATCATCTGCGATTGCAAGACCGGCGTCTCCGGCGCCGGCAAGAAGGTGAACGCCGCGTTCCATTATCCGGCCCGCTACGAGCAGATGAACGCCTACAAGCTGGCCGGCCACCAGCACGTCTGCGAGGTCGAGCGCGAGCTGGGCCTGCTCGCCGGCGGCGAGGTCAAGATCACCTTCACCGCCCAGGTCGTGCCGGTCTGCCGCGGCATCCTCTCGACGCTCTACGGCACCCTTTCCCGTCCCGCAGATGAAGCGGAACTGGTCGCGCTCTACCGCGATTTCTTCAGGGACAGCCCCTTCGTGCGCGTTTTCGACAGCCGGGCCGCCATCGGCACGCTCCACGTGCGCGGCACCAATTTCTGCAACCTGGTGGTCAGCGTGGACAGCCGCGTCAACCGCCTGCGCATTGTCGCCCATATCGACAACCTGATGAAGGGCCAAGCCGGTTCGGCGCTCCAGAACATGAACCTCATGTTCGGGCTGCCCGAAACCGCAGGCCTCAACCGTCCGGGGATCTATCCATGAGTAGCTCGAAAAAACCGGCTTCCAAGAAAGCGGCCAAAGCCGCCGCACCCGCCCGTACCGCCGCGCCGTCCGCGCCCCACCGGCACCACAAACCCGGGCTCGGGCGCGGTCTCGGCGCGCTGATCAGCCACCCGGCCCCAGCCCCGCATCCGGCGGCCGCCGTCCCGCCCGGCCCGCCCGTCACGGCGCCTGTGCCCAACGCCGCGCCGGCCGCGCCGGCAGGTCCGACGACGCAGCAGTGGGTGCTCGAGGTCCCGACCGGCGAGATCATGCGCTCGCCCTGGCAGCCGCGGCAGACGTTCGACGAAGAGGCGTTGCGCGAGCTCGCGGAATCGATCCGCGCCAACGGCGTGATCCAACCGCTGATCTGCCGCAAGAATGGAGACCACCGCGTCGAGTTAATCGCGGGCGAGCGACGCCTGCGCGCCGCGATCGAGGCCGGCATCGCCAAAGTGCCGATCATCCTCGTGGACGCCGAGGACCGCCGCGCCGCAGAAATGGCGATCATCGAGAACATCCAGCGCCAGGACCTGAACGTCATCGAGGAGGCCGAAGGTTACCGCACGCTCGCGGAAACCTTCAGCCTCACGCAGCAGGATGTCGCCGACCGCGTCGGCAAGGCGCGCGCCAGCGTCGCCAACGCCCTGCGCTTGCTCGAGCTGCCGGATGAGGTCAAGCAGCTCGTCGGCAGCGGCCTGCTCTCCACCGGGCACGCCAAGGTGCTGCTGGGGCTGACCGACATCACCGAGCAGACCCTTCTCGGGCGCAAGTGCGTCACCGAAGAACTGACCGTCCGCACGCTGGAAAAACTGATCCAGCGGCGCAAGGCCGACGCCGCCGGCTTGGAGTCGCGCCGCCCCGGCAAGCCTGACCTGCCCGAGAGCTACGTGCGTGACCTGACCGACCGCCTGCACAAACACTTCGGCACCGCCGTGCGTCTCGCGCCCGGCGTCACGCATGCCAACGGCAAGCATACCAAAGGCGTGCTGGAGATCGACTTCTACGACAACGACGACCTCGACCGTCTTCTGAACCTGCTCGGCATCACGCTGGACTGAGGAGTGAGGATTCTTGATGCTTCCCCGCCTCCTTTTTTGCGCGCAGATGCTGCTGGTCCTCACCGGCTGCGGCGACCGGACGCCGGCCGAGTCCGCCGCGTCGCAGCCGCCGGCGCTGTCCTTCACCGCGCAGCAGGCGACGCAAGCCTTGGCGCATGTCACCGGCTTGGTGAAACAGTGCACGCCGCGCGACGCCGGCACGGCCGGCGCGGAAAAAGCGGCGCGCTGGATTCGCGATCGCTTGACTGAACGCGGCGTCGACGCGCGCATCGACCGCTTCACCGACCCCACGCCGCGCGGGCCGAAACCGTTTTTCAATGTGCTCGCAACCCTCCCCGGCACCGGTGACGGCTGGATCGTCCTGCTCTCGCACTTCGACACGATGAGCGGCATCGGTGAGGGCTTCCAGGGCGCGAATGACAGCGGCTCTTCCACGGGCCTGCTGATCGAGCTAGCCGCGATCCTGCGCGCGGCGGGGCCGCTGCCCCACACCATCCTCTGCGGCTTCATGGACGGCGAGGAGTGCATGCTCGCCTACAGCGACCGCGACGGTTTTCACGGCAGCCGGCGGCTCGCCCGGCAGATGAAAGCGGAGGGCCGATCCGTCAAGGCCGTGATCCTGATGGACATGGTCGGCGACCGTGACCTCAAACTCACGGTGCCGCGCAACGGCACCGGCGCATTGCGCCTGCTGGCGCTGAAAGCGGCCGAGGCCACCGGCGACCGTGACCGCATCGGCCTGTTTGACGGCATCGTTTACGACGACCACCAAGCCTTTCTCGACTGCGGATTCCCAGCGGTCAACCTGATCGACTTCGAGTTCGGCAGCGCCCCGGGACTGAACGACTACTGGCACACGCCTGCGGACACGCTCGACAAACTCTCGGTCGAGAGCCTGCTGACCACCGGGCGCATCGTGCTGGAGATGGTCAACCGACTGTCTCACTGACATCACACGCCGAATTTCGGCATCAGGGCACGCGACACCGCCACCGGCGACCCTCCCTCTTCGAGCAATTCTCCGAGCACCGGCCGCGCGTCTCCCCACAGCGCGGAAAATCCTTCCGCAAGCGCTTGCCGCACCGACTCCGGCTGGCCGAGCCCATGATGCAGCGCATAGGCCCGTGCCAGCAACAGCACCGCCTGCTCGAGCGGCTCGCGCGCCGCGTCAAAGGCGAGTGCCGCGATCGAATGACGCGCCCGGCGATAGGCCAGCAACGCCTCGCGCCGCAGCATCTGGGCCTGCGCCTTCCCACTTTCCGGCGCCAAACGGGGCTGTGTCAAACCGCCGGTCCGCGAATAGAGCAGTCGCGTCTCGCCGCCCGCGCGCGCCAGCACGCCGCGGGCCAGCAGCCGCGTGACCGCGTCGTACGCGGCACGCCCCACCACCTCCAGCACCGGCACCTGACGCGCGTCGACACTACCGAACCAATCTGTGCGCACCCGCTCGGCGCAGGCCGCGACCGCGAGCAGATCGCCGTCCGCAACCAACCACAGCACGGGCCGCAACTGCGAGGTCGGCCGGCAACTCTCACAGAGCCAGAGCGCATCGCCCAATCGCTCGATGAGCACCGCCGCAAAGCCCAGTTCAGGATCAACCGCGCGCAGTGCTTCGGCCGATGGCAGTGCCCCCGCGCGCGACGCCTGCGGCGGCACGGGCACCATCGACGCGAGCTGCCGCAAGAAGGCCTGCCGGCCCGTGCCGATCGGCTGTTCGTCGAGCGCGGCATCGCCATCCAGAACGCCGCCCATCAGCGTCCGTTTGCGGGCCAGCGTCTCGATCATACGCGCTTCAATGCTGTCTTCGGTGACCAGATTGACCACCGTCACGCTACGCATCTGGTGTTTGCGCCAGGCCCGCGCCACCCGCTGCTCCAAACGCGCCGGATTCCAGGGCAGGTCGCAATTGATCACGACACTCGCCTGCTGCAGATTCAAGCCCAGCCCGCCGGTATCAGTCGAGAGGAAGACGCGGCAAGCCGCTTCATTCTTAAATCGCTGAATCTCTTGCCGGCGGCGTTGCTGCGGCACCGCCCCGGTATGCCAGGCCGTCGCCACCCCCATCTGCCCGCAGCGTGCCTGCACAAGCTGCAGCATGCGCTCCCATTCCGAGAAGACCAGCACTTTCACGCCAGGCGTGGAAAGCGCGCTCTCCAGCACGTTCTGCACCTCGTCGAGTTTCGGGCAGACACGGCAGGACTCGTCCAAGATATACGGCGTGTCGCACAGCATGCGCATCATCGAAAGCTCGCGCTGAAGCCGATCGGATTCGGACTTTGAAAGCGACCGCGTGCGCGCCTGCGCCGCCAGCCGCGCCACGCGTTCCTCATGCGCCGCGTACCGTGCGCGCTGTTCCGGCTCCATCGCCACAAACACCGTGCGGTCGGTCCGGTCCGGCAGTTCCTTCTCGACATCGGCCTTGCGGCGGCGCAGCAGGAATGGCTGGATGCGCTCGCGCAGGAGCTGAAGATTCTTGTACCCCTCCGGACGGCCGTTCGCGTTGAGCACGTAGAAGTCGCGGTTGAAACGGAAGAGCGGTCCCAGCACCTGCGGATCCAGCATCGACATCAGCGAATAGATCTCGTCGATACGGTTCTCCAGCGGGGTGCCGGTCAACACAAACGCATAGCGGCTCTGAAGCTTTTTCACGGCTTGCGCAGTCTGGGTGTCCCAGTTCTTGATGCGCTGCGCCTCATCCAGGATCACGCAGTCCGGCTTCAGCACCGCGTTGATCAATGCGGTGTCGCGCACGACCTGCTCGTAGTTGGTCAACGTGAAAAAGGCCGGCTGCTCATACGCCGCCTTGCGCGCGGCGCGGTCGCCGAACACAGGCAGGTAGGTGAGGTCGGTAAAGGTCCGGATCTGCTCTTCCCACTCGGCTTTCAAAGAGGCTGGCGCGATCACCAGCACGCGCCGGACATGCCCCATCCGGTGGAGCAGCGACGCGGCGGCCACGGCCTGCGCGGTCTTGCCAAGGCCCATCTCGTCGGCCAGCATCGCGCGTTCGGCAAAGGCGAGATGCAGCATGCCCTCGCGCTGATACGGCAGCAGCGGCAGTTTGGTCTCCTGCGCGGGATAGCGGCCGCTGCGGACCTGTTGCTCATAGTCGCGCCGCCGCCTGACACGCTCATCGTTCCGCTGGCGCTGGGCGCTCCAGGCGGCGACCTCTTGCGAGACGCGCAGGGCGGGACGGTCGGCCTTTTCAAAAGCGGCCAGGATCTCCTGCTCGCTGTACTCCGGCAGGGCCAGGCCTGTGACATCGAACAATCCGCGTAGCGCCGAGGGCAGCAGATTCAGATTGCGCTCCACCATCAGACGCCCGGTAGCCGTGTCGGGCACAAGATCCATGCGCGCAGACCCCCACTCCTCGGCCAGCCCCAGCGCAAGGGGATCACTGCGCAAGCCGCGCAACACGCTCTCCACATGTTTGCAGGTGCCGAGCCCGTTGACCCGGAAATCCACACAGGTACAGGCGCTGACCAAAGGCGTGAGGCTACGCAGTTCCACGTGATAGGTCTGGCCGCTGGCCGACGCCACGCTGAAGTTCGAAAAGACCGGATGCTCGGGCGTCAGGTTGCGGATCTGCATCGGCTCCCTTGCCGCGCGCACCCTGCGCCGGTTGATCTCGTCCTGATCCGTGGTCCGCCAGTTGTTGACCGGCGGCACGTCAGGCAGTTTGTCGCTGGTCGTCGCTGCGCTCATCCGTGCCCCCACTGTTTCTGCTATTGTACCCGCTACGCCGCGTCGGTGCAACCGCATCGTAATCGGTTGTCGTAATCGGTTGGTGTCCGGGGGGGGCGAGTCGATCGCGTGTTTTGCGCGGAGCGTCGGGGGCGCGGACGGCCCCGTCCGCGATGAGAATCTCTGCTTCAGGGCGGCGCGCCCGCGCCGCCACCGCCACATTCAGCCCCTACTTCGCCGTGTAACCCCCGTCCACGGGAATGTTCGCACCGGTCAAATAGCCGGAGGCGCCGGACGCCAGAAACACCACCGCGCCTTTCAGATCGCTGTCGTTGGCCAGCCGCCCCAACATCGTGTTGGCGCAGTAGTTCTTGATGAACGCCTCGGGCTGGCGGTTCAGAAAACCGCCGGGGTGGAGTGCATTGACGCGGATGCCGAACGGTCCCAGCACGCTCGCGGCGAACCGGGTGAAATTGACCATGCCGCCCTTTTCAAAAAAGTAGATCGGCGAGGGCGTCTTCATCATGTCGGTGCCGACGTAATTCAGCGGATCAGGCCCGCGCAGCCCCATGTATGAGCCGATGTTGATGATCGAACCGGCCTGATGCCGCTTCATCAGCTCGGCCGCCAGGCGCGTCAGACAGAAGAGCGCCGACGCATTGACATGCAGGCTCTGGTCGAACACCGCCATCGGCTGATCCCAGTCCGCGCACGCGCAGCGTGTCACCGCGTTGTTGACCAGCACATCCAATCGGCCCCAGCGCCGCTCGATCTCCGCGATCAGCGCGCGAATCGACGCCTCGTCCTCCAAGTCCAGCGGCAGCGCCGTCACCTCGCCGCCCCCGGCGCGCAGCGCCTCGGCCACCTTCTCCAACTCGGCGACGTTCCGCGACGCGATCACCGTCACGGCGCCCGCCTCCGCCAGCGCCTCCGCGAGCTGGCGTCCGTACAGTCCGGCCCCGCCTGTCAGCAGCGCCACCTTGCCCTTCAGCGAAAAACTTTCCAGCACGTTCATACCATGACCTCACTTCCGCCGCGCGCGCGGCTCTCGATCCCCGCGATCACCAGCCGCATCAACTCCACAGTGTGGCTGAACGGATACGGGCGGACGCCGCTCCGCAGATACCCGATGAACGCCGCGAGCTGCGCCTTGAAGGACGCGAACGTGTCTTTCGTCACGACCGTCGCGTTGCCGGACGCGCCGCACAGCGTCATGGCACCGCCGTAGACGATGCCGGTGCCGCAGGCGATCACTACGTCCGCGCCGCTGTTGTGCTTCAGGTGCACCACATTGCGCTCAGGCGAACCGGTGTTGCGCACGGACACATAGCCGGGGCCGATGATGCTGTAGACCGCCTCGAGCGCGTGAATGCCGTAGGTCTCCCACTTTTTTGCCATGGGCATGGCGATGAACCGCCACGCGCCCAAAGGCGCGTTGGGAGCCTGATACGGCGCGTATTCAGCGGCATAGCGCGTGGAACTGGATGACTGGATCGCCGCGCCGTCCGCCACCCAGCGCTGGAACTGCGCCAAATCCGCGGCGTTGTCGCACAGCGGTTTGTCAATGAAGAGCGGCACACCCGCCTCCACAAAGGGACGCGCGCGCCTCACATGCTCGCCGCCGATGTCGGTCGCGATCAGCACCGCGTCGACCGCGCCGATCAGCGCTTCCGGCGTCTCCGCGACGTGCGGAATCTGCGACAGCGCCGCCACATGCTCCGCGTCGCTGCGCGCGTCGCAGAACACATGCGTGACGCGCGCGCCCGCGATCCCGAACGCTTCGGGCGGCTGGAGGTTCAGATAGCCCGGAATGCCCGGGAAAGGGCACTCCGCCGTCATGCGCGTGCGGTCATAACCGTTCAAGATCGCGCTCCACGAATAGGGGTGCCCGTTGCCTTCGGTCATGCCGATTACACCCAGCCGGATGTTATCCGCGTCTCTCACCAATGCGGTCATAAACTCCTCATTCCTAACTCCTAAATCCTAATTTCTGCCCCCGCCACACCAGCCCCTCGATCCCTGTTTTTTTGTTGGGGAACACCACGCTCACCGCCAGCGCGACCACCAGACAGGTGACGATGCCGATCGCGCCATAAAGGAGCAGGTGCGGTTTCCAGGGCAGGGGGGCTGCGTCCAGCCCGATGCACACCACGTAGTTCGCAGCCAGTCCGCACAGTGCGGCCGCCGCGCCGACGCGCGGCGCGAAAATGCCCAGCATGAAGAGGCACGCCAGGCCGCTGGTCAGAATACCGATGAATTTCAGGAACTGGTCATAGACCGCACGAATGTCGATATTAGCCAAGATCAGTGCGCCCGCCATGCCGGCCAGACCGACCGCCACGGTGCAGCCTTGCGCAATGCGCACCTGCGCGCGGTCGCCGGTCGCGCCGCGCCGCAGCCTGACGAACCAATCGCCGGTGATCGCCGTCGCCGATGAATTCAGATTGGCCGCCAGCGTGGTGATCGTCGCGGCGAAAAGGCCGGCCAGCACAAGGCCGGCCGCTCCGACCGGCAGCTCGTGGGTCATGAACATCGGCAGGATGGAATCCGCTTTGGGCATGGTCACCGCGAGGCGTTCAGGATGGGACCGGTAATAGGTGAACAAGGCGGTGCCGATGCTGAAGAAAATCGCGCCGGTGCCGATGCCCAGCGGCACATTGAGCCAGAGGCTGCGGCCGGCCGCGCGCACGTCGCGGGTGGTCATGTAGCGCTGGATCACGCACTGATCGCTGGTGTAGGAGATCAGGCACTCCGCCAGCCCCCCGATCAGCACGACCCAGATCACCGGGCGAGAGAAATCGAACGCGGCGTCGATCATGCGGAGCTTGCCGGCTCCGCCGGCCGCCGCGGCCACGCCCGCGACACCGCCGTCGCTGCCGGCCGCCAGCAGCACAAGGATCAACAGTGCGCCGCCCAGCAGCACCGCCCCCTGTACCACGTCGCTCCAGATCACGGCTTCGATGCCGCCGAACGCGCAGTACACGATCGTCAGCAGACAGACCGCCACGATGCACGCATTGATATCGGCACCGGTCGCGGCAGAGACCGCCAGCGCGGGCAAATAGGCCACGACCGCCACGCGCGCCACCATGAACAGATTGAAGGCCAGGCTCGCGAACAGGCGGCACGCGAGATTGAAGCGCAGTTCGAGATACTCGTAGGCGCAGGTGAGATTCAATTTGCGGAAGAACGGTAGATAGCAGCCGATCACCAGCGGCGGGATCAAGGCGATGCAGGCGCATTTGGGGGCGTAGCGCCAGTCCGACATGTAGGCCAGCGCCGGCACCGCCAGAAACGTGATCGAACTGAACATCGCCGCGAAGATGCTGATGCCCGCCGCCCACCACGGAATGCGCCCCCCTCCCTTGAAGTAATCGTCGGCGCTCTTTTTCTTGCGCATGAACCACCCGCCCATCACGGCCAACCCACAGAAATATCCGCCCATGACCGCCCAGTTGACAGGGTGGAACCTGCGGCGCGCGACAAACCGTCCGACTGCGCACAGCGGCGTGCGGACGCCGGGCTGCACCTCTCCCGACGCCAGCAGGATGCCCCCGTTCGCGCGTCCGATCGCCGCGCCCGCCACAGTCGGCGGAAACGGCACCTCGCCCAGTTCAAACCAGCGGTCGGTCACGGTGTGATAGACCAGCACATTGCGGTTCCAGGTCGTGGGCACGGCGGATTGATAGGCGATCCGCTGCGCCTCGTGCGCCGTGCCCGTAAGCGACGCCATCTTGCGCTGGTTGTCGTCGAAATACGCGGCGTCCAGCCCGCCGAAGAAGAGGACGTGCTGATCGCCGGTCGCCACGCACTTCGCGCCGATCAGCGGCCAGGCCGCCGCCGGGGACGCAGACGGCCTGTCCGCGATGGGCGCCGCCGCCGAGATCTGCCGCCAGCCCCCGGTGTCATCCTGTTGCGCCAAGTCATACGAGTACCCGTCCGTCAGCGCCACCCATCCGCCATCCGCGTGCTTGGCATATCCGCCGATCACAAACAGGTACGTCCGTTTCTGGTCGCCGTTCTGAACAAAGGCCTGTGCCTGCATGCGCCCCTTGACGCCCGGCAGCGGGGGCAGCGCGCGCCACCCCTTTTCCGGCGCGTCGAGGTCCAGCCGCCATACGTCGCTGGACAGCGCGTCAGTCCCTTCGCCGCCTGCCACAAACACCAGGGCCTCGCGCGCCGCCGCCGCGCCCAGCCGCGTTCGGCAGGGGAAATCCGGCAGCGCGCGCTCCGCCGCCTGCCCGCGTGCGCCGTCCCAGGTCAGCAGAAACGCGCGCGCGGAGATCTCGCCGTCCGCCGCGCCGCCGACGCACACGACACCCTTGCTGGTTGTGGCCGACACGCCCTCCGCGATCGGCTGCGACAACCGTCCGGCGGCCACCCAGTTCGTGCTGCCTGCGGACAACGCGACGATATCGGCGCAGTACCGTTTGGGGCCGCCCACCAGCAGCGGCGCTTCCGGAAAGTTTGAGCCGCCCGCCAGCAGAGCGACGCCGTTATGCTCCCCGTAAAACGGCGCACCCACACCGATCGCTGGACGGCCAGACGGCTGCTGCGGCAGGCCGAACCCTTCAGACCATTCCAGCGTGACCGGCGGGCTGCCGCGTGTCGCACCCGGAGCGAACAACAATAAAACTCCCGTCACCATCAACGCGCCTGACAGGCTGAAACCCTTTTTTGACATAAACCCCCTTGATACGTTAAGCATACCTAACATACCAGTTTCCCCGCTGTCTTACGTTCACAAAAAAGCAATTGTAATAACGTTGTATTTAACGGGCCTTCTCGCAGCCGCCATACACGCGGACGCCACCGGGTTCCGGATGCTTCGCGAACGCGGCCATCAGCGTGCCGCAATACTGCGACAGCCCGACCACATCCGCGCCCACCGAAAGAAAGCGGTACCCCATGTCCACCCACGCATCGATTTGATCAGGTCCGGCCACCGTGCCCGCGAATTTGCCATGCGCGAGCGCCGCCTCCGCCACACGCCGCCGAGCCTCCAGCAGCCGCGGGTGCGTCCATTCGCCTGGCGCACCGATCCCCTGGCTGAAATCGCCCGGCCCGAAAAAGAGCATGTCGATGCCGTCCAGCGCCGCAATCGCATCGAGATCGTTTAACGGCTCCGGGTCTTCGATCTGGACAATGACCATCCGCTGTTCATTCGCCTGCAGCAGATAGTCGTTGAATGCCACCCCGCAATAGGCGCCGTCCGCATTCCCGCCGTCGACCGGTCGCCGTCCGACCGGATGGAAGCGGGTCATGCGCACCACGTTCTGCGCGTCGGCCAGGCTCATGACGTGCGGCACCATGATGCCGGCCGCGTCCAGCTCCAGCGGCCGGATGTAGTCGCTGTAGCCGCCGCGCGACACGCGCACGATCACATCGGTGTCATGCGCTTTGGCCGCCCAGATACAGGCCTCGACCACCGACAGGTCATTCGGCACATGTTCCCGGTCCGTCCACAAACAATCAAAGCCCGCTAGCGCGGCGATTTCCGCCGCGCGCGCATCGGCTAGGTTCAGTTTGAAACAACTCGCGATTCCGCCCGCACGCAGCTTCGCCAACGTCCGGCTGGGACGCATCCGACACAGACTCATACCGTTTTCCTTTTTTTGAAACAAAATCCCGCTTTTTATTCCGCCGAGTGCTTACCGGTGCCCTCTGGCGTCTCCAGCGTCAACCATTCGATCCCTTGAGGCGTCGCGCGGAAGCGCTTGGCGCGGATGCTCGAACCGTGGCCCTCCTCGTAGTACACGATCAGGATCGAACCGTCCTTGAGCGTCACCATGCTGGGGTACGCACCGCCGACCGAGTCGACCGGCACATTGGCGCTCCAGGTTTTGCACTCGTCCAGACTGTAGTGCAGGCTCGTGGCCGGCAGGCGGTGCGCCATCAGGATGATATCGCCCGGCGCACGGTGCAGATAATGGCAATGCCCGGGGAAACCGAAAAGCTCGGCCGTCGTCCAACTTTTCCCGCCGTCCTTACTGACCGACCAGCCGGAATGCTTTTGGCCGCGCAGCGCCGCGAACAGCGCCCCGTCTTTCAGTTCAATCACATCGGTCTCCGCCTCATACCGCAGGCCGCCGGTCGGTATATCGGCCGGCACCGACCACGATGCGCCGCCGTCGCCGCTGAACGTCACCGCGCCGCACGCCCCTGAAGCATCCTGCTTGTAGAGGCCCAGCGCGAGCCTCCCGTCAGACAGTTCACGAATCGGAGAGGAGCAGTAATACGCTTTCGCGATCTGACGCGGCTCCCGTTCCCAGGTCCTGCCGCCGTCCGAGCTGGTCACGATGAAGGAACCCAAGCCGTCAAACCCCTTGGCCCCGTCCGGTTTAGGTTTCAACGTGAAAAAGACACAAGCGATCCGGCCGTCTTTCAAGAGTGTGACCGACGGATCACGGTCGTCGTACGGGCCGTCAAACAGAATAAACGGTTCAGACCAGGTCCGTCCCTCGTCCGCGGAATAGCAGCCGCTAATCCTGCCGCCTTTCGGCAAAGCGTCGTTGGGCATGGCCACATGGCCGTAGCCGGCGTAAAAAACCGCCAGCAGCCGTCCATCCGCAAGCCGGCACACATCCGGGAAAGCCTCGTAGGCGCCCGCGCCCGCATCGGCACAGACATGTATCCAGTTCTTCACCTCCACGATCTTCCGCCAAGGAGCCGCCAACTCGGCGGGTTCCCCCTGCACCGTGATGTCGCGCAGATGCGCGACGGTCTGGCTCGCGTAGAACCCGACCCGCCCGGGCTTGCCGGCGCACGCCACGTCAAACAGCAGCGCGTCGTTGAAGAACACACGCACGTGCGTTCCTCTGCGCTCGACGCGCGCGGTGTGCCAGGTGTCGGGAGCCTGCGGTTTGCCGGCCCGCTTGACCTCTTGCCAGGGGGTCTCGCCATCCCCGCGGCACAGGATCGCCGACCGGGAATCGAAATGGACGTACGTCGACGTCGCAGAATCGATCGAACCCAGCACAAAACCGACCGCCATCACGCCCGCGCTTTTCTCCACGCGGTACGCCGCCGACAGTGTGACATCGCCGAAAGCGGGCTCCTTCAGGAAAACGCGGCACGGCGTCTGCCTCCCGTCCAAAACCAGCTCGCCTCCCGCCACACGCGCCCGGTTGTCTCCCGAATGCCATTGCTCAAAAGCTTTTGCGTCACGAAGATCGATCTCTACACGCCGCTCCTCAGCCCCGCGCCCTACCCGCGCAGACAGACACAAACAAACCAAGCCCCCCGCCACCACAAAACCGCCCGCCATTCTCTTTTCCTTTGTCATACCTTTCTTTCCCCCTTCATGAATCTTCATGTCTTTCATGGTTAAAACCAACCGAACACTGCCAATCTCCACTCGCTAATCGCCACTAGCTACTCTCCACGCTCCGCACCGCTCGGCTGCGTACCCGTGTCCGACACAATCGTAAGCCTGTTCGTCTCGCCGGCGAACACGGGATTGTAGTGGATCTCGCCGACCGTCACATCCCCCGTCAACATCAATTCGCCGGTCGCCAGTGACAGATCCGCGATCTCGCCGGGGCCCGGCAGGATCCCGTCTGCCCAATCGGCCGTGTTGGTCCATCGTCCCCCGTCCGCGTTCAAATACACGCGAACCGCCGGCCAGCCGGGTGCCGGTGAAAGCCACTGAACGCCAGCGGGTGTCACCTGGAACCGCTTCGCGCGGATACTCGACCCTGTCCCCTCTTCGTAATACACGATCAGCGTCGAGCCGTCCTTCAGCGTCACCATGCTGGGATAGGCGCCGATGACCGTATCGACCACGATATTGGTGCTCCAGGTCTGCCCCTCGTCCAGACTGACGTGCAGACTCGTGTCCGGCAGGCGGTGCGCCATGAGGATGATATCGCCCGGTGTGCGGTGCAGATAGTGACAGTGGCCCGGAAAGCCGAACAGCGCGGCGGTCGACCAGGTCAGGCCCCGGTCCCGGCTGACCGACCAGCCCGAGTGGTTCTGGCCGCGCAGCGCAGCGAACAGCGCCCCGTCCTTCAGCTCGATCACATCGGTCTCAGCCTCATACCGCAAGCCGCCGTTCGGAATGATCACCGGCGCACTCCAGGTCATGCCGCCATTCTCACTGATCGTCACCGCGCCCCACGCGTCTGTCGATGTCTGCTTGTAGAGTCCCAGAATCAGGCGACCGTCCGCCAGCTCGCGCACCGGCGACGAACAGTAGTAATCGGCTGAGATTTGTTGCGGCACGGTGTCCCACGTCACGCCTCTGTCGGCACTGGTCACCGCGAACGTGCCGAGCCCCGTATAGGAGGTTTCGCCGGTCGGCTTCAAGATAAAGAAGGTGCAGATCAGACGGCCGTCCCGAAGCTGGGTGACGGACGGATCGCGGTCATCGTACGGCCCGTCGAACAACGTCCGCGCGGCCGTCCAGGTCTGGCCCTCGTCCGCCGAGGTACAGAGCGCGATGCGCCCGCCGTTCGGCAGGGATTCGTTCGGCAGCGAGACGTGCCCGTAACCGGCGTAGAAGACCGCCATCAGACGCCCGTCGGCCAGCCGGCACACATCGGGAAAAGCCTCGTATCCACCCGCGCCCGCATCGGTGCAGACGTGCAGCCAGTCCTGCTGCGCCGCCGCGACCAAGGCTCCCAGAGCCCACACGCTCAGCACGGCTACGCACCTCATTTTCACATGATTCCTTTTCGCGATCTTCATCCGTCACTCTCACACTGCCTGCGGGACCGGGCTTCACACATCAAAGCAACAACAGCACGGTCCCCTTCGGGGGCGGCGGCGGCGGCGGTTCGGGCGGCTCCGGCGGATCCGGCCACAGCACACTGAACTGCACCAGCGCGTAATGTGCGCAACCGGTGCTGCTCGACTGGTTCGCACCCCACAGGACACGCTTGTACGCGCCGCCGCCCTTCGCGATGCCCGCCTGGAGTTGGGCGCCGTCGCACGACAGACTCGCCGTTCCGGACACCGGGTCGTACGCCAACTCGTAGGTGTGGTAAACGCTGCCGCCCGCCACCGTGTGGATAATCGGCTCGCTGTTCACCCGGACACGCGCGTTACCGGTCGCATCGCTGCCGTAACTCAGCGAGTAGGTATAGCTGTCTGTCGAAATCTGCACGCCCACGGAACCGTCCAAGGCGTCGTTTTCACCTGTCACGCGCAGCCGTGCGGTCAGCCGCCAGCCGTTCGTGTTCGCCCCCTCGATCTCCCGGTCCAGCAGGGTCGTGGTGTAGTAGGCCAACGTCGATGTCGAGATGTCGTCGACCCGCCACGCGTCGACCGTCTCACCGCCGACCGTGTCGGTGACCGGACTCACCGGCACCAGATTGGTGTTGCCGCCCAAGTTCCAACACTCGCGCGGTGACGCTGCCGCGATGTTCGGATCGAAGCGACCGACATGGCGGATCACATACGGCAACGTCACCACAGCAAAATCATCATAGCAGGCGTCGTGGGCCTCGACATTTCCGTTCGATGCCCGGTTCTTCCAAAATCCCGGCGTGTTCTCGGGCGACGCGCTGACGGCGGCAAAGCCGTTGTGCGCCATGACCGGCTCGCCGTTGACCAGCACCTGCAGCCGGTTGCCCGAGAGCAGCGCCTGAAACATAAACGGTTCGTTGTCGCCGAGGCGGCCGTCGCCATCCGCGTCGAAGGGCAGACCGTTGACCGTCACCGGCAGTGAACCCGCCGCGCCGTAAGTCAGGTAATCGGCGCCGGTGAACGGGTTCTTGAAATACTTGTTGCTGTCGAAGTTCTCGCGCAGAAACAACCCGCCGGCCGCCGTCATCTGCACATGGACCGCGCCCAGAAAGTCGGCTCCTGTGTTCGTGCGCAGGCCCGGGGTCGCCCGCAGCATGAAGCCGCATGTGTTCTTGACCGTCGCGCCCGATATGCCGGACCGCACGAAGCGCAGCCGCGTCGTGAACAGGCCGTTCGGCCAGGACGCCGCTGCCAAGGCCAAGGCCGGATCGCTGCTCCCGTTGCCCAGATGCAACTCGCCGCCAACCACGGCAGCGATGTCCCCGATACGCTGAAACGGCATGTATTCGGCCCAGTCGGCGGCGCCCGACTCAGTGCGGCCCAGACTGTCGTAGGTCGGCGCGGCGTCATCGCGCGAGAAACCGTCCGCGAGCAGCCGCCCCGGCCGTTGCAGTTCAACCGACAACGCGCCCGTCCCGGAGAGTGCCTCCAGGTCAGCGGCCCGATAAAGCCCTGCATCCAGCTCAAGGCCGCCGATCCTTGCCCGGAACACCGTGGCCGTGCCACCCGTCAGTGCAACTGTCCCCTGTTCTGAGACGTCCAAACAAACCAGACGCGCGCCGTCATCCAGTTCAAGCGTACCCTCCCCCGCGACACGCGCCCAAGGGTCGTTCCCTGTGACCACCACCGCGCTATTGGTGTTCAACCGGAACACGCCGCCGGTCACCATCAGCGCACTGAGTTTCGCAAACACGCCGGGTGCCAGATCGAGGAGCCCGCCGGCCACCGTCACCGCGTTCAAGCCATTCAGCGTTCCTGTCGCGGTCACCGTGCCGTTGCTGACAAGGAGCGGACCGGCGAAGCTCGCGCCAGCCAGGACCAACGTGTCCGCGCCCTCCTTCACGAGCCCGCCTGGCCCGGCCAGCGAGCCGATTGTGTTCGTGAAGCCGCTGCCTTCCGAACAGAAGCGGACCAGCCCGCCGGTCAGCCGGGGCGTGGTGTCGGCGTTAATCGTATAGCCGGCGTTGAACGGCCGCAGAATCGCGCCGCCGCCGAGATTGAGCGCGCTGCCAACGCCTCCCCCGCGAGAGACGCCGCCCCCGAGCCACAGCTCGCCGCCCGTCAGATGATAGGTCCCGAGCCCGCGGGCATCCGCCGAAAGGTTCATGGTTGCGGCACGCAGCACGCCGGCGCTCTGATTGACAACCCCCGTCCCCCGAAAGCTGACGTACATCGTCTTATTGCTCAGATTCACTTCGCCGCCCGAGAGATTGTATTCCGCGTGTCCGCCGATCGCGTAACCGTTCAGAAAGATGCCCTGCGTCAAGGCGGTGGTCATGTCGAGCAGGCCGCCTTCGTGCGTGACGACGGCGCGCGAACCCGTGCCGGCCTCCAGCAGCCGGTTGCCGCCCCACAACAGATCAGCGTGCAGCCCAGAGTTGTACGACGCATAGGTCGCCCCGTCGCGCATCACGAACTCGGCCGGCCCCCCTGTATCGGGCTCCACCGTGCCCACATGCAGATGCGTGTCCGTGGCGTCGATCGCGCCTTCGTTCACGAGCCGTCCCTGCTCGACATAGCAGCGGCCGACCGTCTTCAACTCTCGTCGTACCACCAGCGTCCCGTAACCCTCCTTGGTCATCTCGCCGTCAGGGGCGAGATCAGCCTCCATCCGTAATTCCGCGCCCGTGCCCACGCGCACCCGCCGCATCCCTGCCGTGGTCAGGATCACCTTTTTTGACGCGGGCGCCTCGGTGTCGGACAACACCGTCAACACATTCGTCACTTCACCGGGCACGGGCGCATAGTGGACGTCACCGACCGTCACATTCTCGGAGAGCACGACCGCCCCCGCCGCTGCGGACAGCTCGGCCACATCGTCAGGGCCCGGCTTGACACCGCCTTCCCAATTCGCGCTGTTTGCCCACGCTGAATCCACACTGCCCTGCCAGATGCGCGTGGCGGCCTGCACGGCGCACGCCGCACTGACGAGCAGGATACATCCCAAGCGTATTCCCGTATGCTTCATCTGTCACCTCCATGCTGGTTATTCGGACTTGCCTCGTGATACGCCTCGATTTCACGCAAAACAAGAAAGCGCTTGCCGATGTCCGAGCCGCGCGTGACCGTCACGCGCAGCCGCTCCACCGTGACCGGCTCGAACGCGCACACCAGCGGCACGGCGTTGGTGTGGCCGCGCCGCGTCGCCGCATCGCGCACGTCGGCCAGAACCTGCCAGGCACCGTTCACACGTCCCTCCACCTTGACATCTTCGGGTGCGCATTGATTTTTCCAGCTCAGGTTGCCGCCCTTCAATGCCACCCGGTTTACGGCGGCAGGCCGCGCGGGTGCCAGTTCGATGGTCACCGGCCAGTGCTCGAACGTGACGGACGAGTGAGTCGAGTCATCGCCGTCGATCAGCTCGGTCACAAATTCGGTCTCCTTCCCTGACCCGGTTTCACACGCGCTGCCGCCTTTGTCCACCGCCAGCACATTGCGCAGCCGGCGCGGACGCGCGCCCGGCTCGGCCGTCTTCGGCGGCGGTGCAGCCAGGATGGCGCGCCGCGCCTCGCCAAGCATCGGCCAGACGTTGGGCTTCACCAGGCACATCTCTTCATACACGCCCAAATAATCAAAGCCGGCCTGCGCCAAATCGATCAACCGGTCGCGCATATACACGCCGCGCCCGGCCGGCTTGACCTCTGCTGGCAGACCTGGAATCCAGAAATCAAACCCGGCGCGCACGCCGTTGCGCCGGCACAGCCAGAGCAGCGCGCGGATGCGTTCGCTGTCGCGCACGAGCTGAACCGAGTCGCCGCAGTGCCGCGGCTCGATCAGAAAATCCTTGCACAGCCGCTCTTCAATCAACCGTTCCGGCGGCACCACCCAGCCGCCGCAGCTCGGATCCAGCAGCGAGGTCGGCGCCTGAAACAGGCAGAGCCGTTTGCCGCGCGCGGTAAACAGGGGACGAAGCTCGCGCAGCCACTGCACCACATACTCCCCATAGATCATGCGCAGTTTATACGTGTCGTAGCGGCCGTCTGCGGGCTGTCCCCAACGTGCGTGGTAATCGGCCAACGCGACATCGTTGTAGAGATAGCCGCCGTAGTCATGCCGGTTGCCGTCCCAGATGACGTTGTGCTGATAGTGCAGTTTGAGGGCCACGCCGGCCACGCCTTCACGCGCCAGCAGTTCTTTAACGACAGCGGTCTTGTAGGCGCGCACCTCCGGATAGCCGAAGCAGAGCAGGCCCCAGCGGGAACGGCCTTCACGGTCCACGCAGCGGAAGTGCGGATGCTCTTCCAGAAATTTGGAACTCCACGCCTGGACGGGCGGCAACGCGCGCCGGCCGTCATCGATCGGATCGAACCACGCATAGAGCGCCACGCCGTTGCTCAGCGCGGCCCGGCCCGCGCAGGCCAGCGGGTCGCCGGCGGCGATGGCGCGCGCGAACAGCTCCTCGGTGTGGGGACGGTGCAGGATCTTGAACGCCGCGTCACCACGAGGGAAGGCGCGTGCCTTCCCCGCCGCATCCAACATCCGGAAGTCACCGTTGAGCGTCACGAAAGCCGCACCGCTCTGCCGCCAGCCCTCAGGCTCCAGCAGGGCGTCGCTCGCCTCCATGCCGCCGTTGACGAGCCGTTCCTTTCCGGTACTGTCCAGCAGCGACAACGCATCGGCCACGAACACATGGATGTCGGGCCGGCCGTACGAAAACACGCCGACAAAGAAGGGACGTTCCGCCGCGAAGCGCAGGGCCGCATGCCGGAACGCCTCACCGGCCACCTCATCGCCACGCACGAGCACCTTGCCGCTGGCAGCGTCCACCGCAGCCAGAAAGGCCCCGCGCGCCATCCGCGGTCCCAGGCCGAGCGCGGCGAGCGCACGCGCGGGCCACGGCGCCGCCGGCAAGACCGGCGAGCTGAGCGCGGCGCGGAACACGAAGGTGTCCGGTGTCGTCACGTCGACGCGCTGCACCAGCCCGCCGAACGGCAGCGCGTCCAACGCCGCCACGCGGGGCCGAGCACCGGGCACCACACCGACCTTGGCGGCGAACGCGCCCTCGGCCCGCCGCGCGTCAGCATTCGAGCGGATGCGCGGCACCTCGTGGATGCCGTAGGTCAGGCGCGACGGGTAGCTGGCGATCTGACACACCGCGCGCCAGGTCGCCATCGTCACGCCGTTGCTGGCGCAGGCCGCGAACAGGGCGTCGATCTGCGCCGGCCCGTAGAACGGCGCGTCATAATGGCTCTGCGCCACGGTCTGGTTGTCGAACACGTCCACGTCCACGCAGAGCGCGGTGCGCTCTTGCGCCCTTCCGGCAAGAACGGATCCGATAACGATCCCCGCCATCCGCCATGTGTTTTTTCTCAGCACGTAAAACGCCTCTCACTTTCTTCCGTTCGTCCATAACTTGAGAGTTGGAAGTTGAACGTTGAGCGTTGGAAGTTATCCCCTCGATCATTCGCACTACGGCCTCGCGGTGGGCTTGTCCCTCCCGAACCCAAGCCGCGCGTCATCGCAGTCCGAACAGCGTTCCCTGCGGTCCTTGCGGCCCGACCACTTTCAACACGCCGGTCCCCGTAAAGGTCTCGTCCAGCACCTTGTCCACCTCGCCGGTGCAGGCTGACGAGCCGTAACGCTGGCCGCGTCCGGGACAGGCGTATCCGTTGATCACCAGCGCCCCGACTTCAACCTCGCCCTCGAAATTCAGGTGGACCCGTCCTTCCGCTGCGGCCCTGAGCACCAGGTTGGTGTTCAGCGCCTCGCCGCTTCGCCGCAGGTCCAGATGGGCGCCGGTGTCTACCCACAGATTGGTGCACTGCGTCAGGCAGCCCGCTTCCGCGACGGTGCACGTCCCTGCCAGGATCAGCCCTGACCCGCTGAAGGCGTTGGTGTTGGAAAGATAGAGCTGGCCCTCTCCCTCCTTCACGAAACCGCCCGCACCCGCCGCAGGCGCCGCCGCCGTAAACTGGAGCGTGCGTCCTGCGGACGGCGCGAAGGTCACGTCGCCGTTGAGACCGGTCAACTCGATCGGCGAACGCAAGACCAGCCACGTCGGGCCGCGCGGCTCGACCCGTCCTCCGCCCAGACGGAAGAGCACGCGCGCGTCCATATCTGTGGTCGTTTCACCGACCTTGAACAACCCGCCGCTCAGGTTCACTTCTCCCGGCGTCCCGGCGAGGCGCTGGATATCCGCCACGCCACCCGACTGATTGAATATGCCGTAATGGCCGTTGTGCAGCGGACCGTTCCTGCCGAAGCGCAGCTCATTGGTCACGGCCAGCGTGCCATTGACCAGGTTGTAGGTGCCGGTGCCCTCGATTTCTGTATAGGCGGCGGTGTGCCCCAGCGCAATGCGCACGCCCCAGTTGATGCCAGGGGCCACCGTGCCGCCGTTCTGCGTGAAGACGCCGGGCCCCGGCTCGGACGCCAAAGCGTTGAGCGCCGTGATGAAGCAGGTGCCGCTGAGCGACACGCCGGGCGTGTCGGCCACGATGAATTCGGGCGTCTCGATGTCGTCGTGGCGCGACGGCTTACCGACCGAAATCAGCACGTTGTTCATCGCCCCTTCGTTGATCACCTTTCCGCCGTCGACATACAGGTAGATGACCGAAACTAGCGACGGCAGCACGTAGGTGCTCCGGCGCAGGATCAGCGTGCCTGCGCCGCGCTTATGTACCGGGCCCATGATGCAGAGATCGTGGTCCAGCACCAGCGTCTCTCCGGCCGCGACATCCAGCACGCCGTTGTTCGCCAGATAGAGCGTGCTGGTCGTGTCCTGCGGTGAAGCGTTGGTCACAATCGCCCCCGCAACGCCCGAGGCCAGGACAAGCTGCCGATTGGTGACAGCCGCGAGATCCAGCACCACGGCGGCGACCGGTGCCTCGTTCGAAACGGCCGCCGACAGATCGGCAACCAGATACGGGCTGTTCGGCAGGATCCCTGCCACCCAGTTCGCGGCCGTACTCCACAGACCGTCGCCGGCCGCGCCGGTCCACTGCCCGGGTTCGGCACCCACGATCAGAACGCCGTCCCCCGTCAGCGCCGCGCAGTTCGACGCCGTGTAGACGTCCGCCGGCCATTCCGCGCCGGCCACGAAGAATCGCTCGGCGGTGATTACCACGCCTGACTCGAGCGCGACCGTGCCGTTCGTCACGGCCAGCGCCCCCAGCTTGGCGGTGCCGGTTGACGTGACATCAAGGCTCCCTTCCAGCAGCAGCAGGTCATTGGTGCCGACAAGCGAGCCGCTGACCGTCAGGGTACCGTTGCTCACTGTCGTCAGCCCGGACAAGGTGCCGGCTCCCGCGAGCGCGAGCGTGCCTGCGCCGGTCTTGACGACGCCTCCGCTACCGGAGATCGCGCCCGAAAGGGTCAGCGAACGGCCGGCCTCCAACGCGAAGCACATGTCGCCGCCCTCGCCTGTAAAGACCACTGGGCTCGCGAGCGTCACAGACGTGGTTGTGAAAGCCTTAGTCTCCAGCCGCCCGCCGCCCAGGAAACAGGTGCAGTACGCAGCCGAGCCATTGTCGATCCGGTCAATCCGCAGCAGTCCGCCGGTCAGCCGCACCTCGCCGCCCCGCGGCACAAAGTTGTCGATGTCGGCCACGCCGCCCGACTGATTGAAGGTGCCCCGTCCGGCATTGGCCGCCAGCACAAACGAATTGGTCACGCGCAGCATGCCGTTCACCAGGTTATAGGTGCCGGTGCCGCCGAGCGACGCGCCCGCAGCCGCAAATCCGATCTGTGCGCGCGTCAGCCAACTGATGCCGGGCTCGACCGTCCCCCCGAGCTGCGTGAACACGCCGTTGCCGGGATGCAGCGAAGTCGCGAGCCAGCTCATGGCGCTCAGGAATGTCGTGCCGCGAATCTCCGCCTGCGGCGTATCCTCCAGAATGAAGACCGGCTCATTCCCCGCGACGCTTCGGTCCGGCTTGCCGGGCATGACCAGCACGTTCGTGACGGCGCCGCGCCCGACCACCGTGCCCGCCTCGACGGCGAACGTGATGGTGGAATTGGCCGACACCAGCGACGGCAGCGCGAAGGTCGTGCCGGCCAGAACCAGCGTGCCTTCGCCGCGTTTGTAAAGTGTGCCCATCAAACAAAGGTCGTGCTCCAGCACCAGCGTTTCACCCGCGCCCACATGAATCGCGCCCGATGCACTCATGTACAGCGTGTTGGTCACACCCGTCGGGCCCGCGTTGGTCACCGACGCGCCCGCGACGCCTGCATCCAGCACCAACAGGCTGTTGGTGAGGCCGCCGACATCCAGCAGCAGCTTGGCCGAAGGCGTTTCGGTCGAGACCGCGCCGGAGAGATCCGCCACCGCCTTCACACCGGCCGGCATCACGCCGGCCTGCCAGTTCGCACCCGTGCTCCACAGGCCGTCGCCGCCCGCGCCGGTCCAATACCCGCCGTTGACGAGCAGCGTGCCCGTGCCGGTAATCGCCGGACACGTCGCGGCCGTGTAGGCGCCGGGCGCCTGTTCCACGCCGTCAATCCTCAAGCCATACACCGAGGCTGTGCCGCCTGCGCTCAGATCGATGCTTCCCGACTCCGACACATCCAGCACCGTCACGCCGGGCAGCAGCGCGCCGCTCAGCAGCCGCAGCGTGCCGGTCCCCGACACGCGCACGCGGGGCTCAAGGCCGGTCAACGACAACGTGCTGTTCGCGGCGACCTGAAACACGCCGCCCGTGACCGTCAGCGCGCTGAAAGTCACTGCCACCCCGCCGAGATTCACGGCCCCGCCCGCAACCGTCACCGTGTTGCCGCCAGTCATGGCCTGGTTGATGTTCACCGTGCCGTTACTGACGATCACGGGGCCAGTGAAGCTGTGCGCGCTGCCGGCGACGTTCAGGGTGTCCGCGCCCGCCTTGATGAAACCGCCCGGCCCCTTGAGGCCGCTGACACTGTTTGTGAACGCGCTGCCGTCCGAACAAAACTGCGTGAGGCCGCCGATCCCGGTCAACTGCGGAACCGTGTTGTCATAGATGTTGAATCCCGCGTTCAGCGGATAGACACGCGCGCCGCCGATATTGAACGCCGCCTTGCCGCTCCCTTTTTGCGCGACACCGCCGAGCCAGAGTTCGCCGCCGGTCAGATTGTAGGTGCCATCGCCCGTCGTGGCCGAAAAATTCATGTAGCCGGCACGCAGGATGCCGCCGCTCTGGTTGACGACGCCGGTGCCGTTAAAGCCGATATAGACGCCTTTGGTGCGTAGGTTGATCTCGCCGCCCGAAAGGTTGTAAACACTGTGACCGCCGGCCGCGTAACCGTTCAGAAACACGCCTCCGGTCGCGTTGGTGGTCAGATCCAGCAGGCCGCCTTCGTGGGTGACGATGCCGCGCGCCCCGGTGCCGCTTGCCAGCAGGCGGTTGCCGCCCCAGAGGAGGTCAGAGCCTTGCGTGGGCATGTACGACGCATAGGTCGAGCCGGTGCGCATCACGAACTCCGGTGCCGCGCCGGGATCGGGCTCGACGGTCCCCAGATACATGCGGCACGCATAGATCGAAAGATCGCCCTCGTTGATGACGCGGCCCTGTTCGATTTGGAAATCGGTCCGCACGGTAGCGGGCATCCTGCGTTTGAACACCAGCGTGCCGGCACCGTCCTTGCGCAGCATGCCAGTCGGCTTGACGTCTACGTCCAGCCTCAATTCCGCGCCTGCCCCGACCTGAATGCGTCGCGTCGCCGTGGTGGTCAGGGTGATCAGCCGCGAAGAGGGCGCGGCCGTATCTGAGAGGATCGTCAGAACGTTGGTCGTACCGCCGACCGCCGGATTATAGAGAATCTCCCCGACGGTCTGGTCGGCCGTGAGATCGATCGTGCCGGTCGCGGCCGAAAGATCCGCCGTGTCGTTCACGCCCGGAAGGACCCCGTCCTGCCAGTTGGCGGTACTGGTCCACAGTCCGCCCACGCTGCTCAGCCACGTCCGCGTCGCGGCCTGCAGCGATCCCGTCAGGCCGATCATCATCAACACGACTCCGAGTATCCGTTTGTTCATGTGCGTTTTCTCCTTGTGGAATCAGTTCAAAATAAAAACCGTGCCGGACGGGGGTGGCGGCGGCGGGGGAGGCGGCGTGTACACCCATTCCGCCTCAATGTCGTCCACCCAATAGACGGTGGTGCTCATTCCGGACGTGAGGAAAAGCTGGTTCAGGACGTCGGGGATGCCGCCGAAGAACGGCGCGGACTCGAAGTCGTCATAAAACAGGAGCTGGCCGGTGGTACGGTTGATGATCGTGACCGCCTGTGCGCAGAGTGCCGAGCACGCGGCCGCCGCCCAGACAACCGCCTTCACGATTCGCTGTGTTCTCATTCGCCACCTCCTTGAAGGATGGGTTACCGATGGACTCACTTTTCACGGTTCGCGGGAGCCGCCCCGAAACGGTAGGCGAACAGATCCGCGTCTTTCAGTTCGACATGCAAAACGACCGGTTTCCCTGCCAGCGACCCGACATCGGCGCCGCCTTTCCACACGACCGGCAGCTCGATCCCGTCGCCGTAAAGCGGCACGCATTCCGCCAGCGAGAAACCCGGCAGCGGCCGCCCCGCCGCATCACGGATTTCGCAGCGGAGTTGGCCAGGAACCGACGTCGAAAGATTCACCAGCAGCGCCGTGGACGCTCTCGCGGCGGCAGTGAAGGTCATCGGCACGGTCGTGAGCGTGCCGCCTTTTTCATCCGCCTGCGCGGAGACAAAACCGTCCTGACGGACCGTCATGCGGCGCAGGCGGGCCGGCCCCTGCGCGTAGTAGTTTTCCGTTGAATACAGGGATATCTCACGCGGCGCGCCGGGAAATTCCGGCGCGGTCTCGACCAACCCCCAGGCGATCATGTTGTTACGGTTCACCCAACGCTCGCGTTGCAGGCCGGGACGCAGAAAGGCCCGTTGCCAACGCGAGAAGTGCCGGCCATCGCGACTGCTCATGAAGACTCCATCCGAGAGCCCCGGAATGCCGCCTCCGCCGCTGGAATCCCACGGCGTGGTGCGTGACGCCACAAACCGCTTCGGGAATCCGACATAGATCCACGGCGCGCGCGGATACGGGAGAATGGCGTTGGTGTAGAGTTCCTCAGTCGGCGTATTCTCGCCATAGGTCAGCCACTCCGGCTCGCTCCACGAGAGGAAATCTTTCGAGATGCAGGTTTTGATCGCCCGCACACCGTTCCGGGCGTTGCCCTTTTGGAAGTCGCGGAAAAAGGCGACGTAACACTGTTTGCCGGCATCCAAAAAGCGACGTTCTGCGAATCAAAGGCACCCTTCGTGATGACCGGTTCAGGCCGCAGCCTGCGCCAGCGGACGGCGTCTGACGACACAAACGCGAGCAGCCCGGCCTTGGCCGAGCCGTCATTCCCGAGCGCCTTGTAGCGCTGCTCCGGCGGACAGGCCGGATTGGCATCGCGGAACGGCGCGAAGTTGTGGCTGCCCAGTTGATCCCACACGATGTTGTTCACCTTCGAGCCTTCGAATTCGACCAGCCCGAGTTCGGGTTTGCGCCAGACGATGCCGTCATCGCTCTCGGCATAGCAGACCACCTCGGGATGCGTCGCTTTCTTGTCCCAGTTCGCCCCGCGGTAATACATACGGTAAAGCGGTCCGTCCTGAAACACCGTGTGGTAGCAGCAGACGTTGCCTTCCCACGGCGCATCGTGAACGAGGGACACCTCGCGCTGTTTGGGCGCGTGCAGGGTCAGACGGACATCATTCAGGGCGGACAGCCGGTCCATGTCCCAGACCGGTTCCAGACGGTTCCCCGGCGCCGTGTCCGTCTGCGCCAACCCCGTTATGCTCAGGCACGCTACCGCCGCACACGCCCGCGTTTGCCGCATCATCATGATACCTTTGCCTTTCTGCCTGTCCACTCTCATTCACCCAGCCGCAGCGCATGGCCGAAGCCCATCTGTCCCTCTTCCAGCGCGGCGGCATCGAGTCCCTTCAGCGCGCTGCGAAGCCGGCTCGCCGGCACGCTGTTCGCGCAGGTCGAACCGTCCGTCAGCGCATCGAAGTGATAAAGCGCCAGCGTGCCGGGCTCCTGCCCCGTATACGGCGCGCGCGGCGCCCCTTCAAAAGTGCGAGCCACCGTGCTGATTCGCAGCTCATCGAGCAGCCCGCTCGCAAAACTCATCGCCGAACCGGCATAGCGGCCGATGACCAGATCCTGATCCGGATTCGACCGCAGCGGTTGATCCGGAATGGCGCGCCGCGCCTCCAGCCTGCCGTCGAGATACAGCCGTATCTCCCGCCGGGGCCGGTCATACACCGTCGCCACGTGCGTCCAGCGCTCTGCCGCCAGCGGAGCCCCCGAATCCACCGTGACATCCGCGCCGGCCCCGGTGCCGCTTCCGTCATGCAGATTGAGCCGGAAGCGGAACTTGCCGCCCGGCAGGATGATCCATTCCCAACCGCGTTCCAGATGATCGTTCTCGTGATTGTATTTGCTGAGGAGGCGCTGCCAGTCCTTGTAGCCGTTCCTGCCGGGCTTGACGAAGGCCTCCACCGTCATTTCGCCGCCCGAAAAATCGAGCGCGGGGTCATGCGCCAGGGCCGGCGCGGGCACCGAAGCGGGACAGCCGATCATGAAGCCCGCCAGTTTGGACTCGCGCCGCGCCCAGCGCATCTGGCGCGAGCTGAATCCGCTCTGTAGATACAGCCGCACCCCGCTCGCCTCGCACAGCGGCCCGTAGACATCCTCCACGCACGCCTGATAGGTCGGGATCGCGATCTGGTCATCTTCGCTGGAACGATACCCGATCGTGCGGTGCGGCACATACAACGGCGGGTGCAGGCCGGCCCCGGACCGTACGCCCAACACAAGCCCGTCGACCAGCCGCGCCCGCGCCAAGCCCTCCCAGTCGAGCTGAAGATTGCCATAGGGCGGCCCGAGCGCGCGGCCGCGCGGGATACCCGTAATGATCTCCTTGCCCGGCAGCGCCGCGCGCAGCTCGCGGTAGAAGCTCACGAGATATTCCCCGCGCAACTGCCGCCATTGCTCCACCGCGGGATCGTCGGGCGCGTAGCGCGGCGATGTGAAGTCAAAGCGGGGATCGCGCAACAGGTCGATCCCCGTCCGCTGCTTGAACGCGGCGGCGACATGCGGTCCGAACCCGAACTGGTCGGCGTGCAGCGCGGGCAGCGAATGCGTGCGCGTGCAGACATAGACGCCGTCGCACGCGAAGCGGTTCACATAGTCGCGGATGCGGTCAACCATCAGGGCGCGTGCCTCGGGCCATGAAAAATCCAGCACACCGTGATGCCGGTTGCCGCGCAGATCCACCTCCTGCCATTCCGGATGCGCGATCGTAGCGCGGTCCTGCCAGGGGAACGGCTGGGTACCGCCGTAGAGCGCGTTGGTCGGCGCGCCGTGGTCGAATACCGTCATGTAGATCAGCATGCGCAGGCCGTGCTTGCGTGTCTCGCGCCGCACCACATCCAGCGGCTGGAACCGCGCCTCGATCTCATCGACTTTCTTGTAGTAGTCGCTGATGAATCCTTTAAAAGGGCGCTGCTCGTAATGCTCTTTGATATAGAGCGAC
>ERZ795056.1360-NODE-1360-length-28721-cov-9.154469_pt1 | contig 28721 bp, 3 predicted proteins | sample MGYA00375140_ERZ795056 | MGnify/ENA primary metagenome ERZ795056 (study PRJEB30185, sample SAMN05720227) | activated sludge metagenome | isolation source: Anaerobic digester | place: USA | collected 2015-03-09 ... | reverse complement strand
AATCATTTTATCCAAACTCCGCATCCACAGTCAAAATTAGAGATCGGGGAATTGTATTTACCATCAACCAGTGGACAACAATTACCATTGGGTGTATTTGGGAGATATTCCAATATTTTATAAAAATAAGTCTGTTTTTCGTTGCCATTTGACCAGTCAATATCGATTTCGGTCATGACGAATTCATCCTTTTATTTTCATTTTTTTGATGCGCTGAATTGTATCAATCGATTTTGTGCTTAGATAATAGTGGATGTAATTTGAAATACAAATTGGTTCATTTTTATTAGAACAATTATTCATTTATTTCATCACATCAAATTGATTTTCAATACATAATGATAATCAAGTCGATTTAATTCAACCTATTATAAAGATCAATTAGTAAGTAAGTTCTTTCATTAAGTACACAAAACTATTTCATGTATATAGAAGTAGAATGGTGCATTAATGATTGAATCGCTATGGTTAAAATTTACACTCCTCCACATTTTTCGAACGAAAAACTCATATCCAACCGGATTGAGAAGATAAAAGGCTGTTTCCCGATGTCGAAGATACTCGTGATGCAACCTTTTTACTATGGTATTCCAGTGGACACGGATAAGTACCTATTAGCATTAGCTCCCCAATCATTATTTCAACTCAGTAATAATCATTCTATATGATGAAGACTTCTACCCAAAGACAAGAGCATCCCAAATCATTTCTTAACAAGCGAATCCGGCAGGTAACCTTAGTGGTTAGTTTGCTGTTTCTTGCTTTAGGCTTGGATGCACAAACTATCACGAGTAAAACAACAGGTGGTAACTGGAATAATACCGGCACCTGGGTTGGAGGAGTAATTCCAACATCCACAAACTCGGTAGTTATTGATGGTGCCGTAACGGTTAATACTTCGGTAACAATTGTCAATCTGACAATTAACTCGGGGAAGACATTGACCATGAATGGGGCGAATACGCTCAGTTCAACGGGCAATCTTCAAGTAACAGGAACACTTTCGGTGGGAGCTGCAACAGGTGCAATTAGTATTTCGGGCAGTACGGCTGTTTCGGGAACACTTGCGCTTGGAGCTAGTAACTTTACTTGCAGCGGTACAACAACTGTTTCATCGGGAGGAACTATTTCGGATGCAACAAATGGAGGAACAAATACCTATGTTGGATTGCTCACGGTTAACTCAGGAGCAACTTACAGTTGTGCATCTACTTCCAATAACGAATATCGTGGAGGAATTAATAATGCAGGAACTTTCTCAAAAGCTGGTTCGGGTAACATAGTCTTCACAAATACAAATACGTTCACCAGTTCGAATTCGATTACGATGGCTGGTGCGGTTACTATTTCAGGTTCAACAACTTTCTCAGTTAGTCCTTTACTAACATTTTCGGGAAATATTGCGGTGAATGCATCAAGTAATATAGCGTCTTCAAAAGCACTTACAGTTACAGGAACGACTACGATAGCAAGTGGAGTTGTCTTTACTAATAATGGAACCGCAACTTTAACTGGAGCTTTAAATGGAGCCAATGCAGCTTCTAACTGGATAAATGCAAGTGGTTCAACTTTAAATTATAATAATGCAGCCTTACCTTTTGCTACAGCAGGTTTCTTAACTGCTTCGGCATCTCCTAATACAGTAAACTACACAGGAGCAGCACAAGCAATTCCGGGAATAAGCTATTCAACTTTGATACTTTCGGGATCAAATACAAAAACATTAAACGCTGGGGCTACAACAATTGCTGATGCGTTAACTATTAACTCTGGAATTACCTTAACCATTACAAGTGGTGACTTCACTCAAAATGGAGTTCTTACTTTAAATGGAACATTAACCGATAACAATGCAAGTGGATTAGATGTATTCACAACAGCAGTTACTATTAATTCCGGAGCTACTTTATCATCAACTCCTGCAACGGCACATGCATTTGAATTTCATAATGGAATTGTTGCAAATGGAACGTTGAATTTAGCAGCAGTTTCGGTTAGCACTTTCAAAACGAATAACCAAGCAATTAGCGGTTCTGCAGCAAGTAAGAGCATTGGGGGAATTGTTGTAGATGATGGTATTGTTTTAACAAATTCGGTCACAACAGCGGGTGGTTTAGTAATTCGAGGAAATCTAGATGGCTCATCTGGAACTTCTGAATTTATAAATGGTACCAATGCTTTTGCATTTTATCAGGGTGCGGCTGCTCCAATGGCTACAGCTGGTAATTTTAACGTTTCTTCTGCCGGCAATACGTTTAATTACAGTGGAACTGCTCAAACTGTTCAATCTTCAACTTATCATCATATTGGGTTTACAGCGGCTGGTGTTAAAACGATCGGAGATCTGACTGTTAATGGTAATTTCAACTATGCTTCTGGAACATTATCAATTTCAGGGATACAAACATTTGGTGGTAGTTCGGCTGCTAACATGATTAACAGTTCTTCACCAACATTTTTACAAATTATAGTAAATAAACCAGGTTCAACTTTAACATTAACAAGTAATGGATTTACTGTTGGTGATTTAACTGTATCGTCTGGTTCATTAGTGTTTGGTATTACAACAGCTCGAACTATTACTGTTAATAATTCACTTTCAGGAACAGGAGATATCAATATGTCGGGTACAACTCACAATTTGATATTAAATGGAACTGATAATGTTATTAGTTCGCTTACAACCGATGCGAATAACTCAACAGTAACATACAGTAAAAATGGTGATCAAACATTATTTAGTTCCTTTTCCTACCGAAATCTAACTTTAGGTGGATCTGGAACTAAATCAACGACTGGATCAATTCGGGTTCAGAATATCTTTTCGATGGCCGCAGCTGGGTCATATTTCCTCAACATTGGTAACAATGATTTTAAACTATCTTCTTCTGCAACTTTAACTGGAACATTTAGCAGCACTCGATATATCATTACTGGTGGAACTGGTGTGTTCATTAAAGAAGGCACAAACGCGGCTCAGTTACGTACTTCCATGAATACAAATGGTCTTTATCCAGTTGGTTCAGGTGGATACTATACTCCCTATCAATTAAGTGCTTTAACTGCAACCGTTACTGGAACAGGATATATTAGTGTTCGTGCTGTTGCTTCTCGTCAGCCTAACGTACCGTATTTCAATAATGCCCTAACAAAATTCTGGGAAATTGAAACTTCGAATATCTCTGCCATTACAGCTAGTGCTCAGTTTAGCTTCAACGCAGCTGAAGTAATTGGTTCGGTTGCTGGATATGTACCACGTGTTTGGGATGGAACAAACTTATCTGCTGGATCGGGAGGCTCAACTCCTAGTTCTCCTGGCTCTAACCCATTCTTTGTAAATAACAATAATTTCATAGCTGGTTCTTGGACTGCAGTAGACCCAACAGTTCGTGCTGCCTTATATTCCTATCAATCGGGAGATTGGAGCAATGCTAACACTTGGACAACAGACCCATCTGGGAATACATTGGTTAGTCCGATGGTACCAACAGCAGGAGATCAAGTAGTAATTCTAAATGGTAGAACTGTAACAACAGCTGTTTCTAGAACTGTTGGTTCAATGACAATCAATGCTGGTGGAGTTTTAGATTTAGGATCAACAACAGGTCACACCTTTGGACCAATTGCCGGAGAAGGTCGAATGAGATTATCAACGACTTCACTTCCGTCAGGTAATTATTTATCTTTTGTAGCAGCGACAGGTGGTACAATTGAATATTATAATCTTGGTGCTGCTGCAGTAACATTATCTACATCACAAACTACCTACAATAATCTTGAGATCAATAACAGTTCTGCAACTGCTACAACTGTTATATTGAATTCGGATTTAATTGTAAATGGGAATTTCTCATTGAATAAAACTGGTTCAGCTTCCAATACATTTACAATTGGTGGAGCTGCAACAAATCGAAGTTTAACTTTCAATAAAAACATTACACTTACTAGTGGTTCTATCTGGAATATCGGGAATTTTAATTGCACTCATTCGGTTACTATTTATGGTAATTTAACGAATACAGGTACTATCGATTTTACAAATGGAGTTGACTATGCAGTTCCAACAACGGGATGTGCTAATACATTCTTTACGGGATTAAATGCCAATACTGCTTTAACATGTAATGCAGGTAGTTCTACTACTTTTTACGGATTTCAATCTACAAAAGCATCTGGATATGAGTTATCAGTTACTGCTTCTGCATCGGCTGCTTTAAATTTTGTAAATAATGGATATACCATCCAAGCAAATAATAATGGTATTCTTCGTTTTGGAACCAACATTACTATATCTCGATTAATTGGTAATGCAGGTGGAAACTATGATTTAGGTTCACCTACCTCACTTCCTGTTTTATGGATTGATGGTGCTAATATTACCTACAACGCGAATAGTGCAATTGTTCCTTATGGTACTTTAAAAATCACATCTGGAACATTTACTTGTCAAACTGGACAAGGTGGTATTGTTATTCGTGAATCGGGTGTTATATTAATTCAAGGCGGAACGGTAAATGCACGAATGATTCGTACTTCAGTCACTGCTGCAACGCACCGTGGTACTTATATTCAAACTGGAGGAACAGTAACTCTAACAGGTGATAATGGTGGAGAACAAGGATACTATGCAGTATTTTCTCTTCCATACAATGAAAACGTATTTAAAATGTCGGGTGGTATTTTAAATATTACTCGTGCAAATACAGTTGGATCATTCTGTCCGAATGGAGGAATTATGATTGGAAGCCTTCCTCAAAACATAGATGTTACAGGTGGTACAGTCAATATCAATACTACAGGAAATATCGGATTTGATATTTCAAGTCGTGCTCCATTTTGGGATTTGAATATTGGGAAAGCGACTTCAGGAACTGGTGCTGTTAGAATAGCTCCAATTACTTGGACATACTCTGGAAATGCAGCTAATCAAGTTACTTTGCCAGCATATCCTTTAACAGTTTTAAGCAATTTAAATATTGTTACAGCATCTTTTTCAGGTTCATTGAACGCAAATGGAAACGATGTTATTTGTAGCGGTAATTTCAATATTCAAACTGGAGGTACATACACAAGTGGAACAAATACTACGATGTTCAATGGTACATCCAATCAAACATTCACTGTTTCTGGATCTATTGGTTCAGGTATTCATAATATGTCGGTTGATAAGTCTGGTACTACACTAACAGTTGCAGGTACAGCATCTACAATTCCGGCCAATGGTGGACTTTCAATTCTTGCAGGAACACTAGCAGATGGAGGGAAGATTCTAACTTTCAAAGGCAATATTGCAAATTCAGGAATTCATACTGGAACAGGTAAAATCCAATTAAATGGAACAGCTGCTTCGCAAACAATTTCTGGAAATGGAACTGGAGTATTCCAGAACTTAGACATCAATAATACCAATGGTTCTGCTGGTTCGGTACAAGTAACGCTTTTAGATAAAATTACCGTAAATGGTGTTTTAAATCTATCAGCTGATCGATTATTCCGAATTTCAAATATGCAAATTGAATTATCAGCAACTGCAAGTGTAACTTCTAACCCAGGATCTTTTAGCGCTTCACGTTTTATTCAAACTTCTGGATATTTATCTGATGGAGGATTAAATAAAACTTTTTCTGCGGCTTCAACTTCATTTACATATCCTTTTGGAACAGGCACTAATTACACACCTGCTACTATTTCATTTGGTTCCAATCCAAGTTCATGGGGATCAATTGATGTTCGTCCAGTTACAGCTCGCCAGTTATATGTAACAGATGTGAATTGTTTTAGCTATTACTGGAAAGTGAATCAATCAGGATTTTCAGGAATTCCTGCAAATACTATTAATCTAACATTTAACTATGGGAATTTAGCTGATAATACTGCTTACATCCCAGGTTATTATAATTTCCAAACTATCAGTTACACGACCATCAATGATGTATCGATGGTTAATGAAACAACGAATACTATTGGATTTGCAAACTTCAATTTCCTTGAAGGTGATTACACAGCTGGTGTACCTGCTGCATTTGGAACTGTAGTGCCATATTATAGCCGCGCAACGGGTAATTGGAATACACCTTCAACTTGGTCAAATACTAGTTACAGTGGTTCTCCATCTTCAACAATTCCAAATGCCAATGTCCCAGTATTTATTGGTGACGGAAATACTTTTAATCATACTGTTACTGTTACTACAAATGGAACTGTTTCGGGTAGTTTATTGGTGAGTGCGGGATCTACTTTAAATGTTGGTACAACAACAGGAAACAATTTTGGAGCATTACCATATTCTACCGCAGGTGGAGCAGGAACAATTCGAATTTCCTCTTCAGCAGCAACTGCAGAATTCCCAGCAGGTGATTTTGGATTATTCTTCCAAGCTAATGGTGGTACAACTGAATATTTCACAACTGCAGGAAACTTTAGCGTTCCTTCTGTTACAGCGGCTCCTACCTCCATGCCAATTCAGACATATAAAAATCTGATTGTTTCTCCAACAGCATCCTACCAAATTACTATGCCTAATTCGGATTTGGAAATATTCCAAAATATGACCGTAAATGGCTCTACTGGAACTAGTGATGTTGCATTAAATGATGCATCTCAAAAATACTTAACAGTTTTTGGTAATTTATTGGTGAATGGTGGGCGCTTCCGTTTCAAAAACACAAATGTTCAAACACTAAACGTGTATGGTGACGCAAGTGTAAATAACGGAGCAACAATAGATGTTTCAACAAGCGGTTCAATTCTACATACATTTAATTTGTATGGTAATTTAACTGTAAATGGAACAGTTGATTTAAATGCTAATAGTGATGTTAACTTAAATATGATTGGCTCTACAGCTACATCTATTTTAGGAACAAATGCTGCTGCAACATTCGACATTTATAAATTAAATATCAATAAAGGTAATTCTCAAGCAATTGTTGTAGATGCTACTATGGCAGGTGGATTATCTTCTACTCAAGATTCTTGGTTGGTATTAACAAATGGAACTTTCCGTTATTCGAAAGGAAGTACAATTACACTAACAAGTGGTAGTAATGTTTCTTATACCATTCCTTCAACAGCTAAATTAGCCGTAAATAATTCTGCAGCAATTGTAAACATTGGTCAGAATAACTCAGGTGGTTCGGATTTAGTTATTGGTGGTGCTCTAGAAATTATTGATGGAACAGTAAATGTTGGTAATGCAGCATATACATCTCATAATGACATTGAATATACACCTACAGATGCACCAAGTATTGAAGTTAAAAACAATGGTGTTTTAAATGTAAACGGACAAATTCGTCGAAGTGTGTTTTCACTTCAAGGTTCATTAACTTATACTCAATCGGGTAATAGTACTGTATTAATTCGAGGAAAAAATCCGGATGGTTCAGGAAGCTTCAATTTAGACCGTGCTAAATTTGAAATATTAAATGAAGGTTCTGCTTTTAATATGTCGGATAATTCCTTGTTAATTATTGATAAAACAGGACTAGCAAGTACCATGTTTGGTGATATTTATTTAACACCAGCATCGTACAACATTATTGGTGGAGAAGTTCGAGTAGGAACTGGAAATACGGGGGCTGCAATGGTATTCAATATGACAGCGACAAATCCATTCTGGAATTTAACTGTAGATGGAACTACCACAACAAAAACACTAAATAATCAAACTAATGCAACAACAATATTGAATGTTTTAAATATTGATGGAAATTCAATTTTCAAAGCCAATGGTTTGGATATAACTGTTGGTGGGAATTTCATTAATAAAAATAATTCATCTGCTACTGGTATTAATTCAGGTGGATATCAACCTGGATCAAATTCACAAACAACCTATTTAAATGGTTCATTAGGTGATCAAACATTAACTGGATTTACGGGTAACTTAACAAACTTCGCCAATCTGGTTATCAATAATACCTATCCAGCAGGAGCAATTAATTTAACAGCTGGGATTTCAAATATTCGAGTAAATGGAACATTGAATTTAAATTCAGGTAGCTTAAATATTGCTGATAATACATTTACATCTATCGGAAATATTCTAACAAATGTAGCTTGTACTAGTACAACAGGATATTTCGTAATTGGCGGTAGTTCTGCACAAACTATAGGTGGAAACGGTTCTGCAAGCTTCCAGAATTTTAAAATGCAAAATGCTGCGGGTAGCGAATTAACAGCTCCATTAACTATAAATGGAATTCTTAATTTCAATACAGGATTATTGTATATCAATAACTACTTGTTGACTTTAGGTGAAAGTTCTAGTATAAGTGGGACATTAAATACGAATAATATGATTCGTGTTAATGGTGTAATTTCTGATGCTGGTGTGAAAAAACTCTATCCAGCGTCTGCTTCAAACTTTACATATCCAGTAGGAACAACACTTAAATACACTCCTGCTGTAATTAATTTAACATCCAATAGCGTAGCTGGAAATATTACAGTAAATCCAATTTCTGTAAAACATCCTGCAACGACAGATCCTTTGAATAAAGAATTAACCTACTATTGGAATGTTTCTTCTGCTGGCCTATCCCCTGCTCTTACTGCAACTCACATCTATACGTATCACCCAAATGATGCGATTAATGGTGATGAAACTCAATATAAAGCAGGTCGATATTTCAACAATCAATGGACTCCAGTAAATGGTATTCCAGGAACAGTTAATGATGCAACTGATAAAATTACTTTAACAGCTGTAAATTATATTGATGGCGACTATACTGCTGGTGAATCATCTGAATTTGGTTCTATTCAAACCTATTTTAGTAGAAATGCAACACTTGGTGGAAACTGGTCAGATGTAAATTCATGGTCAACCGATGCTTCTTTACAACATGCTGGAGCACCTTGTGCAGCACCGCCTTCATCCAATAATATTGTGATTGCTGCTGGACATACAATTACATGTCAAGTTGCAAATAACAATCTACAATCACCTGTTGCAGTAATTAATGGTACTTTAAACTTAAATAGTACCAATGGACATAATTTTGGAATTGTATCAGGAACTGGAACAATACGAATGACACCAAATGGAGTAAATCAATTTATTTTCCCTGGAGGTGATTATTCAGTATTTACAAGTAATTCAGGAGGTACTTTTGAATATAGTTCAACTGTTGCTGCAACAATGCCTTTACAACCCACATATAACCATATTGTATTCACGGGTGGTGGTGTTAAAACAATGGCAAATATCAACTTGCTTGTGAATGGAGACATCTCTATCAATGCAGGAAGTGTTACAAATACAAATAATAGAAATATTACCTTAATGGGTAATTGGACTAACTCAGTAGGTTTATCTGGATTTGTTCCAGGTGCTGGAATGGTTATGCTAAGTGGAACAAATCAGAATTTATCTGGTGCTACGAATTTCTATCAGCTTACTTCTGCTGTTAATGGAGAAAAAACTTTGTATAGCTCCATTTATATTGGAAATAATTTATTCCTAGATGAAGGGATTTTTGTAACAGGAAATAATGAATTGGTAATGCAATCCGGAAGTACTGTTTCGGGTGGTTCTGCTACAAGTTATGTAAATGGTAACATGCGTAAGTTTTTACCAGCTGCTACATTAAATGCTCTTTTCGAAATTGGAGATCAGAATTTCTACACTCCTGCCGAAATAACATTCACTGGAACTATCCTTGGTGCAGGTAGTATATTAGCAAGAACTGATCAAGGTGATCATGCAAGCATTTACTTATCTGGAATTAACGAAACAAAATCGTGCAATCGAACTTGGACATTAACTCCAACATCTGTTTCGGGTTATACTGCAGTTAGTGTTAAATTAAATTTCAATGCAGCTGATTTGGATGTATCATCTAACCCTCTGATGTTTAATGGTGCAAGATACTCTGGTTCGGCTTGGACTTTAGCTGGTTCGGCTAGTGCACAATCATCCTATACTCAATTATCAGGATTAACTGGATTAGGTAGCTTCCAAGTTGGAGAACCTGTAAATGGTATTATTTGGACTGGTTCAGTTAATACCGTTTGGAATAATGCAAGTAATTGGTTACCAAACTCAATACCTGGCTCTACCGACAATGTGATTATTGGTCTGGTACCAAATCAACCAAATTTATCTACTGGATTAAATGGTGCGGGTAAAGATTTGACCATGTATGCAGGTACTTCCATCACTTTAGGTTCTGGAAAAATCCTTGATCTATATGGAACTATTAATGCTACTAATTCCTCAATCAATGGCTTGGGAACGCTTAAATTAAATTCTTCGGCAGGAACATTGACTGGAAATCTAATCGTGGGAAGTAATTTAACCATTGCATCTGGCGCTATCCTTTCGATGTTAAGTGGTTCTGACTTAGAAATTGAACGCGATTTTTCTGTTCAAGGTCAATTCTTCCCTGGAACACAATCAATAACATTTACAGGGCTTCAATCATCTAATTTAACTGCGAATGGTCGGGTTGATTTCAATAACCTAATTATCAATAAAGCGGATCAAACTCTTAATCTGAAATTGCATAAAGACATTCAGGTAAATGGGACAGTAACTCTTGTAAATGGTGATATTGATTTGGATGATGAAGTCCTTGAATTGAGTACTTCTGGATCTATTTTAGGTGAAACATCTGATAATAGAATTACAGGAGGAACAGGTACAATAACTGCTCAACGAACTTTAAATGCCCCTTCTGCTGTAAACGTTGCTGGACTAGGAGTTGAAATTACTTCTACCGAAAATCTAGGATTAACGACAATCATTCGTGGTAATCAGCAAAAGGTTTACAATGCTGGTTTTGGTATGAATCGTTACTATGAAATTCATCCAACGAATAATTCCAACTTAGATGCTACACTCAAATTCAATTATTTTGAAGATGAATTGAACACTCAATTGGGATCAATTGTAGAAACTGAAATTGATCTATGGAGATTTGACGGAGCAAATTGGAACGCTCAGTTTGCCACATTAGATGCAACAAATAATCAACTTGTTAAAACTAATATCCCGCAATTCTCAACCTGGACAGGTGGTTCACGTGATAATAATGCTCTACCTATTTCATTGGTAAGCTTTACTGGCACATGTAATGGTTCAATGATATCAATCGATTGGTCTACAGCTTCTGAATCAAATAATAAATTGTTCTTCTTAGAAGAAAGTCAGGATGCTAAACAATGGCTTACTGTGAAAACAGTTCAAGGAGCTGGAAATAGTACTACTAATAAGAATTATTCTGAAGTTCTATCTTCTAATTATTCAAATGGTAGCTACTACCGATTAACACAAGTCGATTACAATGGTAATTCTCGCACATTCGATCCAATTTATGTGAATTGTGAGGAAAGCTTTAGTAATGAAATTAGCATCATGCCAAATCCGGCTGTCGACTTTGCTAATGTTACTATCCAGTCTTCCGATGCGATGCAAATTAATATGACTTTATTCAGCTCAAGTGGACAAATTTTGTTCTCACAAAAAGTTCGACTTGCAGTAGGAAGTAATGTCATTAAATTGGATGTTTCTGCTCTTCCTTCAGGTGCATATCACCTCAACATTACAAATGATAAAAAAGTGGAATTCACCGGTAGCCGGTCGATTATAAAACGTTAAGCCTAACCTTAACTTCCTTAAACCCCATTTCATGTATTTGAAATGGGGTTTTTCTTTTTATTAATATTTAGTCATTATTTAAAGTGAAATTAAGTAGCAACACCCAGTATATATAAGGGAGACTACTTAGATATAAAAATTGATATTAAATTAATTTTGCACTCCGAAAATATGGCCTAACCTTATCTTCAGATAAAGATTTATAAGTGATTAATACCCGATTTATCGGGGTAGAATTCTATTGGGTTAACTCTCCAATTGCTTTCTAGTGTCAACACTCAATTTCACTTAATTTCTAACTCAGTAGCATAAAGGCCGTAGGATCTGCTAAATCTACCCAACATGGCCCAACGATTTTTACAACATTATTTTCTACTTAATTCAACATGCTTTAATTTAATAAATACACAATTTAATTCCTTAATTTATCATCCAATTAATAAATTATTTATTCACTTAAATAGTGGAATTTCTCAAACTAAATTCTTCTCAAAAGGTTCAATCATTCTCTGTTTATTAATAGCATTTATTGGACGTGTTGAAAGCCAAACCATTTTCACAAATCCAATAACGGCTGCTAATCCAAGTTCTAACAATCCATTTACAAGTGGACAAACAGTCAATCCGAATTTAACTGTTACAGGAATTGGCTTTTCAGGAGTTACAGCAAATTCTGTTGCCAATCGTTTTAACGCTAGCAATTGGTCCACTTCAGGATCAATTAACACTGGGAAATATTTTTCTTGGACATTAACACCTGCAACGTGTAATAAGTTAAACCTGACTTCCTTAGTAATTAATTATACCGTTTCTAATAGCTCTACTTCACCCAAAATTGTTTTACGTTCAAATGTTGATGGATATGCCGCTAACATAGGTACAGTAACAACAGTTTCTTCAACATCAACAACTAGTTTGACTATTAATTTAAGTGCTGCAGCATTTCAAAATAGAACAACAGCAACAACATTTCGACTATACTTATACAGCATTAATAGTACAACTAGCACATTCGGAATTGAAGACTTCACTTTTAATGGAAGTGTAGCTTCGAACTTAAATACAGTTGGAACAGCATCTTCTACTCCTACTCTTTGTATAAATACAGCATTAACAGCAATAACCCATGGTACTACAGGGGCAAGTGGAATAGGGACAGCTACCGGCCTTCCTTCTGGTGTTTCCGCAGCATTTGCTTCAAACACTATTACAATTTCAGGAACACCCACATCATCAGGAACATTTAATTATAGTATTCCTTTAACTGGTGGCTGTGGTTCCGTTAATGCCACTGGAACTATTAATGTAAATCCGAACAATACTGCCGGTACGGCTTCTGCGAATCCAACTTTGTGTATTAATACACCTCTCACAGCCATAACAAGAACTACTACTGGAGCAACAGGAATCGGCACAGCTACTGGACTTCCCGCTGGTGTTTCTGCTTCTTGGACTTCTAATACACTAAGCATAAGCGGTACTCCGACTGTTTCTGGAACTTATAATTATAGTATTCCTTTGGTTGGCGGATGTGGTTCAGTGAATGCTACTGGAACAATCACTGTAAATCCTTTATCTGTTGGAGGTTCAATTTTAGGATCAACCTCCAAATGTGCTGGTGTAAATAGTTCTACTTTAACATTATCAGGATATACGGGTTCAATTATAAAATGGCAATCTTCCTCATCTAGCACTTTTGCTTCTGGAGTTAATGATATTGTCAATACTTCTGCCACCTACACACCTATTAACCTAACTACAACAACCTATTATCGTGCTGTAGTTCAAAGTGGTGTTTGCGGATCCGTAAACAGCTCAACAGCAACTATTACGATTACTCAGCCCGGTTCAGGAAATTTCTCCTATGCATCTTACGGTTTTTGTACTTCATCCTCGAGTCCTCAAGCTATTTCAACTTCAAACTTCACAGGTGTTTCCGGTACATTTAGTTCATCATTAGGACTATCTATCAATACCTCAACAGGTAGTATTCTACCTTCGATTTCTACAGCATCAACAACACCTTATATTGTTACTTATTCAATACCTGCTTCTGGTGGTTGTTCAGCTTATTCTACTACTACCCTAGTAACAATAGATGGAGTTGGAACAGGTTCTATAGTTTACTCTCCTTCAACTTTATGCACTGGTACATCTGGTACTGTTTCACCTATTATTACAGGTGCTGGAGGTTCGGGAGCTTCTACTTGGGTAAATGCATCTCCTTCTGGAATGGCAATCGATGGAAGTGGGATTATTACACCTTCAAGTAGTGCTCCTGGTACATACAACGTTACTTATTACAGAAGTGCATCCGGATTATGTCCAACTTATTCTTCATCAACTAGCGTTACTATTAATTCTTCTCCAACCATTACTTCAACTACACCAGGTTCTAGATGTGGAGCTGGTTCGGTTGTTCTAAGTGCCGTGTCGAGTAATGGTACCGTATATTGGTATACAGCAGCAACAGGTGGAACCAACCTTGGATCAGGTAATACGTTCAATACTCCATCAATATCAACAAATACAACTTATTATGCAGATGCAACTGATGTAAATGGCTGCGTTTCTGGGACGAGAACACCCGTTTTAGCTACTGTAAAAACAATTCCAAGCATAACTTCAACAACTCCAGATTCTAATTGCGGACCTGGCATTTTGAATCTGGGAGCAACAACCTCCGCAGGAACAATCAATTGGTATGTTGCGTCAACAGGTGGTACTTCTGTAGGATCAGGAACATCGTTTAATACTCCTAGCATTTCTACTACAACCAATTATTACGCTGAGTCTATCTCAAATGGATGTAGCTCAACACGCTCTGTTGTTACAGCTACTATAAATGCAATCCCTACTGTTACTTCTGCAACTGCTGGTTCAAATTGTGGTGCGGGAACAGTTAACCTTTCTGCAACTTCTTCAGGAAACTTAAATTGGTATGCGACTTCTTCAGGTGGTATTTCAATAGGAAGTGGATCCTCATTTACAACTCCAAATATTTCAACTACAACAACTTTTTACGTTGATGCTACCTCGAATGGCTGTACATCAGCTAGAAGTTCTGTCATTGCTACTATTGCCACCTCTCCCTCAATTAGTTCATTCATAAATGGAGCTCGTTGTAATCCTGGAGCAGTTAATTTATCTGCAACTCCTTCAATTGGTGCAACTATAAAATGGTATTCTGCGCCATCAGGTGGAACACTATTAAATACCGGAAACTCCTACACAACTCCTTTCCTCTCTTCGACAGCCACTTATTACCTTGAAGCAAGTTACGGCAGTTGTATTCAACCAAGTAGAACTGCAATTACTGCAACTATTAACACTACTCCAATTGCAACAATTACTGCCGATTATTGCTCTGTCCCAGGCAATGTGGTATTATCCGCAAACTCTGGTATGTCAACTTATCTATGGAGTAATGGTGGAAATACCGAATCTATCAATGTTGATCAAGCGGGTTCATATAGTTTAGTCATTTTAAGTCCTGCTGGATGTATGGCCAATACATCAATTTCTATTGCAAGCGAATTGGTTGTAAATGGAAACTTTAATGCAGGAAATACTGGATTTACAACCAACTACTCCTATCGAGCAGACGTAGCCGGACAAAGCGAAATGTACCCCGAAGGTACCTATGCTGTTTTGCCTAATCCCAATGATGTGCACAACGCTTTTTATGGTCAGGATCGACATAGTAGTGCTGGTAATATCATGGTAATAAATGGTTCTCCAAGTTTAGGAGCAGCTGTTTGGAATCAAAATAATACTACTGTTTTACCAAATACTACTTATTATTTCTCAGCTTGGGCAATGAGTGTTGTAAATGGAAATAATGCCATCCTACAATTTTCTATTAATGGTAGTCAAGTTGGAACTATAGCTTACTTACCTAACGGATATTCAAGCACTTCGGGACCATACAATTGGGTAAGATTTTATGGACAATGGGAATCAGGTCCCAGCACAACAGCAAATTTATCTATTGTTAACCTAAACACAATCCTTGGTGGAAATGACTTTGCTTTAGATGATATTTCTTTTGGTACAATGGCACCTGTGGCACTTAATGTATCACCAATTGTTAGTGGAAATAGTATTTGTCAAAATGAACCATTAATTCTAAATGCTGGAGCTGCAGGTGGAGCTAGTCCTTTCTCATATTCATGGACAGGTCCGAATGGATTTACCTCAATACTCGAAAATCCAGTTGTTACTACTTCGGCGACTTCTAATGAAAATGGAATATATACCCTAATTGTCACAGATGGATTTGGTTGTACAAGCACTCAAAATGTAGCTGTTTCTGTTTCGGCAGCTCCTTCAACTATTACAATTAGTGCGGCAACATCTACAGTGTGTTCGGGTGGCTCTACCAACATTAATTTAAGTACTTCTGAAATAGGCGTTTATTACCAACTCCGAAATAATGCAACAAACGTTAACATTGGAGCTTTAATACAAGGAACTGGTTCAACGCTATCTCTACCCACTGGCATTCTATCATCTACCACAACTTTCAATGTTTTAGCCACACGCTATCCTGCAAATTGTGATGTTCAAATGCCTAATACAATAACGGTTACTCTCTCTGTAACTCCCGAATTGAATATCACCAACCAAGCAGCATGTTCGGGCACTGTAAACCTATTGGCTGCTGCTGTAACTTCTGGAAGTACAGGTTCTGGTTCACTTAGCTATTGGACAACTAGTGCAGCAACCACTGCGGTAACAACACCATCAGCAGTAGGAAGTGGCACATACTTTATCAAAAGCACGAATGGTTCATGTTTCGACATTGAACCTGTAGTAGTTTCGATCAGCTCAACTCCAAATGCTTCTTTCAATTTCGCAAGTTCATCCTATTGTACTACTGGTATTGATCCACTTCCAACAGTAAGCGGAACTACTGGAGTTTTCACATCAAATCCTGTAGGCCTTGTTTTCACGAACACCAACACCGGTGAAATTGACTTGTCTGCTTCAACTCCGGGTACCTATAATGTTATAAATACAGTATCTCCGTTTGGAGCGTGTTCTCCTGTTAGTGTTATTCGTTCGCTTACTATTACTGCAGCTCCTCTAGCTGGATTTAACTATGTATCAAACGACCTGTGTCAAAGTGCAAACGCCCTCAATGCTTCTCCCATTTTTGATGCTGGTGCATCTGCAGGTTCTTTTTCTACTTCAGCAGGCTTATCATTAGATGCTATTTCAGGAGTTATTAATGTTTCTGAATCTACTCCCGGAAATTATGCTGTTGTAAATACTCGCTCTGCAACAGGAGGTTGTCCAGCTAATAGTGATACAACATACATCGACATCAATCCTTACATCTTTACCGGTTCTGTTTTATCAAGCACATCAGATGATATTATATGCTTGAACGAAACTGTTGATTTGTTCTCAAATGCAACTAGCTATGCGACAGTTTTGTTACGTGAAACATTTAATGGAACAATTAATAACTGGACAACAACAAATACATCCATAGGAGGAACACCAGCTAATGCAGCTTGGACTTTGCGTTCAACAGGATATGTATATAATAGTTTGACTTTCAACGGTTATTTAAATTCTCAATTTTACATGAGTAATAGCCGTGCTCAAGGTGGTGGTGGAACAACTAATACAATCCTGAAATCGCCTGTTATGAGTACGATAGGCTTTAGTTCTTTAAGCCTAGATTTTTTTACTTATTATGAAGATTTAGATGGTACCGATAATGCTAAGGTCCAATTATCAACCAATAATACCACTTGGGTTGATATTGCAAATTATACTTCAGATTTAGGTACAAGCACTGGATTTTCAAATCAAGTCATTTCTCTAAACGATTACATTGGTTTACCAACTGTTTATATCCGCTTTGTTTATACAGGAGGAAATGATCGCTATTGGGCTATTGATAATGTTAGTATTACTGGAAATTCAATCAATTATGGATATGCTTGGGCTGCTTCACCTGCCGGATATACATCATCATTACAAAACCCAACAGATTTAACTCCTACAGTTAATACTTTTTACACAGTTACTGCTACAAATAGCTATGGATGTTCAACTCCAGCTAGTCCTGTTCCCGTTACTGTAAATCCACTACCAGCAGATCATGCAGGAATAGATCAAAACATTTGCGGTTCAGGTAATGTGACGCTTGGAGCTACATCGACAATTGGCAATACCTACACTTGGTCTCCATCTACTTCATTAAGCAATGCCACTATCTCTCAACCTGTTGCAAGTCCTACTTCAACCACTACTTATACACTAACTGAAACAATAACCGAAACGGGATGTTCAATCCAAAATGATGTAATCGTGGGTGTCACACCGCTACCAATCATCATTTCTACAATTCCTGCAGGTAGATGCGGAAATGGAACGGTAACACTAAATGCAGTTTCATCAACAGGAACTTTGAAATGGTATGCAAACGCAACTGGAGGTGTCGCTTTAGGAACATCAAACAGTTTCACAACACCATCAATTTCTAGCAATACGACTTATTTCGTTGAAGCAACATCGTCTACATGTAATGCTACTTCTCGAATTGCTGTTGTTGCCTCAATAAATGCCAATCCAAGCATCACTTCTCAATCAACAGCATCAGCAACATACAGCCAAAATGTACTTGGTAATGCATTAACAGTCACAGCATCAGCTGGAAGTGGGACTATCTCGGGTTATCAATGGTTTTCGAACACGATTGCAAGTACATCTGGAGCTAATTTAATAAATGGTGCAACGAGTAATTCATATGTACCATCAACAACATCAGCCGGAACAAGCTACTACTTTTGTGAAATAACAAACAGCAATGGATGTTCGGTAAATAGTGCAGTATCAGGTGCAATTACTACACTTCTCTCTCCTAGTATTTCAAGTGTTAACGGTACACTTCCAATAGTAAGCGGACAAGCAACCAATTCAGGATATCGAGGCCAACGTCTTACCATTGTAGGAACCAATTTCGCAAGCAATGCAACTGTAACTCTAAACGGAATTGCAGCAACGGTGACATTTATTAATTCAACACAATTAACTGCCATCGTTAATAATAGTGGTGTAAATTCAACTGGAAATTTAGTTGTAACGAACCCAAGTACTGGTGCAAACACCACATCAGCATTTAGTTATATTGGTTATTTAACAAATGCCAACAGCGATTGGAATTCAGGCTCAACTTGGCTTGGCAATAGTTCACCTACAAGCGGTTCAAATGCAACCATTGTTCATACAATAACAACCAATAGTGTTTCAACCATTTCTTTAAATGAAATTTCAATTGGTAGTTCTGGAATATTTAATTTGACAAATAACAGCAATGCTATTACAATTAATAATTTGAATGTAAATGGTTCAATTGTATGGGTTGCAAATGGTACAATTTCAATTACAGAGACAATTAATTTATCGGGAAGCGCAATTTTCACAGCAGGCGGAGGAACCGTTCTTTTCAATAAAGCTGGCGATCAACAACTATTCAATGGACAAGCACTAGTGACTTTTAATAATTTATCTCTTGGTGGTTCAGGGAATAAATCTCTAGGAGTGAATTCAGATATCGTTGTTAAGAATCTGATTATTGGGTCAGGAACAACATTCAACCTTTCAACTAGCGATTCTGAAGTAATGGTTAAAGGTGATTTAACCGTAAATGGAAATATGACTGTTGGAACAAGTGCATTTCATTTTACCGGAACGGTTGATCAAAATATATCTGTAATTGGATCTGGAACAGCTGTATTTAGTGCGATGAAAGTGAATAAATCATCTGGAACTCTTCTATTAAATGATCATGTAATTGTTCAGGATTCACTTAAAATGATTCAAGGAATTATAAATACTCAAAGTAGTATTTTGGAAATCGGATATGACGTAACTCACACGGGAACAATCTTTCATACTTCAGGATATGTTAGTGGAAAATTACGTCGTTGGTTCTCTGCTAATACAAATGCAAGTGCTAATTCAGGAATTTTCCCAATGGGACAGTATGTAAATAATTCTTGGAAAAATAGAACCGTACAATTGAATTACACCGAAGCTCCTAGTAATGGCGGATACTTAACAATTGAATTCATGCCTATTCCAATGATTAATGGAAGCCTAGGTACCCAAAGTTTTATTCAACAAGCAAATACAGGTGGTGCAGGATTTACTGTAACTAATTTCTCGAATGATGGATATTGGAAAGTTGATAATCAAGCAAATACGCTTATCGATGGTGAATACACAATATCATTAACTGGTGAAGGTTTTGCCCTACCTAACGGATTGAACGAAATCACCCTAGTTAAACGTGTGAATGGTGGTGACTGGTTTTGTCCAGGAGTTCATTTATCTCCTCTAGGAACTATTTCTTCACCTGTATTGAGAAGATCTGGAGTTAGCGGTTTCTCAAATTTTGGTTTTGCAGGCGGACCAAGTAACGCACTTCCAATAACACTATTAAACTTTAGTGCTGAGTGTATTTCAAATGCAATAAATATTAATTGGACATCTTCATCCGAAGCAAATAATAAAGAATACACGATTGAAGAAAGTTACGATGCAATTATTTGGCGAACCATTGAAACTATTCCAGGTGCAAATAATAGTACTACCTTAAATAATTATTCAACTCAAGTTAATAATACATCTCCTAATGGAAGTTATTTCCGATTAACACAGACTGATTATAATGGAAATAACAAAACCTTTGATCCAATCTATATTCGTTGCGAAAATGAACTTAGAAACACATTAAATTTATTTCCAAACCCAGCAAACGACTACTCTGTTTTAGAAATTAATTCAGAGAATAATATGGATATTCAAATCACTTTATTTAGTTCGAATGGACAAATTGTTTTCAACCAAAAAACAGAATTACAAAAAGGGAAAAATCTAGTTCAATTTGATATTTCATCCTTAGCAAGTGGAATATTTCATTACCATATTTCCAATAATCAAGGAGTTGATTTTAAAGGAAATAGGACATTAATAAAACAATAATAGTTGTTGAGATAAGAGAGCCCGTTTTTTATTATTTAAAACGGGCTTTTTTTATGTAAAACTTGCATAGCAAAAGAAATTACCAAAATAGAAATTTGTTTTGCAACAACCTATTTATCAATGGCTTAATTCCTGTCTATTCATAATTAAATGTACAACTTGATATCTTTTCATACAAAATCACGCTTAATCTACCATTCCATTCCAGTATGGGCTAATGTATATAAGTAACTAGGAGTTAACTCACCCGTAGAAGGCGGCAAACTGAACCTTCTCGCGTATGAGAAAACTGTACCCTACTGTTATATTATCTTCTGTATTTTCCTCAATAGTAGCTTGGCTTCTAGGCTTAGGAACACAAAAGAAAAAAGCTCGCTTACTATCTGTTTATGCAGTTATAGGGGAGAATTATACACCTAATTCTGATCGGTTAAAACGCCATTCTCGATTTCGAAATGCATTGCTTTTCATGCTTCTGCTTTCGGGTTGGGCATCAGGTCAGTCTATTTTTACCAACCCTATTACAGGTACAAATCCTAATACGTCCAATCCTTATACGACTGGACAAACAGTAAATGCTAATATTACTGTATCAGGTATTGGACGAGGCTCGGGGATTACTGGACAAAATGTAAATAATGCTTATAGTGCAAGTGGATGGAATTCTTCCTCCATTAATTTCAATGATTATTACGAATTTACACTAACTCCCAATAGTTGTTATTACATTAATTTTTCATCATTTACTTATACATCTGCACTTTCATCTGGTTCAGCAAACTATGCATTTCGTTCTAGTATAGATAATTATGCATCAGATATTGCTACATACACAACAAATGCAGGTTCAACAATTGATCTAAGTGGATTATCATTTCAAAATATTACTTCATCAATTACATTTCGACTATACTGTTGGAATGCAAACTCTTCTGGTAGAACATTTAGAATAAATGATTTTTCATTTACTGGCTCTGTAAATAATGCAGTGCCCGTTTTTTCAACTCAACCAATCTCAGCTACAGTATGTCAGAATGCGAGTGTAACTCCTGTAAGTATTGTGGCTTCAGCTGGTGGTGGAACAATTTCAATGTACCAATGGTACTCGAATGCTTCCAATTCAAATACTGGTGGAACTGCAATTAGTGGAGCGAATTGGCTATCCTACTATCCTTCATCTTCAAGCGCTGGAACAACTTATTACTATTGTACTGTAACTAATTCTTTAGGATGTTCTACTTCAAGTAATGCTGCCTATTTAACTGTAACACCTCAACCTTCAGGAAATTTCGCCTATAGCGCAGCTGGATTCTGTAATTCAATCTCCACTCCTCAAGAAATTGCAACCTCTAACTTAATTGGTACAGGAACCTATAGTTCAACTTCTGGATTAACAATCAATGCATCAACAGGTGCGATAACACCTTCTACAAGTACTGCAAATTCTTCTTCCTATACGGTAACGTATACTGTACCTGCTTCTAGCGGTTGTAGTGCATATTCATCTACAACGAGCGTTCGTATTGATGCTCAAGGAACGGGATCAATATCTTATCCAGCTACTATTTGTAATTCATCTTCAACTCCTGTCTCCCCTACTATTACTGGAGCTGGCGGAACTGGTAACTCAACTTGGGTTCTTGGTTCTCCTTCTGGAATGGCCATTAATGGGAATGGTGATATCACTCCTTCTTCAAGTACTCCCGGCACATACACTGCAACTTATTATCGTTCTGCATCAGGTTATTGCCCCGAATATTCTACAAGTACAAGTGTAACCATAGGTACTGCTCCAACAATTACCTCAACCACTCCGGGAAGTCGCTGTGGTAGTGGAACTGTATCATTAGCTGCAACTAGCTCAGGTGGAACTATCGAATGGTACACAGCTGCTTCTGGTGGATCTGCTATTGGAACTGGTACTTCATTTACTACTCCATCCATTTCTAGTACTACTACCTATTATGTTCAAGCTACTACTGCAGGTTGCGGTAATTCAGCTAGAACTGCTGTAGTTGCAACCATTAATTCTAATCCTACAATAACTGCATCTACACCTGCAAGTCGCTGTGGTACTGGAACGGTAGTTCTTTCAGCAACTTCTTCTGCAGGAACTGTTAATTGGTACGCTGCTGCATCTGGAGGATCTTCTATTGGTTCTGGAACCTCGTTCACTACACCTTCAATCTCATCAACAACTACTTATTATGCTGAAGCTGTAAATGGATCTTGTGTTTCAGCTTCACGTACTGCGGTAATTGCTACTATCACTGCTGCTCCTAGCATAACCTCAACTACCCCTGCTAGCCGTTGTGGAAATGGTACTATTACCCTAACTGCTGCAACTTCAATAGGTACTATTAGCTGGTATGCTGCCTCTTCTGGAGGTTCTGCTCTAGCAACTGGAACTTCTTATACAACTCCTTCCCTATCTACCACAACAACTTACTATGTAGAGTCTAATTCAGGATCTTGCTCTTCAGGTGCCCGAGTTGCTGTTGCTGCTACTGTTAATACTCTTCCAATTGTTACGTCTTCTGTTGCTGGAAATCGTTGTGGAACAGGTACAGTAAATCTCTCAGCCTCCGTTTCTGTTGGTTCAGCAAATTGGTATGCTACTTCCACAGGCGGTACATCGCTCGGATCTGGACTAACGTTCACAACACCTTCCATTTCTAGTACTACAACTTATTATGTTGAAGCTTCTAATAATGGTTGCCCTTCAAACTTGCGCGTAGGTGTCATTGCTACTATCAATACTATTCCCACTGCAACAGGCTCAACCGTTTCTCGTTGTGGTACAGGAGCGGTTACGCTAACTGCATCAGCTAGTGCTGGTACAATTAATTGGTATGCTGCATCTACTGGTGGAACATCATTAGGAACAGGTACATCATTTATAACTCCTTCTATTTCTAGCAATACCACTTATTATGTGGATGCAACAAGTGGATCTTGTACTTCAACTTCTAGAACAGCTGCCAATGCAGTAATTAATGCAATACCTACTATTACAGCTACAACGCCTGCTAGTAGATGCTCTACTGGAACCGTTTCACTTGGAGCGACTGCATCTGCTGGTACAATCAATTGGTATGCTGCAGCAACCGGAGGATCTTCACTTGGGACAGGAACTACATTTACTACTCCTTCCATATCAACAACAACGACCTATTATGTTGATGCTACCGCTAGCTCATGTACATCAACTTCAAGAACAGCTGTTGTAGCCACTGTGAATGCTAATCCTACAGTAACCGCAACAACACCAGGTAGTAATTGCGGAACGGGTACAGTAACGTTAGGTGCAACTGCATCAGCTGGAACTTTAAGTTGGTTTGCTGCTGCTTCTGGGGGATCAGCTTTAGGCACTGGAACTTCCTTTACAACTCCTTCAATAGCTTCTACTACAACTTATTATGTAAGTGCTACCAATGGAAGTTGTACTTCACCAACGCGTTCATCTGTAATTGCTACAATTAATCCTCGTCCTACAATAAGTTCATCTACTCCAGGTAGTCGTTGTGGAACCGGAACCGTTTTGCTAGGTGCTGCATCTGCAACTACAATTAATTGGTTTGATGCTTTAACTGGTGGTTCATCATTAGCTTCTGGAACATCCTTTACAACTCCTTCTATTGCTACTACTACAACCTATTATGCAGAAGCAAATAACGGTACATGTACTTCTGCTTCTAGAACTGCTGTTGTAGCTACAGTTAATAGTTTTCCAACAATAACAAGCACAACACCAGGCAGCCGCTGCGGTACTGGAACCGTTGCTCTATCTGCAGTTGCCTCTACTGGATCTGTTAAATGGTATGCTGCTGCCACTGGAGGAACAGCTTTAGCAACTGCAACAAGTTATACAACACCTTCAATTGCTGCAACAACATCATATTATGTGGATGCAACATCAACTGCAGGTTGTGTTTCAACATCTCGTACTGAAGTTATTGCAACGGTAAACCCTAATCCAACTGTTACCGCAACCACTCCAGGAAGTAATTGCGGAACTGGAGCTGTCGTTATTGGTGCAACACCATCTGCGGGAACAATTAGCTGGTACACTGCTTCTAGTGGTGGAACATCTATTGGTTCAGGTACTTCATTTACAACGCCTTCAATTTCTAGTACTACAACATATTACGCACAAGCTGTAAATGGTGCCTGTGTTTCTGCAACTCGTTCTGCTGTTATAGCTACTATTAACCCCATTCCAAGCATTTCTTCTTCAACAGGTGCTAGCCGTTGTGGAACTGGAACTCTTTCTCTTTCCGCTACTGCTGCAACTGGAACAATTAATTGGTATGCTGCTTCATCTGGTGGTACTTCTTTAGGAACTGGGACAAGCTTTACAACTCCATCAATCTCTTCAACAACAACCTATTACGTAGGTACTTCTACAGCCACATGTTCTTCACCTCGAATTGCTGTTGTTGCAACAATCAACACCAACCCAACTGTTACTATTTCATCAAACTATTGCTCTAATGGTGGCTTAGTCGTTTTATCTGCTACTGCAGGACTAACTAGCTATTCATGGAGCACTGGAGAATCAACTCAAATTATCGATGTAGATCAAGCTGGCTACTATACTGTTACTGCTACAAATGCTCAAGGTTGTTCTGGTACAGCCTCCGTTCCAGTTGCTACCGAATTAGTTACAAATGGAACATTTACTGCGGGAAACACGGGCTTTACAACAGCATACTCCTACCGTGCCGACATTGCCGGACAATTAGAACTATATCCCGAAGGGACATACGGAATTGTTCCTAATGCGAATACCATGCATACAGCATTTAACGGGAAAGACCGTTATTATGGCACTGGCAACATCATGGTTATCAATGGTTCTCCTCAGTTAGGTGCTACTGTATGGAGCCAGAATAATATTAGTGTTCTTCCAAATACAACCTACTATTTCTCAGCTTGGGCAATGAGTGTGGTGAATGGAAATAATGCAATTCTCCAATTCTCCATCAATGGAAATCAAATTGGTACAGTTGCCAATCTTCCAAATGGTTATTCAAATGCAAATGGACCTTACAATTGGGTGCGTTTTTACGGACAATGGAATTCAGGGCCAAGTACATCGGCTAACTTATCAATCGTTAACTTAAATACAATACTTGGGGGAAATGACTTTGCAATGGATGATATTTCTTTTGGAACTTTATCACCTGCAGCATTAACACTAACTCCAACAATCAATGGTAATGGTGCTGTTTGTGTAAACAGTCCGTTAATTCTAAATGCTAATGCACTTGGAGGCGCAAGTCCGTTCATTTATGCATGGACAGGTCCAAATGGTTTCACTTCTAGCCAAGCCAATCCAGTAATAACTCAAACAGCAAGCGCTACAAATAATGGTACTTATTCAGTTACTGTTACAGATGGTTTTGGTTGTCAAATTTCTGGAAGTGTAGCAGTAACAGTATCTCCACTGCCAGTTGTGCAATCTCTTACTGCTTCGGCATCAACCATTTGTTCTGGTTCTTCTACATCAATTCAGGTTAACGATACGGAGGCAGATGTGTATTATCAATTGATAAACAATTCAACTGACGAAAACATTGGACTTGAAGTTCAAGGTACAGGTTCTTCAATTTTACTGCCTACAAATACGATTACATCAGCAACAACATATCGCGTAGTTGCAACCAGATATACCAGCGATTGCAGTGTTCAAATGGCTTCCACAGTTACGGTAAACGTAGCAGTTATGCCGGTTCTCGTCATAACGAATCAAGCTGCTTGTTCGGGAACAGTTAATCTAACTGCAGCTGCTGTAACTGCAGGCAGTACTGGTTTAGGTACATTAACCTATTGGACGAATGCAGCTGCAACTTCTGCAATTTCAAATCCTGCAGCAGTAGCAAGTAGTGGAACATATTACATTAAAAGTACAAATGGTTCTTGTTACGATATTGAACCAGTAGTTGTATCAATCAGTGCATCACCTACCGGAAATTTCAGTTATCCAACTTCACCTTATTGCAGCAGCGAAGCCGATCCAACACCTACTTTCTCGGGATCTTCCATTGCCGGAGTATTCTCTTCCACTTCTGGATTAGTTTTCCTTAGCACAAGTACCGGAAAAATCGATTTATCAGCTTCTACTCCAGGAACCTACACAGTTACTAATAGAATTACTCCTGGTGGAGCGTGTAGTGTGGTTACTGCGACAAGTAGCATAACTATTACCGGTTCTCCAAACCCAAATTTCACATATGTATCTAATGACTTATGTCAAAGCGTAAATGCAGCTAACGTAGCTCCAATATTTGAATCAGGAGCTGTTGCTGGAACGTTCTCCTCTTCGGCAGGTTTGAGCTTTGTTAGTACAAGCACAGGGGTTATCAATGTATCTGCATCTACACCAGGAAACTATGCAGTTGTAAATTCGCTAGCCGCTTCTGGTGGATGTTCTGCAACTTCAGATACATTCTTTGTGGATATCAATCCATATATTTTTACTGGATCTCTAACATCTTCTTCTTCCGATGATATCATTTGTAATGGTGAAGAGGTTGATTTATATGCTTCAGCTACAAGTTATCAAACAATTCTATTACGCGAACGCTTCAATGGTTCATTCTCAAATTGGGTAACAAGTAATACCTCAACTGGAGGAACTCCAGCAAATGCAGCATTTACGCTTCAAGCTGATAACTATTCATACAGCGGTAATACTTTCCGATCGAATGATCAATCTCAATTCTACCTTACAAATAGCCAAGCACAAGGTTCGGGTGGAACAACCAATACAGTTTTAAGATCTCCAATGATGAGTTCTGTTGGTTTCAGCACGCTTAGTCTTGATTTCTTCCATTACTTTAACTATCGCACTTCAGGTGATGTGGCAAAAGTTCAGGTTTCAACTAATAACACTACTTGGACCGATATAGCTACCTATACTTCAACTCAAGGTTCATTAACTGGTTTTACGAATGCAGTTGTTAATCTGAATTCATATATCGGTCTACCATCTTTGTACATCCGCTTTGTATATACAGCAAGTAATGACCGTTATTGGGCTATTGATAACGTATCTATTACTGGTGCATCGACTAATTATACCTATGATTGGGAATCTTCTCCTTCTGGTTTTAGTTCAACTCTTCAAAACCCAACAAACCTCACTCCTGAATTAAGTCGCTTTTATGTTGTTACAGCAACTAATTCATACGGATGCTCTGTTCCAACTATACCTGTACCGGTAACTGTGAATCCAACTCCGGAAGATCATGCAGGAGTAGATAAAATTATTTGTGGTGCTGGTGGTGTTACTATTGGTGAAGCAGCTGTTGCTGGAAGTACTTATAGCTGGTCGCCTGCTACTAACTTGAGTAATGAAACAAGTTCAAACCCAACTGCAAGCCCATTAAGCACTACAACATATACATTAACTGAAACGATTACTGAAACAGGTTGCTTTACAACATCCAGTATGGTTGTATCCATGACTGCATTACCTGAAATTTCTGAATCTACTCCAGCCGATCGCTGCGGACCAGGTACCCTAACACTTTCAGCTAGTTCATCAACTGGTGTTGTAAAATGGTATTCTGCTGCAACAGGAGGTACTTTATTAGCTTCAACTGAGTCGTATACTACTCCTTCACTTTCAACAACAACTACCTATTACGCAGATGCTTCTACCGCTGGTTGTTCAGCTGCATCAAGAACACCAGTTACTGCAACTGTTAATGCGCCTCCAACAATTGTTTCACAAATAACTCCGGGTGCATCTTATAGTCAAAATGCTGTTGCAACCGCATTATCGGTTACCGCAAACGCAGGAAGTGGTACAATTGAATCATATCAATGGTATAGTAGCACTACTGCTTCAAATGCAGGAGGTACAATTTTATTTACTGCTAATTCTGCTAGCTATGTGCCTTCAACTAGTGTATCAGGTACACTTTATTACTATTGCTTAGTTACAAATAGCAATGGATGTACAGTAAAAAGTGCCATATCTGGTGCTATTGTAACGCTGGTAACTCCTTCTATAACTAGCGTTATTCCTACTCTTCCACTGGTTACTGAGCAATCAAATAACACTGGATATCGCGGTCAGCGCATAACTATTAATGGAGCT
>ERZ795056.1359-NODE-1359-length-28731-cov-123.525422_pt1 | contig 28731 bp, 34 predicted proteins | sample MGYA00375140_ERZ795056 | MGnify/ENA primary metagenome ERZ795056 (study PRJEB30185, sample SAMN05720227) | activated sludge metagenome | isolation source: Anaerobic digester | place: USA | collected 2015-03-09 ... | reverse complement strand
ACAATTTCTCCTTTAGCCTTAGCTTCCATTTCCATTTCCATTTCCATTTCCATTTTCGTTTCCATTTTCGTTTTCGTTTCCATTTCCTTCCAATCTAATTCCTCCGTTGTAATCGCAGTCGCCACATGCGCCAAAAAAGCACGCTCCGTTGCTAAATCCGCGGATACCCCGTGATTAGTTTCCTTCCCATTTGGGGTAACAATAATCAATCGTTGAATCCACAGATTAAAGAATTTAATCTTAACTGTAAAGACTTGATTATCCTTACCTACATCCATTGTCGCTACGCACCAAAGGTTACGATTAGCACGCCGGAAAGCGTTAATTTCCTTAGCGGCTATTGCAGCGTCTGGAAAAGGATTAGGGAAAGTTTTAATTTGCATTTGGGTTTACTCCGATACAGGCTAAGGTTAAAAATTCTTCTGCTGTGATAACTCTAGGGCTTCCAGCGCTATCTGCAGAACCATAATAAGCAGTTACTCCACAATAGCCATCTAGGTAGACAGCATCTGAATAAGCCGCCCAAAATGTCTTACGTTTACCGTCTGCGGAAACCAAACGAAACTTAAACTCTATTTCGTTATCAATTACTTCCAGTTTAGGTGGGTCTTTTTGTGTTTTCATTTTTCGTTTACTCCTGAACGAAAGTTACACTCTGACCAATCGGAAGCAGATTCCACTCAGGATTGTCATACACATTAAATTCAATACTAACTGGCAAACCCGCGAAGATCCCAGTCAGCCAAGTTCCTGCCGTTTCAGCCCTGAAAACAGCAATTTTCCCATTGCCATTCCTAGAAAATAATCTAGGGAAAGTCTGGGCAATCTCAGCTTCGGGGACAGTATTAACAATAGTTTTCATTTCTCATTTACTCCAATCACAAAATTTAATAATTAAAAGACAGAAAGATTTCAGTTTCCGCCAACGTAACTCTACCCACGATAACCCGACAATCAATTTCAGGATTAGCCGCTAAAATAGCCTCTAATCTAGCTTTATCCTCTTTCCCAAGTTTCGTCCGAAGATAAAAACGGTTTTCAGTTTCCGCTTTAGTCTTGGGGATTCCGGGGAAAATTGCGAAACGAGATGAGACCGGAACGACCGGAAGCGGCCGCAAAACGTTGGTCGCGTTATTCATTCTCAGCCCTTTCCGTAAGCCGTTCTAATTCAGTTTCCTCTGCATCAGTTAGCTTCCGAGTTAATTCTAAAAGCTCATCCATTCGCAACCAATCAGCTTCAGACATTGCTTTGGTCTTTTTAGACATTTCCAGATTCTCCATTAGTTAACAGTAACAAAGCGTAAACAGTAAACAGTAAACAGTAAAAACAACAAAGCCCGCTAAAAGATAATTTCTCCTAGCGAGCTTAAGTGCGTCACTGGCTAGCGTTCTAACGGGTTTCCACGTTTGCGTATTTGCTCAATTTCAGGCGGCAACGGTGAGTGAAAATCCCAACCGCTTTTATGCAATGCCAGCTCTACATAATCTTTTAAGGCCGTCAGGGCCAAAGAAAACTCAATGCTCGCTTTGCTCGCGGTTTTCTCAAGCTCAGCCAGTCTGTTCATATCAATGTCTACTTGCATAATCTATCCTTATCTACATTACAGTTCAATTAGCATCTCGTCGCGAATCCTACGGGCTTTTTCTGCGTAGTTTTCTAAAAGCTCCAAAGCTCCTAAATCTTGGACGGCTAGCCGCATAATTCGGCTCAACGTTGCGCTGTTGATCGCGCCCACTAGGAGCTTATTGTGCATCCCGTTAGATAGGAATAGCGCGAATTTGTCTGATAACGCGCCCGATGGAGGATCGCCATAAGTAAGAAGGAAAGCAAAAAATCTGACGTCGCTGGTTATTGGAGAATCTACTTGCATAATCTATCCTTATCTGCCGAAAGTAAAAAAACTGTAAACCCCAGTTTTCAACTAGGGGTTACAATGCGTCACTATCTGGCCTTAGAAATCAAGACTATCAATCAGACTGTTCTGCGCCGCAATCTCAGCCGCGCGAGCTTTCGCATTAGTCACACCGACCGCGATAACATCGGAGTCATTGGTTGCACCGCCATACACTTTAATGATCGCCTGACATTGTTTCTCAGTCAGCTGACCTTTTCCACCATGTCGCACGGCTTGAGCCAAAATTGCTTTAGCTGCCTCAATCTTTTCTGTCGGCACTAACGCTGCAGTAAGCTCACTAAGCCCGCCTGCCCACTCATTAGCAAAATCCTCTGCAGTCCAGGTCGACGAGTTACTAACTGCCATCCCTTGCGCGATAATCGAAAGCGTTTTCTCAACATTCCAGATACTCCCGCTTTCATCATAGAGCTTGATTCCGCCTTTACCGTTTCCGTCATTTATCTTCCGCAGAAAGCCACCGAGAATCGCACTAGCTTTCTCTTCGTCTTTCGCTACTTCCGTAAGCACGAGACTCGCGCTAGGCATTGACAATTGAAACGCCGGCGCGCCTGCGGTTTTCTTGAAATTCATTGTAAACATTTTGGTCTATTTCCTTTTCATTTAGTTAAGTTACATTATGGTCGCTGGGAGCGTGTCGCCCGTTGATGCTTGCTTGATTGCGTGTATGTGCATTTTAGCGTTGCGCATGTTGCCTTTCGTTTGGTTGTCTGTTGAGTGCTTTGTTTGGTTTTACTGCTGACACGACAGGTTGAGGATAGCCCACATCAAGGCGCTAAACCCAACCATTGTCCCGATGACGAAAGCGGCAAAGGCGACGGCCTCGGTATATTCAAGGATTGTTTTGATTCGCTGCATGATTGTCTTTTCCATGGTTAAGTTACAAACCGATTTCGGTTTTCTTTCGTTACACCTATATGACTCCCGTCCCCGCCGAGAGTTCCCTTCCCGTGCATCATTTTCACTTATTAGAGCATAACCCCTACTTATCCCTATGCCTAGCATCCTAGCACGAATCTTGCTTGCCATGGGAGCTTAAATCCTTAGCTAATTAGGCAATTAGTTACTTAGTTACTTAGTTACATGGCTAATTAGCTAAATGGCTAAATAGAAATGTTAGTAAGCACTCACTATTTTGCGGTTGTTAGTGACCACTTACCAACAACCGGGGGGTGCGGGCCTTTTTAGTTTGAGAATCTCTAGTATTTCTATGGCACCTCACAAATTTTCCTAAACTTTTTCGGAAATGGGGCGCAGCAGGATTAATTCGGCTAAGGGAGGGATTAGAATTAGTGGGAGAAAGTGACTATAGGGGCCGCTTTTTCGCTATAATCACGAAAGAGCTGGTTTTGGAGTAGTGATATGGGCGCTAAACAGGAAGTAATAGACGCAAGCGGAATGCTTTCGCAGGCAGATTTGGCAAAGCAACTTGGGGTAACCCCAGGTAGAATTTCGCAAATCGTAAATGAGATTAAAGATGAAGTAGGCATTCCGGCTAAAGGCTCGTTAATGTCTGTGCAATTAGCGGATAAGGCTGATGGATTAGAATTAAAAGTAATGGAGGCCTTTGAACAGAAGCTTCCATTGTTTATGATTGGCGCAAAGCCATTGGAATTAATTAAATGCGTGGCATTGTTAAATGGGCTAAAGCGGCGGGCTGGTGGAGTTGCTGGAGCAGGGGATAATGTTCCGGGGATTACAGTCAATGATAATCGTGTGGTGCAATTGGCTTTTACCATGCCGCAAAATCGACCAGAAATAATTACTGATTCCCGTACCGGACAAATTATTGAATCCGGTGGCCGGACACTGGTAACTGCCAGTAAAGAGCAAATTTTAACACGGCTAGAAGCCCCAGAAATCCAGGAGAAAGTAAATGGATTGCTTGAAACCGAAAGAATTAACGCAGCTAGCGCAAAATATAGCCTCATGCCAGCTTAAGATAGCTGATGCCGCCGTCGGATTAATTCCAATTAGGAACCTTGAATGCTTGTTAACGAGCCAGCAGCCACTACAGAATATTACTCCGCAGCCGATATAATCGCGCGGTGTGAGGTTGACTTTGATTTCTTCTGTAGGGTTGCTTTACCTGATGTTTACACAACTAGCTTTCCTGATTTTTATATTGGGGTATTCTGGAAGATAGTAGACGGTACGGTAAAGACTAGGGATTTAAGTAAATTCGCAATCGGAATCCCACGTGCGCATGCGAAAACCACTTGGGTTAAATTGGTTATCGCTTGGCTGCTAATATTTAGCAAGAAAAAATACTTTCTGCTGATCGGTAGTATTACGAAAAAAGCGGCTGATATTATCGCAGACGTTATGTCTATTCTGGAAACAGATAACATGCGTGCGTTGTTTGGCCGTTGGGATGCGGATACGTCTAAAGATAGTATTGAAGAAAAGACTTTTACTTTCAGGGGCCGCAAAATCACATTAATGGCCGCTGCCCCAGGCGGATCGGTAGTTCGTGGCACCAGCAAAGGATTCTCTCGTCCAGATTTTATTCTAATGGACGATATGATTACGGAAGCAGACGCGAAAAGCCCAGCGGTCTCTGAAGAAAGATATTTATGGTTGCTAGGCACTTTGCTTTTAGCAGGTGACCCAAAGAATTGCCAATACGTTTACCTAGGAAATAAATACGCAGGTGACGGATGTATTCTAAGTAAACTAGAGAAGTCAAAAGACTGGACTTCGCTGGTGGTAGGTGCAATTTTGGCGGATGGACAGCCACTTTGGCCGGAATTGCATTCGCTAGAAAGCCTACAAGCTAGGCTTAAAAGCTACATTGACGCACTAAAACCAGAAATATTCTTTGCGGAGTTAATGAATTATGTCGGTGATGATAATAAAACACAATTTGATTTTGGCAATGTGGAGATATTTACTCCTGACGCCAGCTGGAAAGCGGATGCCGATTGGCTTATTATCGACCCAGCAGGCGGTAAAGAAGGCGGAGATTCGCAAGTTATCGGACATTGCCAATCTTGGAATGCCAAGCCACATTTAAAACACGCAGAAGTCTTTGAGGGGAGTGCGCCGGGATTAGTTTACCATACGATTAAATATTGTCTTGAAAACAAAGTCCCATTAGTTTTTGTCGAAGGCGGCGGGTATCAGGTGACGCTGATTCAATGGTTTAATCATATTTTGGCTGAAAAAGGGATTCTTGGATTACAAGTCCTAGAGATTCCAACACAAGGTAGACATAAAAATACTCGGATTTTAGCTGGATTAAAAAGCCTAGCTAAGAAAGAATTAACCATATCTGAAGGAGTTAGAAGTGCGATTTTTGCGGAAATCAGAGCTTTTAACCCATTAATTAAACATAACGTAGATGACCGGCTAGATATTGTGGCCCGCGCATCTGAGAGTTTGATTTTATACCCCTCAGAAATAGTAGCGGCACAATATTATTATTCAGATACTGTGCCTGAAGATGACAGAGTTGGCGAATTAATTGAAAGTGATGTGGTATGAAAAAGGCAGAAGATAAATTATCTCCGGAAGTTAAGAAATCTTTGCTTAGTTATGTTAGCGCGATTAAGCGTTACCAGACTACGGCGTTAGATTTCGCAAGTTACATGTACAAAATGGACTTGCTTTACGCTCGAGAAGCTGGGATAGAGTCCACAGAGAGAGTAGACCCTGAGGAATTTGTAGTTCCTATTGTGTTGCCGCAGGTAGAATCCGCAAGGGCTTATCTGGTTAATATCTTTTTGGCGCAAGACCCAATATTTCAGGCGGCAGGTAATAAAGATCAAATGGATGCGGCAACGCAATTTAATTTGGTCATGAAACGAGACGCAGATGTGGAGGGCTGGAGATCGGAATTAAGTATTGCGCTGGTAGATGGATTAAAATATAATCTTTGCTGCACGGAAGTTGATTTTGTTACGCGAACGGTCAGGACTTCTGACCCAGATGGCGGCTCGGCAGCAAAAGAAGTGCAACGGCAGGCAAATAGTTTACGTCGAATCCCACTTCATAATGCGGTTTGGGATAGAACTGTTTCGCCAAGTAAGATTCACACAGAAGGCGCGTATGCTGGGTATGTGGAATATTATAGCCGAATTGCATTGCACCAAATGCTTCAGGATTTACCGGCGGCTGGATTACAGTCCACTGCAAAAGAAATTTTGGACAGCAATAAATTCTTATTTGTCGCCACTGACCCAATGATTAAGCCATCGGCTTATAATACTAATTACGTTAAAGACTTAGGAAGCGGGGCTGGTTCCGGTGTGACTCAGATTTTCAGCGATGGATTCTTTGACGAAGAGGCCGCAAAGAAAGAAGTTAAAAACGGCCGTTACGTTAATGACCCAGCAGGCGAACAACAATTTAAAGGCTATCATGTCTTTAAATTATATGTACGGATTGTCCCAGATGAATTCGGGATGAATTTTCCGGGCTCAGCAATGCCGCAAATTTGGAAGTTAATTTACGTTAATAACGTTTTGGCTTTCGCCCAGCAGCAAACTAATATGCATCAATATTTACCGATGGTTTTTGGTCAGCCATTAGGTGACGGATTAGATTACCAAACGGTAAGTTACGCGGAGAATCTAAAAGATATTCAGCGGATGGCCAGTAAGCTTTGGACTGCGGAATTAAAAAGCACAAATAGGGTTATCGGTGACCGCGCGATTTATAATCCGCTTTATATTGACCCACAGAATTTACGCAGTAAATCCGGCAGCAGTAAGATTCCACTTCGCGGCGGTGCTGCAAGTATGAATTTTAACCCAGCATTGGCTTATTATCAAATCCCTTATAATGACCCAGCACTTGGGTTACGGATGAATCAAGCCGCTCAGATTTCCACTTTTGGAGATAAAGTAGGTGGGCAAAATCCAGCATTCCAAGGGAATTTCGTAAAAGGAAATAAGACTGATAACCAATTCCAAGAGACTGTGCAGGGAACGGAATCGCGGATGCTGCTTATGGCAATTATGTTGGAGACTGGATTCTTTACACCAATTAAAGAAATGATTAAAGCTAACATTCTGCAATATAAAGCGAATGAAGTGATTACGGATTCATCCACAGGACAGCCGTTAAAAATAGATATTGCCACGTTACGTAAAGGATTAATTGAATTCGAACTCGGTGACGGATTGGCAGCCAGCGCAGCTAAAGCAATGCTCCCAGTTTTAGGTAACGTTCTGCAAGCAACTCAAGCGAATCCGGCGCTCGCTCAGGAATATGATGTAGTTTCTATGTTCGCTTATTACGCAAAGTTAAGTGGGTTCCGCAGGATAGAATCTTTCCGATTTACCCAAGAACAAAAAGCTATGAACCAACAGCAATTGCAATTGGCGGCCCAAGCTGCCGCAGGTGGGCAGGTTCCAGAGGTCACCAGCGCTAATCAAACTCCAACACAATAAGCGAAGGTAAAAATTATGGAAACCCAACAAGCTGATATTATGGCTAACGCCGTAAGGCAATTTGAATATTACGGTTACCTAGAGAAACAAGATACGGAAGGGGTTTCGCCAAAAGACAAAGTCTTAGAATCCCTCACACCTGAGCAACGGCATTTGTTGCATAATATGCGAACTATGGCGGTGGTCGGTAAGCTGTCGCTTAACCCCGAAGCCAGTGATTTTAAAGCTAACTGGCATATTTTTACTGGCCAAATAGCAATTCTAACAACTCTTATAGGTGAATAAACATGTGGCTTAATCGTTACCCAGCGCAGAATTTCTTTAATTTTGGTGGGAGTAAAAGTTCAGGCGGAGGCACCACGCAAAATAATGGTGCAGGCGCAGCAAATAATGGAGCCGCCGCTGGCCAAGGAACTAGCCAAGGCGCAGCTGGAAATTCTGGCGCAGCTGCTAATGGCACAACGACTCCGGCAATTTCTGAACTGGACGCAGGACTTAATAACCTTGCTGACCTTTGGAAAGCCCCAGCCGCTGCCGCAGCTGCAACCACTGGAGATAATGCACCTAAAGGCGCTTACGCAGATTTCACAGATGACGCACTGTCAAAAGCATTCGGAGCTGCCCGCATTTCTACCACGATCAAGCCAGAGATTCTAAGCTCGCTTTTCGACGGGAATCAGGAAAAAGCGGCTGCTCTTTCCGGAATCCTTGACCAAGCTTTCCAAATCGGCCTTAGCATGTCTGCTAAGAATGCAATGAAATTGGCGGAACATGGGCTTAATCACGGATTTGAGAAATTTAAAACCGGTGAGCTTTCACAACTTTTAGCCCAACGCTCCGTGCAATCTGGAGTCCTTGAAGCTAACCCAATGTTAGCTAATCCAGCTTACAAACCAGTTTATGACGCGTTAGTTTCTAGCTTAACAGCCCAATATCCACAGGCCACCCAGCAAGAAATTACCCAGCATGCAACCAAACACATTACGAACCTTGTAAATGGTTTGGCCCCACAGAATAAAACAAATACAAATACAGGAAACCTGAAACCTGCCGGAACCACAGATAGTTTTGGCGACGACTTCTTTAATTAATTAGCAAAGTGAGATGATAGAATGAGTACCTTAGGTATTTTTAATAGCACAAACTTCAATCCTGAAGATGTGATGCTGCAAAGTTTCCAGGGAGCGGTTTTTAAACGCTTTCCTGGTGGTTCGATGCCACTTTTGGGCTTTACTGCCCTGACTAAAACTGGCACGTTAAATGTTCCAACGCACAGTTGGAAAATTGAACAACAAGAATTCCCACATACCGCAACTACTGCGTCTGTGGCGGCTGCTGCCAAAGGCACGGCTTCCCGAATTCCTGTTGCTGATGCTACGCAATTCACAAATGGCGTGGTTATTCAAGTTAACGGAACGCATGAGCACATTCGTGTGCAAAGTGTGATTGATGAATTTACGATTTTGGGCTTACGCGGTTTTGGTACCGTTCCGCCACAAGTAATTCCATCTGGCACAGAACTCTGGCGTATTTCTACTGCGTTTGAAGAAAGTTCTTTACGTCCACAAGCTCGTGTTGGCGGCAATGGGCAAGATCTTTCTAACGTAACGCAGATTTTCCGTGATTCTTGGGCGGTTTCTGGCACTACTGCTGCAATGAAGCTTAGTAAGTTTGGTGAAAACCCACTGACTAAGAATCGTCGCGAAGCAATGGTGCAGCATGCTACGGATATGGAAATGAATCTCCTGTTCGGCCAGCGTGTTGAGACTGTTATGAACGGCCAACCATTACGCAAAATGGACGGTATTCTTAGTTTAATGCGCCAATACGCACCTGAGAATTATCATCTGTCGCCAAGCGTAATCACAATGGGCATGTTGGAAGATATGCTTGACCCAGTGTTTGATTATAACACTGACAGCACGAACATGAATGATCGTATTCTGTTCGGCGGCAAGATTGCTGTTAAGGCAATTAATCAGCTTGGTAATTACAGCGGCCAAAAGAATCTGGTTAATGGCCAGACTAAATTCGGCCATCGCTTCTCTGAGTTTATTACCACTCGTGGTAACTATAAGGTAATGGAGCATCCGCTGTTTAATATCAATCCTGATTGGTCACGGATGATGTTAGTTCTGGATTTGAGCACGCTTAAATTGCTTAATCTGGAAGGACGTAAGACTACGCACCGTGCGTTTAACTCCCGTGTAAATTCGGAAGATGCAAGCGCTGCGGTTGATGCTGGTATTGATGCTGAAGGCGGTAGTTTCTTAACGGAACTCACGCTGGAATTATCGCTGCCAAGTGCTAATGCTGTGATTACTGGTATTTGTGATGTTGCGTGCGAACCTTGCCCAACGTTACCGACTACTTATTACGCGCAATTTAGTATCTCGCATCCTTGTGAATCTGGCGCTGTCGCTGGTGGAACGCAAGTTACACTTACGATTACCGGTAACAAAGCTGCACAGGCTTATAATGTTGTGACGCCTAACGGAATCCAAACGATTACTGCGGATGGTTCTGGTAACGGCAGCGTGACGTTTACGCTTCCAGCTTACGTGGAAAACATGATTCAAGGTGCTGAGCCTTGGGGTAAAGTTAATGTAGTTAGTTTCTACATTGCAAATAGCGCCACGTTAAATAACGTTGCACTCTCGCAGATTTCTGTTAGCGCTTGCGTTAAAGATCCTTGCGATGACCCTAATGTGCTGGTATCTGACGCTGAATGCGTGACGATTAACGCTTAATTCTAGGCGTTCTAAGGAAAAGGGAGGAGGTAATTCTCCTCCCTTTTTGCTATCTGGACAAAACAACTTAAATATTACAGGTGAATTATTATGGCATTAGAAACTACTGGCCCAGGTATGGGTTCCATGGCTGCGTTAATTGCTAGTCGATTGTCAAAACAAGGCGTTAATTTAGCTACTCCTCCGACTCCTAAGACTTTAGTAGAGCCTGCAGGATTAAAGCCTGATATGCCAAATGTGATTACTTTCTTGGGCCCAAGCGGTGCTTGTATTTGGCTTAACGGGGAGAAAAGCAAAAAGCGATTTTCTAAAAATGGTGTTTACCTGACGGATTCGGTTAACGAAGCTGCGCAATTACGCACAATGTCAGGCGTTACGGAATTATCCCCAGAATTAGCAATGGGAGTTATCTAATGGCTTTCAGAGAATTATCTCCGCAGCTTGAAGAATTAGTTCAAGGCTGTGTTGAGCTATCGAAACATCCGGAACGTAGAGATGATATTATTCGGCACACTAAGACTGTCGTTTTAGGTAAGCATCGAATGGAAAGATTTTGGCGCGATGTGGAGGTTATTCAGTGGGAAGCCACTTCTTCGGTTACTTCGCGCACGGTAGATTTGACTACAATTCCGAAGCATCGGGATATCTTGCAAATCGGAGTTCCAGGAATAATTAAGCCACTGGAGAAATTAGGAATTGATGCGATTCTTCCTGGGGTCTCCAGAGGGAAAACTAATTGCTGGTATGTATTAGGGCATGCGTTACATGTTAAAACCGCGGCTCCGCATAATGAATTGCTGATTGCGATGCTTGGGAAACCAGATGTTACGGATACTAAATTTTATTCCTGGATTGCAGAGACTTACGGGAACGGAATCGTAGAGGAAGTGGCAAGTATTATCTTTGGCGAATGCGGACAAACTGATAAGCAGCGGCTTTACGCAGACCGCGTAACGCAGCTACATAATCCTGAGATCATGCGGGAAGAATTATTATCCGCGGATTCAAGCATTTTAAACTCAGGGGCTATCCATGGAGACTAAACCACCAGAGCCTCTGATATTTACGATGCCATGTATGGAGTTTTTTGATTCGGCAAGCGTGGAAAAAGAAGAGACCACCGCCGGAGTTATTTTTAATTTGCGGCCAGGCTGGAACAGTTTCCAGAAGATTTCGCAATTACGGAATTTTCTGCAATTGGATTTTGTATTAAGCTCGACTTGTGTGCAGAAAGTGACCGTAACGGTTCGGGATTTTGAAAACGATAATTTCTGTGTCAGGACTCAGGTAATTCCAAGTGTGATTCCTGCTCGAATCCGAATGCCTTGCCCAAAGGATTGGTTACAATGTGTAGAGATCTTTTGCTCGGCGGCTTGTACCCTAGTCGGAATAGAAGGTGTAGATTTTAAACGAAACGTAGACACCTTTAGTCTTAATTCCCAAGCGGATTTAGAAGTAAGTTCGAATTCCGCAACTTGTAAGTTTAAAGTTACCGGAGTGGAATTAGAAGGGAAGGACTCAGGAGAACCCTGGGAAGCCCACATAAAAACAAGAAATGCCTTCTCAAGGGACACAGTTTATGTCGAACACTTTTCTACGCCTGCCTCTACACAAATCTTTGATGGACAAGCGGAAGCGCTTTACGTTAAAGGAGAAGTCTCCCTTTGTAAAAGTGGAGTTAGCGCAGGACTTGGTAGCACCACCGTCAGAAGTGAAAGTGGCGCAACCGTTAAATATAAAACAGAAGCCTTAATGGTGGGAAATCCACAGGCAAGGATTCGTAGAATCTCAGAACGAGGTGGGAATAATGTCTCGTACTACGTTTAGACTAAATATGACTGCCAGCAGTTTTCCACTGGTGTCCAGTAATTATGGCGCTAGTGTGGCTGGCAGGGGCCGCTTTGATACTGATTATGTTGTAACGAATCAGTATTCTGGAAGTCAGGCGGATGCCTTTATTGGCATTCCGTCTTTTTTATATTTACACAATTGCCTTCCGTTTACTCATGGAATGCAAAGTGTAGGATTCGCGCAGGTTGCTCCTGGTTTGCCTGGCGCAAAGGATTTTGACTCAGCATTCCAGTTACAATTTGGCACCGACCCTTCGATTATTTTTGTCCCTGCCAAAGGGATTAATTACGTTAAGGCTCCGGATAATAATTGGCAAAGCGCCCCTACGCCAATGAGAATGGCAGGGATGGTTACGACTGCCTATTTAAAAGGTAAGTCTTATATTTGCTACCAGGGCAATGGGATTTTCACTTATAATAAGGTGACTGGCCAGATTGTTCCGGTTACGCTAGGTGGATTGAATTCTAGCAGCTTACTGGGAATTACCGCAGCTAATAGTTATCTGGTGGCATTTGATTCTGATACGGTTTACTTTAGTAACCCAACGGATGAATTAGATTTCCAGCCGACATTGGCTAGCGGTGCGGGAAGCGAAAGCATTTTACAGGCTAAAGGTAAGATTATCTGCTGCCTGCCAATTGAAAATGGATTTATCGTTTACACTACTAGGAATGCAGTCAGCGCAAGCTTTAGCGGAGATTCTAAATTCCCTTGGATTTACCGAGAGATTGATGGAAGCAGTGGGATTAAAAGTCATGAGCATGTAGCGCATACAAGTAATTTCGCAGGGCATTATGCATTTACGTCGGCAGGTATGCAATTAGTCGGAATTCAAGAAGCGCAATCTATTTTCCCAGAAGTTACGGACTTTTTATTGGGTGCAGAGCTGGAGGATTACGTTGGTGAATTAGGATTACAACCTGGTAACGCAGCGCCGGAGCTTAATGCTAGTGTTTACGGAGAATTTGCGACTGCGCAATTTGGCCAGAATCAATTAATGATTCAGCGATTACCCCCAGGAACTAATGGGATGCTGGTTAAAATCGCCATTGTCGCCAGTAGATATTTGGTAATTTCCCATGGAATTCAAGAATTAACGCATATGTTAGTTTACGACACCGCGCTGCGGCGTTGGGGTAAATTGCGGAAAAAGCATGTAGCGGTTTTTGAGCATAGCACTGAAGCGGCGGAGATTCCTGGAAATACTAGGATTGCGATTCTGGAACGCTCTGGTAGGGTTAATATCGTTAGTCCGGTTAGTTATCCTGGCGTGATTGATAAGAGCGATTCAGTTTTATTTCTAGGCAGAATCCAAGCGCAACGTGGCCAGAATGGAGAATTATTAGCGGTTGATAGCTCAAGAATGTCGCTTACGGATTCTAAGTTATCGGTATTGGCAAGTTTAAATGGAAATAGCTGGCAACCAGAAATAACTCCAATGCTAACGCACGGTGACCCAGAAGCCCAACGGCATCAATTAACTGCGTTTGGTAAAAGCTTTGTGCTTAAATACACTGGGGATTTTAAGTTATCTTCAGTGGAAGTTGACGTTAATGTTACCAGAGGTGGCTAATGAATATCTTTAGGCATATCTTACCAGAAACCCCTACGGAAAATGGTAGGGTTTTTGCATTATTGTTCCGAGCGATTAGACGGCTTACGGAAGATATTGATGGGTACCTTTCTGGGACTTCGGAACCAGTGGTTAGATTAACCGCAATCAAAAACGTAAGTCCGGCACTGCAGCCAGGAACTTTAATTTACGTAGACAATGAAGAATACGTAGGCACAACTAACCGTGGCTACAACGCTGTATTTAGTGGTGGAACCGTAGCTAAAATGGGGAGTGCAATCGCCAAACCAGGAATTATTATGACTCCTGGAAAAACTTATTGGCTCCAACTTGGTGATGGGCAAATCACTTCAACCCCAAATCTTAATTTTAGGTTACAATTACTTGGGGTTGCTATTACCCCTAGTGATTTACACTTTATCTACACACCACCTACAGCTTAATGCCAACCGCCCAAAACCTTCTTGATGATATGCTTGCCGCAAATAGGATTATAGATCCTATCGGAAAGTACGATCTCAAAAAAGCAGGCCTAACGAATGATTTCGTAGCCGGCGAAGTGCTTGGATTGTTAAATGGAATTAATCCGCTGATGAAAGAAGTTGGCTTAGGTGCTGATTCCCGTTATCTTGGCGGAATTGATAGCCGAGATGGTTCGGTAGTGTTAAATAAAGATAAGCCTATGCTTGGGCCAACTGTTTTGCATGAAGGAATTCATAAAGTGCAAACGGTGCTTTTCGACGAGGCTGCGAAAAGTAAAGATCCAGCGATGAAACAATTTAAAGACGCATATGCAAAAATGCAGGATGCGTATAAAAAAGAATCTGATCGCCAGAACGCGATTAATGACCCAAAAGAAACTCCAGAAATGAAGCGCCTTGCGCAATATAGATTCTCCCCAGCGGAGAGATTGGCTTTTGGGACTAATGCTTTATTTTCGGATGTTGGCGCTTCAGGCAGAGTTCCGCATATGGATGCTACTGCTCTCACAGATTTTTTGGTATTAGCAGATATGCTGGGCCAAACTAAGAAAAAGACTGGAACGAAATAAAATGACTGTGCCAAATGATTTAATCGTTACTCCAGAGTCCGGATTAATTACGGAAGTAGACGGGAATTTTACCGTTAACACTTCCGTTCTGGAAGCAATGGCGGCTGCGCAGGCGGCTAATACTAATTCTGGTTGTGGGCCTTGTGGAAATAATCCTGGTCCTTGCACTTACTTCTGGTCACTTGGCGCCCAAAGCATGCAGAATGGAGATGCACAAACTATTTCGTTAGTGGGCGCACCTCCAGGATTACGTGTTAGCTTTACTTTTGATATGCCTGGTGGGGTTAAATTCGTTACGAATATCGTAGCGGATTCTAACGGCATGGGCACAAAACGAATTGTTGTGCTAAATGGAAATGGGATTTATACGGTAACGGCAAGCGCTTGCGGCTGTGGGTCTAATCCTGCGTGCAAGACATTTACTGTTTGCCCTCCGGCTCCAGTTTGTGCGGAAGTTAGTTTAAATACTAGCGCTAGCGCTTGTGTTGCTGCTTCTGGGAATTTATTTTCCGGTGGGGAGATTTTTTCTACGGCTTGCGATCGTGCAGTTACGGTTGTGCCAAAATTCGCTACGCCTACGGTCAATAGCGGTGGTTACGTTTCGTTAGAAGTTCGGGTAACGAATACTAATAATGTTCCGGTAACCTTTACTTTAGGGAATGTGACCCTGCCTCCAGAATTATCTGGGACTGTTAGCATTCCGCAAGTGGTTGTTAACGGTCAAAGCACTTTGGTTCGCACGTTTACGTTAACTGCTAGTTCTGGAGTTAATGCAGACGCGGTGGTTACAATTGGTAGCGGGGTAGGAACTTATATTTGCGGAGGCCAGCAATATTCGGCTTCTGGTGGGCAGGATTTAGTTTCCGTGGTTGCCCCTTCTGGTGGATTTGGCTGCGATCTCCGAGTGGAAGTTTTTGCTTGGACTCCTGCTAATATTCTTAACGGTGGCACAACGCAATTGCAGTTAGTGCTTAAGAATTATGGAACTGCTGCGGTAACTAATGTAGCGGTGTCTGCTATTTCTGGCCCAGCTACTTTTACTGGAACTGCGCTGGCGACAACTGGCGCTACAATTGCCCCAGGCGCTACGCTTAGTTTAACTTCCACTGGAGTTATTGAGCACACTGCCGGAACGCCACAAACGCTAACTGCTTTTGCACCAGCCGGTACGATTACTTACACTTGCAATGGCGGTAATTTTAATATCGGCGCAGCAATTCAAACCAGTATCGTTGTAGCAGCAGGAACAATTGCTAACGGCTATTGCCAAGGAACACTGTCTTGGGAAAATCCTTTAGATGGCACCGTTCTGGCTTATATTACTGGCGCATTGGCAAATACACAATATAGTTGGGTTTCAACTGGTGCAATTGCCAATGCAGGACAATTTACAACAGACGCTACTGGTTATGGTTTTGTAGACTTTACTTACGGTGTTTGGCAGAATGCAGGACAGTTAGTTGTTAACGTAACTGCCCCTAGCCCTAATGCTTGCCAATTTCCAGAGTTAAGTATTCAGTTGCCTAGTTACGTTGTGTCTGAAGGCGCTTAATTAATTTACGTTAGGAATAATCATGGGATGTCAAGGAACAATGTACGCTGTGGTAGACCCAATGACTGGTAAGCTTTTACCAGTTAAAGGTGTGGATAATGGTGATGGGACTTCTAGCCTAGACACTGCAATTGGCGGAACGGCGATTACTTTGGGGCAGAAAACTTCTGCCCTGTCTTTACCTGTTGTTTTTTCCTCCGATCAATCACAAATGCAAGCCTGCAAAGTCAGGAAAGACCAGATCATTTTGGAAAACAACTCAGGGTGTATAATCCGAATGAAACCAAATGCGTAATTTTTATAAAAGATTGTTCTGTTGATTTCGCAGAACTCGGTGAATTAATGGCTGCTTGCACAGGAGAATGATGATGTCGACAGAAGAGAATATTTCCCGCAGGGAGAAAAAACCGCAAGGATTTTTTTCTAATCCTGTCCCTTGGATAGGAGCGATTGCTTCGATTTCGGTATTTGCAATAACCACTAGTTTTAATTGGGCGCTTAGCGTGCAGGAAAAACTAGTAGACCAAGGTTCCAGGATTAAAACCCTAGAGCTTGCGTATCTGGAATTCAAAAGCGACGTGCGGGAAATTAAAGAGAATGTTATTTATTTACGTTTAAACGCCCCACCGAAACCTGGGACAGAAAGGATGACACGATAATGGCATGCGGTATTTGTGCAAGTTCAATGGCAGGTAAATTCGCTAATGGAATAGCAGCTATTGAACGTAAATTCTTCCAAAATGGCAGTCAGAATCAAACGCAGCCGTCTGCGGAAATTTCTGGCCCTGCTCCCACTCAAACTGTGTATGGCCAGGATTCAAATGTTTTTGGGAATCCTACCACAATGCTTACGCGCAATGGCACCAATCCATTGTGAGTAAAAACCAAAAACGAAATTGCTGTTGGTTCTGTTCTTGTTACTTTTAATCTTATTTTTGGAGAATCCAAATGACTTGTGAAACTATTGAATCTTGGGAAAACGGCAGCCGTAAACATTATGGCACGCCTAATCATCTTTTTGTAAAACCTGTTGTCCGGGTTAATGGTAGCTTTGACACCATTCCTGATGGGCATAAAATTCCATTATGCTACTTAGAGCGTGCGGAATTATACCAAAGCGGCTTAGCGGTAACTAACGTGGATACCACTGCGGTTACTGTGCCTTTGGAACTGCAAATTCCTGCAAAAGAAGTTAAAGGCGGTGAGCGTTTTACCGGAGTGTTTGCAGTAAGCGCTGCACCTGTCGCCGGTTCGACTAACACTATTACTATGTCTGTACGCGTAACTGACGCAGCTGGAACTGTAGTTGCTGGGACTGTTAACTTAATTACTAGCGCGCATCCGGTATCTGGTGTAGTTCGTCGATTCATTGCGCATTTGGATATGTATTATGACGCGGTTGCAGGTGCCCTTAAAATTGCATCCCAGACTCGCGCCGATGCTACTTATGCAACTATTGTTGGGGGTAGCATTCCTTTTGACCCTGCCGTCGCAAGCCGAATTCAGTTCACTGTGCAGAATAGTTCTGTTGCATTGAGCGAAGCGCCATTGGTTACCTTTGGCACTCTCGGCCGCGTCAACTAAATCAAAAGGAAATTAATATGGGCGGCTCGAATCAACCTTCAAAATGGTGGATGCCAAAGGATTCTAATTTCGGAGTCCCGCAACCACAATATGTAATTCCGGCCGCTTATATTAACAAACAGGCGGCGGAGTGGCCACAGGGGAAATATCTTCCTCCGTGCATTATTCCGCCGCCGACAGTTACTTATGCAGCAGGATTTTTAACTGTTAACGGTGCAAGTGTTTACGTCCCCGCAACCGGAATGGTTGAGCGGGCTGAATTTATGGTTACTGTCCCAGTAGGCGGAAATGGCGACAGCGGAGTAGATAAGTTTATTACTTCAATTCCTGAGGTGGAAATTCCGCTGACTTTTCGCGGGCAGTTTATTAATTACGGCGTCGATGCAATTACTAACTCTGTGATTAAGCTTGTCTCCGCGGAAAATATTAATCCAATCGGAGCCACTTGCACAATTACTGTGGCTGGCACGACAATGTATACTTGCACTTTTGCCCAACTGGCTGATGGGTTTGTAATTCCTAGCATCCCAGCTGTGTCTGGAGTTTTAGTCGTACTCACATTAGCTACTTCCTCCCCACATACTAACCCTTTTGGTTATAACTACACTTGTGAGACGCAGATCGCAATTCGTGGCGGTCCAAATTCAGTTGAATTTAATTTAACAGACAACCTATTAGTTTTAGGTTGCTACGTGCAGGTGACATCATGATGAATCCAAACACAATTCCTTTTTCTACCTGCGTGGCTGCTTATGCTGGCCGCGTAGGGATTTTTCTTTCTGCTTGGGCGATAGTTCCTGTTGGGATGGCCCTAGGTAAAATCGCTAAAGGCCCAATGCAGTTAGGCCAATGGAACGGAGCTTACCATAACGGCACAGAAATTACATATGGGGTGCAGGTAGAATCATTAAAAGTGGCCCCTGGTTTCTGGTCGAATTTTGACATCCCGGATGAAACTGGGATTACGTTATATGAAGCCACGGTTGCTAAAATCTATCGGCGCTTTGGCTGGTGGGCTGCGGTTTATTATAACATGGCATTCCGTAATGTTGGCCAAGGTTGGTTAGCTAAATTTAAAGTAACCTTCCCTCCACATACCGAACCGCCAGCTGCCGAAGAAATTCATTCCACTAAATTCGGAATTAAATTCGGAACCAAAGTTTACCGTGATTGGCGCAGCTATCCAGAACTTGGTGCTTTTAATGGCGCACATTCCTGGTATGGTATTCCTGATCTTTTTTAACTCTTAACCCCTAAAAGGAATCCTTATGGCAGGAGCAGATATTACCGTAGCGCTAGGTAGTCCGGTTAATTACCGGATAGAAAGTGCCAGTCCGAATTGTTATTATAAAGTAACAATGACTAATTTAGCAGATGCCCGAGTGGCGGATGTTCGAGATGTGGTAACTGACGCTAACGGTGTCGCCGTGGCGTCTTTTCAGCATCTAGCAGTCGGTGATTATGAGCTTCATGCAAGGGCTATTAATTGTGGCGGTTGTCACTTACCTTGTAAGCGGGTTAGCGTAATTCAAGATTGCTCGATTAATGTTTGTGGCAGCTGCAATACTGGCTGTGGAACTAGCGCAACTTGCACAGCTAATTGGACAGTTAGCCCTACGGCTTACCAAACTGGAGTAACTACGCCAACGACTTATACGCTAAGCGGAGTTCCTAATTGCCGGGTTAAATTATTATTCTTTGATGGCGACGCTCCATATATTAATCCTTACACGAATGCGCAGTTATTTACTTATATCGTAAATGGCCAGCCAATGACTGCGGACTTACTTTGGCCTGCGGATTCGGCAGGTGCGCAATATAATTGGCGTCCGGCTCCGATGGCAGAACAAGATGCTTGCCTTCAGAATTGCACGATTTATCCACCACGGGTTAATCTTACGATTGCTGCCGGAACTACTTGTGAAGTTGGCTTTACGATTAATCCTACGACCCCAGTTGTTAACCAAGCTAACGCAGGATTTATTCAGGCCACTGGATTACCTCCGGGCTGTTCACTTAAGATTCAGGCTTTCTCAGCTGATGGAGTGACTCCGGTGTTATCTTTAGGCCAGCCGATTTATCTTGTTATTCCTCAAGGAACTAACGTACCATTTACTACCGTAGGTGGAACTGTTGGGGATGTTTCTGTATGGAAACCCGTTGCTATTGTTAACCAAGCAGGTTGTTTAGCTGGGTGCACGATAATGACTTCTTCTGTTACGGTAACCACAATTGCTTCTGGAAATAGTAGCTGTGCTTTAGGTGTAACTTCTCAGGCTTGTGTGTCTAACGAATTGCAAACGGTGTTTAACGGCGGCATTCAAGGACAGCAATATAATGTAGAAATCAGCCAGGATTCTGGAGTAACTTGGGGAGCGGCTGGATTCCCTGCGGTAACTTGGGGAGCTGGAAGCACTTACACCATTACTCTTAATTCGTCCACTTCTGGAATTACAACTGCTGGGTTCCGTGTGCGTCTTAAGTCCGTGGCGAATTCGATTTGTGTTTCTCCTACGCAAAGCAGTAATCCTTGCGCAAGTAGTTCTGCAAGTTATTGGTGCCTTAATGGAAATTGTACGCAAGCTGTTTCGCAACCAGTTGGTTCTACTGGGCCTTATGTTTCTTTAGGTGCTTGCCAAGATTCATGTACTGCACCAAGTGGAGCTGCTCAAATTAATCTTGCTGATCAATTCTCTCCTGCGGCGCCCCCTTGCACTACGATTAGCGGTGCGCTTAATTGGACTGTTGGTGTTTACCAATCGTTTAGCTTTAGCGTAGTTAATGCGTTGTCTACTTCTGTTACGGTAAGTGGAATTCCAGCTGGAATGACACGAACTAATTACAGTGGTGCAATTCAAATCGCAGGTGTGCCAACTACCGCAGGTGCAGTAAGTATCTCTGCGACCAGTGGGGCTTGTGTTTGTGTGGTTGCTGGAACTATTAGCGCTGGCTGTGTGATTAATTACGCACTGTCGCTAGGAACTGTAAGTAACGGTGAGTACAGCACAATTACTGTCACTGACGCCCCAGCTAATTGCGAAATTATCTTCGGCCTTTATGACACTTCTGATAATCCAATTACCGTAGCAGGCACGCATGTCACGTTTGGAGTTAATGTTAATTCTATCGGAACAGGAAGTTTATCTCTTGGCCCTTGTGCCGATCCTGGAACTGGACGAATTAAACCTTTGGCAGCTAATTTGCAACCTTGTTTAGGCGCAGCTAGTTGCTCATTTACACCGGCTTACTTGGATTTAGTTTGCACGGCGTAAGTAACAAATAACTTGAAATGAAAGGTACAATAGGGGTGTAAAAGCCCCTATTGTTTTATGGTGATTTATGGGTACACTAAAGAATACAGAGCGACTTGCGGGTGTCCATGCGGATTTAGCTAGAGTTATCCGAGTGGCTGCGGGTAAATTGGATTTCGATTTAATTATTGTCGAGGGCATGCGGACATTGGCGAAGCAACGGGAATATGTAGCTAAAGGTGCAAGTCAGACTTTAAAATCTCGGCATTTAACTGGCCATGCAGTGGATATTGCGCCTTATATTGCAGGGGAAGTTCGCTGGGATTGGCCGTTATACCGAAAGATTGCGGTGGCGGTTAAGCAAACTGCTAAAGATCTCGGGATTAAAATCGAATGGGGCGGCGACTGGAAAGATTTTAAAGACGGCCCACATTGGCAATTACCTTGGAAAGAATACCCAGCGCTTCGTGCGCATTCGTTAACTGAGGAGCCAGTTCCTGATCTCGACGCAGCACCAGAACCAAATGAAGAACCTAAAAAAGAACCCACAGCTACCCAAACTGGAGTTTTCAAAGGTGCTACTATTTCTGGCGGAGCTGTCACTGTGGCTGGTGTGGCTGAAATTGCTAAGTCTATTAATGAAGTAAAAGACGCAGCAAGTAGCTGGGTAAATTACGCGCTACCGATTGCGATAGGTGTTGCGTTATTGGCTATTGGATATATTATTTATGACCATTGGCAGGAGCGCAAAAATGCTGGCCACTAGTAAAAATCGCCAAAGTGGAATCGTCGACGCGTTAATCGTTTATTTAGCTGGCGCTGGGGTTATTATTGCTGCATGCGCAGGGCTTTATCTAACTGGCCGAAGCGCCGGAAAAGAAGCGGTGCAAAAGGAATGGGACGCAGAAAAAGCGGCCATTGTTCTCAAAGCCGAAGAGCAGCGTAAAGAAAGCGTAAAGGTTGTAGCTAATCTTGTCCGTGCTAATATTGATAAAGACGCTGAGATTGATAAGCTTTCCGCAGACATTAAGCAAAAAGGAATTCAAAATGAAACCAAAAAATTCTGTCCTACTGCTCCTGATGGTAGCACTCTTGTTACCCCTGAGCGGTTGCGCGCTCTCAAACAGCTTTATAGTAAGTGACTGTGCAAATCAAATTGCGCCGGAATTAACTAAAAGTTGCACTAAGCCAACTGATAAAGATGACTTAGTGGATATGGTTGCGCTTGGGGCTAAATGCTATGATAAGCATGAGAAACTTTCGGCCGCAGTAAAACATTGTCAGACTCAAAGCAAAAATGTCAAATAGCCTTCAAACGTTAACGACAATTCGCAGCCCTTTTGCAGGTAAACCAATGGCAGGAGTTAATCCTTTTGCTTTGGTGGGCCTGCAGGAGGCCGCAGAGCGTTTCGCAAAAGAAAACCCAGAGCTTTCGGTAGAAGAACCTGAGCCTGTTAATTTCTTTTGCAAAAATCTTTACGCCAGATGGCTGGAGATTCCAGCTAATTCCTTTGTGATCGGAAGAATTCATAAATATGAGCATTTATTTATGGTTGCTTCCGGAGTGGCTACGGTTATAGATGCTACCGGAACGCATGAACGAGCTGCGCCTTGGATGGCAGTTAGTCCTATGGGAGCGCAAAGAATAATTCATGCTGTTACCGATACCATAATCTGCACCTTTCACCCAAATGTAAATGAAGCTGCGGATATGAAAGAAGAAATGTCATTCGGTGACCCAAAAGATTTCGTGGTATACGCCGCCCTTGAAGGGCCAGTGCCAAACCAATTAACATTAGATTTAGGATAACAAATCATGCCTTTTATCGCAAGTATTGTTTCTGGCGCGATTGCAATTGGTGGTACGGTTATGGCTAACCGTAACGCTAATAAAGCAAATGCCCAAAGCGCGGAAAATCAAGCAGAAGCAGGTCGGGTAGATTATACCACCATGTCCCCGGAAGCTAAGAAAGTCCTGCAAGGATTATTTGGCGAGGCTGGGGCTTTAGCAGAGCAGGCTTTAGGCCAGGATTTTAACGCAATGCGGGTAGATAACACTCAACAGGCGCTGAAGGCTGCGTTAACTAATACGCTTAATTCTGACATTCCTGGGTTAAAATCCGCGATGGGGAAAGCTGGCGCTTATAATAGCACCAGTTTCGGAATTGCAGCTAATGACGCAATTACAAGCGCACAGGCAAAAGCGTTTTACGCTAGCCAAGCGGCCACTAATGAAAATATTAAGACACAGCTGGAAATGGTTAATCCATTGCTGGCGTTACTTAATATTGATAAGGGCGCACAGAAAGTCGGCAAAGAGGCAACAGGAATTGCTAATGCAATTAGCGCTGGAGGCGTGTCAGACGCGGCGACTGGAGCTATTGGTAATTCTGTCGGGAAGATTTACGACTTCTTTACTAAGAAGTAAGAGGGAATAATTATGGGTTACGCAACTGATATGCTGCTGGTGGCGCCTAATTTAGGTGAGCTGTCTGTAGATGAAATTACTAAGGCTAATACCTCCGCTGCGACTTCCGCGGTGCAGGAAGCTGCTAGGGAATTACGCCCAGAAGATTTAAAAGCGTATAAAAATCCTGACGGAGATAGCGGATATTCTTTGCCGCCAGAGCATCAAAATAGCATTGCGTTCTGGGAAAAAGTAAAAGCATCTCCGGATTATGCTAAGGCGCTCTATTCTGCCCATAATGACATGACTAAAGGTGCGCTGTCTGGTAAGCCATTAGCAGTTTATGTTAAGCAACCAGATGGTTCCACTGCACAAGTGCAGGTAGGGGCTAATGGCTCTGTAGATATTATTGCAAGAAGCGCAGCAGATAACACTGCTATGCAAAATCAAGTTGTAGTCGGCGACCAAAAACGAACTACCGACGCTCTTTTACTTGAATTCCAAAAGGTAATTACCGCTACCACTAGCGCTGTAGATCGCGCAAAAATTAAAGCAGATAGCGCAGACGCAGCTTTATTGGCTAGTCTGGCGCAAACTAATTCGACCTTATCAGATGTTTATGGTGGGCAGGCCGCAGTGCAAAATGCTTTGGTTACTGCAAAGATTCAAGCTGGCGAGGCCGAAGCGGACAATGCAGAAAAACGCATAGCCGCGTTATCAAGCGCTCCTGGATTGGAGAATGTAAAAAAGATTTTTGCAGATACGACTCAGCGTCATATTGATTTAATGGCGAAAGAATCTGCCGCGTTGGAGAATTACCAACGTGCGCTCGATAATCCATTTTACACAATGGCCAGCGGATTCTTTGGTGGTGCGGATAAAAATCCAGTAATCCAAGGAGCTAAAGCAACTGTGGAGCAATTAGCAGGTGCAAGAAAAGACGCACAAAATACCGCTAATTTAGTTTTGACTGGCATGAGCGAAATGCAACGGATTGTGGAAAAACAATTCACAGTTGCTACGCCTACGGAAATTCGTGTTGCCGCTGCTGAAAAAGCCGCAACCTTTAGCGCTAGTGCAGCTAAAGCCAGAATTGCACAAGCGGAGCTGCCTTCGGAATTAGCTAAAGTGACTGCTAAATTAGCTGAGTCTGGATTTAAAGACACCATTGCAATTGCGAAATTAAGCCTTAAGGCAAATCAGGCGTTATTAATCGCAGCTACCGGAAATGAAAAATTACTGTTAACTGAAGAAAATCTGCGCTTGAAAAAATACATCGCAGACCAGAAAGATGAGACTACTAATAATATCGCAGAAATGAAACTCGCGTTAGGCGCAGATACTAACGCAACGATTGACATTGCGAAAAAATATTACGCGCTTCGGAATAACACCAGTGAGGTGCCAAGCTTTAAAGACGCAGCCGCTACGCTGAATCAAGGGATTAAATTAAAAGACCCAGATTTAATGGCCATTAAAAATTGGTCTAGCAGCACAACTCCTAACGCTGTGGCTAAGTGGAGGGAGATGGCTAATGCTGCGGCGGTGCGTGGTGGGGTAATTCGTGCATTCCCGGAAGCTACTTTAGCGGTAGTGTCTACGGAAAATGGCCACAGGCTTTGGAGTAAAATAGCTCAGACGCAAGAAGAAGTAGTTGGCAGCTACATTAAAAGTAGGCTTGACAAGGGCAATGAAAAATCTGACCGCCCAATAGCAGAAATCGCAGCGCAAAAGATGTTGGTGGAATCTAATAAATTACCGGAAGAGCCCCTCACCGCTACTGTGGACGGAAAAGAAATAAAACTTAGTTCCCCCAGCCCATACAAAATTTATCCCGGCAGCTTCTTAAGCTCCTCAGCTGAGAATAATAGTGGATTACCCCCAGAGCTAAAAGCTGAGCTAGAAAATAATCTTGTTGCAAAGGAAATTGCAAAGCTGGAGAACGAATACATCAGGCTCCCTAAATCCGGTGGCAGACGCGACACGACCAGTTTTAAAGACGTGATGATTCTTGCCGGCAGAGTCAAAGCAGAGAATCCAAGCATATCCACGCAGCAAGTAATGCAATGGGTGTCGGACGTCTATATAGCTGGCGGAGAGCTTAATAATAAATATATGGCTCCTGAAGTTTTCGGTTTGCCAAAGCAAACTTCTTACGTGATTCAAATTGATAAAGATAGTGCAGGCTCCAGTATTTTAAATCACCTAACCAGTGCTGGGACTTCGTTTGCGACTGCGCCTATTTTAGGTTTCGGCCCTTCAATCAAAGACATGCTAGTGGACGACCCAACAGGCCGGGCTGCTAGGGAGGCTGGCTTCCGCAGAACTTACAGAGGTGCGTTCACTGGAATTTATGGCACTGAAAGTATTGACCTATTCAAAACAAATGACCTAGTAATGATGGCGTTACGGGCAAATCCAACTCTTTGGGCGGATAAAAAATAATGGCAAATGATTTCTATGATTCCCTTCTCCGAGGCGATGTGGCTACCGCTGCGGAATTAACTGCGGCAGAAAAGATTGTTTACGGAATTGGCAGCGCTGCGGTGGCAGGTGGAGTTTCACTTGTTAACAGCGCTAGTTATTTATTATCGAAACCCTTCTCCACAGAGGATGACCCTTATGCGCCGATAGATAAGGCAGAGACAGTTGCGTCAGTTTTTGGCGCGGATGCAGCTCAGCATTATAAAGCGAATCAAACTGGATTAGATATTCTGGGGGAGGTTGGTGCAAGCTTTATTCCTGGCACCTTAGCGGTTAAAGGATTACGCGCGCTGCAGAGTGCTAAATACTTTACTGGTGGATATAAAGCTGCGGAAGCGGCTATTAACACCGGAAGCATTAGCACGGAACTTAGTTTAGGAACTTGGTTACGCCCGACTGCTTATGCGGAATCTTTAACGAAACAGGCGGTATCTGTTTTGCGGACTGGCGGAGATTGGGCAGTGGTGTCAGCTGCGAAAAATAAAGCTATCGCGGCTTATGCTTACCAAGGCGCATTAGAAGGTATTGCTTTTGAATTTGCTGCGGAAGCCTTTTTAAACCAATCCACTCTTTACGATAAAGATTCCTTAGCCCAAACGATGATTTGGAATCCGTTGCTAAGTGGTAGCTTAGGTGGAATTGCAGGTGGATTGGTAGGTAGATTTAATGTATTCGCTAAAGGTGGATTGCAGGCTGCTAAAAATGACGTAGCGCGGGCAATGGATGACGCAATCTTTGGCGTAGATCTGACAAGCCGAGGCAGGCATTCCGCTGAGGACATTGGGATTTTCACCAAGCAGAGAGAGCTACGCGTAAAAGCATTAGATGATTTAATCACCAGCGGAAATGCTACAGCTGAGCAAGTGGCTACTTACACTGCGATGAAAGCAAAATTAGAAGCCCAAAGCGCTAATCTTTTAGCTGACGCCACCGCCAGAAGTTTAGCTAGCGGAAGCACTTTGCGGCCTTTGGATATTTCCACAGCACTGACTGGTAAATCTGGCGACGAAGTCCAAGGAATTCTAGCAGGTGTCCGGCAATTTACGAATGTTACCGAACGGGATATGTTGGCTGGGGCTGCGAATAGCCTTCAAGATTTAATTTATCTCGACCCTAAAAAAGTAGGACGTACCAGTGCGGAATTCACAGCTGGCCTAGGAAGCGCTGAGCTTGGAGATGTTGCGACTAAGGCTGTTGGAATTAAAGCTGGCACAACTATTCACAGTGTGGAATCTGCTACGGAAGCAGCTGCTCGTGGGGAAGTTGTATCAGTAATTAAACAAGCAGACGGAAGTTATCTTTTCCCGAATGGCACAACTGCGCCAGGATTAACCACACATGGAATTCCTAAGGAAGCCCGGACTGGTGCGATTCAAACTGTAGAAGGAATTGGCAGCGAGGCTGCGATTTCTGTTGTGCTTAGGGCTAGTGATCTAAGTATGGTGGCGGATAATATTTATCCTCACTTACGGGAATTACTAGGGAATGCGGTTAATTCTCCTAAGGCAATTTCTAAATCTGGCGTGGCTTATGATCTGGCGATTCCGAAACTCACTGACATTACGGATGCGGCTAAAGGTTTAGAAGCGAAACTGCTTAGTAATTCTTATGATTACCTAGACAGCGAAGCGCATTGGATTCGGCTTAATAAGCTTGCGCAAGAATCTAAATCCACTGGGCAAGTTAATTACGCAGCATTTAAAAATGACTTAGCCTACGCAGAAACCCAAGTTATCGCAGCTAAGCAAGCTGGGCTTGGAGAGATTACGCTTAAAGATTTCGGCGGCAAAGGTAATAATTCCGCAATGACTATTGACGCAGCGGAAGAAGCGATAGCTAAGCGGAAACAAAAGCTTGCAGAATTCTTAATGGAATCCGGCGCGTCCAAGGAAGAAATCGAAAGCCACCTTAAGATTAAGCTTGGTGCAGCAGGCGTAGAAGATATTGATAAATTCGTTGGGCTTACGCTAGACGAAGCGCATATGGCGCGTTATATTAAAGCTGAAGTTAATGTAGCCAAAGCTGATGCTATGCTGCGTGGAGTTATGTATTCCCAACGGATGCTAGAAGAATCTCGCGGTTACCAAATGCTTGGGCAGCCATTAGCGTTATCGGTGGCAGCTAAAGAATTTGGGTTAGCCCCAGAACAATTCGTAAGCAAACTAGACTTAACGTCTATGGGGACTCCGGTAGTTGCCCCAGGCGGAAACGCAGCTACACTGTTTACTAATTCTCGCGTATCTGCTTCGGTTTTAGGGGCAGGGCAGCAAGCGTTAATGCTTCAGGATGCAGCTGCTAAATTAGCTAAAGATGTTTACACCACTAAGATTTCCCCGACAGCCGCTTTTGTCAAATCTCCTGAGGCCGTTCGGGAATTAGCAGTAGTTCGCACGCTTTATTCTCAACGATTGGCACAAGGGGATTTATCCTTAGTGGAGGTCGGGGGAAAGAACTTTATCGTTCCGGCTAATAAAGCTTCGGCGCTTGATGAATTAATGGTTCGGGTCTATAAACAATATGCAAAAGCCAATGGCCCTAACGCTAAGACTTTGGCGGCTTTAGAATCCGAAATCACAAAGATTACTAGCAGCAAAGGAGTTTTGGAACTTAAAACCGCGGAAGCTGCTGAGCATTTAAAAGCCCTCGCTGAGGCTAATCATAATGTTAACTTTGCAGCACGGCCTATTAATAGTTTCCGTGGGCAGCAAACCTTAAAAACCACTAAGGGACAAATCTGGTTCCCAAGTCCTGACCCATTAGACCAACCATTTTTGATTACGGTTCATATGCCAGGATTAGAAGGTGGCCGCGGTGAAGTTAAAATGTTCCTTGCGGATAAGGCAACATTTGAATCTAAGAAAGCATCCTTACTCCAAGAGACTCAGACTATGGGGTCTGATTTATATGGCGGTAAGGTCT
>ERZ795056.1357-NODE-1357-length-28747-cov-15.514952_pt1 | contig 28747 bp, 23 predicted proteins | sample MGYA00375140_ERZ795056 | MGnify/ENA primary metagenome ERZ795056 (study PRJEB30185, sample SAMN05720227) | activated sludge metagenome | isolation source: Anaerobic digester | place: USA | collected 2015-03-09 ... | reverse complement strand
AAAAAATGGCCTGGATTGCATTGGAAGGCATGCGTTTTCACGCATATCACGGCGTATACGAAGCGGAAAAGGCGCTGGGTACGGAGTACCTGGTAGACGTATACGTCAAGGCCGGTATTGCGAAAGCCGCCGCTACCGATCAGGTAGAACAAACGGTGAACTACGAGATTATTTTCCGGATTTGCCAGATGGAAATGGAACAACCGAAGCACCTGATCGAAACGGTGCTGGCCGGTATCATCGCCCGTATGAAACACCAGTTTTCTACCCTGCAGGCCATCCGGGTGCGCGTAAAAAAACTCAATCCTCCCATCGGCGGGCGTGTAGAAGCGGCCTGGGTGGAAGAAGACGCCGATTTTGTGGCTTCCTGCCCACGCTGCAAACGCAAACACATCTGCTACAGCGACAACAATTGCTGGTGTAAAGACATTAACCTGCACCCTGCAACGAAGGAAACGCTGGTGCGGCAGTTCGGCACAACCTGTTTGTGTGAGAGTTGTATTAAGTTGTATGCGGGGTGAGGATGTTATTGGTTATTGGTTATTAGTTATCAGTTATTAGTTATTAGTTATCAGGGTGGTAGGGGGGCGGTTTTCACGCTGCCTGGCCAGTTGTCTGGTCAATAAACCAAGGGCAACGTGTCATCCTGAACGCAGTGAAGGATCTAATTTTGGCACAGATTTACCTGTAATCCAGATCCTTCACTGCGTTCAGGATGACACGTTGCCCTTGGCTTATTGACCAGACAACTGGCCAGGCAGCGTGAAAACCGCCCCCCTACCACCCTGATAACGGATAACTAATAACTACCTATGGAAAGCATCACCAGCGTACAACCTTCCACCGGCTCAATACCTTGTTTTTCAGCAAGTTCTATTAGTTCCGGGTTCTCGGTACCCGGATTGAAAATGATCCTTTTCGGGCGCAGTGTTTGCAGAATATAGTCGTAGTAAGCCACCTGACGTTCGGGGCGCATGTAAAGCGTCACCGTATCCACACCACTAATGTCAGGCGTTCCATGCTGAATATCCAGCCCTTCCACCTTCCCTTCGCGTACACCCAGCGGCACTACTTCGTGGCCATGGTGCAACAGGCGCTGCACGGCCAGGTATGCATAGCGCGAGGGATTATCCGTTGCGCCGAGGACAAGTGTCTTTTTCATTTTATAAAATGTGTCTGATGGTTCAAAGAGAGAGGTAAACAGCCCGGCGCCCAAAAAGTTATCCGTTCGGCCGGCAATTTCGGGCATTTACTAGCATAAAATCGAATACTTTTGCGCACTTTTTAACATCGACACTCCTATGATCCTGACTGATAAAAAAATAATGGAAGCCATCGAAAAAGGCCAGATCGTTATCGAGCCGTTCCGGGCAGAATGCCTCGGCACCAACTCCTACGACGTACACCTGGGGAAATACCTGGCCGTTTACCGCGACCGGGTGCTGGATGCCAAAAAGCACAATCCGATCGATCTGTTCGAAATCGGTCCCGAGGGTTTCGTACTCGAGCCCGGTACGCTTTACCTCGGCGTTACGGAAGAGTACACCGAAACGCACCATACCGTACCATTTCTGGAGGGTAAAAGCAGCATCGGCCGCCTGGGCATCGATATTCACGCCACGGCCGGCAAAGGAGACGTCGGCTTTTCCAATACCTGGACCCTCGAAATTTCCTGCGTACAGCCCGTGCGCGTGTACGCAGGCATGCCTGTTGGGCAATTGATCTATTTTCTGATCGAAGGGGATATTGAAAATTACTACCACAAAAAACAGAATGCGAAGTACAACCAGCGGACCGACAAGCCGGTGGAAAGTATGATGTGGAAGAATTTCTGACGAAGCATCCGATGAAACTACTTTTTTTGTTTTGCCTGCTGGCGTTTATTTCCCCTGAACCTTACTCCGAAATCCGCCTGCGCGACGCCGGACAGCCCACCGCTGCGCGACAAAGTATCGATGGTTACCGCACGTTCCAGCCTTCGAAAATCAAAAAACAAAAACGCAAACTCCGGAAAAAAATCAGCGCCCTCGGCTGGGGCCTTTTTTTGTTCAGCCTGGTCGTTATCGCAGGTACTTTGCTGCTCACCATGCACCTCTGGCCCATGGCCGGCCTGTTCTGGCGCATTTTTATGGTATGGCTGGGCCTTTCCCTGACTGTCGGTTTTTTGCTCGTGGGACTGATCGGACTCGTTTACGGCCGGCACTCTGACCGCGACCTGCGCAGCAAGGCGATAGTAAGGGTGGTAAAACTGGGCGACAAACTGGATTTTACGCCTGAAAAAACCTGGTGTTTCCCCGATGAATACTTCCGGCTTTCGGTGGCTGCCAACAAAAATGCCCTGTTGATCGTTGATTATCAACAGGATAAAGGCTGGATTATTCCGAAAGAAAACATTGTAGGAATTCAAACCGACTCTGTACCGGCGGCTGAAACGGAAGCGCGTTACCCTTCCGGCCCAGACACGGAATCCATCGTCCTCTTCCGCCCACTTCAGGAAAATTTGCCACCGCATCCACCTGCCAAACCGCTGGGGCCGATGCAGGTGCTCGATTTCCAGTGCCGCAACCAGATGCTGCGCCGCATGACACTGGTGTATCATCCCAGCGTTTTCGGTGACAGCACACAGATCGTCGCGGCAGATTTGCGGGCGCTGTGGAGTGAAAATTAACCGCCTCATGGCATAACACGAACAACTTGTACACATTTCCAAAACCCGTCACCGTCCTGCGCTATTTCCCGCAGGAAATCATCCGGCAAAAAGCCGAGTACCGCGCCCTGCCCTCCCGATTGCCGGAGTGGGAAAAATCTGCGGTGCTGACCAACGGGTTCGTACGGGAGCAAAGTATTTACCTGCAACGCAGCCTGTTAGAAAATACGGATTCGAAACCTGCCGACACCCTGCTGCTTCAAGGCACTTCGGATGCCCGCTGGATCAACCTTTCGGGCTCCTGCAAAATTTCGCATTTCCTGCACCTGCACCGCCGCGACGACGGCATCTGGATAGAACTGGTGGATGATTATTACCCGCTGTTCGGCTCCAAAGCCCGCGACCGGTACGATATTTTGCCGCTGACGCCGGGAAAAAGCGCGGCGATTCACATCAATGCACGCTACTGGCACACGCTGGCGGGTGCACGCAAGGACACACATTACCTGGAAAACTACCTGTACCTGGAAAATCTGGGCACCTTCGAAGAGGCGGTTTTGGTGGAAAGTTTGCAGGACATACTGGTGTTTCAGCCGGAAAAGGAAGTGGATTTGAGGGAGATGATGTACTGAAATCAGGCCTTCCTGAGCCAGCCCATGATCCGGCTCTCGCCTATTTTCCACTGACCGGACGGCCGCGTGAGTGGAATCGTTTTTCTGGACGGTTTGAATTTCCCGGGATTCTGCTGAATGATCTCTATCTCCGTGTCGCTGACTTTTGAAACAATGGCGACGTGCCCGTAACGATTGAACAGGGTGGCAGAAAAAACAAGCAGGTCGTTAACCTGCGGTTGCGACCTGCCGGGGTTGGTAAACTGGAGCAGGTTGCGTTTCGGATTTAACTGCCCGTCAGCAATACTTTTATCAAAAAAATCCTTCGCGTGGCCGTAAGAGTCGGGCATTTTGTGCTTCAGGTGCTCGTAGTAATACCTTTTTACAAACTCCACACACTGGTATTTCATGCCGATGTTGTATCCGTCTGCGGATACATTCCGGCTGGAAACATGGCCTACGTCGCCGTTGTAATACACTTGTACGCCGTTCAGGCTGTCGATGGGTTGGCCGATTCGGTGCGGAGCGAAGGTATCGGTGATGGGGCCGTACAGGAAGTACGTTGTGAGAAGCAGCAGGGAAAATGAAGTGAGCAAAAGTTTGCGGCGTCGGGTAAGTAACTGCATTTGTTTTAGTAATTGTCTGACAAGACATTGCTTTTTGTAATCATCAGGGTTCTTCCATCGGGAACGCTTTGTATCGCCAGGCGGAGTTCGGGGTATCCACCAGTCTACCGGCGGAAGTTGACGCGACAACACGATCAAGATGGAATCCGTCTTTTTAGTGATGATCAGTTTTCGTTTTTCCCTGGAATAATAGAACTGGTCTTTCTGGCAGGGATGGGGGTCATATGATTGTGCAAGAAATGTTTGTGGTATCAGATAAAGTGCCAACAGGCCGAGGGTTTTCAGCATTTCGTTTTCCATTTGAATTACCGGCAATGGTATGTATGAGAGGGCACGAGGACACTACGCGTAGTGCCCTCGTGCCCTCGTGGTTTATTTGCCAACTCCTACCGCTGCACCACCACTTTCCTGCTCGCCTGCTGCCCGCCGCTGCTCACCCGCACAAAATACACACCCGGTGCAACGCCCTGCAAATCAATATTTTCCGAAATGGTATCGGATTTAAACCTGCGTTGCAGCACCGTCTGGCCCAGTACGTTCAGAATATCAACCGAGCCATCGCGGGCGCCGCCGAACGCTGCCGAAACCTGTATCCAACCTGTGCTCGGGTTGGGTGTCACCTGCACAGAAGCGGCCCATGCGGGCGGTTCATTTGCACGCAGTACACCGCAATCCTGGGCGGTCGGGAAAGGTTGTTCGCAAGTCCAGATCGTATCGGCGCTTTCCAGCAGTTCCGGAAAAAACGGGTTGTCGCAGGATGGTCCCGCGATCGTCGTGAGGCACTGACCGAGGTAAAAGCCGTCGCAGGTGTAGAATTTGACAAAATCGAAATCAGCGCCGACGAAGTAGTGCAGTCCGATTACCGTACCGTTGTCCATCTGCGTCACCACAGATCCGTATGAAGGCTGGTTGCAATCGGGAAACTGCGCCTGGTAAAAAGCCACGGTATCGCGCAGCCAGTCGAGGCAAAGCGGTTCGGTTGCACAGGTAAAACTATTGCTGCAACTGACTTCCGAAGTCAGTTCGCTGCCATACACCTCCAGGAACTGCACGCCGCAATCCAGTTTTACCCGAAATTTCCAGTTGCGGCTGTAGATGCAGCCCGACGGGCAATCGCCCCAGGCGGCCGTGTAGGTTATTTCGACGTCTTCAATCAGGGTTTCCTGTACCTGAATATCGTTTCCGTCGCCGATTACGGTGTCCACTTCAGCAAACTGTACCCCTGGAACACCTTGAAAAAGAGCGGCCAGCGCAGGTGTATTCAGCCCCTCATGCGAAAACAGTGACAGGTAAATCGTATTGCCAATTTCAAAACTCCCCGCATTAATCAGGTTGTAATGGGTAACAAGTCCGTCAAAATCGGCATTTCCCGTTGGAAATATGCCGCTGATGTAATTCTGCGCCCAGGTTTCACCACTATTGACGGCCACAGTAATGCCGTTCATGTTCACCTGCTGAAACGTATGGATGGCCAGGCACTCCACCACGGTGTCGCGTTCGTGCAGTTGCACGGCATTGTACACGGCCAGCAACAGTCGCATGGATCGGTTGTACAATTCATCGGGAATCTCGACCGAATCCTGGAACTGCGGGTTCTGTTGCATCAGTCGCACGGCCAGTTGCTGCGCATCGCGGTGGTAAAAAGCGCGCACGGCATCCGGCGCATCGCAATTGGGTTGAGCGTTGACAGTCAGTACCCACAGGAACGACAGCAGGAAGGAAAGGAAAATTGATTTCATGATTGTGATGTTTTGTTGAGTAGTTGAGTGCTGAGGGGTAGATACCGGGAGCATACATGACGCTGCCGAATATTGTCGCTGAACAGCCGATGCCCACCAGACAGCACAGCGGCAGCCAAGCGTTGAGCAGTTCCTAAATATTTAGAAAACTATAACAGAAATCAAAGGGCAACAAGAAAAATGAAAGAGGTCAATGCAGCGTTTTCTGCCTATTCGGAATATGCGGTGGTAGGCTGCAACCTGAGCGCTGTGTATCGCCCCGAGGATATCTTCTACGTCGAAAGGATGGACGAGTACCTCAAAATTTACCTGAAAAAACGAACGCGTCGTGGCGCGTATGACGATGAAAGTGATGGAGGAAAAACTGCCGGAAGGCGATTTTTAAGAGAGTGAGAGGGTAAGAGAAGTGAGAGAGTGAGAGCCGACTTCGAGTACGCCTCCTTCGCCCCAGTAGCCGGGTGAATAGGGCGAAGGAGGCGTACTCGAAGTCGGCTCTCACATCTCTCACTCTCTCACATCTCTCACTCTCTCACTTTCTCTCACTTCTCACTTCTAAATTTTCCCCAGCGTCGCCTGCACGAAACCCGTCAGCGCTTCGCCGCGCAGCATACCCTGTTGCAGCAGGGCCAGGTTGAGCAGGTATTTGGCGAGGTGTTCTTTTTCGCCTGACTCGCTGATTTTCAGCAGTTTATTCACGATGACCGGGTGGTTGGAATTGACGACGACGTTGTACATGTCGCCGAAATCACCCATGCCCATGCCATGCAGGCTTTGCATTTCTTTCATACGGCGCATGAATTCGGGGCGCGTGATGAGCACCGGCGCCTCGTCGGGCGAGAGCGGCGACAAAGTTACGGAAGCGCCTGCCTGGCCTTTTACGGCCGCTTCGAACAGGTGTTTTACGGCCGTTTGTTCTTCTTCCGACAGGATGGATTCGCGGTTTTCGTCTTTTTGCACCAGGTTGTCGACCGTTTCGGAGTCGACGCGCACGAACACCAGTCCGAGTTCGGAGCGGTATTCCATGTGCTGTATCCAGTGGTTATCGAGTACCGTTTCTAGGCGCAGTACGTCGTAGCCACGGGCGACCGCAGATACGATCTGCGCGTGGTGCGCTTCGGGGTCGTTGGTGTAGATCACCACGACTTTTTCGTGTTTATCGGTCTGGTTAGCCTTGATTTTATCCTTGTATTCCGGCAGCAGGAAGAATTCGCCTTTGGTATTTTCCACCAGGGTGAAATTGTTGGCGCGGTCTTCGAATTTTTTGTCGGAAATGACGCCGTATTTCACAAAAACGCCGAGGTCACGCCATTTTTGTTCGAAAGCCGGGCGGTCGGTTTTGAACAGGTCGTTCAGTTTATCGGCCACTTTGCGGGTGATGTACTCGCTGATTTTTTTCACGTTGCCGTCGGCCTGCAGATACGAGCGCGACACGTTCAGCGGAATATCGGGCGAATCGATGACGCCATGCAGGAGCAACAGCCATTCAGGCACGATGTCGCGCACGTCGTCGGTCACGAACACCTGGTTGGAGTAGAGGTGGATTTTGTTGCGGGTCACTTCCATCGCGTTGCCCAGTTTCGGGAAATACAACACGCCGGTCAGGTTGAACGGGTAGTCGATGTTGAGGTGAATCCAGAACATGGGTTCCGGCGCCATGGGGTGCAGCTCGCGGTAAAACGCCAGGTAGTCCTCGTCTTTCAGATCGAGCGGCTGTTTTTTCCAGATCGGGCTCGTTTCATTGATGATGTTCGGAACCTCGATGGTTTCATCTTTCTGGAGTTCGCCTTCGCCGGTGCTGATCGTTTCGGTTTTGGAGCCGAACTGGATCGGAATGGGCAGGAATTTGCAGTATTTTACCAGCAGTCCTTCGAGTTTGGACTCATCGAGAAAACTTTTGTTCTCCTCATTGATGTACAGGATCACGTCGGTGCCGCGCTCGGCTTTTTCTATCGTTTCGATGGTGAAAGACGTGTCGCCGGCGCAGGTCCAGCGCACAGCTTCGGCGCCTTCCTGCCAGGATTTGGTAGCAACCTCCACCTTGTCGGCTACCATAAATGCCGAGTAGAAGCCCAGGCCGAAATGGCCGATGATGCTGTTATCCTTGTATTTTTCCAGGAATTCGCCGGCGCTGGAAAACGCGATCTGGTTGAGGTATTTCAGCACCTCTTCGGAAGTCATGCCGATACCGCGGTCGCGGATAATAATGCGGTTTTCATCAGGTTCGCAAATCACCTCGATGTGCGTATCGCCAATTTCGCCTTTCACTTCGCCGTTGCGTGCGAGGGCCTGGAGTTTGGTGGTGGCATCGACGGCATTCGACACGAGTTCGCGCAGAAAGATCTCGTGATCGGAATACAGGAATTTTTTAATAATCGGAAAAATGTTCTCGGTTTGTACGGAGATCGTACCAGTCTGCATGGACATATGATTTAGGATTTTGAAACACTGAAACGCGGATCACGCGGATGGAAAGCGGATGTACGCGGATTGGTTCTGTTGAAGTTTGGCGTTAGAAATATACCGAAGCCGCCTTGTCACAAATCCAATCCGTGGCATCCGCACTAACATCTGCTTAATCCGCGTTTCCCAAAGGACGTGCCACGACCTTGCAACCCGACAAAATGTCAGACACACCTATTCAAATTGTCACTGCCGCCGGATTTTCATTGTGCCGGAATAAAGTTGCCTGAAAAATTTGTCCGATTTTAGCAAATCAAAAGACAAAATTGGCATAGTAGTTGTCTCTGAGTTTATCTTGAATCTTCCCAACAATAAATTTTTGTGCCGGGGAAAGTGACGTTTTTAAAGAATCCGGGTCTATACACCCGCTAAAATAATTTAGGGCCGAATGCGGCCTTAAGCCCGTGGGCGAGGGACCAGTCCATTTTTGGGGGGTAGGGCTGGTCTCCTCACCACACTTCGCAAGAACGAGGAGAAAAACGACGGTTAAAGTGCAGATAAGGCGACTGAATGTGCATTTCATTTGCCTAACTTTGTTGCAACCTTTAGCCGTCCTATGTCCCGAATTTTCCTGTTTTTCCTGCTTTCCCTTGCCTTGTGGACATGTACCCGTAAAGGCCCCGATTCCCCTCCTTCCGTTTCCTATTATTACTGGAAAACCACCCTGGAACCCGGCGTATTGTCCGGCGATTCCCTCATGCCTTACAGTGGCGCGAATGCACCGGTTTTTCTGCGCCTGTTCGACGTGGATTACAGCGCCGGCTACGGCGGGCCCGTGCCGGTCGGTGGCCTGAATGTCAGTTATACGGAAGTAAAACGCCCCATCGTTCCAGTCGTTTTTATTACTAATCGCGTTTTTAACCAAAGCAAACGGGAGCAACTGGATTCTCTTCCGGTGAAAATAGCCCGCAGAATTCAGGCCCGGCTAAGTGAACTTGCCGGAAGCGCATGGTCGAATGCATACTCCAAGGCCGATGCTCCGATGCAACAATGGCTGGAGAGCCACCGTGACAGTTTCGAGCAGGTATGGGCCGGAAAATTTGTTCCTGAAATCCAGATCGACTGCGACTGGACGCCCGCTACCCGCGACGCCTATTTTCATTTTCTGGAAACATTTAAAAAACAGCCGGTCGCGCAGGCGTGCACCCTCAGTTGCACCGTGCGGCTGCACCAGTTCCGCGACCGCAAGGACAACGGTATTCCGCCCGTGCAGCGCGGCACGCTGATGTGTTACAACATGAGCAGTCCGCGCGACACCGCCACCCGGAACGCCATTTTTGACCTGTCACTACTGGAAGGCTACTTAAAAGACCAGCCCGAATACCCCTTGCCGCTCGACGTGGCATTACCGGTGTTCAGTTGGGGCGCCTGGTTCCGCAGCGGGGAGTTCCGGGGACTACTGTCGGGCTGGGATGCCGGCACCTTGAGCGATACGGCGTACTTCCATACGGCCGGCAGCAACCTGTACCGCATCCGCCGCGACACGGCCTGGAGCGGCGATTACCTGCGCGAAGGCGACCTCGTGCGCCTCGACCTGCCCGATGAAGCCGCCGTTATTGCCGCTACACCCCTGATCAAACCCCTCATGAGTCCGGACAGCCGGCTGTTGTTTTTCGACTGGGACACCACCAAAATAGCGCAATATGAAAGACTTGTACCTCCGATTCTCGCTGGTTTTTAGTTTGCTGATCGCCATCAGTCCCTGCAACCGGGTCAGTTCCTGTTATGACGAGCCGGGATGGGTAGACACGCGCGCCGTGTTTTTCAACCCCGAAATGGGCAACGACAGCACGGGCCTGAAGCCTTTTTTTTACACGTTCAAGTATCTTTTCCCGACGGATTACGACGAAGGCTGGCACGCCGGAGAAAGTAATACCTTGAATGATTACCGACGCAATTGCCGGGAATGGCAGGATTATTTGGGTAAGAATATTGATCCCGAAGACATTTATGAGGTCATTTACGGCACCTCGGCTGATTCATTTACTACCGCCTATCAAACCCGGACGCTGCACGAGTTTTTACCCGGCAACACTTTTTTGAAAGCCCTCCAAAAACCGGCGCACGCCGCTGCATTGTATTACCTGGATTTTGCCAAACGTTTCGAATTCCAGCAGTTTGAATCCGGCAGCGATCCATGGGATGAGCCGGAGTATTATCAAAACTGGTTTCAGCGGGATTCCGTTTCAGGAGCCCGGCTGGCAGGGGAAGCAGCACAACAAGTGGCATCGGCGCCCGACGCGTTTTTGCGGAAGCGCTGGGCCTACCAGCGTATCAACACCCTGTATTACCAGGCCGGGGAAGGCGCCGCAGATTCCATCCGGCAGGTTTACAAGCGATATTTCAATCCTGACAAAGACAAAACCGTGCTGCTGCCCTGGGCGCTGCTCAAGGTAGCGGAAGTGAATGATAATGCCGGTGAAGCCAATTACCAGTTGGCACTGGTGTTTGATCGTTGCCAGAGCAAACGCCTGCGCGTCATTCAGTTATTCAATTCCAAATCGGCCGAAAAAGCCCTGGTATTTGCGCGTAATGCGCATGAAAAAGCAGCCGTGCTGACCCTGCGCGATATTCAGTTTCCGGGCAAAGCCCTGCCGGAAATACAGCGGATCGCACGGCTCGACCCGAAATCGCCCTTCCTGCCGCTGCTCATGACGCGGGAGATAAATAAACTGGAAGACTGGATTCTCACGCCCCGGCTGACCGGAATGGACGCCTGGCATTCTTTCCGGCCCGACTTCGACTGGGACGAGCATTATGACCGGAAAATGGACCGCTGGAACCGCCTTAACACGGAAAAAGACAAGGCCTATCTGCGCGAAGTGCGCACTTTTATCACCCAACTGGCTGTAAAACAACGCAACAACAAGAGCCTGGCGCCATTTCTTCAACTGGCCGTATCGCACCTGTATTACCTGGAACAGCGCTATACGGATGCCTGGCGAACACTTCAAAAAATATCCGACACAAGCGACGCCCGATGGCGCCTGCAAAAGAAAATACAGGAAACACTGCTGTTGCCGTTGCGCGCCGACGTACGCCTCGTTTCCACCCAGGCTGCTTTGTTTGAACGATTGAATTTTATCCGGAAAAACACGGCCCTCATGGCCGATCCGGAGCGGCAACTCAGCCGGATTTACCTGACGCTGAGCCACGCTTTCTGGTTTAAAAAAGATGTGGTGACGGCGGGATTGTTATTCGGTCGCGCCTCGGAGCATACCGCTACTCGTACCGAGTTTTTCTGGATGGGGAATGGAATCCTTACTTTTTACGACAATCTGGCCACTTTTCAGGACCTGGAAGCACTGGAACGACTGATTGAAAACAAGAACAAAACACCTTTCCAGGATTTTATCACCCAGCCTTTTCAAGGCGTGGAATTAGGAGAAAGCCTGAGTGAGTGGTCAAATTATGAAAGGGGTAATATGGCAAGTCCTGTTCCCACCGCTGAAGAAATACACGATCTCAAAGGCACCTTCGCCCTGCGCGACGGCGACCTGAAACGATGCGTCCGGGAATTTGCTCAAATAGATACGGCCTACTGGAACGGGAGAAATGCCTATTGGGACGAGGACCTTTGCGGCTCCGTTAACCTGATCGCGGCGGATAGTTTGCCCCCACTGCCGCGCAACAACAAGTACATGATTGTCCGAAAAATGCTGGATTTGCAGGAGGAAGCCGCCCGAAATCCGGCCAAACGGGCCGAAAACTTCTACCTGCTCGGGAATGCCTGGTTCGAGTGCTCCTACTGGGGCCGCGCCGACGGTATGCTTTCATTTTCGGGCAGCAGCAGCGAAACGGACGCGCCCGATCCGCACCGCAGGGGGCCGACTTACCTGAGCGGCCGGCCCGCCCTTACCCGATATGGAAAGATGTATTACCGGTGCACCCGCGCGGCTGAATTTTTCCGAAAATCGCTGGCCAACCACCCCGATCCCGAACTGGCAGCACGCGCCTTCTACATGCTGGCCGAGTGCGACCGTCGCGACCGCTGGATGACCATGCGCCGCGGCGGCGGGAATGAAGGCGGCGTGGCGTCTCCGATGTTCAGGATGTGGGCAAAACGGTATGGAAAAACGGCGGCGTACAAGGAATGCCTGGATGCGTGTCCGGATTTGAGGACGTATCTGGGGAAATGACGTACAACCGAACCCCAGTTCGGTTAAAAAGTAACCGAACTGGGGTTCGGTTGTACGTTTCTCCGGATCAGTTACTTTTTAACCGAACCGGGGGTCGGTTGTACGTTTCCCCATCCGAACAACTCCATCATTTTCGTATAAATAGCCGTGTTTTCATACATGCCGCCGAACAACTCGGAGCCCGGCCCGTATGCGTACACCGGCACCATACAGGCCGTGTGGTAGTTGGTGTTGAAGTTGATCGCCAGGGTATCGGGGCCGGTGCCTTGTTCGAGCGTCATGCCGCCCGTTTCGTGGTCGGCGGTGATGATCACGAGTGTTTCACCGTCCTGCCGGGCAAATTCAAGAATGGCGCCGATGGCCAGGTCGAAATCAAGCATTTCGGCCACAGCCCGGGGGCCGTCCTTGTCGTGGCAGCCCCAGTCTATCTGGGAGCCTTCGAGCATCATAAAAAAGCCTTTGTCGCTGCGTTGTTTCAAAAAAACCGGCGCGAGGCGGGCGGCTGCCGGCAGGTAATCGCGGCCTTTCAGGGCGGAAGCCGGTTCACCTTCGGCGGAAAACCAGGCGAGCGGGTGTTTCAGATCCGGGCGCAAATCCGTAATAGCCTGTTTGGAAAAATCGGACACCACCACACCTTTTTGTGTCAGTTCCTGCACGAGGTTGCGCGGGTCGGTTTTGCGCTGGTTGAAATATTTCATGCCGCCGCCGATAAGCAGATCGACTTCCGTCTCAAGGAAAAATGTGGCGATATTTTCCGTTTCAGCCCGGTCGCCTACATGCGCGATAAAAGAAGCAGGTGTGGCATGCGTCACACTACAGGAGGCTACCAGCCCGACGGCGAGCCCTTCTTTTTTAGCCTGTTCGAGAATGGTGAAGCAGGGTTTCTTTTTCGCGTCGACGCCGATGTAGGCATTGACTGTTTTGCAGCCGCAGGAAAAAGCCGTAGCGCCCGCAGCAGAATCGGTGATGAGGTTCTTCGCAGAATGGGTACGGCTCAGGCCGGTCACAGGAAACTGGTCGATATTCAGTTTTTTGTCCTTGTGCGCGTACATGCCGGCCGAAACTTGTGTGAGTCCCATGCCGTCGCCGATGAGCAAAATGATGTTTTTGGGCCTTTTGCCTTCATCATGCACCGTTTGGGGGGCAGGTGTCGGTGCGGGTGGGCGCAATTCCGCCGTTTCGGGAAAGAGCGGGTACAGCAGCGCGATCAGATTCAAAAGCAGTAACTTCATACAGGCACAACTAGTCGGTGGAAGAATGGGTCGCAGTCCAATGCTCTACAAATTCGGTGAGCAGGCGGATTCCGTAAGCGGTAGCGCTTTTGGTTTGAGCAAATTCACTGTCAGCAAAAGCCATTCCCGCAATATCGAGGTGCGCCCACACGGGGTGCGCGGCGGTAAAATGCTCCAGGAATTTGGCGGCGGAAATACTTTCGGCCATGGGTTTACCCGTATAGTTGCGCAGGTCGGCTACGTCGCTTTTCAGGTCGCTGCCGTATTCTTCCCACATGGGCATGCGCCAGAGCCGTTCGCCACAGGCATCGCCGCTGGTAGTGAGTGCGGCGGCCAGTTCGTCGCTGGACGTAAAAAGTCCGGCGGCCTGGGTGCCGATGGCGCGGATGATGCTTCCGGTAAGGGTGGCCAGGTCGATCAGCACCCCTGGCGTTTCTTCCTTGAGAAGATACGCCAGTGCGTCGGCCAGCACGAGGCGGCCTTCTGCATCTGTATCGGTCACTTCCACCGTTTTACCGGAGTAAGTGGTGATTACGTCGCCGGGTTTGACGGCGATTCCGTCGACCATATTTTCCGCGGCAGGAATAGCGCCGATGAGCCGTACCGGCAATTTCAATTGTGCCGCTACCATGAATGCGCCGAGGACCGCTGCCGCGCCGCCCATATCGCTTTTCATGTAATGCATATTAGCGGAAGGTTTCAGGCTGATACCGCCGGTATCGAAGGTGATACCTTTGCCGACGAGCCCGAATACGGGGGTGGACGCCGATTTTTCACCGTACTCCAGCAGCAGCAGCACGGGTGGGTTCGGGCTGCCTTTTCCGACAGCGTACAACGCGCCAAGTCCTTCTTTTTCAATATCTTCCACATGAACGGTCCGCACCTTGAACCCGCATTCCCGGCCTTGTTCGGTCACCCAGTCAGCCAGCATCAGCGGCGTTTTGAAGTTGCCCGGGGCATTCATCAGATCGAGGATGTTTTTGGCGGCTCCGGCGAAAGCCTGTGCACGCTGAATGGCAGGATGGGCTGCAAACACAGCTTCCGAAGGCACCAGGATGGTCACTTGCGAATGATCGGCGCTAAATTCCGGTACAGGTTTGTCTTCCGTTCCGGTACGAAAGCGGCGGCCGATTTCATAAAGCCCGAGTGAAATACCCGTCAGAACGGCTTCCGTGAGGCGTGGTATGTCGGCAACAGGAAACTGGCGCAGATCGATACCGATATTTTGCGGCAGTTTTGCCTTGAATCGGTGACTGAAGGAGCGAAATGCTGCCTGCAAGTCAGAAAATGAACATTTTTTTCCCAGCCCCAGCAGATACAGTCGGCTATCCGGCTGCCCGGCGGGGTAGAGGATCAGGCCCTCCTTGGGTTCGGCGCGAAAATCCTGCTGAAGCGTGGCGGCATCGACACCGGCGCGTTGCGCCAGGCCGGCCAGGATTTCTTTCAAACGCTCATCCTGCACGAGCGGAATAACCTGTGCAACGGGCGTATTTTGATCGGTAATGATTATTGTCATATCTCTGTTGAAACGGGGGCTGCCGAATTGCCCGCAAAGGAACGGTTTAATGCGGGCATGTTCAAATATTTGTATAAATATTTGGTATACAGGCATTTAAACAAAAAAAACAGTCGATTATTTTTTAAAAGAATTCTAAAAGCCATCAACCTTGTGAATTGTAAAGCATTTTCGTACTTACCTTTGACTTCCGAATCTGCGCCTATCCATTCCGTTCACAACTAAATTACAGTGTATGCTGGAACTTCAACCCGTTGAACGCCGAACCGGCCTTACTCCAGAGCAATTTTCAAAGGAGTACCTGCACCCGATGAAACCGGTCATCTTCACCGATCTGACCGCTTCCTGGCCTGCCCGTGAAAAATGGACCATCGAACATTTTAAAAATAAACACGGCCAACTGCGCGTACCGGTTGTTTCCAACAACTATTCGAAACCCGGCAAGGGATACATGGAACCCGACCGGGTGATTTCTTTTAAGGAATACCTGGAAATTCTGGAATCAGGTCCCAACGACCTGCGCATTTTTTTGTGGAATATATTCAAGGTAGCGCCGGAATTGCGGCAGGATTTCCGCATCCCCACCATCATGGACGGATTTGTTGACGAACTGCCTTTTATGTTTTTCGGCGGCGAAGGCTCCAAGGTTGCCTTACATTTCGATATCGATATGAGCCATGTTTTCCTCAACCAGATACATGGCCGCAAACGTGTGCTCTTGTTCCCGCCCGACCAGGGCCGCAACCTGTACCGCCACCCGTTCACCGTGGCGAGTTATGTGGATTTGAACAATCCCGACTACGAAAAATACCCGGCACTGGCCAAGGCAAAAGGTTACGAGGTCATGCTGGAACCCGGCGAATCGCTGTTTATGCCTTCCGGATTCTGGCACTATATCGAGTACACCGACGGCGGCTATTCCATCAGTCTGCGTTCTTTCGGCTCGGTACCTGCCCGCCTGCGCGGTATCGCCAATATTGCTACACACTATGTGGTGGACAAAGGGCTGAACCGGCTGATCGGCCCGAGCTGGAGGAAAATGAAGGAACGGATGGCGGAGAGAAGAGCGGAAGCGATACTCTAGAAGAAGGTGAGAGAATGAGAGAGGTGAGAGAAGTGAGAGCCGACTTCGATTACGCCTAAATACCCTTGATATCCTGCTTCCGAATGCCAAACCTAGTCAGGTGTAATCGAAGTCGGCTCTCACTTCTCTCACCCTCTCACCCTCTCACTTCTCTAAGAATGATTGCAAAAACGCCCGCCCCACCCTACTACGCCGTCATTTTCACTTCGCTCCGCACCGATGTGGACGAAGGCTATGGCAGCACGGCCGACCGAATGGTAGAACTGGCAGCCGGTCAGCCCGGATTTCTGGGAGTGGAGTCGGCGCGCAGCGGCCTGGGCATCACCGTTTCGTATTGGGAAAGCCTGGAAGCCATCCGCGACTGGAAACGCAACAGCGAGCACCTGCTGGCGCAGCAAGCGGGCCGCGAGCAGTGGTATTCGGCCTACCACACCCGGATTTGCAGGGTGGAACGCGCTTATGGATTTGAGGATCTCGATAAAAGTGACAAAAGCATTCCAAACTCCGACACTTTTCCCGAACTTCGCACCCGCTGAACGGAGCGCACACATTTTGCTCCCGGCCCCTATCATTGTGCTCGCCATTTTCCGCAACAACCGGGTTTCAACCGCTATTTTTCTTGCACTTTACCTCGTGCTGACGCGTGCGACGGCGCTTCTGGGCTGGGTAAAAATATCGCCCTGGCCGGCCACCAATGGAAGCGCATTGTACAAATCGTGGTTTGCGTGGTCGGAAAATATGCCTTTTTATTCGGCGCTGCTGGCTGCACTGCTGGTGTACGTGCAGGCTTTGATGGTGAACCGGCTGGTCGACGAGTTTCGGTTAATGAATGATCGAAACTGGCTGCCGGGCCTGTTTTATGTGCTGGTAACCAGCGTTTTACCCGAGTTTTTATTTATTTCGGCCCCGCTCGTTGCCGCTACTTTCGTGCCGGTATCCCTGCGCATGGTGTTCAAATCGTACAAAATAACTCAGGCATCGGCGCTGGTATTCGACGCCGCCTTGTGGATGTCGGTGGCGGCGTTGTTCTATCCTCCCGCGCTGATTCTGTTGCTCGCGGCTTACAGCGGGATCATGGTGATGCGTTCTTTCAACCTGCGCGAACAACTCGTATTTTTCACTGGCGCTGTCACTCCATTATTCCTGACCTGGCTGTGGTATTTCTGGATTAACCGGGGTACCGAATTCCGGTCGCTGCAATTCGGTGAAATATTCCAGTTATACCGGTTTAATGCCACTTTCGATACCCTTATGCTGTTAAAAACAGCTTTACTTGTATTGCTGTTGTTCGTATTTGTGTTCGGTATCAATCAGTATTTCCAGCGAAAACTCATCCAGACGCAAAAGGCGATTACAACGCTCTACTGGGTGCTTTTTACCGGCGGTTTGCTGGTTTTGCTGCGTGCCGACTGGCATTGGGAGCATTTTCTGTTGCCGGCCGCAGCGGCAGGGATTTTCCTGGCATTTTCTTTTCAGGGGCTGCGCAGCAAAGTCATGGCGGAAATTTTGCACCTGGTGCTGCTGGCGGCTTTGTTCTTTATTCAAATATTCCCGGTGGTGTAGGGTTGAGAATGTTGAGGGGTTGAGGTTGTTGAGGACGTACGCTCAACCTCTCAACATTCTCAACCCCTCAACACCCAAAAAAATTATTTATCACAAAATCATACATCCAATGAAATTTGGCGTGATCGTTTTTCCCGGTTCCAATTGCGACGACGATATGGTCCACGTGCTGGGCGACGTGATGGGACAAGAGGTGGTCAAAATCTGGCACAAGAATACCAGTCTGCCGGAAGGTTTCGGTCCGGGCGACTGCGTGGTGCTGCCGGGCGGTTTTTCCTTCGGCGACTACGTACGTGCCGGCGCCATAGCACACCTTTCTCCAATCATGCAGGCCGTAAAAACGTTTGCCGACGAAGGCGGATACGTGTTCGGCATCTGCAATGGCTTCCAGATCTTGTGCGAATCGGGTTTGCTGCCGGGCGTTTTGCTGCGCAATGCCAACCTTCAGTTCATTTGCGACAATGTCTGGCTATTGCCGACGACCACCAATTCGGCCATTACTGCCGAACTGGACCTGGATAAAGCGCTGAAAGTGCCGATCGCCCATGCGGAAGGCCGTTATTTCGCCGACGAAGCTACGCTCGACGAACTGGAGCGCAACGACCAGGTGCTGTTCCGCTACTGCACGCCCGAAGGCGAGGTAACGCCAGAAGCCAACCCGAATGGCGCAGCCCGCGGTATCGCCGGCATCTGCAACGCCCGCCGCAACGTATTCGGCATGATGCCCCACCCCGAACGCGCCAGCGAAGATGTGCTGGGGAATACGGACGGGAGGGGGATGTTTGCCTCACTGATTGGTGCGGTAGTGGGGGTTTAAAATGTTGATGAGGGTTGATATTCAGCCGCTCCAATAAATGAAAATCTATTCTTTATCGAGTGGATGAATATCAACCCTCATCAACCTTATCAACCCTCATCAACCCTTTACAACACCGAGTGCTCAATAAACGGCAATTGCCCCGGGTAATCCGTTGTGAAATGCAGGCCGCGGCTTTCATGCCGGTGCGTGGCCGAGCGCGTAATGAGGTAAGCAATGGTAATGAGGTTGCGCAATTCCATCAATTGCGGGGAAATCGTGGTGGTTTTGTACAAATCTTCCGTTTCCCGGTACAGCAGAAAGAGGCGATCCTGCGCCCGCTGAAGTCGCACGTTGGAGCGAACAATGCCCACGTAGTACGACATAATATCTTTCAACTCCTTCATACCCTGCGTAATAAGTACCATTTCCTTAGGATCGGTGGTGCCTTCCGCATTCCAGTCGGGCACGTTTTCCTGGTAGTCCCACTGGGCCACCTTGTCTTTCAGGTCCAGGAAAATACGGTGCGCAAACACCATCGCTTCGAGCAGCGAATTGGACGCGAGGCGATTAGCGCCATGCAAGCCCGTGCTGCTGCATTCTCCCGCCGCATACAGGCGGCTGATGCTGCTGCGGCCAACTTCATCCACCATAATACCGCCGCACATATAATGGCAGGCAGGCACCACGGGAATCATCTGTAACATGGGATCGACACCGATGCTTTTGCATTTTTCATAAATGGTGGGAAAATGCGCTATGAAATCTTCTTTTTCCAGGTGCCGGCAATCGAGGTACATACAATCCGTACCGCGTTTTTTCATTTCCGAGTCGATGGCGCGGGCCACGATATCGCGCGGAGCGAGGGAAAGCCGCGGGTCGTAATGTTGCATAAATTCTTCCCCTTCCGCGCTTTTCAGAATGGCGCCGTGGCCGCGCACGGCTTCCGATACGAGGAAGGAAGGGTTTTCACCGGCCGGATTGAACAGGGACGTCGGGTGAAACTGCATGAATTCCATGTTTTCCACCCGGCCTTTAGCGCGGTATGTCATGGCCACGCCGTCGCCGGTCGCAATTACCGGATTGGTAGTGGAGCGGTATACTTGTCCGCCGCCGCCGGTACACAGCACGGTCGCCCGGGCCAGAATGGTGTCGATACCGCCGTTTTGCTTGTTGAGCGCATAGCAGCCGTAGCATTCGATATCGGGCGTCACGCGGATGACCATGCGGCCCAGGTGGTGCTGTGTAATGAGGTCGAGCGCGAAGTAATGTTCCAGCACCTTGATGTTGGGGTATTGCGCGGCCTCTTCCATGAGCGTACGCTGCATTTCCCAGCCGGTCAGGTCCTTGTAGTGCAGGATGCGGTGTTCGGAGTGCCCGCCCTCACGTGCCAGATCGTATTCTTCGCTGCCTTTTTCCTTGTCGAAACGTGCGCCCCATTCTATGATTTCGCGCACCCTTTCCGGTCCTTCTTCCACCACAATACGAACGACATCTTCCTTGCACAGCCCGTCGCCGGCATCCAGCGTATCGGCTACGTGTTTTTCGAAATTGTCTTTCACATCGTCCCAAACAGCCGCCACGCCGCCCTGAGCGTAACGCGTATTACTTTCTCCCTCTACGGTTTTGGTCAGCACAAGTATTTGACGATCAGCAAATTGTCGCGCCATTTTGATGGCGAAGGTAAGGCCGGCTATACCGGAGCCAAGCACAAGAATATCGGTTTGAATACGAGACATGTGATAAGAGAAGTGAGACGGTGAGAGAGTGAGACGGTGAGAGGCGTAGCGTACACCGCTTCGATCTAGCATTTTGGGGAGGGCCGCAAAGATGCTTATAAAAACCTGTAGGGCAAAAATTCATCATTCATCATTCATCACTTAACTCTTTCATCAAATAAAGGTTCCAGCCACCCGGCAATTCCTGAACGAGATGCAACCGGTGCGTTTCTTTTATATGATCCCAGTTGAGCATTGGGGTTTTGCCTTCCCATTGCGGCCGCAGCAGCGGTTCATTGAAGAGCACGTAACTGCCGGCAGGAAAAGTATCGTAGCGCTGAATCCACATGTTTTTCCACTGGATATCAGGATAATAGGTACGCAACGCTATGTCGAGATCGAAGGTGTAAACGGTGGCATTTCCCGCCTTTAACTCAAGCGGCAGTGCCCAGGCGATATCGTGTTCAAGCCAGGCGCGTTGCAGCGTCGGTTTCAGGATATACACTGTTGAAACGAGTTGAATAGCCAGCACCAATGCCAGGATCGACCAGGTGAGCCGTTTAAAAAAGTAAAAACCGTAGGCGAACATGCGGTCCCAGGCTGGAAAAAACAGCAGCAAAACTATGGCATACGCTGGCAGCAAAAATCGCAAATTCTGGTGCGGCAATCCACCGAGCAGCAGCAGGTAGCAAACCAGGCAGGCGATCAGCACCTTTTTGGAAGGCAGCACTATGTCTGTTTTTTTGGACAACAATAACAAACCCGGCAGCAGCAGGCAAAAACCGGGATGCGCCAGCGGAAAAAGTACATACAGGATATTCGGAAACGTGTAATGCGAGGTACCGTTTTCCGTAACAAAGGCGTTTTGAAAAAAATACCATACCGACCAGTGCCGGTCCATCTCTACCGCGACGCCGTTTTTCAGCCAGAAATGCGGCAAAATGGAGAGTATACCGGCGATCAGCATTGCCAAAATGCCGCCAAAATTCCGGTAACGCCAGAGCGTCAGCAACATGGCAGCCACCAGCGGAAGCAACAAAACAGCCAGCGCATAACGCGTCGTGACGGCAAATGCCATTAAAACAACTGCAATCACGGCATCCTTCGCACGTCCTTTATACACCACCCGCAAACCCCAATGCAAACTCCCCAGCATCAGCCCCAACCCCAACCCATCAGACATGCTGCTCATGCCGGCCCGTACGAAATAAGGCGCCAGCATCAGGGTAAGTATGGTAAAAACTACCCTGCTTTTGGCATGAGCGCCGGGACTTAATAGTCGCAGGCATTGATAAAAAAACCAGACCGACAGCGCGGCCGACAAAAGGGACACGGTTTGTAAAGCAATCGAGGGATATGGGATTATCCACATCAGCAAGGCCGCCGCGAGGGGATACCCGCCCGAAAATTGCGCTTCTCCCAGCCCCGGCGCCGCGCCGGCAATACCCTGCATCCGGTTGTGCAATTCCACGGCTTGCCGGTAATACTCGTGCGCGTCCTGCCCGTACAGTCCGTTGAAACGCAGCAATAAACTGGCGAGATAGAGCCCCGACAACGTCAATAAGGAAAGATAAAATGCCGGCGAAAGATTTTTCAGAACGGAAAGGTTGAGAATGAAGAATTTTGTTGCTGACTTTGTGGCTGAAAAATACCGCAAAAAGAAAATGCTGGACAAGGAACCTTCCCAAATAAACGAAATGCGGCCAAAAGTCATGGTGACGGGCTGCTTCGATCTGCTGCACAGCGGCCACGTCGCTTTCCTGCAGGAAGCCGCGCAACTCGGCGACCTGTACGTCTGCATCGGCTCCGACGAGAACGTGTGCCACCTCAAAGGGCGTTATCCGGTCAATTCGCAGGACGAACGCCGCTTTATGCTCGCCGCGCTTTCCTGCGTGCGGGAGGTAACGGTAAATGCCGGTGTCGGCATCATGGATTTTTTGTCGGAACTGGATGTTATCCGGCCCGACATTTTTTTTGTCAACGAAGACGGACACACACCCTCCAAGGAAACGCTTTGCCAGGAAAAAGGTATCCAATACATCGTATCGCGACGGGAGCCTGCGGGCGACCTGCCTGCGCGCAGCACCACTGCGCTTCGCGTCGAGTGCACCATTCCGTTCCGTATCGACCTGGCCGGCGGCTGGCTCGACCAGCCCTGGGTATCGTGCCATTACCCGGGTCCGGTACTGACGGTGAGCATCGAGCCCAACTACGATTTTAATTTCCGCAGCGGTATGGCCACCAGCACCCGCAAAAAAGCCATCGAACTCTGGCGCACGGCCCTGCCCACCGGCGATCCGGAGCAACTGGCACGTATGCTGTTCGCTTATGAAAATCCACCAGGCACCAAGGAAGTGGCCGGTTCGCAGGATAGCATCGGTATCGTGTTTCCGGGACTCAACCGCTCGCACTTCAACGGCTCTTATTGGCCCGAACGTATCGAAAGTGTTCATGATGAAGCGATTATGCAATGGCTGGAGCAGCACCTCTTCCTGGTAACACTCGGTCCGCGCACCTTGGAATACGACGTGCTGGCCGACACGCACATCGATGCAGAAGGTGCCCGGGCACTGGCCGACGCGGCTGAAGGCTGCTGGGAAGCGGCGTTGCGCATGGACACGCAGGCGTTCGGCACACATTTCCGCCGCTCATTTGAAGCGCAAATCGCTATGTTCCCGAATATGGTCGACGATGGTATTTTTCACATGATCGATCAGTACCGCGATCAGGCGCTGGGCTGGAAACTCAGCGGCGCAGGCGGCGGTGGGTACCTGGTGTTGTGGGCGGAAAAACCGGTGGAGAAGGCGTTGCAGGTGAAGGTGAGAAGGCGGGCCTTACAACTCTGAACCGGGATTTTGGGGACGCGGATTTTACGGATCATGCGGATTAATGCGGATTTTTTGTGGCCTGACGGCCACTTGCTTGACGATGATTGCTGACTATGATTCCAATATGATTTATATGATGGCCATGATTGCATCGAGTGGTAATCATGGCCATCATATAAATCATATTGGAATCATAGTCAAAAATCACAGTCCGCAATCAATATTAATCCGCATGATCCGCACAATCCGCGTTCCCATCCTCCTTCGAGCGGCGGAGCCGCTCAAAATTAAAACACCCATCCTGATTCGGTATTTTCCCCTGATTCAAAAATATTTTACCGTAAAAAACCTTCCGCGTCTTTCGTTTGCGAACTTTTTACGTTTTTTGCCAGAATTAATGAACAAACCCGCATCGTATGTCCAGACCTGTAGCTTTCATTTGTATTGCCAGTTATTTTAAAGGCAATGATTTCCTGCGCGGCATGAAAGCCGCCGGCGCGACCGTTTACCTGGTCACTTCCAAAAAACTGGAGCACAAACCCTGGGCAAGAGAGGCGCTCGACGACATCTTTTTCGTGGAGCAAGGCCCTGAGAATGAATGGAATATGGAAGACGTAGCAGCAGGCCTGGCCTGGCTGATGCGCTCCCGCAAGATCGATCGCATCGTGGCGCTCGACGATTTCGACGTGGAAAAAGGCGCTTACCTGCGCGAGCATTTCCGCAGTCCGGGCATGGGTCAAACGACCGCCCGCCACTTTCGCGACAAACTCGCCATGCGTATTACCGCTGCCGATGCGGGTATTCCCGTTCCCGCTTTTTCTTCGTTGTTCAACGACGACGACATCCACCAGTTCACCCAACGTGTGGAAGCGCCGTGGATCGTCAAACCGCGCGGCCAGGCTTCGGCCACCGGCATGAAAAAGATCTATTCGGTGGAGGAACTGTGGGCGCACCTGGAAAAACTCGGCGGCGAACGCCACCACTACCTCGTGGAGCAGTTCAAACCCGGCGACGTGTACCATGTCGATTCCCTTTCGGAAGGCGGGAAAATTATTTTTTCACGGGTGTCCCAGTATCTGTCTACGCCGTTCGAAGTAGCGCACGGCGGCGGCATTTTCCGCAGCGCGACCGTGCCGTTCGATTCAGATGACGAGAAAAAACTCATTCAACTCAACGCCGAAGTAATGGATGCTTTCGGCATGAAATACAGCGCCAGCCACACGGAATTCATAAAAAACCGGGAGTCCGGGGAGTTTTATTTCCTCGAAACGGCCTCCCGCGTCGGCGGCGCGCACCTGGCCGAAATGGTGGAAGCCTCCTCCGGCATCAACCTGTGGTACGAATGGGCCCGGCTGGAAGTGGCCGTTGCCAGCGGTAAAAAATACGAATTGCCGAAAATTCGGAACGACTACTCCGGTATCATCGTTTCCCTCACCCGCCAGGAAAACCCGGACACGACCCAGTTCAACGATCCGGAAATCGCCTGGCGCATGTACGATATGACCAACCACATCGGCCTGATCGTACAGTCGCAGAAACGCGAGCGTGTGTTCGAACTGCTTGACGACTACGCCCACCGGGTGCAACGTGACTACCACGCGAGCGCGCCGGCGCCGGAGCGGCCTGCCAGTTAGTTATTGGTTATCGGTTATTAGTTATTAGTTATCAGGGTTTTTCAGGCTGGAATAGGGGAAAAAAGTACATTTGCATTCCCTCATTCCGGCCTGAAAAACCCTGATAACTAATTACCGATAACAGATAACTACCATGATAAAAAGTACATTTCCTCTCCTTCTTTTTTGCCTGCTGATGTCGCAGGCCTTTTCACAAAACCCTGTCATTCAACGTGTTGACCCGAGCAACTGGTGGGTGGGCATGAAAAACCCCGAACTACAGTTGCTGGTGTACGGCAAAGATCTGAAGGGCTCGGCCGTGAGCGTCAGTTATCCCGGCGTGCACATCCGGCAGGTGTATGAAGTGGAAAATCCGAATTACCTGTTTGTGGATCTGTACCTAGCGCCGGAAACGAAAGCCGGCACGTTTAACCTCGAACTGAGCAAATCCGTGCAGGTGAAACGCGGTAAAAAGATGGTGGCTGAAACGGTCAAAATCACACGGCCGTACGAACTAAAGATACGCGACCAGCACCCGCAAACGATCACGTCGAAAGACCTGGTGTACCTGATCCTGCCTGACCGTTTTTCGAATGCAGACCCGGCGAACGACAAATTTGCCGACATGGCCGATTCGATGTCCGACCGTGCGAATCCTTACCTCCGCCATGGCGGCGACCTGAAGGGCATTCAAAACCACCTCGATTATTTTACCGACCTGGGTATTACCACGCTCTGGCTCAATCCGGTCATCGAAAACAACCAGCCCCAAACCAACGAAGGCGGCGCCATGCGCTCGGCTTACCACGGCTACGGGTTCACGGACCAGTATAATGTAGACAAACGCCTCGGCGGTAACGCTGCCTACAAAAGCCTCATCGACGCCGCACATGCCAAAGGCCTGAAAATCATGCAGGATGCCGTGTACAACCATGTGGGTATCAACCACTGGATTCTGCGCGACCTGCCCATGAAAAACTGGCTTAACCAGTGGGATACCTACACCAACACTTCCTACCGCGACGACGCCGTGATCGATCTGGTACACGGCAACCAAAGTGATTTTAACGTACAGCAAAACGGCTGGTTCGTGCCCTTCCTGCCCGATTTGAACCAGCACAATCCGTTCGTAGCCAACTACCTGATTCAACACGCGCTGTGGACGGTGGAGTTCTTCGGCATCGACGGCTGGCGCGTGGATACCTACCAGTACAACGACCTGGATTTTATGAATCGCTGTAACCAGGCCCTTCTGGATGAACATCCAGGCATGTTTATCACCGCTGAAAATGCGGTAAAAACACCAGTTAGCCAAGCCTTTTTTGTGCGCAACAACATGTACCTGCCGTTCAAAAGCAACTGTAACTCGCCCAACGACTTCGTTTTTTACTATGCCGTGAATGATGCGCTGAATGAAAAATTCGACTGGGACCACGGCTTCAACCGCCTTTCCGTCATGTTCGCGCAGGATATGATTTATGAAAATCCCGACCTCAACCTGACTTTCCTCGACAACCACGACCAGAACCGGTTCTTTTCGGTCATCGGCCAGGATATGAAGAAATACAAACAGGGTATCGCTTTATTGTTCACCCTGCGCGGCGTTCCGCAACTCTACTACGGTACCGAGGTGTTGATGAAAAACTTCAAAGATCCGTCGGATGCGGAAGTGCGGCGCGATTTTCCGGGCGGCTGGCCGGGCGACAAGGAAAACAAATTCACGGCCGCCGGCAGAACGGCCCAGGAAAACGAGGCTTTCAATTTTGTCAAAAACCTGGCGAATTACCGCAAGAAAAGCGCAGCATTACAAACCGGCAAACTCACCCAGTTTTTGCCGCAGGACGGTATTTACGTGTATTTCCGACACACGGATACACAATCGGTCATGGTGATCGTGAGCCAGAACGAACAGGCAAAAACGCTGGGTACGGCGCGTTTTGCGGAACGACTGGGCGGTTTTATGAAAGGGAAAAACGTGCTGGATGACAGTGTGATTTCGGATTTGAAACAGATCCAGGTGCCGGCAGGGTCGGTGCAGGTGATCGAGTTGGGGAAATAGTTTTAATTTGGAGCGTATATTATAAAGCAAGTCAGGTCATAGTTGGCAACATACCAACTATGACCTGAAATATTTTTCTACAGTTACTTTTCCGGAGCTCCGAAAGCCTGATAAATCAGGATTTGATGTACAGGTTTTAACACACCGGAAGGCACCTCAATATGATGTTTTTTTAACCATCTGTATAAAGTGCGGACGCTGATGCCATATTCATCGGCGATTTGTGCACGTGTTTTGACAATAGAAACCGGGTATTGGGTTTGTGTAAAATCCACAGAATGGAAGGATTCGTCCGGGGGTGGCTGATGGGTATACATAATAAAGTGCGTTTTAAATCCTTGCAAATATAATGTTTGGAGCACCTAAATGCAAGCGAGCGCATCCCCGTTCAGTACTTTATAAAACTCCCACTAACAGCAGAATCGCCCATATCCAGCAGTATCATGTAAGTCCCCGGCGTGTACGATTGCAAGTCGATTTTAATTTGATTGGCGCCGGGCTCCAGCAACTGCTGACTTTGATTTTTGATCACCCCGAAAATATCGACGACGTACAGCGTACCGGATGATTTTTTTGAAAGCGTTACATTCACGGTTGTTTGAGTAGCGGAAGGATTGGGAGCAATGCTGAATTGATATTTTTCCACAGGCGCTTTTTTACCGGCTTCACTCAGGCGCTTGATCATGCCCACCTGCTGCTCGTCCAGTTTACCAAGTGGCACTACATTACCTGCGGATGATTGCCCGGGAGCGAGCGTACCGATCTTTTCGCCGGATTCATCCAGCAGTACCGCCGCATCGTTTGTGGTGGTTTTCCGTTCGGCGGATTCGTAAAATACGGCCGGTGATTGTTTGAAAAAATCGGCCAGCCCTTCCGCTGTCAATGTCACTGCTTTTACGCCATCCACGTAAATTTCGCCACTGCCATCCGGCTTTATTTCAATGGAGTATTGGTTGATTTCTTTCAGAAAAGAAAGAGAAGGAACTCCTTCCGGTGTCATTGACAGGTTCTCTTGCGTTGTTTCATCTGAAAAAGCCCCCCAACAGGACCCGGGGATATTGTAACAATCTTCGCCCAATTCCGGATGAATAATAAAAGTATGACAACACAAGGTTTTGAAATAATACCATTTGCCGGAGGCGTTCCGTACCCAGCAGGAAGCACTGACCGTTTGAAGCGAAACGCCCAACAAGAAAAAAGGAATCAGAAATGTTTTAATGAAGTTTGTCATAATGAAGTTTGTTTATGAATTAAATATTCGCAAAACTACTCTCCATATGCAAACCGGTCAAAGGTGAAAATCGGACAAAACCGGACAAAATCTTTGCATCGCCTCCTATACATTTCACATCAAAACCGTGAAAGGGCTTCGATACGATACGGATAATGCTACCGCAAAAAAAGTGGTAACGCCCGGCACAAAACCTAAGCGTTACCACCCTAATAACCAATAACTTATAACCAATAACTACCTCGCGTACGACACAGCCCTCTTCTCCCTTATCACCGTTACCTTGATCTGGCCGGGGTACTGCATTTCATCCTGGATCTTTTGCGAGATCAGGAACGACAGGTCGTCGGCGTACTGGTCGGTCACCTTGTCGGCTTCCACGATCACGCGGAGTTCGCGGCCGGCCTGCATGGCGAAGGCTTTGGATACGCCTTCGTGGCCCATGGCGATTTCTTCCAGTTCGCCGATGCGTTTGAGGTAGTTTTCGAGGATCTCGCGGCGGGCGCCTGGGCGGGCGCCGGAAATAGCGTCGCAGGCCTGCACGATGGGCGAGATGATGTTGTTCATTTCGATCTCGTCGTGGTGAGCGCCGACAGCGTTCACGATGACGGGATGTTCGCCGTACTGTTCGCACATTTTCATGCCGACCAGTGCGTGGGAAAGTTCCGTTTCTTCTTCGGCTACTTTACCGATGTCGTGCAGCAGACCGGCGCGTTTGGCCATTTTGATCTGCTTCGGATTGAGGCCGAGTTCGGCAGCCATGATCGAGCAGAGTTCTGCCGTTTCGATGGAGTGCTTGAGCATGTTCTGTCCGTACGACGAGCGGAAGCGCATACGGCCTACCATGCGCACCAGGGCGGCATTGAGGCCGTGGATGCCCAGTTC
>ERZ795056.1355-NODE-1355-length-28753-cov-13.416092_pt1 | contig 28753 bp, 25 predicted proteins | sample MGYA00375140_ERZ795056 | MGnify/ENA primary metagenome ERZ795056 (study PRJEB30185, sample SAMN05720227) | activated sludge metagenome | isolation source: Anaerobic digester | place: USA | collected 2015-03-09 ... | reverse complement strand
GCTCTTCCGATCTGCGCAACCGCTCACGCCTGCAATACCAACCTTGACTGCAACGCAACCCGCTTGTACCGTGGCAACGGGAACCGTTACCATTAGCGGGCTTCCGGGGCTTATCTATAGTTTCGATGGGGGCTCTTATTCGGCTACTCTTACTTACAGCGGACTCGCTGCGGGCACTACACATACTGTTACCGCGCAAAATGCAGCGGGTTGTATTTCGACAATCGCCAATATCACTTTAAATGCACAACCGTTAACGCCTGCCATTCCTACTTTGACCGTTGCACAGCCTACTTGTACGGTGGCGACGGGTAGCGTTACGATTACGGAACTCCCGGGATTGAGCTATAGTTTTGATGGAGGTGGATATACAGCAACTTTATCCCACTCAGGGCTCGCAGCAGGCTCTACGCACACGGTAACTGCTAAAAATGCTGCGGGTTGTGTTTCTTTGCCTGCCGTCGTGACACTCAATGCCCAGCCCATTACTCCGATTGCTATAGCCACACCTGGTTCACAAACCATCTGTTCTGGAAACGCTCCAGCCATTTCCTTGACGGCAATTCCCGGAACTGCTTTTAACTGGACAGCTTCGGCAACCAATGTCTTGGGTGCGGTATCGGGAAGCGGAAATTCGATTGCTCAAATCCTCAATACTACCGGAAATGTTTCAGGACAAGTGGTATACACGATTGTTCCGATTGCTAACGGTTGTACCGGATTGCCCATATCGGTAACAGTCACCGTAAATCCGTTGCCGGTAGCCATCGCCAACCCGGCTTTGCAGACGATTTGTTCGGGGCAACGTGCCAACATCAACCTAACTTCTTTGAGCGATTCCGGCGTGACATACAACTGGACCGTCATCCAGACAGGGGTTTCTGGTGCCGTCTCAGGTAGCGGAAACACCATCAGCCAAATCCTAACGGCAACTGGGACAGTTACCGGAACGGCCGACTATACAATTGTTCCCGTTAGAAACGGTTGCCTGGGTACGCCAATACACGCATTGGTCACAGTCAATCCGAGGCCACAAGTGACGACCAATGCAGTTTTTGAGATTTGTGACGGCGACGCCACCAATATCAACTTAACAGCTAATATTCCGGGAACCACTTACGTCTGGAGCATCGCCCAAAGCAACGTTGCTGGCGCCATTGGGGGAACCGGGAACATCATCAACCAACCCCTTACACTCACCGGAAACACCGTAGGGACGGTTACCTACACCATCAGGCCGAGCAGCTTGGGATGTGATGGCGACCTGTATTTGATTACCGTAAAAGTGCATCCGTTACCAAAACCAATGTTGATAAGTGGTAATATCTGCGTATCTCAAGCCAGCGGAACCACGGTACGCTCCTACATACTCGATTCTGGGCTCAGCAACGCCACCCATCATTTTCAATGGGCACATGATGGCATTGTGATTCCGGGCGCTACGTTAAATACTTATGAGGCGATTTTGGCAGGGAATTATTCGGTCATTGCTACCAACATACAATCCAATTGTATTTCCGCCGAAGTCTTTGCAACGGTGAGCGCCATCTATACGGCGAACGCCATGACCGCCGTGGGATCGGACGCTTTTTCTGAAAATGCATCGATAGTAGTATCGGTAAACGGCGGTACGGGACCTTACTTATACCAACTCGCCAATGGCCCGCTGCAAACTTCGAATGTTTTTTCTGGTTTGGGTGGCGGGACGTACACCGTTAAAGTGATCGATGAATATGGTTGTACCGACCTGGAAACCCAAGTAACCCTGATCGATTCCCCTAAATTCTTTACCCCGAACGGCGATGGTTACAATGATTACTGGAACATTTTTTCGTTGTCGGGACAACCAGCCGAAATTTCGATTTTTGATCGTTATGGTAAGTTGGTCAAGCAGATCAGTACGCGTGGCGAGGGATGGGACGGAACCTACAACGGGCACTTGCTGCCGTCGACAGATTATTGGTTTACCGTAGATTACACAGAAAACAAAATCCCAAAGATTTTTAGGGCACATTTTTCTTTGAAGCGGTAATAAAAAAGATTCTCATAGAAAACTTGGCAGTTAAATTTGAGAGAATCAACCGTTAGAAAAACAAACAAAAATCAGCTTAAAGGTTGTTACCGATAGATTTTAATCCAACTGTTCAACTTCTTAACATTTTCTCCATCGCCCTGCCTTTTGCCAATTCGTCTACAAGCTTATCCAAATAGCGGATTTTTTGCATCAGCGGATCCTCGATTTCCTCCACCCGATACCCGCAAATGACACCCGTGATTTTTGCAACATTGGGATTGATTTGTGGCGCGTCGGCGAAAAAAGTTTCAAAGTCGACTTTGTTGGCGATTTGTTGTTGGAGCATTTGCCCATCATAACCGGTGAGCCAAAAAATGACGGCATCCACTTCTGATTTGGTGCGGCCTTTTTTCTGTGCTTTTTGCAGGTACAACGGATACACGCTCGCAAACGACATTTTAAATACTCTGGTATTCATGAGTAATCATTTCAATATTTCGGTGACGGTGCCCAACAATACATTTGCGCCCAAGGCCAAATCGGCATCAGAAGAATACTCGAGCGGGTTGTGGCTTATACCATCCTTACAACGCACGAAAATCATCCCATAATCACAGGCGTAAGACAGCGCGAGTGCATCGTGGAAAGGACCGCTCATGAGCTCTGGCGCGTCTAGTTGTAAGGCATCGCATTGCGCGTGGATGATTTTCTTGATCCAATCGGCGCAATAACGCGGGTCACTTTTGGTGTCTTCGGATATTTCGTAAGTGAGTTGGTGTTTTTTGGTGATGGATTCGATCCGGTCGCGTAGTTGCTTTTCATAACGGTTGCGGCGATCGAGGTCGATGTCACGCAGGTCTACGGTGAAAGTCACTTCTTCAGGGATGATATTGCGCGAAGCCGGAAAAACCTGGATCGTGCCCACAGTACCAACCGTTGGATTGCCCGGAACCTGCGTCGCGATTTCACGAACCGCCAAGATGATTTCTGCAGCACCAACCAGTGCGTCCTGACGGATCGGCATGGGTACCGAACCGGTATGCCCAGCCATTCCCTTTAATTTAACCGTCCACCACAACGGACCGGAGATTCCCGAAACCACACCGATGGGTTTGTGTGCAAGGTCAAGTATAGGACCTTGTTCAATATGGAGTTCGAGGAAACAATGGATGCTTCCCGGTTTATATTCTGATTCCTTGAATTTTGTGATGTCACAGCCGAAATCTTGGAGTGCCTGGGCACGCGTAATTCCGTCTTTGTCGGTGCGTTCGAGTTCGCCGTCCTCGAGTTTCCCTAAAATGCCACGCGAACCGAAAAGCCCTTTGTTGAATCGCCAGCCTTCTTCATCGGCGAACGAAATGACTTCTATGGGACGCTCGGGAACGATGCCGTTTTCGGATAAGGTAGAGACGACTTCAATGGCGCAAAGTACACCGGCCACGCCGTCGAATCTTCCGCCGTAAGGTTGCGAATCGAGGTGTGACCCCATCATCAAAACTGGGAGTTCGGGATTTTTGCCCTCGAGCCTGCCGATCAAGTTGCCGAAATTATCGATACGGGTTATCATCCCAGCCGCTTTCATCCACGAAGCGGCAAGCTCAAAGCCTTGTTTTTCAAGTTCGGTGTGAGCGGGACGACAGGTTCCGGTTTCGCCAATTTTGCCGATGAGGCTCATGGCTTGGAAATGTTGTTGTAAACGGGTGGCGTTTATTTTCATAGATGTTCAGTTAAGACGGATGTCCGCGTTAGGGATTGTAGCGGAAATCCTTTTTTAGGTTTTTACCGAAAAAAGATTGCAGCGGAAAGCCCGACCCGAAGGGAAACGCCCAAAAATTAATGATCGTTCAAAGGCAAACCAAGACGCTGCCAATCTTTCCAGTTGACGTACTCGGGCGCGACGCGGTGCACTTCCATCGTGATGCAATTCTCAACCGGGCAAACCAGTTTGCACAAATTGCAGCCCACGCACTCCTTCTCGTTGACCGTGTAATTGTTGTACGGCACGCCGCGCTCGATGTTGATTGACTGGTGTGACGTGTCCTCGCAGGCGATATAACACAATCCGCAATGGATGCATTTGCCCTGGTCGATGTTGGCGATATGGTGGTAATTGATGTCGAGGTCTTCCCAATGCGTGATTTTCTCGACCGATTTTCCGATGAAGTCGGTGGTCTTCTGGAAGCCTTTTTCGTCCATCCAGTTGCTGAGTCCTTCGCACATGTCCTCAACAATTCGAAATCCGTGGTTCATCGCGGCGGTGCAAACCTGTACGGATGTCGCACCGAGCAACATGAACTCCACGGCGTCTTTCCAGGTACTCACACCGCCAATCCCTGAAATCGGGACGCGCGAAGCGACCGGATCTTGCGCAACCGTCGTGAGCATTTTGAGCGCAATCGGCTTGACCGCCGGCCCGCAATAACCGCCAAAAACGCTTTGTCCGGCGACGTACGGATTGGGAACCAAAGTGTCAAGATCAACCCCTGTGACGCTTTGGATGGTATTGATTAAACTGAGTGCATTCGTTCCGCCTTCTACCGCGCCGCGCGCTGTTGGAACTACCGAGTGGACGTTGGGCGTGAGTTTGGTGATCACGGGAATCGTGGCTTTTTCCATAACCCATTCTACGACCATTTTGGCGATTTCTGGATCCTGGCCAACCGCTGCGCCCATGCCGCGTTCGGTCATGCCATGCGGGCAGCCGAAGTTGAGTTCAAAGCCCATGGCTCCGGCGTCTTCGCATTTTTTGATGAGTTCGTGCCATGCTGTGCGGTTGTTATCGGCCATAAGCGACACGATCATGGCGCGGTCGGGGAACATCTTGACGACTTCTGTGATTTCGCGCAGGTTGATCTCGAGCGGACGGTCGGAGATGAGTTCGATATTATTGAAGCCCATCATACGCTTGCCGCCGTAATTCACGGATGAATATCTTGAGGATACGTTTTTAACTTGTGAGCCCAAGGTTTTCCAGACTACGCCGCCCCAACCCGCCTCGAAAGCACGGACGACGTTGATTTTTTTATCGGTGGGTGGCGCACTGGCGAGCCAGAACGGATTGGGTGATTTGATTCCGAGGAAATCGGTTGATATATCTGCCATGTTGTTTGATTTAGTTGTTGAACGCTGGTTTTAATTCGGATTCGATAATGTAATCCGGACTGATGATGGTTTTGAGGATTGCAGCAGCACCGTCTTTTCCGGCTTGTACGGCATCAACTACCTCGCGGCCGCCGTTGACACAATCGCCGCCGGCAAAAACGTTACTCAGGTTGGTTTTCGATTTGCCTTGTACCGTAACTTTTCCGTTGTTGTTCTTCAGGTTTTGGGCGCTGACCATATCGGCAAACGGCATTTGTCCGGCGGCCTTGATGACCATGTCCACATCGAGTGTAAAGGTTTCTCCTGTTGCGATTGGGCTTCTTCTGCCGCTGGCATCGGGTGAACCGAGTTCCATGACATCGCACACGAGTTGCGAGACATTTTCGCCATTGCCGATGATTTCCTTAGGTGCGGCAAGCCAGATGATGTTGCAGCCGTCGAGCTTGGCGATGTTGAGTTCTTTTTCGGTGCACGGCATTTCGTCTTGTGTGCGTCGGTAAACCAAATGCACTTCTGAAGCACCGAGTCTTTTGGCTTGCGTAGCGGCGTCTATCGCGGTCATTCCCATCCCGATGACGGCTACTTTGTCGCCTACGGCAATCTTCGAATAATCGTTGTTGCGCAAATCGTAGATGAACTTGATTGCATCGGTCACGCCGAACAGATCTTCTCCGGGAATATCGAGTTGGCGCGCTTTCCCAACACCGAACGCGAGGTAAACCGCATCGTAATTGCGTTGCAGTTCCTCGATCGAAATATCGCGTCCGAGTTCGTGGTTGTATTTGATGGAGATGCCACCGATGGAAGTGATGTAATTGACTTCATCTTCACAAAATTCGGGTGTCACTTTATAGGCTGCGATGCCGTAGGTCATGAGTCCGCCGCCTTTGGCTTCCTTTTCATAAATGGTGACTTCGATACCTTCGCGGCTCAAGGTGTGTGCGCAGCTCAATCCGGCTGGGCCTGCGCCGATGATCGCAACGCGTTTGCCTTTGGAGGGTTTCCTTTCGAACAACTGCCATTGGTTTTTCATCGCTTTCTCGGTCGAATAGCGTTGGAGTTTGGCAATGTGGATTGGGGTTTCGTGCATCAGGTTGTAGACGCACGCGCCTTCGCACAGTTTCTCTACGGGACAGACTTTGCTGCAACCTGCGCCCATGATGTTCGAAGATAAAATGGTATGCGCCGAGCCTTTGTCATTCTGCGTAGCAATCTGCTTGATGAATTTGGGTACGTTGATCGAAGTTGGGCACGCTTTCATACAAGGCGGGTCGTAGCAAAACAGGCAGCGGTTGGCTTCGGTAAGCGCGGCATCGACGGTTTCAAACGGCGGATGGATGTCGGTGAAGTTGAGCTCGTAATCCGCATCGGTTAAACGGTTGTTTTTTATACTCATAATCTTTTAGTTTTTTGGTTGATTTTTTTACCACATAGAATCATAGATTATTCTTTTGGTAATTTTTTAAAATATTCGTTTACATATGTTTTTTGTCCTTCTTTAAAAATGTTGAAGCAATTGAAATTGATTAAAACCCCTTTGGGCGATTTCAAAAGCATCATATAATTGAGGAGCTTCGCTTCAAACATAGGATGAATGTCAAATACCGCTTTTAACTCTACTACGATCAAATTTTCAATAAATAAATCACATCTGAAATCCATGTCTAGGATCATACTCTTATAGGTGACAGGAATTTTCATTTCCGATAGAAAATTTATTTTTCTATGTTTTAATTCTTCTTTTAGACATTGATGATAGACACTTTCTAACAAACCTCTACCCATAATTTTATGTACTTCAATCGCCGAACCAACTATTTCATAAGTCAGCTCATCTAAATATTTTTGCGTTATCATTTGGCTTGTATTACATCGTTAAAAATCTATGCTTCTATGTGGTGAAAATTTATAATGTCGTTATTTCAGTATAAGTTTCGGGTCGTCGGTCGCGGTAAAACTGCCATTTGCCGCGTACCTCATCGATTAAGTCGAGGTCAAATTCGGCAACGAGCAATTCATCCTTGTCCTCAGAAGCGCAAGCGAGGATTTCCCCACGCGGATTTACAAAATACGAGGTGCCGTAAAATCGGCCAAGGTTCCATGGTTTTTCTTCGCCCACGCGGTTGATGCAGCCCATGAAATAACCATTGGCCACGGCATGCGCGGGTTGTTCGAGTTTCCACAAATATTGCGATTGCCCAACGGTCGTAGCCGATGGATTGAAGACGATTTCGGCGCCGTTGAGCCCTAAGCAACGTGCGCCATCAGGGAAATGCCGGTCGTAACAGATGTAAACGCCCACTTTGGCATACTTGGTCTGGAATACGGGATAACCAAGGTTTCCGGGCTTGAAGAAAAACTTCTCCCAAAATCCACCGGTTTGCGGAATGTGGTTTTTGCGGTATTTGCCGAGGTAAGTCCCGTCTGCATCAATAACAGCCGCGGTGTTGTAATACACGCCCGATTGTTCTTTTTCATACACCGGAACGACAATCACCATATTGTATTTCTTCGCATAGGTTTGCATTAGTTCGGTTGTTGGCCCTGGAACGGTTTCGGCCGAGGCATACCAAGCAGCATCCTGCCCTGGACAGAAATAGGGCGTGTTGAAGATTTCCTGGAAACACAGGATTTGCACGCCTTGTCTACCGGCTTCTTCGATGTAGGGAATGTGCTTTTGCAGCATCGCCTCCATGATTTCGGGGATGGTACCTTCGCCTTCGGTTTTAGCGAGGCTGAGTTGGATGAGGCCTGATTTTACGATTCTTGCCATAAGTTTTCTTTTTTACCACATAGAAACATAGAAAAGTATTCTATGAAAAAGCAAAGCTCCTTTGGACATAGCTTGGAATCTATGTTTCTATGTGGTGTATATTTTTTAAATCTTTCCGTCCACTTTATTTCGCTTGATGAATTTGCCGTAACCTTTGGAAACTTTACACTCGTTGTTATCGATCACGACTTTGCCGCGCAGCAGCACCGTCTTTACTTTTCCGGTGAGTTCCAAGCCTTCGTATCCACTGTAATCAACATTCATGTGGTGGGTTTTGGCCGACAGTGTATGTTTTTCGTTCGGGTCTAAAATCAAAATATCGGCATCGCTCCCTATGGCAATCGTTCCTTTTTTTGGAAACATCCCGAAGATTTTCGCGGCGTTAGTACTGGCAACTTCAACATATTTATTGAGTGAGATGCGCCCTTTGTTGACGCCTTCGCTAAAGAGCAATTCCATGCGGTTTTCAATTGCGGGATGGCCGTTTGGAATTTTAGAGAAATCGTCCTTGCCCATGAGTTTTTGTTCCCACATAAACGGGCAATGGTCTGTGGCGACCACATTCACCAGCCCTTGGTTGAGTCCTGCCCAAAGGGTTTCCTGGTCTTTCTTCTCGCGCAGCGGCGGAGACATCACCCATTTGGCACCTTCAAAATTTTGCTCATATAACGAGGCGTCGAGAATCAGGTATTGGATACAGGTTTCTACAAACACATGCTGGTTTCTTCTCGTCGCGAACCGAACCGCGTTCAACGCGCCTTCGCAGGTAAGGTGCACGATGTAACCGGGACAACCGGTGTAATCGGCCAAATCGGCAAAGCGGCTGCTGGCTTCGGCTTCGGTGACTTCGGGTTGTGACAGATAATGGTACAACGGCGAGAGTTTTCCTTCGGATTTGTGCTTGGCAATTAAAAAATCGATCATGTCGCCATTGGTCGCGTGTACGTTGATGAGACCGCCGTGTTTTTTGACTTCCTGCATGAGTCCCACCATCTGGCGATCGTCTATCATGAGTGCGCCTTTGTAAGCCATGAAAGTCTTGAACGAGGTGATGCCTTCGACTTCTATGAAATGTTGGATTTCTTTTTTGGTCTCGTCGTTGAAATCGGTGACGGCCATATGGAAACTGTAATCGCCCACGGCATTGTTGTCGCTGCGGCCTTTCCATTCCTGCAAGGCCGATTGCAGGCTTTTGCCTTGGGTTTGCAGGATGAAATCGATTACGGTTGTCGTTCCGCCATACAGGGCAGCGCGCGTTCCTGTTTCGTAATTGTCGCTCGAATACGTTCCCATGAATGGCATGTCGAGGTGCACGTGTGGGTCGATTCCGCCGGGCATGACAAGTTTCCCCGATGCATCGATGGTCTGGTCGGCTTTAACATCCAGGTTTTTACCGATGGAATGGATGGTCTCGCCTTCGATGAAAATATCGGCGAAGTAATCGTCTGTCGCCGTGATGATCCTTCCGTTTTTGATTAGAACACTCATAATTTATTTTATTTGAACACTGATTTCACAGATTCCACAGATTTAGTCTGTGCTAATTTGTGCAATCTTTGTTATTTTTTATCTCTCATTAAAATCCAATAAATCAATCCGCTGATAGCGAACCCGACAAACCACGCGTAATGGTACAAACCCGAAACCCAAGCCGGGAAAACATCGTCGCCCACGACCTTGATGGTTGTAAAAAATCCGGGGACATTGGGTAAAATGCCCAGCAATAATGCGGCAAGCGCGCGTCGGTTGAATCCGTTTGAAAATCGGTAAATGCCGTGTTCATGGTACAAATCCGGGAGTTCGAGTTGTTGCTTGCGAATGAAATAATAGTCTACGATCATGATGCCGCCAACGGGCCCAAGCAGGCTCGAATAACCCACCAACCAGGTAAAAATATAGCCCGACGGATCGGCAATCAACTTCCAGGGAAATATCAGAATTCCGATAACTCCGGTAATATATCCGCCTTTTCTGAAATCGATTTTCGACGGTGCGAAATTGGCAAAATCATTCGCCGGACTCACAATGTTGGCAGCGATGTTCGTAGCCAAAGTAGAAATGGCCACGGCAATCATGGCGATAGAAACCAATAGTTTGCTGTCGAATCTTCCGGCCAAAACCACGGGGTCCCAAATCGTAGTGCCAAATACAATGGTCGTAGCCGAGGTCACGACGACTCCCACAAAAGCGAATAGTGTCATCGATGGCGGCAAACCTATAATTTGACCTTTGATTTGTGCCTTTTGCGATCTGGCATAGCGTGTAAAATCGGGGATGTTGAGCGATAAAGTGGCCCAAAATCCGACCATCCCTGTCAAAGCCGGAAAAAAGAAGTGGAAGAAGTCGGTGGTATTCGTGAATTTCGATGGCGTTTCTAGAATCGGGCCAAGGCCATCGGCTGCCGAAATCGCCCAAAGCAACAAAGCCAGCGCCGCCACGGGAAGGAAAATCGCCTTGAACACCAACAATTTCCGGATGCTGTCTACACCGAGATACACCACGTACATATTCAAAAGCCAAAATAAAAAGAAGCAAATCGCCGGTCCGGTTTCTAAGCCAAACGAATCGGGAAAAACCTGTGGCAACGTATCGAGCGCGGGAATCCACAACCGAAACATCTGGAACATTGCAAAACCGCCAATCCAGGTCTGAATGCCAAACCAACCGCAGGCTACGATGGCCCTTAACAATGCCGGAATGTTTGCGCCTTTGGTCCCGAAACTTGCGCGTGCAAACACAGGAAACGGGATGCCGTATTTGGCACCGGCGTGTCCGTTTAAAAGCATCGGGATCAGTACAATGGTGTTGCCGAGAAATATCGTCAGGATGGCCTGCCACCAATTCATCCCGCCTTCAATGAGCGAGCTCGACAGCATATAAGTTGGGATACACAGGCTCATGCTGATCCAGAGGGCCGCATAATTCCAGGTGTTCCAACTGCGCTCATTGAGCGGCACCGGAGCCAGGTCTTCGCTGTACAAAGACGAATTGGTTTTCTCGATCGCGTTCATTTTTTGATTTTTTACACCAGCGCGGCGTCGGAGATTTGGAGTGCTTCGCCAATGATGGTCAGTCCTTCATCGATCTGGTCTTTGGTCACGCACAACGGTGGCGCTATAAAAATATAACCCCAACGCACAAACGTGTACAAACCAAGTTCGCGCACTTTGGCGGCAATCTGGTTGGTAATTTTGAGGTCGTCGCCGGCGGCGTTGTAAGGCGCGATAAGTTCGCCGGTTTCTTTATTCTTTAAAACATCGAGGCAACCCAATAATCCCGTATTTCTGAAAGTGCCCATACTCGGATGTTCCGCGCGCATTTGCTCAATCCGCGATTCTAGGTAAGCACCCATTTCACGCGTGTTTTCAATGAGTCGGTCGGATTCGTAAATATTGATGACGGCCAGTGCCGCAGCCAGTGCAACAGGATGCCCGTTGTAGGTAAGCCCAATCATCATCGGTGTGTTCTCGAATTTCTCGGCAATCTTGTCAGAAACCATCAAACAGCCAAGCGGCAGGTAAGACGAGGTCAATCCTTTGGCCATACATACCATGTCGGGGACGATGTCGTGGTTTTCAAACCCAAACCATTTGCCGGTACGCCCGAATCCGCTCATGACTTCATCGGCTACGAACAAAATCCCGTATTTTTCACACAGCGCCTTGACACCTTTGAGGTAGCCTTTCGGGTAATGCAAACAGCCCGAAGAGCCGCTTTCGCCTTCAAAGATAAAGGCTGCAATGTTGGTTTTTCCTTCGAGGTGGATCACGCGTTCTACATACTCTAAACTCAGTTGAAGTTTGGTTGCTTCATCGAGATTTTTCATCCCAAAGAAATAATACGGATCATCCAAATGTACCGCGTTGGGCATCTGCTGCGAATCGTTGGCGAGTTTTCTCGGGTCGCCGCCAACGGTCATGCCGCCAATGGATCCGCCGTGGAACGCGCGGTAACGCCCGATGATTTTATGCCTTCCGGTGTACAAACGTGCGAGTTTGATTGCGTTGTCTATCGACGAAGTGCCGCATAAAGTATAGAAGGCTTTGTTGAGATCACCCGGGCAAATCTCGGCGAGTTTCCTTGATAATTTCGCGCGGATTTCTGTCGTGCAGCTCGGCGTCACGAAACTCACTTTCTGCATCTGGTCTACCACGGCATCGGTTACGCGTTGGTCGCCGTGGCCGATATTGACCGACATGAGTCCCGACGAAAAATCGATGATGCGTTTGCCGCCGTATTCATACAGGTAAACGCCTTCAGCGCGTTCAATGGCAATGGGGTTCACGCTGGCTTGCGCCGACCAGGAGAACAAACTGAATTCTTTACTGTCGGCGATGATTTGTTCTTTACTTAAAGTATCTTCTTTGGTAATCATGTTTTTAATTTTATTTCGAAAGACAAATAGTACCCGGTAGCCCTAGCCCTGATTGCAGCGGCATCCTTTTGCGGAGTTTACGGAGCAAAAGATACAGCGGAAAGCAGGATTGGCTTCTGATAATTTACCGTTCACAATTAATTTAGCTCATCCAGTTTACACCGGCTTCAGCATTCCACTTAATAGTCGATTTTTTGAGTTTGGTCCAGAATTCTATCGAGCTTTTCCCGGTGATATCGCCCACCCCGAATTTGCTCTCGTTCCAGCCTCCAAAACTAAAAGGCTCGCGCGGAACCGGTACGCCCACGTTCACGCCAATCATTCCGGCGCTTGCCTTATCGATGATGTAACGTGCCATTCCGCCGTTTTGGGTAAAGACGCTCGCGGCGTTTCCGTACGGATTCGCGTTTTCGATGGCCAGCGCTTCGTCTACGGTTTTGGTTCTGAGGATTGAAATGACAGGGCCGAAGATTTCCTCTCGCGCGACGCTCATTTCTGGCGTGACGTAATCGATTACCGTTGGCCCGACATAGGTACCGTTTTCCTTGCCTGCCACTTTGGTATTTCTACCATCGACGAGGATTTTCGCACCGGCAGCCTCGGCTTCCCCGATATACCTTTCAATCCTTTCCTGCGATTCTTTGTTGATGACGGCTCCGAGGTTTTGTCCCGGCACAATCTTGCGCGCTTCCTCACATATCTTTTCAATAATCGGGTCGACGTTGCCTACGCCAATCATCGCAGAAGCCGCCATACAGCGCTGTCCTGCACAACCCGACATAGACGCTGCCACGTTTTGCGCGGTCATTTCAGGAATCGCATCGGGCAAGACCATCAGGTGGTTTTTGGCACCGCCGAGTGATAAGCATCTTTTGTAATTGCTGGTCGCCCGTTGGTAAACGATTTTGGCAACTTTGGTCGAGCCGACGAAGGAAACCGCCTCGATATCGGGATGGTCGCAAATGGCATTGACGATCTCGACATCGCCGTGGACGACATTGAATACGCCATCGGGCAAACCGGCTTCTTTGAGCAATTCGGCAATTCGGCCACAGCTCAAAGGCACTTTTTCTGAGGGCTTGATAATCATGCAATTGCCGAGAGCGATGGCGTTTGGAATCGTCCAATTGGGCACCATCGATGGGAAATTGAACGGTACGATAGAGGCTACGACACCAAGCGGCACGTGCTCTGTTCTACATTCTACGCCTTTGCTCACTTCGAGCAATTCGCCGGTAATTAATTGCGGTAATGAGGTGGCAAATTCGGTGAGTTCGATGCATTTTTCAATTTCGGCTACCGATTCTCCGTAGGTTTTTCCGTTTTCTTCGCTGCACAATTCGGCGAGCTCCTTGAGGTTTTTCTCGAGTAAATATTTGTAGCGAAAAAACACCTGTACGCGCTCCTTAATCGGGGTTTTGCTCCAAGCGGGAAATGCAGCCTGGGCCGCCTTGACGGCATCGTCTAAATCTTTAGCAGATGACATGGGAACGGTAGCAAGGTGATTGCCGTCTAAAGGCGAAATCACATCCATGGTTTTTGACGTGGAAGCGCTAACGAACTTCCCGTCAATATAATTTTGAATTGCGGAGTACTTCATTTTGTGGGTCTGATTGTTTTAAAATTTTAATAAAAATAGAAACAATTTCTAAATAAACAACTTTTAAATTTAAGTTATCCTCAAATATCGAATGAATCTGTTTGAGAATTCTCAGTTTAAAATGACTTGTGTACGAATTTTCTAAAAGTGAGCAGCGAGAAGCACTTCGCCTAACAACCTTAACACGGTTCTATTGAAAAAGCAGTTATCTTTGCCGCTTACGCCTTTGCTATGAAAAAACTGCTGTTGCTTTTTCCTTTATTATTTGTGTTGGGTTGCGCGGATGTTGCCCTTGAGAATGACGCGTTAAACCAATCAGGAAAGCCCGCGCCGCAAGACGCAGAATCCGCAGTTTTTGACTTGGGCAAAGTACCGGTCATCACACTAGAATTCTCTGTAGCCGAATGGAACAAGCTACTCACCAATTACGACCTCAACCCAAAAAACGAAAAGAAAGTGCTTTCTCGTTTTACGTATGCGGTTTCGGGAAGGACAACCGTGTTGGATAGCATCGGGCTCAAGCTCAAAGGCAATACGAGCCGGAGGCGTCCCGAAGGCGATACCGGCCAGTTGCACGATGGGTTCAACCCCGATTGGCACCACTTTCATATGTCGCTCGATTTCTCGAAGTACCGCGACGCCCAACGATTTAAAGGGTTGAACAAACTCGTTCTCAAATGGTTTAAGGACGACCCGACTTATGCGCGTGAAATCTATTGTTACGATCTCTTTAGGCGGTTTGGTTGCTGGCAAGCCCCGCGCGCTTCGTATTGCCGGGTCAATATCCGCGTAGGCGATGAGACGCCTGCTTACTACGGTGTCTATGTGTTACTGGAAAGTGTCGACGAAGATTATATTAAAAACCGCGCGGTTTCGTGGACTCCGGCGATTGGTTATTTGTGGAAGGGAGGTTATGCCGATTCGTTCAACGCCAATTTCGTCCAGACCGAAAGCATGGGTGTAGAACAGGTAGAACTTAACCCGGCACTGTCGCAATATTACGCCTACGACTTAAAGACGCGTGAAGATGAAGTAGCTGCTGCCAAGGTCGAGCTTACCCAATTCATCACCGATCTCAACACCAAAACAGGAGCCGATTTCCAGAATTGGATTTCGCAAAAAATGGACATCCCGTTGTTCCTTAAAACCTACGCCGTCAATGTGATGGTGGGCATGTGGGACGACTATTGGGTCAACGCAAACAATTTCTATTTCTATATGGCACCCAACGGCAAGGCATACTTTATTCCTTACGATTACGACAACACGTTGGGCACTTCGCAGTTGATGAACAATTCGGGAACGCAGCATCCGCTCAATTGGGGAAGCACTAATTCAAGACCACTGGTCAACAAGATATTGGCCATTCCGGCTTATCGGACGATGTACCAGAATTACATCACCCAATTGGCATTCCTGGGCAACGATTATTTCACGGTGAACAAAAGTATGGCGCGCATCCAAGGATGGCACAATATGATTGGCGGATTTGTATCGAATGACACCGGAGAAGACATGGTGATTGCCGACCAACCGGCATATTGGGGCAACCAACCCAATTATCGCTTGCTTAGTGGTAACAGCCAAGGTGGCGCGAATGGCCCTGCGAATTTCTTTACGAGCAAGGTGCTTTCTATTCCTTGGTAAAAATCAGTTGATTTTCTTGAAGTATTTGCGCGGTACGAATAACATCCCGAAACATTCCCCATCTTCCTTACCGGTATGCTTGTGGTGCATCTTATGCGCCCGGCGCACTGCCATGGCGTAACGGTTGTTGGCATTCCTGAAGATTTTGAAACGCTGATGGATGAAGATGTCATGTACAAAAAAATAAGTCCAGCCGTAGCAGAAAATACCAATGCCTATGGCGAGTCCGGCCTCAAGCACGTCATATCGCCAAAGCAAAAAGAACCCGATGCTGTAGGACGCATACATTACAAAAAACAGGTCGTTGCGCTCAAACCATGAATCGTGGTCTTTTTTGTGGTGGTCTTTGTGCCACGACCATAAAAATCCGTGCATGATGTATTTGTGGCTGAGCCAGGCGACCGATTCCATGGCCAGAAAAGTGACAATACCTATTGCAATTTGTATCCAGAGTGCCATTTTAAATCAGGTTGAGTTTGTAATCGACGTAACATTTGGCGAACAATCCCAGTTTCTGGTAATTGGGAACCCGAACGCGTGTGTTGAGAATGTCTTTTGATGGCGTTTTCTTGAGTTTATACAACAGCTTTCGATAGTAAACATAAGCGATGTACACGCCGAGTTTGGCTTCCATAGGCAATTGCAATATACCCAAAAACCCTTCGCGCAGGTCGGCTTCAATTTCGTTGATGATGTCTTGCTTGGAATATTCATCGAGTTTGGCCAAGTCGGTATTGGGAAAATAACTGCGGTTGAGCTGCTCGTAATCCATCTTGAGGTCGCGCAAAAAATTCACCTTCTGAAATGCCGAGCCCAGTCGCATTGCCGAATGTTTGAGTATTTCAAAACGGTCGGCATCGCCACCCACAAAAACCCTGAGGCACATAAGCCCCACAACATCGGCCGAACCGTATATGTATTGTCGGTATTCGTCTACCGATTGGTAGTCGCCTTTGCTCAAGTCGGCCTCCATACTTTGCATAAAAGAGGTGATGAATTCTTGCGGGATGTCGTATTTCTTTACCGTAATCTGGAAAGCGTTCAATATGGGATTGGTGCTGATGCCGTTATTGAGTGTGTGCTTTAGGTCTTCCCAAAAACGATAGAACAAATCTTTCTTGTCATAATCATGGAAACTGTCTACGATTTCATCGGCGAGCCGCACAAAACCATAGATGTTGTAGATGTCCTGGCGGATGGACGGCGCGAGCAATTTCACCGCCGAAGCAAACGAAGTGCTGTACTTGCGGGTGACCTGTTTGCTGGTCAAAAACGAGATCTGGTCAAAATAAGCTTTCATGTGCTTGAATATTTACGGATGAGTGCGGCCGAGAGTTTTCCAGAAATCAATGCCGGCGGAACGCCCGGTCCCGGAACGGTAAGTTGGCCTGTAAAATAGAGATTGCGTACTTTCCGGCTTCGTAATTTGGGCCGTAAAAACGCGGTTTGCAATAAGGTATTAGCCATGCCATAAGCGTTGCCCTTATACGAGTTGTAATCGTTGGTGAAATCATTGACACAGAAACTCTCCTTAAAAACAAGGTTGTTGCGCAGCGATTGTTGGGTGACTTCCTCAAGTCGGTGCATGATTTTCTCAAAATACCGATCGCGTAAAAACTGCGTGTCTTTCAAGCCCGGAGCCAAAGGAATGAGCAAGATGGCCGCCTCATGACCTTGTGGCGCACAGCTTTCGTCGGTTTGGGAGGGGAAACTGGCGTAAAACAGCGGCGATTCGGGCCATTTGGGAAGATCATAAATGTCTTTGGCGTGTTGCTCAAAGTCGGCATCAAAAAATAAGGTGTGGTGCGCTACGTTGGCTATTTTTTTATCGAAACCGAGGTAAAACAATAGCGAAGATGGCGCAAAGACACGGCTTTTCCAATAACTATCGGAGTAAGCGCGGAACTTTCTTTCAAGAAGCTGTTCGGTGTGGTGGTAATCGGCTCCGCTGAGTACCAACGTGGCCTCGCGAAATTGCCCGTTAACGAGCAGCCCGCTTACTTTACCGTTCTCGCAGCATATCTGGTTTACGGCGGCGTTGGTTTCAAAGACCACCCCAAGTTCGAGCGCGAGTTTTTCAATGGCTTCAACGACAGTGTACATGCCTTTTTGCGGATACCAGGTGCCCAGGCCAAAATCGGCGTGGTTCATGAAACTATAAAATGACGGCGTGTTGGACGGTTTTGCGCCAAGGAACAAGACCGGGAACTCTAGCAATTGTATGAGTTTGCGATTGTTGAATTTCCTGCGGATGTCGCCACGAATCGAAGTCAGGAACCGTTTCAACCGTATGGCTGTTTTCACAGACACCAATTCAAAAAAAGATTCTCCCGGCTTGTAGACCATATCGCCAATGGCAATATCGTAATTGTTTTTGGCCGTAGCCATAAACCGGTCGAGCTGTTGGCCGCTTCCTGGTTCTATAGATTCAAAGGTGCGTCTGATTTCGGGCAGGTTGTCTGCCACCGACACCACGTCGTTTTTACCAAAGTACACGTGGTATGCAGGCGAGAGTTTTTCCAGCTCGTAATAATCGGAAGTCTTTTTATTAAAATCAGCAAAGAACCGGTCAAAAACATCCGGCATCCAATACCAGGTTGGTCCCATGTCAAAAGTAAATCCGTCTTTGCTGAGTTGCCGGGCGCGACCACCCAAGGTTGCATTTTTCTCAAGGACGGTAACGGCATATCCGTCTTTTGCCAGATAACAAGCCGCCGAAAGTGACGAAAATCCAGAACCGATGATGTAAATTTCTTTTTTCATTTGTTTAACAAATGTAACAAAAAGTTAAACAAAAAAATCGTTTTAAAGAAATTTTATAATTCGTTGACCAGTTCGGCTATCGTTCCAAAAGTGCGCATGCGCGGATTGGGCAAGCTCTTTATAGAAGAAGCCATTTTTCCGAGCACCCAGAATGCTGAGTCGGCTCCCATCACTTCCTGGTTAAACTGCTCCATAAAATCACTCAGGTTCTCCACCTTGGGCTCTACCGTAAAATAACTCACGTAAACGATGTTGCTGAAAAGTTGCTTGACGTCGCGCAGACTTTGCATGGGTACGCTTTCGCCGAGGTAAATACTCTTATAGCCATTGAGCATAATCTCATAATGCAGGTACATCAAGCCAATGTCATGCAACTCATTGTAAGGAAGGAACAACACGAACACCTTGTCCTCGCGCTTGTGCCCGAGCACCTGTACCTTTTCTATACTCGTGAGGATTTTTTGTCGGATCAGGTAACTGATGAAATGCTCGTGCGCCGGCGTAATCGTATCGGTTTGCCACAGCATCCCGATCTCGACCATGAGCGGAATGAATACCTGATGGAACACTTCGCTAAATGACTTTTCTGTAAGCAAGGCGTTGTAAGTATTGATGAAAAGCGTCTGGTCAAAATTCATCATGGCCATCTTGAAGCCGTTCACCGCGTGGTGTTTGACACTTTTCTCGGATATGATCTGCCGCAGCAACAAACCGAGTTTTTCCTCGCTCATCTTGCTGATCTGCGAAATCTTATAACCATGTTGGTGCAAGAGTGTAATGTTGAGCAGTTTCTGCAGGTTGGCCGAATCATAATAACGGATGTTAGACTCGGTGCGCATCGGGCTGAGTACCGCATAACGCTTTTCCCACATGCGTATCGTGTGGGATTTGATGCCCGAAAGGTTTTCGAGATCCTTGATGCTAAAACTGGATAGTATACCGCTGTTCATCGTTTTCGAGATAATTTTAAACAAACATAATAAATATTACAATGCGTCTTGCTATTTTTGTGCAATGGATCAACCGGTTTACGATTATATCTTTAGCGGATTTGGGCTCGCCGCCTATTTGTCGCTCGATGCCATGCTCGAGATCGGCTGCCTCGAAGGCAAACAAATCCTGATTATCGATAGCCCAGAGCCACCCGAAGAAAAAACCTGGAGTTATTGGGAACGAGGTAAAGGCTTGTACGACGTGCTGCTTTTGGCTTCCTGGAAAAAAGGCTGGTTTGTATCGCCCCACCAACAAACCGAGTGCCTGCGATCTGAACTCATTTACAAAAGCATTTCGTCTGTTGCATTGCGAAATTACCTGGTTGAGAAAATCCGCAAGCACGACAACATTTCAATCACTTTTGAAAACGTAGTCGATTTCTCGGATGATGGAAACCACATAAGCCTCACCACCAATCGCAATCGATACCAATCCAAAAAACTTTTCAACAGCATTCCAAAAACCACCCTTGACTTTGGCGACACGCCGGTATTGCTACAACATTTCGAGGGTTGGGTGATCCAATCTCCACAACTTTCTTTCGCCCAAGATGAAATGGTGCTCATGGATTTTACCGTACCGCAGCGGCATGCCACGCGATTCATGTATGTGCTCCCGTTTTCGCAGACACAAGCGCTGTTCGAATACACGCTGTTCTCGCCCAGCCTCATCGACAAAAACCAATATGAACAAGGAATTCGAGACTATCTTTCGAGTAAAAACATCACCGAATACACGATTGAAAAAACTGAGAGCGGCGTAATTCCCATGACCGTTTATCCGTTCTGGAAAGCCAACACCAAAAACATCCTCCACATCGGTACCGCCGGTGGCTGGACCAAACCTGCAACCGGCTACACGTTTTTAAATGCCCTACCACTCGCTGCAAAACTGGCCAACGACATCAAGAACCAAAACTCCGATTTCACGCGGTTTTTCAAAACCAACCGATTCCTCTGGTACGACCGCCTGCTCATTGAAGTGTTGTATCGTGACAACGCCAGCGGACAACAACTCTTTACGCAACTCTTCACCAAAGCCAATCCGGCGAACGTCTTGCGGTTCTTGCAACAGCAAACCCATTTTTGGCAGGAACTTCCCATTTTACTCGCTTGTCCAAAAGTCCCGTTTATTAAGGCGGCACTGCGCTCGCTTAGGCCTTATAAAAAGTAAAAGGCATCAGTTCGCTATTTTCTTGATCATGCCGTTGAAAATAAAAAAATGGAACGGCAGCACCACATACCAATACAGGCGACCCGGCAAACCCAACGGGCGGAAAGTCGCGGTCTGGTGAATGGTATTGCCATCCATCCTGAATTCGAGCCAGGCCTCGCCGGGCAACTTCATCTCGGCATACAATAAAAGCCGATTTTCCTCGCGGCTTGCATAGATCACGCGCCAAAAGTCGAGCGATTCACCCACGGCAATCTCTGATTTGTTCTTGCGTCCGCGCTGCAAACCCACGCCGCCGAAAAGCTTGTCGATAAACCCGCGGAATTCCCAAAGCCAATCCCCGTAATACCAACCCGATTCACCACCGATGGCAAAAATACGGTCGAGTGCGCGTTGCGGATCCTGGGTCTCGATGGATTTCTTATCGGTGAAGGTTCCAAACTCGGGCACCTGGATGTACTCTGAGAACGCTCGGTCGAAAATCGGCATGCCTAGGGCGTCCTTCCAACTAGACAGCACGAGATTCTGCTCTATTTTATCGAATGCGATTCGTATGGCTTCCTTGTAACTGATGAGCCTGATGTTCAGTTTTTCGGGTAGGTCATTGGGCTCGGCCACCACATCCACCTTCATGCTTTCTACAAGGTTTTTGGCGAGCGGATACGAGGTCGAGGTCACAAAATACAACCAATACGACGAGAGTTTGGGCGTCATCACAGGCATGGTAAGAATCCAGCGTTTCAAGCCACGCACTTGGGCAAACTGCAATAACATTTGTTTATAGGTCAAGGTGTCTGGACCGTAAATATCGAAATGTTGGTCGTAACAATCCTCGCGGAACAGCACGCCCGACAAGAACTGGATCACATTGCGGATGGCCACCGGCTGGCAACGCGTGTGCAACCATTTGGGCGCCACCATCACGGGCAATTTTTCGGCGAGGTCACGGATAATCTCGAACGAGGCGCTGCCCGAACCAACGATGATCCCCGCCCGAAGTACCGTAGTGGGCACGCTTCCTGCGGCGAGGATGTCCTCAACATTCTTGCGTGATGCCAAATGTTTAGACAAATCGGCATCATTGACAATGCCGCTGAGATAAATCAATTGCCTGGCCGAGGTGCGGTCTATGCGTTCGCTAAAGTTTTTCGCTGCCTGTTGCTCTAGCGCATCAAAAGCACCGTTGGTCCCCATAGAATGTACGAGGTAATAGGCCGCGTCGATGTCGTTGGGAATTTTGGCGAGCGATTCTATCTTGAGCAAATCGGTCTCGATCACGCTCACGCCAGCCGATTGGTATTTGCGCACGTCGATTCTATTCACATCGCGCACACAGCACACCACCTGGTGCCCTTGCTCGAGCAAAGCGGGCAAAAGTCGTTGGCCGATGTAGCCGTTGGCTCCTGTGAGTAGGATCTTCATTTTACTTTTGTATGGTGCCGAGTCCGCCGTTGATGCCCAAAACCTGTCCGGTCATCCAATGGGCGTCGCGCAGCAGGAAAAGTGCGGTATTGGCGATATCTGTTACAGTACCGATTTTCTTGAGCGGATGCCGGTCTGAATTAGCCGTGCGTTTGGCGTCTGAGTTAAGCAATTGCGCAGCCAGAGGCGTATCGGTAAGCGAAGGCGCGATACAATTCACACGGACCCGTGGAGCGAGTTCGGCTGCCAAGGCACGCGTCATGCCTTCGACCGCGGCTTTCGAGACCGACACGACCACATGGTAAGGCAAACCAATCGTAGCGGCCACCGAGCTAAACAATACGACCGACGGGTTTACAGCTTCTTTGAGGTTGCTACTGTATTGCTGGACGAACAAAAACGACGCGACAACATTAAGCTGCAGATCACGGGTGATGTCTGTTTCACGGATTTGCTGCAAACCTTTAAGGTTGATGCTGCCTGGGCAATACACGAGGCCGGCAAGTGGCTCTGTGATCTCGGGCAAGGCTGCGTTGGTCGAGAAATCGTGCGCAACGAAACGGTAATGAGCGTGCGATTCTAGTTCGCCAGGTGTACGGCTCATACCGATGACGCGATTCCCGTGGGCAATGAGCTGTTTGGCAAGCTGTAACCCGATCCCGCTGCTGGCACCGGCAATCAGATAAGTATTTGTTTCCATCAGAAAGTTTTCAATTAAAAAAAGAAAGGGGAATCACAATGACGCCCCTTTCTGCCTACTAAACCAAATAATTATAAATTGGGCAACAAAACTTTATCCAGGACGTGTACTACGCCGTTAGACGCCTGTACATCGGTGGCTACGATATTAGAAACGCGGCCGTTGTAATCGGTAATTTTAGCGCCGCCTGTGAGGCCGATGGTAAAACTGTCGCCTTCAAAAGTGGTTACCGACTGGTTGTTGGTGAGGCTGGCTGCCAAAACGTTGGCGCCCGCCACTACGTGGTATTTTAAGGTAGATTCGAGTGTGGCTTGCGGCACATCGGCAAGGCTAGACAAACCAAGCTCTGTGAGCAAGTTGACAAACGCACTGTTTTTTGGAGCGAAAACCGTAAACGGAGAACTGGCCGTACCCGATAAGATGCCTACAAAGTCTGGCTGATCATTTCTTGTAAGTGCTTGCACGAGGATTGAAAAATCTGGGTTGGCCAAAGCGTGATTCACTACGGTTGGCAAACCGATAACGCCATTTACTACGTGGATTACGCCGTTGTCTGCCAATAGATCAGCAGTAGTTACCGTTGCACCGCCATTATCTACACCTCCGTTGAGCACCACACCCGAAGCCGTGTTGACAAACATACTCAAAGTGTTGGTAGCCGATGCGCTGCCTTTGGCCAATGTCTTTACATAACCGGTAGACAATTGCGAAGAAGTCACGGCGCCAGACACCACGTGGTTCAACAATATTTCTTTAAGAGCATCTACTGGAACCTGGTTTACGTTAGTATAACCGTTGTCTTCGAGGAATGCCGAGAATGCGGCGTTGGTTGGGGCAAAAACAGTGTATGGCCCTTGCCCGTCGAGGGTAGCGGCCAATCCGGCGCGACTCAGTGCGCTAACCAAGATGGTGAAATCGCTGTTGCGCGAAGCGATGTCGGTGATAGAATTTCCGGCAACCGGAATGATCGGATCGTCGTCATCTCCGCACGAAGCGACAGAGATGGTCAGGAATAGAAACAATAAAGCCTTAAAGTACATTTGTGTTTTCATAACATTGATTTTGTTTAATTAAGATTGTTTTGTTTAATTAATTTGAAACGAAGTTAAACAAAACATTTTATTGTTTAAACATTTTAAGAAAACGTTAAACAATGTTAAATGATTGAATCTATGTTATTTGGGTTACAAATGCGTCTTTATCAATGCTGACAGCTCGTTGTAATCTGATGGCTTTTTTAGAAAATGTTCAACACCTAGTGTACTTACCTGCTGTATCATAACATCGACATCGTTGGTAGATAGGATGATGATTGGGATATCCGAGAGGTGTTCGGCGCTTTTGAGTTGCGCTACGAATTCGGGCGCGTTCATGGTGGTAATGTAATAGTCGAGCAGGATGACGTCGGGTGTCACTTCTTTCTTGTCCAAAATCTGGAGTGCTTCTGTTGGGTTGTGCGATTTGAAATAGCTTGCACAATCGGGAATGGTAGCAATAATGTCCGAAACCATCTGACAGTCATCCTCGTCGTCGTCTACATGGAAGATTGTTTTGTATTTCATGGCTATTTTTTTTGCTCACGGTACGGCGGTCTGGCATAGAAACGCCTGTTTACCGCAAATTTTACCGGTATCTATAAAGTTACCAAAGCCTTTTTGGAACAACCGTTGAACAACTACTAAAATTTGACTCCCCAACCTACCTTTAACATAAGGCCAATAAAAAACCCGCCTAACCAAGCGGGTTTTTGTTTACAAAGCATCGGGAACTTTAGCCTGCAAAATTGATAACCGCAACCAGCAGATTGATCCCGATGCTCCAGAGCAGCAGATTGAAAACCACCTTTGGTTTCTGCTGGCTCAAAATCGAACCATTATAAGACACACTCAGTGCTACGACGAGAAACAATTGCAGCATCTGCAATGGTCTTGCGCCGTTTTCAAGGACTGCCATGGCGGCAATGCCCCCGATACAACTCTGCACCAAAACACCTAATGTACTTCCGGCAAAAAAGCCGTGTTCGAATTGTCCGTAAAATTTTTCGTAAGTGCTCATACCCATCGTTTTAAAATTACGAGGTAAAATTAATAGCCCTGCTGCACCTAAAACATGACAATTGTCATGACGCCCAAAAAATCGCCGAATTGTATAATCCTTAGCACTTTAAACACAAATCGTTCTTTGTAAATTGCAGCAAACACGCCATAAGGCACCACCTAAAACCGCCAACCCATGAACGAGCATTTCAAAACCATCACCGACGCCCTGATCCTGGAAGGATTCCCCGAACTCACCGACAAAATCGCCTCACGCGGCCAAAAGCTGGACTATAACCTCACGCCCTACTCGCTCAACACCAAACTGAGTTTTAGGTTTGACAACCTGGCCCACTTCATCGAATTTTTAAACCTCCACAACCCCGACGACGTGTCTGACAAGCAAGCACTGCTCAAGGCCACGCTTATGGAACTGGATTTGGATCCTGAGGGTTTCTTTTGGGTGAATTTTTTTGGGGAGAGGGAGGCGGAGGTTTAATTTTTGGGAAATCTGCCACAATAGATAGGCTTTGGCATGGGATGGTGTACCGTTTTTCATACGCTTTTTGTCTTGCCGACAATAGAGACGTTTCTACCCTTTACACTTGTTTTGAAGCCTAATGGCTATGTTTAAAATTTATTTATACATTAGCCAAAATTACTGCGATGAAAAACAAGTATGTAGACTTTATTTCTGACGAACATTTCCTGAATTGTATTGGGAATCTCCATAACTCCTACCAGCGAGCCAAAAACAGTGTAAAAAAGGAAAAGTTTTATGACAATAAGGTAGATACTATCAAGCTTACCTTTGATTCAAAATTTAATGACATAGACCAGGAAAGCCTCGTTGGAGCGGAAATCTTAAGGCAAATCGATAAGTCAATAAATAATTTTATTGGGACTTTCCATGAGGAAATACTAGGTGGGATAAAAGGATTTGAAAAAGGCAATCTAAGCGGATTTGACATTAAGGCTGACGATGATACCCTTTTTGCCGACATAAAGAACAAGCATAATACAATGAATAGCAGTTCTGCGGAAAGCCTTTTCCAAAAGCTAGCATATTACGCGGATCACTATAAAAAATCAAAATGCTATTGGGTACAAATGTTGGCTACTAAAAGCTTTGATACACCGTGGGCAGGAATAATAAATGGGAAAGAGTATAGCCACAGCAGGGTATTTAAAATTTCAGGTGACCGATTTTACGCCTTGTTAACAGGACAAGATGATGCGTTTTTTGGGTTATACAGGGCACTACCTATCGCCATTGATGATTTTCTTGCCACTATTGAAAGTGGGAAGGACACCATTGAACATTCTGCCTTGGCAGAGATAAAGGCAGGAATAATGAAATCTAACAGGACTATCTTAGACGAAATTTCATATGACAACTACAAATACTATTTGGGTTTCGATAAATTGTAACAGCTGTTAAGGAAACTTACAATCGCATATCCTAATTCCTTCCCCAAATTAACTGGAACCGCGTTCCCAATCTGCTTATACTGGTGCGACACGGAACCCGAAAATTGCCATTCATCGGGAAACGTCTGTATGCGTGCGTACTCTCTTACTGTAAATGGCCTTGTCTCGTCTGGATGACACCTTTCGGTTTGCTTCTGTGCGGGGCTGCAAGTCAATGTTAGAGAAGGTTCATCCCAACCTATCCTCCTTGCCATCCCGGTCTTACCGCCGCCCAAGTAGAAACTTGCCCCCATAAATTCCTTCTGAATTTCAACCGGCAAATCCCTCCAGTAGCCCTTTGGCGGCACGAGGTCAAGAACCTCTTTTTTAGCTTTGGGGTACTTTGCCCCTTCAGATTTCGGAACGTTTGTGCTATATAGCTTCCCTTTTTTCAGGGCATCCGAAAGGTTATAAACTCTTTTGTACGGCTTAGGATACTCGAAGCTTAATGCTATATCCTTCCTTACACCAACCAAAATTAACCTCTCGCGTTTTTGTGGTACATTGTAATTTATTGCCTTAAGTACCTGAACCGGCATCACGGTATAGCCGATTTCGTCCAAGATGGAAAGCATGCCTTGTAAGGTCTTACCGCCGTCATGGTTGAGTAAGCCGCGGACATTTTCACCGATACAGACTGCCGGACGGACTTCATTTACTACCCTTGCAAATTCATAAAAAAGCGTCCCGCGCGCATCCTCAAAGCCCAGCCTTTTACCTGCATAGCTAAAGGACTGGCAAGGGAATCCCCCTGTAACTACATCTACCTTGCCTTTATATTTTTCAAAACTAAAATCCTTGATGTCGCCTTCGTAGACATTCCAATGTGGGCGATTTTTACGTAAGGTCTCGCAAGCCCACTTGTCTATTTCGTTTAAAGCGACACATTTCATTCCCGCCTGCTCGAGCCCAATCGCCAATCCTCCGGCACCCGCAAACAACTCTAACACCGAATATTCGTTTTCGGGAACCGTACGGTTTGAAACGTCCTCAGCAATATCGCCGTTCATGAACTCTAAAAATGGCAATAGTTGTTCTTTCCTGTACACCCTGTAGTTGCTCATGGGCTCGCGAACAGCAGATAGCTTTCCTTCGTTATCCCATATGCGTAAAGTCTTTTTGCTTTTCCCAAGCAGGTCGGCAGCTTCAGCTAGCGTGTAATAATCTTTCATAACCAAGTTGTACAACATTAAACATTGGTTACAAATATAGTAAGTAAATGAATTACAAAGTAACGTATCTAATTATTATTTTCAACTTTTTTGCACGATCATGGTTGCTGGAATGGGGGCGTTAAGATAACCGTCCTGTCTTTTCGTATCTACTATCTGCTTTTCGATCGTGCGGATTCTTGGAACATGGATGACAATCTTTGAAATATCAGCTGATTCTAGAAAGTGTTTCAATAACCGCAAACCCAAAACCCTCCTACAGCGACGTCCTCGCCCTTAAATGCAAAGCGTAAAAAACAACGAAAAAAAGCGGCAGCGCGAACGTTGAAAGTTGAGCCTGCAAGGCGAACGGCTCAGAGAGCGCCCGCTTTTTGAGTTAGTTTTTAAGCTTTGCATTTTCAGGGCTTGATTTTTTGTTTCTTTTTCATCAAGGAAAAAGAAAAGATCCCTGTTGATTATGCGATGCTTCCTGCGTCAGCATGACAACGTATCTCAACAACCCTAAGTGCAACTCCCCCTTATCTTACAACATTTCCCCAAAATTCCAAAACACCCAACACCCCAATTCCACCGTCATTTGCATAAACTAATACTAACTGTTTATGTCCTCGCTAACCGCATTACCAGAAAACCCTTATTTCACTTTGGCAAATGATACCCTTACGGTGCATTGCCACAAAAAAACGCTCCGCTTCGGCGTGGCCGACATCCAGAAAATGTTCATCCGTAAAAATTCTAACTATTGGCACCAGCTTGTAGGGCATTTGCTTTCGGCTCCCAGCAATGTTTACGACCTGCACATCGTGACTACGGAGGGTGGGGTTTGTCTTACCATCAATCCGCTTGAACGCTATTATTTCATCAAACTCATTTCCTGCCTGCGTCTGGAAAGAAAGAGGAGCGTGAAACAACACAATTCCCGGCCTTATTTTGTAGGTGTGGCCTAGCCTTTAATCTACAGAAAGAAAAAAAGCCGTATCGTCTGGATACGGCTTTTTTTTAGAGCAACACCAACTTACTTATCATAAATCATCTGCGCCAAACGGTCGTCACGTTTGTAGATGTCATCGTAAAAATGCACCGTGCCGTCGCTATCTACCCAAGCTGTAAAATACCCTATAAACACGGGGATTTTGGTTTTAAGCGTTACCCATTTTTCTGTACCGGCGCTCATGGCGGCATCTATTTTAGCCTTTGGCCACGCCTTGTCGTCTTTTAAAATGGTGTAAGCGAGTTCCCTGGCTTTGGCCACGCGGATGCAACCGTGGCTGAACGCGCGGCTTTCTTCATTGAACAGCGCCTTGGCGGGCGAGTCGTGCAGGTAAATGTTGTTTGAATTCGGGAACAGGAATTTCACGAGGCCCAGCGAGTTTTTGGGTCCGGGTTTCTGGCGGATCTGGTTGCCGTTGCGCTCCATATCGTGATCTTCGAGATAGTTGCTGTTCTTGGCCAAGCCTGGTTCTATTTCTTTCTTGACGATGCTTTTGGGCACGTTCCAATACGGGCTAAAGAC